>PVMK01166525.1_pt1 | contig 22194 bp, 26 predicted proteins | sample 1853481 | NCBI WGS metagenome assembly PVMK01 (sample SAMN08533507, study PRJNA380276) | Marine sediment metagenome, whole genome shotgun sequencing project.
TTTATTCCCGGGAATAAAGGGCTCTGACCCCATTTTTCGCCATTTTTCGCAAATGTCCCAGGCCATACCGGTGAAGGTCAGCAACAACAACACTCGGGTTCTTCAGCGAAATTCGTACTACAATTGCTAGCCCGGATACTGCTGCGGTATCCCAGGGCAAAATAAACCTGAAAGCAATTCTTGAGACAAGATGGAAGAAACAATAACAACGCAGGACAAAGCTGCGCCCGCCATCAGGATTCGCGACCTGGTATTCCGGCGTGGCCGCAGTACCATCCTTGATGGCGTCAGCATGGATATTCCACGCGGTTCCATCGTGGCCATCATGGGTCCAAGCGGAGTCGGCAAGACCACCATTCTTCGCCTGATCTCCGGGCAGTTGCGGCCGGATGAAGGCAGCGTCGAAATCAACGGCCATTTGATTTCCGGGATGTCCGACAGGGAATTACAACACTTTCGCCGCAATTTCGGCGTGCTGCTGCAGGACGGCGCACTGTTTACCGATTTGACCGTGTTTGAAAACATCGCAACCCCGGTACGGGAGCACACGGATCTGCCGGAACCTCTTCTGCGCCGGCTGATAATGAGCAAACTCAATGCAGTAGGCCTCGGCGGCATAGAAGACCGCATGCCCCATGAGCTTTCAGGCGGCATGGCGCGAAGGGTGGCCTTCGCGCGGGCGGTGGTACTGGACCCGGGCATCATGCTGTATGACGAACCAATGACCGGACTGGACCCGATCGCGGTATCGACCATTCGCACACTGATGCGTGTGACCAATGATGCACTGGGCCTGACCAGCATCGTGGTCACGCACAACGTGGATCAAATGCGCCAGCTTGTCGATTACTGCTACATCATTGCGTCAGCAAAAATTGCCGGCGAAGGCCCGCCCGAAGAACTGAGCACCAGCACGCAACCGAGCGTATCCCAGTTCATGAATGGAAGAGTTGAGGGCCCCATTCCTTTCCACTACGAGCCGCCGGATGCACCCTGGAGGCTGCTTGACTGATCCGAATAAAAAGGCAGGCGGACTTTTGAGTGCGGTGGCGCAAAGCGGGCAGTGCTTTCTGTTCCTGCTCAGAATGCTGTCGGGAATTCGATTCAGTGCTGCACAAATTCGTTCCGTCCTGCAACAGACCTACCTGATTGGCGCCCGCTCGCTGGTCATCATCATGATCTGCGGATTTTTCGTCGGCATGGTGCTCTCTTTGCAGGCCATCAACGCACTGGAACAATTCGGGGCATCCGATCAGGTCAGTCTGCTGGTCGGCAAATCCCTGTTCCGGGAACTCGGGCCGGTGCTGACAGCACTGCTGTTTGCAGGCCGCGCCGGCACTTCGATAACGGCCGAAATCGGACTGATGAAAGCGACCAACCAGATCGAAGCCATGGAATTGATGGCAATCGACCCCATCCAGCGAATCGCCCTGCCCCGCTTTGCGGCCGGTCTGATTTCAGTTCCGCTGCTGACCGCCATGTTCAACGCACTGGCCATCCTGGGTAGCGTTGTATTTTCAATCGGTGTTATGGACCTCGATGCCGGAATTTTCTGGAGCAAGCTCCAGACCGGAATTTATTTCTACCAGGATTTCGTAGGCGGATTTTGGAAAAGCCTGGTTTTCGGTGGTCTGGTCAGTCTGGTTGCAGTGTATTTTGGCTACACGGCCAAACCGACCGGCGCCGGTGTGGGAACGGCGACAACCAATACTGTGGTGTTGAGCTCCGTGCTCATCCTTATTTTTGACTTTATCATGACATCGTTTTTCGTTTGAGGTACCAATATGCGCCCTAACTACAAGGTGGAACTTGCATCCGGAATTTTTCTGCTGCTCGGGATTGCCGCACTGACCTGGCTCGCGATGCGGGCCACGGATTATGGCCAGGATATCGGCAAGGATACATACACAATCAGCGCCCGGTTCACCAACGTTGGTGATCTCAGGGACAGGGCGCCAGTCAAAATCGGTGGTGTTACGGTAGGAATGGTTGAATCTATTGTGCTGGACCCGGTCACATTTGAAGCGGTGGTGAGGATGAACGTGGCATCGGGTTTCAACGAATTGCCCTCTGATACAGGGGCATCGGTGCTGACTTCCGGCGTTCTCGGGGACCGTTATATCGGCTTGGAACCCGGCGGCGCACCGGACATGTTGCAGGACGGTGACGAATTGTTCATTACGCAATCAGCCTTGATCCTGGAGCAGGCGATAGGCAAATACCTGTTCAATGCCGATTCAGATAAGGAAAAGTAATGAAGAAAATACTATTGATCGCATTAGTTCTGCTGCTGGGTGCGGGCCAGGCCGGCGCCTTTGCGACGGATGCAAGCGATCCTGTGGCCATTATCGAAGAAGCAACCAGCCATATCCTCGAAACGCTGGAGAGCCATCGTGAAGAATTCATCGAAAATCCGGAACTTCTCAGAAATATCGTGAGGGAAGACCTGATGCCCCTGATTGACCTGAACTATTCGTCGCGCCTGATTCTGGGCAAGTCCGGGCGGGGTGTCTCCTCTGAACAATTGAGTGATTTTTCTGAAGCCATGAGCAACGTGCTGGTTAACCGTTACGCTGACGGCCTGCTCCTGTTCCGCTCCAATGAGCAGTTTGAAGTGCTCCCCATGAAGGGAAAAAACACCGAAAAACTCACCCGTGTCCGCACCCGCATCAGGCTGGCCAGTGGCAGTTTTGCACCGGTTGACTATGCTTTTCATAAAACGGAAGAGGGTTGGAAGGCCTTCGATGTGACGGTAGAAGGAATCTCTTACGTACTGACTTTCCGCAACCAGATTTCGCCACGCGTGGAAGCTGATGGCATAGACAAAGTGACGGCAGATATTATTGCGGGTAATGTAAATCTCAATGAGCAATAAGGGCAACATTCGTGTGGGGAGTGATGGTTCCGTGCAAATCAGTGGTGAGATGACCTTTGATTCCACGCCAAACCTGTACCGGGAACTCGAGAGCCGCTTTGCAGGCAAGGGATCGGTAACAGGTATCGACCTGGCTGGAGTTAATCGCGCTGACAGTTCCGGCCTGGCGTTACTGCTCGAATGGCAGGCCATGGCCAACCGGCAGCAACGCAAGTTGCATATCAGCAACGCACCGGACAATCTTCTCAAGCTGGCTAAATTGTGCGAAGCAGACTCTTTGCTGGATATTTCAGGCCGTTGATCCGCAAAGCATGGCCTGCTCTGTATCAGAAATAAATTTTCGCATGCCCCGGACAATCGGTGCGCTGCTCATAGCGGTACTGCTCAGTGCATGCGCCAGCCAGCCTGTCACCATGACCGACCCGGAGGGTGATCCCTGGGAAGCGTATAACCGCAAGATCCATGCCTTCAACATGGGCCTGGACAAAGCCTTTTTCCGGCCGGTTGCAAAAGGTTACGACTTCATCATGCCTGATGCTCCGCAACGTGGAGTCCGCAATTTCTTCCGCAACCTGGCGTACCCGGTCACTTTCCTGAATCTTATTCTGCAGGGGAAGTTTGAAGACTCAGTCGAAGCAACGGGTCGTTTCCTGTTGAATTCCACGGTTGGTCTGCTGGGATTTTTCGATGTGGCCTCCAGGGACGGCATACCCAAATTCAACGAAGACATGGGCCAGACACTTGCCGTTTGGGGCTGGAAAGACAGCCGCTTCATCGTCATGCCGATATTCGGACCATTCACCGCCCGCGATTTCCTTGGGCGTGGCTTTTACGGCTATTTCCATCCCGTCAGCTACTATGCGCGTGAGCATGGCAACTACCTGCCGATGATCGTCGACCTGATCACGCTGCGCGCTTCGCTGCTGCCCCTGGACGAAGACTTCCTGTCTGCCGCCGATCCCTATGCGTTGATTCGCGACGCCTACCTGCAAAGGCGCCAGTTCCTCATCTACGACGGCGATCCGCCCGCGCCCGACTACGACGCTTTGCTCGAGGAATACTAGCAGCCTGGTAGTGTAGGAGCGCGCCATGCGCGCGAATTCACAGCTATCCACCAGGCATTGGTGCTTGTTGCTGGCTGGGGGCTGGGCTAAGCTGATTTGCTGTGAACTGGTTCAGCAGAAATCTGGCATTTTGCGTACTGATATCGGCAGCTTTGCTCACGCTCTCCGCTTGTGACGGGGGGCATGAGTCTGAGTCGTCCGAGGGTACTTACTCTGTTTATCGCCACTCCATGGACGGCGCGCCGAGCAGCCTCGACCCGGCGCAGGCCTCGAATATCTATGCCAATTTCCTGGCGGTGAACCTGTACGACACGCTGTATCGTTATAAATACCTGGCGCGACCCTATGAACTGCAGCCCAACCTGGCCGAAGATCTGCCGCAGGTTTCGGCGGATGGCCTGATCTACACCATTCGCATCAAGCCGGGCGTTTACTTTATTAACGACCCCGCCTTTGCGGAGGGCAGAGGGCGGGCCGTCAGAGCAGAGGATTTTGTTTATTCGATCAAACGGCATTTCGACCCGCAAACACGCGCCCAGGGAGCCTGGCTGTGGCAAAACCGGATCGTGGGGCTGGACAAGTGGAAGGAGAACGGGTCGGATTATGCGCAGGAAGTCGCCGGCCTGCGTGCACTGGACGACCACACCATCCAAATCCAGCTGATCACACCATTTCCGCAGCTTAGTCACACCCTGACACAGGGATATTCAGCCGTCGTCCCCCGCGAGGCGGTTGAATCTTACCGGCGGGAACTGGCGGTGCACCCGGTTGGCTCCGGCCCCTACCGCCTGCTTCGATTCGATACGGCTGGCGCTGTCATGCTACGGAATACCGGCTTCCGGCAAGAGCCTTTCAACCTTGAGTCAGAGGGATATGACCCCGCTACGCAGTCTCAATTCGGAGTGGAATTACTGCAAGGACGCAGTCCGCCATTCACCGACAGGATTGAGATCGAATTCATAGCCGAAGACGCTGCCCGCTGGAACGCGTTCATTGCCGGTGAACTCGATTTTGTCAAAGTGCCGGTAAGCCAGTTTGACCAGGTGCTTGAAATCCGCAATCCGCCACGGCTGAACCCGCGAATGGCCAGTAACTACCACCTGGGAGCCAGCCTGGAATCGGGCTTTGTCCACACCGATTTCAACATGGATGACAAGCGTATCGGTTATCACCCTGACCCGGAGCAGAACGCCCGCAACAAGGCGCTGCGCTGCGCCATCATCAAGGCTTTCGATTGGCCAAAACGCAACGAGATTTTCTACTACGGCATCGGCCGGGTTTTTGCAGGCATCATTCCACCTGTTGCCCCTGAGTTTGATCCCGGGCAGGACCGCAGCACAATCGATCGCGACCTCGATGGCGCCCGCAAGCTGCTCAGCGAATCCGGCTGGAATGCCGGCAACTTGCCGGTACTGGAATACGGTTTCCACTCCAGCGTCACGGATCGGCAGATGTTCGAGCAGTTCCGGAGTTTCATGACCGACATCGGCTACCCCGTTGAAAAAATACGCCCGCTTACCTACGCGACTTACGGCGACTATGCACGGGCCTACCTCAATCGCGAGGTCATGCTGGTGACCATCGGCTGGACCATGGACTACCCGGACGCCGAGAACACGATACAACTGTTTTTCGGTCCAAACGCTTCTCCGGGTTCCAACAACGCCAACTACAACAACGAGGAGTTCAACCGTCTGTACCGGGCCAGTGCGACGATGGGTTCTTCCCCGATGCGCACCACGATATACCGCAACATGAATCGCATCGTGCAGGAAGACTGCGTCAGCATCAGTGGCATCTCGCGCACCTTGATTCTGCTGTGGGACCGGAACCTGGCCATGCTGCCGGACCGGTCTTTCCTGGGTGGTTTTTTCTTTCGTTTCGTGGATGCCGGCAACACAGGGAACGGCAAACCGGCCCCGGACAACGCCAGGTCGGGTGAATAGTGCACTACGCATTGCGTAAAACCCTGCACGGTTTGTTATTGATCCTCGGCGTCACTTTTGTCAGCTTTGTCTTGATGGTCTGGTTTGGACCGGATCAGACTTACAGCCTGATAGGAAAAAACGCGACCGCAGAACAGATCTCTGAAGTCCGCCACCAACTCGGCTATGACCAGCCGTTTCAGCAAAGATACCTTGACTACATCGTTGAACTATTCACACTGGACCTGGGCGCCTCGAATTCCTCCGGTGAACAGGTCAGCAGCATCCTCAAGCGCACTTTTCCCATTTCCCTGGCCCTGATGTTGCCGGGTTTCATCATCGGGAACCTGCTGGGTATTGCGTTGGGCCTGGCCGCTGCGTACCGCCACGGGCAATGGAGTGACCGCCTGATCAACGGCCTGTCCGTAACTGGCATGAGCATCAGTTTTCTGATTATCATCATCGCCCTGCAGCTTATGTTGAGCACGCCATACGGCCTCAACCTGTTTCCGGTGCGTGGCTGGCAGGTAGTCGGCCCGGCATCCTACCTGGCCTATGTGACCGTTCCGACACTGGCGCTGGTCCTGGTGACGCTGGGCTACAACACCAAGTTCTACCGCGCCGTTTTTATCGAGGAGTCCGGCAAGGATCATATTCGCACTGCGCGCGCTTTCGGCGCCTCAGCGGCCAGTCTGATGTGGCGGCATGTTCTCAAGAACAGCATGGTGCCGATCATCACCCGTATCATGTTTTCAATACCGCTGGTGGTCATTTCCGGAAGCCTGCTGATCGAAAGCTATTTCGGCATTCCCGGTATCGGCAAGATTACTTTCGATGCCATCACCAGCGGGGATCAGCCCGTTCTGAAAGCGGTTGTCGGCCTGACCGCAGTATTGTTCGTATTAATACAAATTCTGACGGATTTCCTTTACCGTATCGTGGACCCGAGGATCACTTGATGATTGCGCCGTCCGCAGGGACCATCATTGCGACGCACCGCGGCTCAGTCGCCGGCGACAGGGCGGCATCCAGCCGGGTCTGGTCCAGTCTGCGCCGGGACCGGGCCGGTTTACTTGGCCTGGCGATTGTCGGACTGTTCTTCCTCGTGGCCGTCGGTGTCTGGCTTGGCTGGCTGGGCCAGGACTGGTCTGCCGCGGACGGCGGGCGCTGGGAATCAGCCGGGCCGGACCACTGGCTCGGCACCAACATCCTGGGGCAGGATATCTTCCAGCGTGCTGTTTACAGTGTCCGCACTGCTTTTGAAATCGGCCTGCTTGTCGCCCTGTTGTCGACGCTGCTGGGCGCCCTGCTGGGCGGACTGTCAGGTTGGTACAGCCACAGCTGGGTAGACGACTCCATACTCTGGCTCAAGGGCGTGCTCGACTCCATCCCCTTTTACCTGTTCGTTGCTGCGGTCGCTTTTGCCCTGCAGGGCTGGCCCTGGGCCATGCACCTGGCGATGATTGCAACTTTCTGGACGACCACCGGGCGACTTGTCCGGGGCGAGGTCATGCGACTCAAGTCGCGTGAATTCGTGTTGTCGGCGCGCGCCATCGGTCTACCCGTTCACTTGATTCTGCTCCGTCATATTCTTCCGAATACGCTGCACATCCTGCTGGTGCAGGCGACCATAGCCTTTGTTGCAGCCATTAAAACGGAAGTGATTCTGAGTTTCCTCGGCCTCGGTGTTCAGGATGGTGTCAGCTGGGGCCTGATGCTGGCGGAAAGCACGCAGGAGGTGCTGGCCGGCCATTTCAACAATTTCCTCGCCGCCTCGCTCATGCTGTTTTTGTTGTTGCTCGGATTCAACCTGCTCGCTGACGCAATGCAGGACGCCTTTGACCCCAGGCAGAATGCCTTGTGAGCGACACGGTCCTTTCAGTCAGCAGGCTCAGCGTCTCATTCGGCGTGAAATCAGCTGCAACCAAGACCGTGGCAAAGGTCGTGGATGGCATCAGTTTTGAATTGAACGCCGGGGAGGTATTAGGCCTGGTCGGCGAATCCGGTTGCGGCAAGTCAATCACCGCGGCTGCCCTGATGGGTCTGCTGCCTTCCCCACCCGCCGAGATGGTTGCAGAACATATACTGCTGGGGGACAAAGACCTCTCAGCGCTGGATGAATCGGGCCTGCGCCAGGTGCGGGGCAGTGAAATATCCATGATATTCCAGGAACCTCTTACTGCCCTGGACCCGGTATTCAAAATCGGCAGCCAACTGTCGGCCGTGATCCGGCGGCATCAAGGCAAAGACCGGAAAAATGCTTTTACCACGGCCGTCGAAATGCTCGGGCGTGTCGGAATCGCAGATGCCACCCGCATCATGAAAAGCTATCCGCACCAGTTATCCGGTGGCATGAGGCAGCGTGTGATGATTGCGATGGCCATGGCCTGCCGCCCCAGGGTACTGCTTGCCGATGAGCCTACTACAGCGCTGGACGTCACTACCCAGGCACAGGTACTTGCCCGGCTGGCCGATCTCGGGCGCGACTCGGATACCGCCATCCTGCTGATCACGCACGACCTCGGTGTGGTCGCCCAGGCCTGTGACCGTGCGCTGGTTATGTACTGCGGCAGGATTGTCGAACAAGCACCGGTGGCGGAGCTGTTTGCCAATCCCGCACACCCATACACAGCAGGCTTGCTGGCCGCGGTTCCCCGTGTAAGCCGTGAAGGCGTGCGGCCGGTCCGCGCGATCCCGGGATCCGTGCCCCATCCGGCCGCCTTGCCGGCAGGATGTCACTTCGCGGATCGCTGCGACCGTGCTGACAATCAATGTCGAGTCCATGTACCCCGCCTGCAGAGCCTGGATGAACCAGGAATTGCGCAGCCACACCGCCATGCCTGTTTCCACCCCTTGCCGAAGGCGGCCATGTGAGCAATTCATGACAGCGCCTACCCCCCCATTGCTCAGCATTCGCGACCTGCTGGTGCATTACCCCGCCGCCGCCAGCGGCAAGCGTACCCTGGCCGCTGTAAACGACGTCAGCTTCGACATTCAGCCCGGCAGCATATTCGGCCTGGTTGGCGAGTCGGGTTCCGGCAAGACCAGCCTCGCCCATGCGATCGTGCAATTGGTCCGGCCGGCTGCCGGGAAGATTCTGTTTCACGGCGATAACCTGGTCACGATGAAGGAAAAAGAATTGCGCAGCGCGCGCCGAAACATCCAGTTGGTATTCCAGGATCCCCTGGTTTCACTCAGCCCGCGCCGGAGCATCCTGCAAAGCCTGCTCGAACCTTTGAATCATTTCCGCATTGGCGCCTCCGGCCAGCGCCGTTCCCGGGCCATGAACGCGTTGGAAACCGTCGGCCTGGACCAGGGTGTACAACATCGCTATCCGCATGAACTTTCGGGTGGGCAAAGGCAGCGCGCTGCTCTGGCCCGGGCCCTCATTACCGAACCCGAACTGATCATTGCAGACGAAGCGGTCTCTTCCCTCGATGTCTCGGTCCAGGCCAGGATCCTGGAGCTGATTCTGCATCTGCGTGAGAAAACCGGTGTCGCATTCCTGTTCATCTCACACGACCTGGCAGTCATTCAGCAACTGGCGGATGTAGTCGCTGTGATGTACCTTGGGAAAATGCTTGAGATCGCACCGGCCGGCACGCTTTTCCGCGACGCGGCGCACCCTTACACCCGGGCGCTGCTCGATGCTGTCCCCGCGCCCGACCCCGGGCATGACAAGCCGCTTGTGCTCAGCGGCGAGCCGCCCTCCCCCTTGACTCCACCATCAGGCTGCGTGTTTCATACACGTTGTCCCGCGGTAATGAAACAGTGTGAGAGAATTCAACCTGCTGAGAAGCACATTATTGAACTGGAAAGTTCGCCCAGCGCCCATCTTGTAAGGTGTCACTTATGGAATTCCTGAAAGACAGATCGATCATTCTAATGCTACTGGTGATTGTGGCCTGCACCGCATGCGGGCCAAACATAATTCGTGGAAGGCCGCCGTTTATCAGCATCGCAAGCTTGACGCTGGAAGGTGACCAGCTATCCGCCGACTTCAATATCAGCAACCCGAACGGGGAACCGATGGAGATCGACGGCATAGAAATCCGGGTCCAGGTTGAAGATGCCGTTTTGACCCGCTACAACAGTGATTTCAAGTTAAAGATCGGCGCCAACAGCACCGAGGATATCCTGGTCGAACAGCTTCCGGATGAATTCACGCAGGAGTTGCTCACATCCCTGGAAAGCGGCGAAGTCTCCAGCCTGCCATTTCACCTGGAAGGCAAGGTAAACACGCTGGCGGACGGTACCCTCAAGTTCAGGAACAAGGGATACCTTTATCCTGTACCGGGTAAGCCGGGGCGGTTTCGTTCAGCGACCACACATTCCAGCAGAATTCACGGAGATGATCCATTCCGCGAAATTGACGATAAACAATAGGCCAGGCAGGCTGATTACCCGGCCAAGGAGAAAAGATGCCCATGGAAATTACTTTCGAACTGAGTGATTCTGATCTCGAGTACTTCTGGAAAGTCATGGTATCTGCCCGCGAAAAGGCTTCCGGCCTGGATGAAGCGACCATTATCGACAATGCCCGCAAGCTGCTGTCCGAAGTCTGGAACTCGGATACCTCCGACTTCATCCGCGCAAGCATGAGCCACCTTGAAACCATAATCGGTATGACAGTCGACAAGGGTTGGGGCCTCGAAGACGAAGACCGGAAGCGGGTCATCCAGGCCCTGGCCTATTTCTCCGAAGCGGAAGACTTGATTCCTGACGACATCCCGGGCCTGGGCTTCATCGACGACGCCGTCATGATTGAAATGGTATCCGCGGAACTCAAGCACGAAATCCAGGCCTACCGGGACTTCTGCGTCTTCCGGGCCTCCGAAACCAGCCGCCTGGGCGACGAGCCCCAGGATCTTGAACGCTCAGACTGGCTGGAGGAGCGCCGCAAACAGCTTCACTCCCGCATGCGCCGCCGCCGCCACAAAAAAGGCAGCAGCGAGGGCAGGAGCAGCTCACCTTTCTCCCTTTTCTAAACAGGGCATGCAGGGAACGGGACATTACAGGATTCTGGTTGCGATAGAGACTGATGCCGGAGGGCCGGACCGTGGCCTTCCCCGGCACCGTCCTATACGATGAATCAAGCCGTTGCCTGACGCCGGATTGAACAATCCACTGGTCTTTATTGAGCGTTCACCGATTCATGGGTGCGGCCTGTTTGCAACCACGGACCTGGCAACAGGAGCGATGATCGGAGCATATGAAGGCCCGGTCGTTGAAGAAGACGGGATGTATGTGCTGTGGGTGGAAGATACACCGGGAGGGAAATGGACCGGTTACGATGGGCGCAACGAATTGCGGTTCATGAATCACTCTGACCAGCCCAATGCCGAACTGGACGGTTTGGATTGCTATGCATTCACGGATATTCAGGCCGGAACCGAAATCACCATTGACTACGGCTGGAATGATGCTTGATTAATGCATCTTTGACCACATTTGTGCATTATGACCTGATCAAACCCTTTTCACGGGGCCACTGGATAATGGAAACAGACTATGGATTTGAGTGATGCTGTAAAAAGCAAGATCGAAAACTACCTGCAGGACAACAAGGTTGTGTTGTTCATGAAAGGCAATCCGCAACAACCCATGTGTGGATTCTCATCGAAGACCGTGGCGGCACTGGATAGCGTATTGCCCGATTATGCTGCGGTGAATGTACTTGATGATCCTGAAATCCGGGAAGGCATCAAGGTTTATGGCAACTGGCCGACCATACCGCAGCTTTATATAGACGGCGAGCTGGTCGGCGGCTGCGATATCGTCCTGAATATGCTCAACAGCGGCGAATTGCACCAATGCCTGGGGCTGGAAGCGCCGGACCGGACACCACCGGAACTCACCGTCACCACGGAAGCGGCGGCCAAAATACTCGAGTCCATGCAGGGGCACGAGGGCGTTGCCCTGCACTTCCAGATCGACGCGAGCTGGGATACTCAGTTCAACCTGGCGCCTCCGCAGGGTAATGAAATTACCACCCAATCCAACGGTATTGGCATCCTGATGGACCTGGCAACTGCCCAGCGTGCGCGCGGCGCGGTCATCGATTGGGTGTCAACAATGAAAGGAGAAGGGCTTGCCATAGACCTGCCCCTGGCGCCACCGCCGGTGAAGCAAATGACGGTGCAGGAACTGGCGCAGAAAATGGAGAGCGGTGAAATCACCCTGGTCGACATCCGTGGCGATGACGAGAGAGTCCACGCAACTATCGAGGGCTCGGTGGTGCTGACCCGGGAGATGATGGAAAAACTGGAGAATATGTCCAAGGACTCCGAGATCGCATTCCTGTGCCATCACGGCAACTCCAGCCAGGGAGCTGCGGAGTACTTCCGCAAGCAGGGTTTCACGAAAATCAGTAACGTAGCCGGTGGTATCAAAGCCTGGTCGCTGGAGATCGATTACTCAATCCCAATCTACTAGTGTCCTGTCACGCGTATATTGTGGGGTTCAGCGGGTCGTGAAGCAGTTGACCGCAAGGCGCAGTTCGCCGGTAATGGCGCGCCCTTACCAAGAGGTGCAACACTGCGGACGACTGCTTCACGGCCCGCCCGAAGGGAGATACCAAGATGCTCCAATACGGCGTTGCAGTCCTTGAAAAGGACATGCCATTTCCTGCGAACTGCGCCTTGTCTTGGAACATCTTGGTAGCTCTGAACCCCACAATATACGCGTGACAGGATACTAGCCTACATGTTGAATTCGGCGATGGCGGGGGCGTGGTCGGAAGGTCTTTCCTGGCGACGTGGGTCGATGTCCACGTAGCTCGCGCTACAGCAGCTTGCCATGGCCTCGGAAGCCAGCACCAGATCGATGCGCAGCCCCAGCTTGCGGCGAAACATATTCATGCGATAGTCCCACCAGCTCCAGGTGCGTTGTTCCTGCTCGAACAGGCGGAACGTATCGGTGAGCCCCAGCTTGAGGATGCCTTCCAGCGCATTGCGTTCAGGCGCACTGCACAGAATTTTTTCATGCCAGCCTTCAGGGTCGTACACATCGCGATCGTCCGGCGCGATATTGAAGTCGCCGAGTACAATCACATTCTTGTGTTGCTCCAGTTCCGTCGCCAGCCAGGCCGTCACCCTCTCCAGCCAGTGCAGCTTGTACTCAAATTTGTCTGAACCTACCTCGCTGCCGTTGACCACGTAGAGATTCACGATGCGGACATCATCCACGGTTGCGGCCAGGATCCGCCGCTGCGGATCATCCAGGCCAGGGATGTCCGTAACCGGATCCGATGCCTTACCGCGGCTGAGAATTGCGACGCCGTTATAGGTCTTCTGCCCCGAAAACACACAGTGGTAGCCAGCGTCCAGCAAATCCTGCTGGGGAAAGCGCTCGTCCGGCAATTTGGTTTCCTGTAAGGCCAGCACATCCGGTTTGGCCACATCACACCAGGCCAGCACATGCGGCAGGCGAACATTCAAAGAATTGACATTCCAGGAGGCAATTTTCAACATCAGGCTTCTCCGCAAATCAAGGGAATATAATACCTGTAGGAGGCCGCCATGCGGCCGAAGATTTGTTTAACGCCATATCGCGCGCATGGCGCGCTCCTACAATAGGCCGTAGCTTTCTAGCAGGGGGCCGGGCTCGGGCGGGCGGCCGCGAAATGCGATGAATGATTCCATGGCCGGGCGGGATGCGCCCACGGAGAGAATTTCATCCCGCAGGGCTTTACCTGTTTCCGCCGTGAAGGCGCCCTCCTGTCGGAAACGGTCCCAGGCGTCAGCTGCGAGCTGCTCAGCCCACAGGTAGCTGTAATAGCCGGCCGAATAACCACCTCCAAAAATGTGGCTGAAACCGTTCAGAAAACGGTTCCATTGCGGCACCGGGATCACGGCAAACTGCTCACGCACCTCCTCCAGCACTTCCAGCGGATTACGGGGATTGTCCGGATCGTATTCCAGGTGCAGGCGCATATCGCAGATGGCGTATTCCAATTGGCGCACCATGACCGTGGCTTTCTGGAAATGACGCGAGCGAAGCAGTCGGTCCTTCAGATCTGCCGGCATCTCCTCCCCTGTTTTGAAATGACAGGCGAACCGGGTCAGGATTTCATCTTCCCAGCACCAGTTTTCCAGCAATTGGCTGGGTAGCTCCACGGCATCCCACTCGATGTTGTTGATGCCGTTAACCTGCGGCCAATCGATCACGGTCAACAGGTGGTGCAGGCAATGCCCAAACTCGTGAAACAGGGTTTGCACATCATCATGCGTCATCAGGCAGGGCTGATCCTTCCCGGGTGGTGCGAAATTGCATGTGAGGTAGGCCATGGGCAGTTGCATGCCATCCTCTGTTTTCCGGCGCGAAAGGCACACGTCCATCCAGGCTCCGCCGCGCTTGTCCGTGCGCACCAACAGGTCCATGAACAAGCCTGCAAAGCGCCTTCCCGCCTCATCCTGCAACCAGTAGAACCTGACGTCCTGGTGCCAGGTCACAATCGAGTCATCCGCTACCATGCTGATGCCAAACAGTCGCCCGGTGGTCTGGAATAATGCGTCAAGCATGCGCTCCAGTGGGAAAAAAGGCTTGAGAGCTTCATCCGACAGCTGCAATTCCGCCTGCCGATATCGTTCAGACCAGTAAGCAATATCCCAGCTACGCAGCGGGGTTGGTGCACCCTGATTTTCCGCAAAAGCCCTGAGCCTGGCATACTGCTCCTTCGCAGCCGGCACCGCTTTCTCGGCAAGACCCTGCAAAAAGGACAGGACAGCCGCAGGCGACTCGGCCATGCGCCGCGACAGGGCGTACTCCACGTAGTTATCGAATCCCAGCAGCCGGGCCAGCTGATGCCGCAGTGAGAGCATCTCCTCGATCAGGGGCGCATTGTTCCACTGCCCCGCTGTCGGGCCCTGGTCGGATGCCCGGGTGACATAGGCCCGGTAGACTTCTTTTCTCAGTTGCCGGTCTTCGCCATGAGTCATCACCGCATTGAATGAGGGATGGCTGAGATCGACCAGCCAGCCTTCCCTGCCGCGCGCGCGGGCCAGCCCCGCCAGCATGTTCAATTCTGCTTCCGGCAGCCCCTTCAAACCACTGGCGTCCGGGAAGTGCCTGCTCCAGGCGCGCGTGGCATCGAGGAGATTTTCACCAAATTTCGCGCCGAGCTTGCTCATGCGCAGAACCATTCGCCGGTACTGCGCTTGCTTTTCTGCCGGAAGAGCGACACCCGAAAGGTGAAAATCCCGCAATTCGAGCTGCACAATGCGCTGCTGCACCGGTGACAAGGTCGCGAATTCCGGCGAATCGTGCAAGGCCTGGTAGGCGCGAAAAATATCCGCGTGTTGCTGGCGCCAGTTTTCATGCTCCGTCAGGCGTTCCAGGCCGGCATTATAAGCCTCGCGCAGGTCTTTGTTGTCCGCCACCGAGTTGAGGTGTGAAACAGGTGACCATGCCCGGCTCAGATCATCTGCCCAGGCCAATTCGGCCTCCACCATCGACCAGTCCGGCCGCGAGTTGGACTGCAGCCATTTCTCAACGCCGCTGCGATAAGTTTCAAGCAGGTCTTCAAGCGCCGGCACGACATGGCCGGGCCGGATGGCCGGAAAGTCGGGAAGGCGATATGCCTGGCTGCTGTGACGTAGCGGGTTTCGCATTTTATACAGGCCCTTATAAAGTCTAAAATTTCTGAGCGGCGAATGTTAGCATGGATGGCACTTTTATCCGCGTTAGCATGGATGGCGCTTTTATCCGCGAACATCGAAAATCCTGACGATACAAGGAACCAAATATGAAATACCTGCTGTTTCTACTACTGTTAATCCCCGCAGTTGTCACAGCACAGGACAATGAAGCCAGCGCTGTTGCCCCGGCTGCTCTTTGCAGTTCTGAAAAGCACCGGCAATTCGATTTCTGGCTTGGCGACTGGAACGTGACTTCGAACGGACAGCCGGCAGGAACCAACTCGATCCACCTGATTCATTCGGGCTGCGCCCTGCAGGAAAACTGGCAGGGGGCGGGCGAAGGCGGCGTGAGTGGAACCAGTTTCAATATTTATGACCAGGCCAATGACAAGTGGCACCAGACCTGGGTTGATTCCAGCGGCACCTTGCTGGAGCTGGATGGCGCCCTGGTCAATGGAAGCATGGTGCTCAGCGGCCAGAGGCCGGCACGCGACGGCAGCGGGATGGCTATGCACCGTATTAGCTGGACACCCAACGAAGACGGCAGCGTACGCCAGTACTGGGAAGCCAGCGAGGACGACGGGCATACCTGGAGCGTTCAATTTGATGGCATGTACGTCAAGAAGAGTGAAGACTGATGAAGACTGGTAAAACCGGCTTCGCGCGCCTTTTTGCCGCTACCGGCTATTCGATCAGGGGCATCAAAGCCTGTTGGCAGCACGAAGCGGCCTTCCGCCAGGAAGTCGCTCTGACGCTGGTCCTGTTGCCGGCTTCTTTTTTCATTGCCAAGTCAGCGATCCAGTGGCTGCTGCTGGTCTCGCCACTGTTTCTGCTGCTCATGGTGGAAATGCTGAACAGCGCCATTGAAGCAATCGTGGACCGCATCGGCGCCGAACAGCATGAACTGTCGGGCCGCGCCAAAGACATCGCATCCGCCCCGGTCATGTTGTGCCTGTTCCTCATTGCAATCATCTGGGGTGTGATTGCCTGGACGAATTTTAGCTGACGGAGTTGCCATGAAATCAATCCACTACCCGGCGCTGTTTCTCGCCATCCTGATACTCACCGCATGCAGCCCGGCGGCGGACAAAGAGGAGGCGGACAAGGAAGCCCCTGCTCTCAGCTCTGAATCAGGTCACACAGTGACTGTGGAAGAGCCATGCGTATTACAGCCACCACGCGGAGATGTCGCCTGCACCATGCAATACGATCCGGTGTGCGGATGCGACGGCAAGACCTACTCCAATTCCTGTGTAGCCGGCAGCGCTGGTGTGCCCAGGTCCACTCCTGGCCCCTGCCAAGCTGAAGATGCCCGGTGAACGGCGGAAGACCGGGAATTCCGCCCCATCCTGGCGGCCCACAATCGGCTACAATTCCATCCCAGAGACCTTAATCAAAAAACCACCAGGACAGGTAAGGACCATGAAACAAACATTGCGCTTGACCCGACCGGCTGTACTACTGTTGTCACTGCTTGTGCTCACGCTGGCCGCATGCGTCCCTAACCAGGTGGAGAAGGAGCGCGGCGAAGCTCTGAAACAGTACGAGACCATTATCCGCTGGAGCCAGTGGGACGCGGCAGCCGATTTCATCTCCATGGATTACCAGAAAGAACACCCCATTACCCGGCTGGAACTGGATCGCCTGAGATTATTCAAGGTTACGGCCTACACGGTGCGATCAACCGGGGTTTTCGATGAGGGCATGACGGTAAGACAGGAGGTGGAGATCAAACTGTTCAATACCAACCAGGCGGTTGAGCGGAATATTATCGATTATCAGGAGTGGCGCTATAATCCCGAAATAAAGCGTTGGAAGCTGCACAGCGGCTTGCCGGATCCGACCAAGAGATATTGATTCAGAATCCGAAAATACTGAAGCCGCCATCTACGACGAGGCAGTGGCCGGTGATATAACTGGCCGCTGGCATGCACAGGAAGGCGATGGCGCGGGCACATTCTTCGACTTCCCCAACACGGCCCATCGGGGTGCGGTTTAGCACCTCCTCGCGGAAGGCCGGATCACGCAGCACCTGGTCGGCCAGGGGTGTCCTGATATACCAGGGCGCAACGGCATTGACACGAATGCCTTCCTCAGCCCACTCGGCTGACAGGTTGCGGGTCAACTGGATCATCCCGGCCTTGCTCATGCCGTAGGGTGCGCCGGTTCGCAGGTGCGTAAGCCCGGCCACTGATGCGTTGTTCACCACGCAAGAGGGCGCGCTTCCGGCAAGCAGGGGATACAAAAGACGGCACATCTCAAAACAGGAAGTCAGGTTAACCTCCTGCACTTTGCGATACTCCTCCAGGCTGACATCCGCCATGCGTTTGCGGATGTTGATGCCGGTGTTGTTGACCAGGATATGCAGCTTGCTTCCCTTCCCTGCCACGCTCACGGCTTTGTCCCGCCCACTTTCGGTGGAAAGGTCTGCGGATAGGGTTGCGACGCTGCAAGAGGGAAAATCCGAACAAATGCGATCCCGGGCCCGGGCGAGCCGCTCTTCACCGCGGGCAATCAGCAGCAGATCTGCACCAAGAGAGGCCATTCCCCTGGCCGTCGCCAGTCCGATTCCACTGCTGCCACCGGTAATCAGCGCGCGCTGTCGGTCGAGACGCCAGGGCGATGCTTCAGTGCTTGCGGATTCACTCATCTTTCTGTGGCTTCCTATTCCACCCGGCAAAGACAATGTGCCGCTACAGAGAATTTACCTGCGCTGCGCGCCAGTATGTCTAAATCCTTGAGCAGGTCTTCCAGCAGCGTACTGCGCAAGCGCAAGCCACCGCTGTCAGCCCACCCCAGTCCGGCAATGGCGCTGCCGGTCATTTCAATCAGTAAAGACTCGAAGGTGCTCAATTCACGTTCGTCATAGCGCACGTCGTAGTCTGAACCCAACCCGGCGATCCTGGCCGCGGCATCGATCGCCTCGCGCAGGGTGCCTGTCTGGTCGATCAGACCCCGATCCTTGGCTTGCGCCCCACTCCACACCCGACCCCGCGCGACCTGGTCCACGTCTTCCGGAGTCATCTGCCGGGCATCCGCCACCAGCTGAATGAAATCACGATAAGTTTGCTCGGTAGCATGCTGGAAAATTCGTTTCAGGTCCGGATCCAGTGGTTGATCCAGGCGCAGCTTGCCGGCCAGCGGCGTGGTGCCTACCCCATCGGTATGGATGCCGAGTTTTTCCAGCGGCCGTGAGAATGTCGGAATCAATCCAAACACACCGATAGATCCGGTGATCGAGGACGGGCTGGCCCAAACTTCGTCGGCGCCCATCGCGATCCAGTAGCCGCCGGATGCGGCCACATCACCCATGGAGGCGACCACGGTCTTGCCGGCTTCCTTCAGCTGCTGTACTTCGCGCCGTACTTTCTCCGAAGCGAATACTTCCCCGCCCGGGCTGTTGATCCTCAACACAACAGCCTCCACGTCTTTGTCCAGCGCAACCAACCGTAATTTTTCGGCCAGGGTTTCCGCTCCAATCACGCCCTGTGGCTGATTTCCGCGGACAATGTCACCTTCAGCGACCACCACCGCGATCTTCCTCGACGAAGACGGCCGGTGTTGCAAGTCAGTTAACATCAGGTAGTTGTCCATGCCTACCTGGCGGAATCCTTCACTGCCGCTTCCCGCCGCCCCCATCCGCGCCAACTCCAGATGCGCTTCGGGCAGGTCGACCAGTTTGTCGACCAGGCCCAGTTCCTCGGCGAACCGCGCGAAATCCCCATCCACCGCCTCCAGACCATTGGCGAAGTCATTGATCGCCGCGGACAGGTTTTCCAGCGGAATGCCGCGGTGCCTGGAAACACCTTCGAGGTACTGCTGCCAGAGCCCACCGATCCAGTATTGGTTCGCATCTTTGGCTTCCGGGGACATGTCATCGCGAACAAAAGGCTCCATGGCGGACTTGTATTCACCCACCTTGAACAGGTTGACCTCTACTTCGAGTTTGTCCAGGCCATCCCGGTAAAACTGCCGGTAAACTGAAAAACCATCAATCCAGACCGTTCCCTGGGGATGCAGCCAAATCTCGTCGGCCAGTGCTGCCAGGTAGTACTGCTGTTGCGTCAGGTTGCCCGCCAGTGCAATCACCGGCTTACCGGATGACTTGAAGTCTGCTACCGCGGCTTCCAGCTCCAGCAGAGAAGCCATGCCAATACGCCACATGTCATTCGGATTGATCACCAGGTGCACGATCCGATCATCGTCCCGGGCCCGCCTGATGGCTTCTACCATATCGCGCAAGCGGGTTTCCGAACGCTCCTGCTCGGCGATCTGCTGGAGGGCTAAATCAAGCGCTGTTCCGCTGTATTGTTCGACCACGTTTCCGTAGGGCCGCAGCACCAGCGCCGTATCCGATTGGACAATCAGGGCATCATCCGTGCTGATAACCGCCAGGGCCACGAAATAAAGAATCAGAAGGAAAACCAGGTTAAGCACCAACTTCCGGGCGCCATCAATGAAGTGCCAGATTCCGAGCAGAAAGCGCGTGAGCGTAGATCGTTCAGTGTTCATGTAATCATCCTTGGGGCAATCGGCCTATTCTAGGGTTTCCGGCGCCCATTTCCCAATGTCGGAAGACATGGGTGGTGAAATGAGCACTTCACCAATATTGAGCCAAATCCACCAACTTCCCCATAAAAGAACACCCCACCACGGCCGTATCTTGTTGATTAATTGATTATTATTCTAATGGCATAAATCCTGCATCTGTGTAGGTACCAATACAGGTCTATAAAACAGGAGTTTTCATGATGGGATCCTTTTCACGCATTCGTTACGTTATTGCAGCCAACGTCAATTCACTGATCGAGAAAGCCGAGGATCCGGAGAAGTTGTTGCGCGCCCTGATCCGGGAGATGGAGGATGCCAGTGAGGACGCGCGCGCGGCCAGTGCTGAGCTGCTCGCGGAACAGCAACATCTCGAACGGCTGGAAAGCCAGCTCGCCGAGGAAGTGGCACAGTGGCAAAGACGGGCGGAAAACGCGGTGGCGGAAAACCGCGATGACCTGGCCAGGGCCGCGCTGAAAACCAGGACCGAGATGACAGACCGGCATGATTCAGTGGTGCAGGAACAACATCTGGTCAAGGAACGCGTAGAGCAGATGGAACAGGACATGATGACGCTGAAGAGCAAGCTGGCGGACGCCAAAGTCAAACTGAAAGGCATGTACTCCGGCAAAGCGCCGCGCACAGTAGTGGCTGAACAGCAAGAAAGACTCTCGCCAGGAGAAAAAAAGATTCGCCGTGCCATGGGCCGCTTCGACCGCTTACAGGCACAGGTGGAAAACCTGGAAGCCCGTGTGCGTTCCTACGAAGTGGGCGGGCCTTCCGTATCGGTCTGGAACAGTGCAGTCGAACAGGCGACAGACCCGCTGGTCGAAGAAGAACTGCGCAAACTGAAGCAACGTGTTTCCGGAACAGCCAGGCCGGCGAAAACTGAATCTGCCGAGGTCCCTGTCGAGGCCGGAAATTCCGCGGAGGAAGCCTGAGAAATGAACCCTGAAAGACCGGATGGAGCACTTTTAGCCGGTGTCTGCGCCGGCATTGCCCGGGCGTTCAAATGGAACGTCTGGGTGCTGCGGGCTTTATTCATCGGGTTCCTGATCATCAAGACACTGGCGGCCGTAATCGTATACGCAGCGCTGGCTTTGCTGCTCTACCTGTTCGGCAGTGACTGGAGTGTTCGCGACAAGACGACACGAGGCCTGTCCTCACCCGAGCTGTCAGAACGAAACGAGCGCATCGCAGAACTGGAACGGCGTTTCAAAGAACTCGAGGGATCAGACGGGCCTGGTTAGAGCAATCAGGCGCTGGCTGATGCGATGGAAACGGCCAAGCATGAGCACAGCGGCAACACTGAGGCCGGCTATCATCCCTATCCACATCCCGGCGGGCCCCATGGCAACCGTGAAAGTCAGGTAATAGCCAAGGGTCATGCCAACCATCCAGAAAGAAATAATGGTATAGAACATTGGAACCCGGGTGTCCTTGTAACCCCTGAGCGCGCCGGCTGCACAGATCTGGATGCCATCCGAGTACTGGAAAATAGCAGCGTAAAACAACAAGCTGACCGCCAGAGGCGCAACCACTTCGTCATTGGTGTAAATGCTGACGATGAGCTCAGGGAAAAGTAACATCCCTCCAGCGCTGATTGTCTGGAACCCCAGTACGATCACGATGCCGATCAGGCCTGCGTAGCGAGCGGCTTCGGGCTCCTTCCTGCCGATTGCGTTACCCGCCCGGATGGAAATAGCGCTGGACAAGCCGACCGGAATCATAAACGCCAGGGCTGAAAAATTGATCGCGATCAGGTGTGATGCAGCAGGAACCGGGCCCAGCCGGCCGATCAGCAGCGCTGCGCCTACGAACAGGCTGCCCTCCACAAAAATTGAAACTGCGATTGGCATACTAACCCTGAGGTGATCCGAAATCTGCTTCCAGTCCGGTGCGTCGAAGCGGGAAAACAGCTCAAATGGTTTGAAATGCCGATGTAAAAATGTGTAGACCACCAGCATCAACAAGGAAATCCAGATCACGATGGCGCTGGCGATACCGCAGCCGACCGTCCCCAGGGCCGGAAATCCAAGTTTGCCGAACATCAGCACGTAATTCAGGGGAATATTGAGCAGCGCACCCAGCACGCCGTACACCATGGTTGGCCGGGTGTAGCCAGTACCTTCGCTGAAGAAGCG
>PVMK01136092.1_pt1 | contig 22192 bp, 16 predicted proteins | sample 1853481 | NCBI WGS metagenome assembly PVMK01 (sample SAMN08533507, study PRJNA380276) | Marine sediment metagenome, whole genome shotgun sequencing project.
TTAATGTATTGGCAAGTTAGGTCTCCAACAATTGAAATACCCCGCCAACATCCCGCCTAAACCCCGCCCCATTTTAAAACATACCCTGCCTATCCCGCCAGTACCCCGCCGGTTTTAATAAAAACATACCCCGCCTACCCTGCAAATTTGAAAAAGATACCCCGCCGCGTCGCGCAGATAAAATCATGCGCTTTATTTGCAAAAGCTAATATGTTAAACCCCTCGCTCAATTATGTTCCGTGAGACCTGGAGTTTATAAACAGGAAAAGGCCTCAAAATGTGCCTACTTTGCTCCTGACAGGATGTTGTTTGTTCTGTCGGGAGTATACAATCTCGTCTTAACAAAACCGATCCCTTTATAAAATGAGGATGGAAAACTGCAAGTCTTTACACTAATTTGTTGAAAGGAGGACAACTATGTCTTGGTCAAAACTATTTGCTGTGACAGCTATGGTCATGTTTGTTTTTGGGATAGCCACGTTTGACTGTGCGGTAGCAGGTGAGAAACAGAAGTGGCACGGAACAGGCGTTACAACCAAGTTTGAACAAATAGAGGTTGGGGACGAAGAAGGACATGTGCTTGCATTCATGGAGGCTAAACAAGTCTTTGTTAATGAAACAACTGGTGAGAAAATGGTTAGTATTTCGATAAGCACCATGGACCTCAACCCCAAAGCTGGGCTGGTTGTTGTAAGAGGTTACGGGGTAGGCACCGATCCAAATGGAGATAAACTTATCAGAGCACATGAGGGCAAAGCAGTTGGGAAAGGCCATATGAAAGGGACATTTTCCTGGATAAAAGGAACTGGCAAATATCAGGTACATACGTTTAATGACAAAAATATGCAGTATGTTGTAATTGACCCAAAAGAACTTCATTCAAGAATGTCAAAAATTCATCCAACCACAAAATCGTTACAAACCTATCTTTGGGTGACTTCCTCTAATAAATGTTGGGAAACACGAGGGTTGAAAAAGATAGATCAGAACCTAATTGCAAATAACGCATATACAAATAATGTTCGAGATTTTAGTTGTTTTCTTAACAACTGGAGTCCAATTGAAAGCAAACTATCAAATACATAACCAATCGCTTCACATGGATTTTTCAAACGCTGACCGGCCCAATAAAGCGGTGTTCGTTCCTCGCTCCGGCTATAGGCCGCGGCTGATACTCAGAGTTAAAGATATCATAGAATAGCGTTTTATCAATAGTTGCGTTCTGCTATGTATCCCAACATTTTAAATTTATTAGATATAATAACCATATCTCAACTTAACAGTTTTGGGGAAATGGCCTTGTTGACTGAGCTGAATAAACAGAGAATTATCTGTTAAGACAGCACTTTTTATATTTTTTACCGGAACCGCACGGGCAAGGATCATTGCGCCCCACTTTTGAAACTGATTTAAGGCCTTGTGATCTGTTATTGATGCTTAATTTTGCGATTTCTTTCCCGATGATTTTCATCTCTTTTTGACGCGCCTTTAAGGTTTTTTTCACTCCTGTTTCTTTTTGAAATTTCTGCCAGATTTGGGTCAACTTTTCTGCTGATGTCCCGATAGCCTGTATCCCATCAAGACGAAATTGTTTGAGATCAATGCCAACCGCACCTAATTCTTTGGATTTTTCCTCTTCATCAAATTCGGTAAATGAAAGAGTAATGTCTTTACAGGGACATCCGGGATTTATACAGTACAAATCCCTTGCCCAATACCTCGTTCCCGATATATCAAAAACAAAATCAGGGTCATCAGGGAATACTTCATCCCATCCAACAACCAAACCGGGTTCCCACCAGCTCCAATCCTCATTGCGCCACCGATCACGGTTCACCTTTTTTGCCGCCCGCCAGCGCCTTTTCATCACTTCAAAAAAATGGCCTTTTACTTCTCTAGTTAGCCATCTAAAAAAATATTGATCATGTTTTTCTAAAGGGGTGTCGGCAGGGACTGAAACCTTGGCAGAATCAATATGAATCGATGCCGTCAAGTTCTGATTCGGGAGCGGTTCTGTTTTTTGATTTATATCTGACTCAACCGTATAAATAAATTTTCTCCCTTTAAATTTCATATTCTTAAACCGTTCATCGATAGCAACCGCTTGAAAATGAAGATACCGGCATTCACGATTATCACAGACCCAGGTATCCAGAATCATTCCCCGCTTGAATGTCCCCTGTTTTTCTTTTTCCCAGATGACAAATGGACCACCATCATCCAGTATTTTAGTTATGGATCTTTCATCGCTATTCATATCTATTTCCCGGCAAGGCCGTTAAAATAATTAAAACTCCTTATGGAACTCTTTGCTGGTCGGTGTAGTTTCCGCCATGCTGCCCTGGGATCAATTTATGACTTTGAGATAATCAGCGGTGAATTCTTTTCACCCGCCATAAAAAATCGCTCTTATCGGGGAACCGTCCGAATCCTTCAGCTTAAGCGGCAAAAACGAATAGAACCCGTTGCGCTGTTTGATTTTATCCAGGTTGCAAAGATTCTCCACTCTTTGACCGTCTTTCAGGAAGTGATAGGGCGCATCGATGTGAGTCCCCGTGTGAGAGCCCATTTTCAACAGATCGACGTGGCAGTAATCATTCTCATGGGTCAACCCCGGGCTGATTGAAGGCACTGGATCCCCCGGATAAATCCGAATTCCGCATTCCCCATTCCGCATCTTTAGCCGCGGCATAGTCCCGCCCTATCGGACGACGACGGGTCCCCATTCCGAATTCCCTATATCCCCATATCCTTCTCTTCTTCAGAGATGCATCGCTCCAGGACCTCTAATGCCTCATCGATGTCTTCTTTTGTAATGATTAACGGCGGGGCGAATTCAAGTGCAAACCCCATCGTTTTAAACAGAACACCGAGTTGCCTTGCACGCGCGATAATATTGTTCAGCCGCTGCAACGGAAAAGGCGCGCGAATCTTCTTGTCGGAAGTGAAATCCAGACCCAGCCAGAGCCCCGTCCCCCGGACTTCTCCCACAATCGGATGACGTTCCAGGGTTTTCAAGCCGTCTAGAAAATAATTCCCCATCTCCCGGGAATTTCGGACCAGATTTTCTTTCTTTATGATCTCGATGTTTTTCAGTCCGGCGGCGCAAGCCACCGGATGATTACCATAGGTATGCAGATGGAAAAAATCCTCAATGGGCTTCATCACCCTGTCGGTACAACCGACTGCCGAAAGTGGAACATATCCGCTGGTAAGCCCCTTGGCCATCGTCAGCAGGTCCGGCTGAATCTCAAAATGCTCGATACCGAACATTTTCCCGGTGCGGCCAAAGCCGCAAATAACCTCGTCGATAATGAGCAGGATACCATATTTGCTGCAAATCTCCCGCACAATGGGCCAATACTCCCGGGGAGGTGCATAGGCCCCAAAACCCTGCATGATTGGTTCACCGATAAAAGCGGAAATCAGTTCGGGATTTTCAAACTCTATCGCACGTTCGATGTCCCTTGCACACCTTAAATCACAATCCGGGTAAACCAGTCCATAAGGGCAGCGATAACAATACGGGGATTCCACAAATACGGCGCCGGGCGCAACGGGTTCCATAATTTGCCGCATGGCCATTACGGTGCCGAGGGCCCTGACACCATACCCATTGACACCATGATAGGCCCCTTTTCTGGAAATAATTTTAAAACAGGCCTTGTTGCCGTTGAAGTAATGGTAATGTTTTGCCAGTTTCATGGCGGATTCAACCGCCTCCGAACCGGAACATTCAAAAGTAAAACGATTGATGGCCTCCGGCGTGATTTCGGCCAACCGGTCCGCCAGCTCCATGGCAGGTTCATTGCCATATCCGCCGGGAGTAAAATAGTGCAGGGTGCACATTTGATCATACGCCGCCCGGGCAATCTCCTGACGGCCATAACCGACATGTACGGGCCGCGTTATCCCCGCTTCCATGTCAAGGTAGCGCTTGCCCTCTTTGTCCACCAGACGAACCCCCTCCCCTTTCTCTATGACGGTAATACCCTTTTTAATTTCTTCACGCGAGGTTCGGTGTAAAATAAGTCGAGACCTGTCATCCAAAATATTGATGTTTCCACTCATATGCGCCTCTATCTTTGTTGATTACAAATATCGTTGATTGGTTGATTAGTTGATTGGTTAAGTGGTTGTAAATATGGATTTATGCCATATTTGCAAAATAAAAAGAGCTGTTTTCAGAGTAAATTATGAGGTCTGGATTACAGGTTAGCGCTCATATGAAACTACACGGAATGACGAATGACGATTGACGATTGACGAATGGTGGAGGTCGCTTCGATCTGCTCTTTTTTAAAAGAAAAAATAGAAAGGATTCCTTAATTCGACATTTGTCATGCTCGAGTTTCTTTTTCGATTAAACTGGCCGCTTCGGTAACCGGCGGCCGGGCTGAACAGCAAACCGCCGCCTGCGACAAGCCCTTCGGTCGTGAGCTCATGGCTTGAGCCTGTCAAAAGCAGCTGAATCGAATTTCGAAAGGAAAACAACCCTGAACCTTGAACCCTATTTTGAGGCTTGATATTTGTCAAGACGATTTTTCCATCTTACTTAATACCTGGCTTTTGGTACAAAATTCAGGTATTGACAGCCTCGTAAAAAGTCAAAATTATCAAATTTCGATCTCATAACCTATTGAAATCATTAAACGTAAAATTTGAAAATTAGCCATTTTCGGACTTTTTACGAGACCATCAGGTATTAACTTGACACATAATCTCTTTTTGCCGTATTACTTCTTAGTTCATTTTTCTAATGTGGGATATCCACTTCGCTGCCCTTGCGCATATTTATCGTTTAGGCATAGGGAGTGTATACCCCCTTTTTCTAGTTTTAACCTTGCCGTTCGGGCACTTTAAAAAAGGAGGTTGGTATGAAGGGGAAAAAAAATGTGGTGGGCCTGATTTTGATGGCTGTCTGTGTGACGTTTTTATTTTTTGGGTCTGCACCGGTCTTTGCTGAGAATACGCTCAAAGTGGGGGTTTACGGCGGCTATTTTAAAGATTCTTTTGACAAACACATATTTCCCGATTTCACCAAGGATACGGGCATCAAAGTCGAATCGGTTGCTGAGCCTACCGGCGAGGCCTGGCTGGTGCAGCTGGAGCAGGCGTCTAAAGCAGGTGTGGCCCCGGCGGATGTTTCCATGATGGCACAGGTGGCCATGCTGAAGGGCCAACGAACCGAGCTTTGGATGCCGCTGGACCTCAAACAGATCCCGAATCACAAGTTTCTGCTGTTGCAACATGTTCACAAATATCCGGATGGCCGGGTCGATGGGATCGGAGCGGTCTCGTGGTATATCACCCTGGTATCCAACACCAAAGTATTCAAAACGGCACCGACCTCCTGGGCGGATATGTGGCAGCCGGATAAAAAAAACAAACTGGGACTTCTTGCCCTGGCCTCTAATTCATTCCTGCTGGAAATTACAGCCAAAACTTTTTTCGGCGGCTACGATGTGTTGAATTCCAAGGAAGGCATCCTCAAAGTCCTGAATAAACTGGCTGAAATCAAACCTAACGTGAAACTGTGGTACCGGGACGAGGGCCAGTTTCAGCAGGCCCTGCAATCCGGGGAAATCCCCATGGGACAATACTATCACGATGTGGCCGGTCTGGCGGCCGCCGACGGCCACCCGGTGCGCTCCACCTTCCCCAAAGAAGGCGGCGTGCTGGATTCCGGCTCATGGGCTGTGTCCAAGGCCACCAAAATGAGCAAGGAAGCCCATATTTTTATCAACTACATGTGCCAGCCGCAGATTCAAGCCAAACTGTCGCTCAAAGTCGGCACGGCGCCGACGGTGAGGCGGGATGTTACCGGTCTAACGGATGCGCAATTTTCATCCGTTTCAAGTGATATCCCTCCCATTATCCCGCGCTACGACCTGTATGCGGGTGAACTCAGTGACTGGGTCAATCAAAAGTGGATTGAAATGGTGACTGAATAATAAAAAGGCGTTCACGGGTTCAACGGTTGCTGTCGGAGTCGCAAATCGGCTCCGACTGTTTTTTTATTAAGATTAAGTTGAGTGAGTTCATTGAGTGTCAGTTTTCAATAAGTTTGGGTAAATCTTATTTTGTAGCTAGTCACTGGATTCCCGGACTTATTGAGATGTTACGAGTGGTTTTATGTAGTTACCTGAATCAACCTAATCAACCTAATCAACTAATCAACCATTCAACGATATCTTTTCAGGCATTGAGCGGTCCGAACTCATGGCGGGATTAACCCTTGAAGACGTCCATAAACATTTTGGCTCGGTGGTGGCCGCCCGGGAGATAAATCTCAATCTGCCCCACGGTCGATTTGTGTGTTTCCTCGGTCCGTCGGGATGCGGTAAAACAACCCTTCTGCGACTCATCGCGGGGTTGGAATCTCCCACCCGGGGACATATTTTGCTGGATGGGGAGAGTATCACCCGGACGCCAGCCCACAAACGCAATTTCGGTATGGTTTTCCAGTCCCTGGCTCTGTTTCCCCATTTATCCGTTGGTGAAAATGTGACCTACAGCCTCAGGGTGCGACACATTAAAAAAGACACGCGACGAAAACGAGCTGCCGAACTGCTGGACCTGGTTCAATTATCCGGTTTTGCGGATCGTCATATCTCACAGCTATCCGGAGGCCAGCGCCAGCGGGTCGCCATCGCCCGTGCCCTGGCCATCGAACCGAGACTTTTTCTGCTGGATGAGCCCTTGTCCTCCCTGGATGCCAAGCTGCGGGAAACCATGCAGCTGGAACTTCGCATGCTGCAACAGCGCCTGGGGGTGACCACCATACTGGTCACCCATGATCAGCGTGAAGCCATGACCATGGCGGATATGGTGGTGGTTATGGGACCGGACAATCGCGTCCGTCAGGTGGGCTCTCCCCTTGAAATCTATCGCCATCCGTCAGATACGTTTGTCGCCGATTTTATCGGCAGCAGCAATCTGCTTCAGGGATCCTGCCTGGGGGACCGTAAGGTCAAAATCGGCGATCAGCATCTGGAAGTAGAGGAAATGCCGGAGGGAGTATCCGCCGGAACCTCCGTTACCGTTTCGGTGCGACCCGAAGATATTCACATTCTGCCCGGTGCTGAAAAAGGAGACAACCGCCTGCATGGGACCGTCTCATTTATTCGGGATGTGGGCTCCAGCGTTGAAATCTATCTCGACTGCAACGGGCTTCAGATTCTCAGTCAATCGACCCCCAAAGGTCGACCGGATGTCAAACAGGGAGATGAAGCCACCGCGATTCTACCGGCGGCTTGCTGCATTGTACTGAAATCATGATCGGAGAAAAACCAAAAGGCGTACGCGCACACCTGCCAGTGGCCTACCCGGCTTTGATGCTGGGGATCTTTTTCATTATACCCTTCGGCATAATGGTTGCCATCAGTTTTTTTCACCGTCAGCCTGGCGCCTTTTACATCCCCGGTTTCGAGTTCACGAACTATAAGAACCTCTACACGGCGTTTTTTGGACGCACCCTCTTGTTTTCCCTATTTATTGCAGGAATTTCGGCGGCTGTTTGCGTGTCCATAGGGTTTCCTTTTACCTACTTCATTACGCGCATGAAACGACGAAGTCAAGTGATATGGCTGGTCTTTCTCATGTCGGTTCTGTCGCTGTCGGAGGTTATTATCGGTTTTTCCTGGTCCCTGTTATTGTCGCGGACAGCCGGCATATCCAATCTTTTTGTCTGGTTAGGCCTGATGGAACAGCCGAAGGCATGGTATCCGGGATTTGCAGCGCTGCTATTTGGAATCTGCTATCTTGCCTTTCCTTATACCGTGCTGGTTCTGTATCCACCGCTGTCACGACTGGATCCGGCCCTGCCGGAAGCTTCTCAGACTCTGGGTGCTTCGCCGCTGCGAACTTTTTTTACAGTCATTGTCGGCTCGCTGCGAAACGCCATTGTGGCGGCTTTTGTCATGGTGTTTGTTTTCACCCTCGGCGTCTATCTGCTGCCCCAAATACTGGGCCGTCCACAACATTGGACGCTGTCTGTGTTGATTACCGATCAGGCCATTTACCAGACCAATATGCCCGATGGCGGCGTCCATGGCAATATTTTTCATGTTAGTCAGCCTTTTACTGGTTGCACTTACAATGGCTATTGGCAAGGGAAAAAAAATCGAAAGCCAATAGAGTAATCGGCATTAGACGGGTAGCTGCTATAAGTTATTAGTTATAAGTTCAGACCTCATAATTTACTATGAAAACAGCTCTTTTTATTTTGCAAATATGGCATAACGCCATATGTACAACCACTAAACAACCAACTAATCACCCAATAAACGATAACTTGCTTTATCACTGGTTTGAAGTAAAATGAGCAAAACACTTCGCATCATATTTCTCAGCCTAATCTTATTCTTGCTGTGCGGGCCGCTGATCATCGTCTCAGGCGTATCGTTAAATGCTAAAAAACGTCTTTTTTTCCCCCCGGAAGGGATATCCCTGCGCTGGTATTTCGAGCTGCTTACCGAAAAAGAGTGGTTGATACCGGTGCAAAACAGCTTAACCATTGCTTTTACTTCCAGTTTCATTGCGCTGTCCATTGCTTTGCCGCTGGCCTATTTCTTGTGGCGTTATCGTGTTTTCTACGCCCGGGCGCTTTTTACCCTCGGCATCTCACCTTTCATCCTGCCACCGGTGATCACCGCGCTGGGCTTCCTTTCTTTTTGGGTAACGATCGGCTTCTACGGGAAGATGGGTGCAACCATAATCTCCCATGCCATTTTTTTTGTGACACTGCCGCTGGTGACCATTTCTTTAGGATTTGAATCCATCGATCATGAAATCGTCGAGGCGGCGGAAACCATGGGTGCAGACTCTCGGACCGTTTTCAAGACGGTGATTTTCCCGATGATTCGTCCGTATATGATATCCGGCTTTGCCTTCGCTTTCGTCTTAAGTCTGAATGAGTATATCGTGGCCTACATGGTGTCCGGCTTTACCGTTGAAACCCTGCCAATCAAAATTTTCAACTCTCTACGGTATGGCTATACCCCGGTGATGGCATCGGTAGCGGTCGTTTTTGTGCTGCTGGCAGCCATAATTTTCGGACTGATCGGATGGTTCGGTGATTTACCGAAACTGCTCGGTGCGATGAATCCGGAAGAAAAGTAAAGAATCCAGGCCAAGAGAACCCGGCTTTGACTCACCCCTTGAAGCGGCTTACCTTATAGCGACTGCGTTTAAATCCGAATATCGAATTCCGAAATCCGAAACAAATCAAAAATTCGAATGTTCAAATGAATAAAACAATGATGGTGTCTTTTGCGCCAATTTTTAGACCTCAGCCATTACAGCGGAAAGAAAAAAAATCCTGGTTTTACGGGCCGCAGCTCAGAATTTTATTCCGTCCTGGCAATAAAAATTAAAAAGTTTATTCTTTACAAAACATCCCAGTTGATGTAGTCAAATCAGGTTATAAAACCCATTCATCCAGGACAACCCATCATCCAACCACCATTCTTTCTTAAAAGGAGGGCATTATGAAATCATTGAAGTATGCTGTTGCGTTGCTGTCAATCGTTATCCTGGTACCCTGGACGGCTGCATTCGCAGCCGAAAGCATTACCGTGACATCGTTCGGGGGAGCGTTCTCACAAAGCCAGATCGAGGCCTACCAGAAACCGTTTTCCGCCAAAACCGGTGTCAAAGTTAATGCTGAAGTTTACAACGGTGGATTGGCTGAAATCAGGGCCCAGGTACAAGCCGGTAACGTAACCTGGGATGTGGTCGACTTGGAGAAACAGGACCTCACCGCTGCATGCGATGAGGGGCTGCTTGAACCGATTGACTGGTCGACACTACCCCCGGCACCTGACGGCACTCCGGCCGAAAAGGATTTCATTCCCGGCGCCCTGCATGAATGCGGCGTGGCGACCATTGTTTGGACGACGATTGTTGCGTATGACGAAACCAAATTCCCGGGAGAGAAACCAACGAAACTGGCCGACTTTTTTGATCTTAAAAAATTTCCGGGAATGCGTGCCATCAGCAAACGACCGGTCGTGGCCCTTGAATTTGCACTGATGGCCGATGGCGTGCCGCCCAAGGATGTATACAAAACCCTATCGACGAGCGCCGGTATGGATCGCGCCTTCAAAAAGCTTGATACGATCAAAAAATCCCTTATTTTTTGGGAAGCCGGGGCCCAGCCTCCACAAATGCTTGCAGACGGCGAAGTCGTCATGACCACTGCCTACAATGGCCGAATCTTCAGCGCAGTCGTTGCAGAAAACAAACCCTTTGTGATCATATGGGATCATCAAGTATATAACATGGATTTTTATGCGATTATAAAAGGCACTAAAAACAAGAAAATCGCGTTGGATTTCTTAAAGTTTGCCACAAGCACCCAAGCCCTTGCAGATTCAACAAAATGGATCTCCTACGGCCCGTCCCGCAAATCTTCAATACCGTTAATCACAACATATGTAGGAACGGATGTTAAAATGGCACCACATATGCCCACTGCATCGGCCAATTTCAAAAATGCGTTGGCTACAAATCATGAATGGTGGGCCGACAACCAGGACGAAGCCAATAAACGATATAATGCCTGGATGGCCAAATAACTGAAAATCAATTTAAACGGTTGAGGGCGGGGTCGAAATCCACCCCGCCCTTTTTAATCCACAGATTTCGCAGATTACACGGATTAACCTAATCAGTTTGAGAGCGATGCGAAATCTATAGGGTTTAATTCTCTGCGGCGTACCGCGGGGGGGTACATTCTAAATTGATAGGCTACCTGCTCACATGCAGAATGCAGGTTAGAAAATACCTCTATGTCCAATCCAAATTCCCCATTAACGACAGCGGACGGCACTCCGCTTAAAATTAGCCTGCGCAGGGCGGAGCGCACTCAAAAAATCAAGTCCTTTTTATTTATCGTCCCTACCCTCGTATTCATTATAGTTGCTTTCCTGATTCCGATAGCGGATATGCTAATTCGCAGTGCCTATACACCGGAAGTCGCCGACCTGCTACCCAAAACAATCAAGGCACTCGATGCCTGGGATGGAACCGACCTGCCCGGGGAGACCATCTTCCATACATTGGCGCAAGAAATGGTTTCATTAAAGAAGCAAAGAGTGCTTGGCAAAATTTCATTACGCATGAATTACGAAAAATCCGGCATGAGAAGCCTGGTTCAAAAAACAGCACGCAGGGTGGCCCGAATAAAAGAAGGACCGCTCAAAGAAAAAATGATTGAAATAGATGATCGCTGGTCCGATCGTGAAATCTGGGCGGTCATAAAACGTACCGGTAGACGTTTTACATTCACGAATTATCTCTCCGCTTTTGATTTGAAATACGATGTCGACGGTAACATCATCGCGCAGCCGGAAGTCCTGCAGGTGCACACCACCATGTGGATTCGTACAATATGGGTTAGCCTGTCGGTGACTGTTTTGTGTCTGTTGATGGGGTATCCGGTCTCCTATTTTCTGGCAACCCTGCCGGTTAAAATCAGCAATCTCCTGTTGATTTGCGTTCTTTTGCCTTTCTGGACATCCCTGCTGGTGCGATTAACCAGTTGGATTGTTCTTTTGCAGAAGCAGGGAGTTCTGAACAATATTATGGTCTGGCTTGGTATCATCACCGATGAGCATCGCATTCGAATGGTTTACAATATGAGCGGGACCCTGGTCGCCATGAGCCACATATTGCTGCCGTTTATGATTCTGCCCCTTTACAGTGTCATGAAGACGATTTCACCCTATTATGTAAGGGCGGCCCGGTCCCTTGGCGCCAATCCCTATCGCGCTTTTCGACAGATTTATTTACCCCTGACGGTGCCCGGCATCGGGGCAGGCTCCCTTCTGGTTTTTATTCTGGCCATCGGCTACTATATTACACCGGCACTGGTGGGGGGTGCTTCCGGTCAACTGATCGGCAACTTCATTGCGCTGCACATGAGCAAAACCCTGAACTGGGGTCTTGCCTCCGCCATGGGTGCGATTCTGCTCGCAGGCGTTTTAGTTGTTTATTGGGTCTACAATCGAATCGTTGGGATCGAAAACATGAAACTTGGATAGATTTGTTGATTAGTTGAATGGTTGAATAGTTGATTGAAAGTAGCTGATAATTTTGCAAGTCCAGATGCAAGTTCTCAATAAATTATGCCAAGGGGGTATCCACTTCATGGGCCTAAACGATAAATCGTAGGTTGGGTTAAGCCGACGGTCTGCAACCAATCTTGTTGGGTTCGCTTATTTTGTTGCTATTTCAAACTGTTGAGGTGCATTAAGATAGGCGAACCCAACATAAATTGTGCTTACATTCCGCTTAACCCAACCTACTAAATACCGGGATTATTGAGATGTTACGTCCAGATATCGCAACATTATGATATTATAGCTAAAATTTACTTAATCAACCATTTAACCAGTAAACTATTCAACGAGGTCTGGATTATTAATTTAGTCCGACTTTTTTTCCGGCGGAAGGGATTGGGGGGTTAAATCAGGCTTTCTTCCTTTTTTAATTCCGCATTCCGATTTCCGCCTTCCGAATTCCGCATTCCGAATTCAAAATAATCCGTGCTCACCTGCGACAACATTTGATCAAGCAGGGTGTACGAGTAAATTCGAAATAGGAAATAAGCTAACAGTAAACGGATTATTAAAATGTCTCTTCCTTCATACGCAGGTCGATTTGAGACAGTATGGTATTACATTTTCAGGATTATCTGCGGCTGTGTTTTATTTTTTCTCATCGCCCCCATTGTGGTCCTGATCCCGTTGTCCTTCAATGCGGAACCCTATTTTACGTTTACCCACGGAATGCTGACCCTGGACCCCGATGCCTTTTCGATGCGATGGTATCAGGACATCATCGACAATCCACAGTGGATCATGTCCATAAAAAACAGTGTCATTATAGCCGTATTCGCCACCATCCTGGCAACAGGCCTGGGTACCCTCGCCGCCCTGGGATTAAGCCGACCGCAGACACCTTTTCGCGTCCTATTGATGGGTATTCTGATTTCTCCAATGATTGTGCCGCTTATAATTTCAGCGGCCGGTATGTTTTTTTTCTATTCCAAAATCGGATTGGCTCAAACTTTTCCCGGCCTGATCATAGCGCATGCTACCCTTGGTATCCCTTTTGTCGTTATCACCGTTACGGCAACATTGATCGGATTTGATCAAAATTTGATCCGTGCCTCGGCCAGTTTAGGGGCGCATCCTGTCCTGACCTTTCGCAAAGTGATTTTGCCCTTAATTCTGCCGGGAGTGATCTCCGGAGCGTTATTTGCTTTTGTGACGTCTTTTGATGAAATTGTGGTGGTTTTATTTTTGTCCGGATTTGAGCAACGCACAATTCCACGCCAGATGTGGGTCGGCATCCGCGAACAGATCAGTCCCACCATTTTGGCGGTGGCCACCATCTTGATAACCGTCTCAGTTGCTCTACTGGCAACCGTGGAACTGCTGCGCCGTCGTTCTGAGCGGTTGCGTGGAATTAAACCTACGTAAGCCCCATAACGATTGAAAATTGTCGATTGAATATTGAATATTTAAGGTCCGCCTCTCTCCGAGCTGTTAGCTCTACGAGCTGGAAGCCGGCGGATCGATTTAAAAAAAGACGGAGCGAAACGACATCCAAAAATTGGAGCCAAATTGGCAATTATTTGGGGAAATGAGCATTTTTAACGAGGACTTCGGGTCTTTAGTGCCTTCTTTGTCCTTAACCCCCTGGCCCAGACCTGACTTTACGTTGCTCAATTATTTAAATTCATATTTGGGAGCCTGACACTGGCTGTAATATGATTCTATAAGTCGCACTCTCCGAGGCGTAGGCTGGAAGCGTAAGCTACGAGCCGGCTTCCTGCTCGTAGAGCATATAGAGCATACAGATCGGAGAGAGGCCAGGGCAGGCTGAACGTTGAACCCTGAACCTGTGAACGGTTGCAAACTAAGGAACATCAGCATGACGATAACAGAAACCAAAAATCCCAAAGCTCTTGTCTGTTTCGAACATATCGAAAAAAGCTTTGACGGCGAAACCCTGGTCATCAAGGATTTGAATCTTGAAATTTCGCAAGGAGAATTTCTGACTTTACTGGGGCCTTCCGGATCCGGCAAAACAACCATGTTAATGATGCTGGCCGGCTTCGAAATCCCAACCCACGGAGAGATTTACCTGGATGAACAACCCATTGGAAACATTCCACCTCACAAACGCAACATCGGCATGGTTTTTCAGAATTATGCCCTGTTTCCCCATATGACGGTCAGTGAAAATCTAGCTTATCCGCTCCAGGTCAGAAAGCAGTCCAAAAGCGAGATAAAAGAAAGGGTCACCAAGGCGCTGGAGATGGTCGAACTCGGAGGCTTCGGAGGAAGGTTTCCGGCCCAGCTTTCCGGCGGCCAGCAACAGCGAATCGCACTGGCCCGGGCGCTCGTATTTGAGCCGCAACTGGTGCTGATGGATGAGCCCCTGGGTGCGCTTGATAAAAATCTGCGCGAGCAAATGCAATACGAAATCAAACACCTTCACGAAAATTTGAATGTAACCGTGGTCTATGTCACCCACGATCAGAGTGAAGCCTTGACCATGTCCAACAGAATTGCCGTATTTAATGACGGTATTATCCAACAACTCTCCACACCGGATGTGCTTTATGAAAAACCGGAAAACGCTTTTGTTGCGCAATTTATCGGCGAAAACAACAGAATTACAGGAAGAGTAATTGAAATCAGCGGAGACAGGTGCATGGTTGAGGTCGCCGACGGAGGAACGATTAAGGCACTTAAAGTCAATATTGATGCAGTTGGCGACAGAACCAGCTTGTCTCTTCGTCCGGAAAGAGTAACGGTCAATCCGGCCGAGGGACAATTGGAAAATGTTTTTGAAAGCACCGTGAAAGAGCTGATTTACCTCGGTGATCACATTCGTACCCGGGTTAGTGTCTGCGGTAATGATGACTTTATCGTTAAAGTTCCTAATGCCTATGGTTATTTGTCCATAAAAAAAGGCCAACAAATCAAACTTGGATGGTCTTCTGAAGACTGCCACGCACTGGATACGCTGTCTTAGATGGTAACGGTTCAGAGGTTCAAAGTTCGGGGTTCAGGGTTCGGGGTTTCAACGTTCACTGTTCAGTCTCTGAGCTGTAGGGGCATTCGCCGCGGAGGGGGTTGCTTTTCTTTGGTTGATCTTGCTCGTAAGATAGCCCACCAGACGTACGGCGGGATGAAAGCTCGAATGGCGGCGCGCCCTGTCAGAATTAAAAAATGAACGTCGAACACCCGCCTGCCATGCATAGTGCGTTGAGTTAGCATAATCATTTAGTTATGACTCGAATTATTAAATTTGTCTCGCAACAGTTTCAAAGCATTGCGGGCAGGTCGAACATTGAACGTCCAACATCGAATAATGAATTCTGTCAATTTAATAAAAAAACTGAGCAAAGCGAATCTATCTTTTTCTGACAGGATCAACAGGATGGACAGGATATAGCTGTACCAAGAAAAAAAATCCTGATAATCCTATAAATCCTGTCTAAATAAATGCAGTTTCATGTAAGGAGCTAAACATGCAAGACAACCCGGGCACACGGGTCCTCGAATTTCAAAAGCGCATAGCCGACGAAAAAATCGACATGGCTCTTATCCATGATCCCGACAGCATTTTTTACCTTACAGGATTCTGGGGTTACCTCGGTATGGAATTCGGCCGTCCAACCATTCTGATCGTGCCGCAATCCGGCGCCCCAACACTTGTGACCCCCGGCATGGAAGCCGAATTGGCGGATAGCATGACCTGGGTCGAAGACATCAGGGAATGGACGGACGGCATCGGCGGACAATGGCAGGCCCTGCTTGATGATCTGTTTGACAGTTCAAAATATCGAACTGCCGGGGTTGAGAATTTTAAAATCCATCCGGCTGTTTTTGACTGGGTAAAACACAAATTATCCGAATCGAGTATAAAGGATATCAGCGGAATTCTATCGCACATGCGGATGGTCAAAAGCCCGGGAGAAATCGACACAATGCGCCAGGCGGGACAGGTGGCCAGCGCCATGTGTGAAGCAGCGGTCGATACAATAGTGGAAGGGGTGCCCGAGTATGAAATTTCACTGGCCGCGCTAAATGCCGGAACCCGCAGGGCGGCTGAATTAATCGGGGAAAAAAACGCTCAATCTCATTTTTCGCCGATGATCCGTGACCTTCAAATCCTCCAGTCCGGCCCTAATCTCTCGATGGTTCATCGCCGGCCCACTTTGCGACGGATTAAAAAAGGAGATCCGGTCTACATGTGCTTTTGTCCGTTTACACTTTTCAAGCAGATTAAATTGGGATTTGACCGGGAATACTTCGTCGGACGCGTCTCCGACGAACATGCAAAAATCTATCAAATCGCCCTTAAGGCCCAAGCTGCAGCTTTGGCAATGATTCGTCCCGGAATACTTGCCGAAGATGTTCATTTTGCTTCACTGGAAGTATATCAAAGTGCTGGCTTCGGGATCTGCTATCGCACCGGCAGAGGGGTCGGATATTCTTTTCTTGAACAGCCGGAATTCAAGGATGGCGACAAGACACCCCTTCAGGCGGGAATGACCTTTGCCGTGGACGGCGGCATAACGATTCCTGGAAAATTCGGGGCGCGTGTTGGCGACTCCATCGTTGTCACTGACGAGGGCTTTGAATATTTAACGCCATATCCCAAGCAGCTGCAAATCCTTTAAAAACTGTCACCAATTCCCCCGGTTCCTGGAACTTGATATTAAACTAATGGCAAAATGCTTGGTGTGATTTGTCCGTTGTATGTTGCAAGCCAATGACCTTCTAAATTTTGCGAAAATAGTTCTTACTTCTGATCGCCTAAACGATGCAAAATTTTACAATATGCCCGCTGTCCGAGTTCAAAACTTTTGAGACGGAAAAATTCGTCGGGGGCATGGAATTTTTCATCATTCATGCCAAAACCAAAACAGGTGGCATAGGTACCCAGATGTTCCAGAAAAATAGATAGGATCGGTACGCTGCCGCCTTCTCGAATAAGTAACGGTTTTTTTCCGTACAACTCACTGAGGACCTCGATTGCTGCAAGACTGCCCGGAAGATCGGCCGGCATTAAATAGGGAGTTGCCTTACTGTCGATCGGGGTAATGTCGACCTTCACTCCCGGAGGGGTGTTTTTCCTGATGTGAACTTCTATAAGGCTGTTGATGTGATCCGGGTCCTGATCGGCGACCAACCGGCAGGTAATCTTGGCATGGGCCTTGCCCGGCAAAACTGTTTTGACGCCTTCCCCCTGAAAACCTCCCCAGATACCGTTCAGCTCGAGCGTCGGTCGGGTCCAAATTCGTTCCGGATTCGAATAACCTGCTTCCCCGAAAAGTTCGCTAACCCCGACCCTGTTCATAAACTCAGATTCATCAAAAGGAACGCTGTCGATCTGGGCCTTTTCTGACTCAGAAAGTAACCGCACGCTATCGTAGAATCCCTCGATCAAAATCCGGCCATCTGAACCGCGCATGGAATTTAGTATTTGAATCAACCCATGAATAGGGTTCTGAACAGCTCCCCCATAGATGCCGGAGTGCAAATCGGAATCAGCCCCGGTGACGTCCACCTGAAGACCGCATAAACCGCGAAGTGAGGTTAGAAGACTCGGTTGTTCTTCACTCCATTGCCCGCTGTCGGCGTTTAAAATTAAATCACATGCAAACACCTCACGATTATTTTTTAGAAATTCAGGAAGTTGAGGACTGCCGATTTCTTCCTGTCCTTCAAATAGAAACTTAATATTAACCGGCAAAGTGCCATCGGTCCGGAGTAATGCCTCGGCGGCAATTATCGGGATGAGCATGTTGCCTTTGTTATCAGAGGCCCCCCGGGCATAGATCCGTTCATCCCGAATTTCAGGTTCAAACGGCGGCGTTGTCCAAAGCTCCAGCGGATCTACCGGCTGAACATCGAAGTGACCGTAAATCAGGACCGTCGGCTTGCCGGAAGCATGGAGCCACTGGCCGTAAACCACCGGATGGCCGCCGGTAGGCATGACCTCAACCGCTTCCATACCGGCTTGACGCAGCCGCTCCGCCACCCATTCGGCCGCCCGCCGGACATCGTCCGCATGTTCGGACAAACTGGATATACTCGGGATGCTCAAAAAGTCAGATAGCTCTCTCACATAATGTTCTCTGTGTTCTTCAATAAAATTCTGCCAGCTGATCATATTCGCTCCTTGTCTTCTGAAAATGTACCCGTGCCTGAATGGGTGTTTTAATTTCTTAATTCCAAACCTCGTTGAATGGTTGACTGGTTGACTGGTTGATTAGGTAAACTATAGTCATCAATTCAGTATGTTACGATTGCTGAAACATCAAATGTCCAGTTATTTTACAATTATTGGATAAAGCCATAATTGCAACCACTTTACCAATCAACTAATCAACCAATTAACGACATCTGAGGTTGTGATTTTTGACAAATTCATCCAGCACCATGTCGAAGTTCGGTCGCCCGATTTCTTGCAGGTTGTTGTACACCCAGGTGTCTGGCTTGTCAATTTTAATGATACTGTCTTGTACCCGTTTAATTTTGGTGATAAGAAAGGTCGAAATTTCGGAAACCTGTCCGCCGTGATCAACTTTCCCGGAGACTCATCCTATGCAAGCGGAATTCAAAGCAATCTTATTTGATATCGACGGCGTACTGGAATTTCAGGGCCGGGCTTACCCGGGAGCCCCTGAATTGCTGGATTTTTTACGCCGTAAACGAATCATGATCAGGATACTGACCAACAGTACGTTGAAAAGCAGAAAACACTGCACCGACAAGCTGACTCAGCTGGGATTTCATATTCGTCGGGAGGAGGTGATCACAGCTTCCTATGCTACCGCCAAATACCTGAAAACCCTGAACCCGAAATCATGCTGGGTAATGCTGAATGGGAAAGGGATCGAAGAGTTCGAAGGCTTGCACTTCGATCCTGACAGCCCGGAATACATTGTGGTGGGGGATTATCGCGAAGGATTTAATTTTGAAAATATGAATAAAGCCCTCAAACTGCTGATGGCGGGATCCAAACTGATTGTCATGATACCGGAAAAGGTAGATCATAGTCTGGGAAGAGTGGAGCTTACCGTCGGCGCCTACGGCAAAATGCTGGAAGACGCCGCCGGAATCAAGGCCACCTGGATTGGAAAGCCCAATAAATACATATTTGAAATGACGCTGGACACCTTGGAGGTTGATCGCAAAGAGGTGTTAATGGTCGGCGACCGGGTGGCAACGGATATTATCGGCGCCAGGGCGGCCGGGATCAAATCGGTTCTGGTCAAAACCGGCGAATTTAAAGAATGCGATTTGGACGGGGATGTCCAGCCGGATTATATCCTTGACTCTGTGAGAGAGATCGAAAACATTTTTTAGCGTTTTGCAGACTGCACCGTCCATCCCGTACAGCACATGCGATGGCTCCCAATCCAGGTGGCTGGAGGCTTGACGAATGGCTGCCGGACAGAAGCGGGCGCCCGGGCGTATGGTTGTGGCGAGATCAAGGGGTACCCCCGTGACGACGACATCCACACCATCGTTAAAAAAATCCCGCGAGAGTTTACAGCCTATAAATGTTGGGAAATTCGATCACGAATTTACTCACTCAGGACTAAGTGCTGAGTGAGCAATTGGCTTGAATTGATCGAGTTACATACGTTACGGTATTTACGAATCGAAATACTTAGCTAAAACCCTTCCACCTGTTTCGGGAAGTAGTCCTCACAACCGCCTTCTCGATAAACATCCGTCGTTGAGCAGTGCAATCCGCCGCCGAACGGATAAGCATCTCTAAACGGTACCGGGAGGACTTCGAACCCCAGCTTATCGAGCTGCTCCTGCTGATGCACTTCGCTGGCTTCCACACACACCGTCTTGGGATCCAATACCAGAACATTCATGGACAGCCAGACGCTCGAATAACATAGCGGCGGCGGGTTCTCATGCGCCGGCTGGGCGGCTTCAACAATTTCCCAGCCATTGATTTCAAATAATTTCCGGTGTTCCGGCAATGCTTTTCTGATCGGGTTGTTAAGCATCAATCCCGGACGCAGCGGCACAAAAGTACAGTCGATGTGAATCGGATAGGGATCCCCCGGAAAATTCATGCCATGGATCCGAAGATCCGGAAAATGCCGGCGCAACCAGTCTATGCCGGCCAGATTGGCGGTAAAACCATGCTGTACGATGACGTCTTTGCCCATCCGCGCCAACTCTGCGGCATCAAACAGGGGTTCTTCTTCGGTGGTCACAAAATCTTTGGCGGCAGTTAATTTCAGCCGGTCCTCAATGGTCATGATCCTGTTGAGATAGTTTTCCTTATAAGAGCGATCCGTCAAACGTGGTTTCGGGGCCGCTTCCCATCTCATCTTCGGATCATCTTTGAAATACTGTTCAAGCAACGGCCGGTAACAAAGGTATTCAAACCAGCGGCAACGGTATGACATGGTGGCTTCAAGCATTTCATTGCCGACCGTAGCAACGACATCCCGCGGCGGCATGCAGCCGAACATCGAAGGATTCTCCCAGTCCGGTGTCTGAATCGGCCGGCTGAAATCCAGCGGCGTGGGCCGGTCTACCCGAATGCCCCTTTTTCTGAGCATGTCCGCGAAATTGTTGAGCTGAATATTAGCTTTATCAACCGTTTCCTGGGGTCTCGGTCCCCACTTGCCTTTCATATCGCTGTCATTGGGCACCTTGCACTCCACGGCCGGTTCCGAAGTAGGAATCATGCAGCCGTCGGCAACACCGACGATAACGTGTTTTAAAGAGTCCCATTCATTCCAGGAATTAACGATTGTTTTTTTTGAGGGGGATTCTTTTCTTTCCACTTCCGCCATAATTGACCTCCTGATCATGTTTTTATGTTTTTTGCGTAACCGCTCACAGGTTCAGGGTTAAAATTGAGGTTGAGGTTGAGGTTGAGGAAAAAGAGGGTATTAAAGACCCGAAGTCCTGACCCCGTTGAATAGTTTATCTGAGATACGCATCCCAAATGCAGTCCAAGGACGAGAATGGAACCTTGAACCCCTGAACCTTTGAACCCGTGAACGCCTACGATTTTAAAAACGAACCGTGGCTGCGTACCGATGGGCGTCCATAAAATGCAAATCAAGACTGTAGGTGATTTACCTTAAATTATCCAGTAAGGAATCAGGAGAATTCTTCAAAAATCACCTTCTCCACCCCGAAAATGTAGGCAATCAGGGCTGCCCGAATCCACATGCCGCAACGCTCCTGTCGCCAGTATGCCGCCCGGGGATCTTTATCGATGATGATTTCAATTTCATAACGCCGGGGCAGCGGATGCAGGATGGCGCAGTGGGTTTGTATCATGGATAGATGTTTCTTTTTCAAATGAAATTCCGGAAAGGATTCGGCTTCACTGACCGGACCCTCGGCATACTCATTTTGTATCCGGGTCATGTAAATGGCATCCACCTCGGGCATGATGCTCTCGAAATCATCGGTTTCATGAAAGGGAATCCGATGTTTTCTTAGAAACTCTGTTATGTCGTCTTTCATCCTGAATACTTCGGGTGCGACATAGATCAACTCCACATCTTGGTAGTTTTTCATGAGATAACTCAGAGAGCGCACCGTTCTGCCGCGTTTTAAATCGCCCACCATGGCGATCTTTTTCCCGTCTAACCCGCCGATGGTCCTGAACTCTCGTTCCAGGGTGTAAATATCCAGCAATGCCTGGGTGGGATGTTGATCGGGGCCCGAGCCGCCGTTTAAAACCGGCACCGGATGTTCGGTTTGATTCAGTACCCAGGCGGTTTTTTCGGCAAAACCGGCTTCCGGATGCCTTGAAATTATCAAATCGACGTAACTGGCAAACGTACGGATGGTATCCTCCGGTGATTCGCCTTTGACTTCAGAGCTGGTCGATGTTCCCCGAATCTCGGATATGGTCAGCCCCAAAATATGGCAGGCATTTTGAAAAGACAAGAAAGTCCGGGTGGACGGCTGAACAAAATAGAGCATCGCCCGTTTGTGGGGCAAAAGATGTCTGAGCTTGCTCTGACCCACTTTGGTCTTGGCCAGCAATCGAATCATGTCGGCCAGATTGCAAAGGTAATCCAGAAAATTTCGGTCAAACTGCTGAGCATAAATGACGTCATAAATCCGGTCGTTGCGTTTAAAATTCTCCAGTTTCTCAT
>PVMK01123773.1_pt1 | contig 22186 bp, 20 predicted proteins | sample 1853481 | NCBI WGS metagenome assembly PVMK01 (sample SAMN08533507, study PRJNA380276) | Marine sediment metagenome, whole genome shotgun sequencing project.
TCAGACCATTCTTGTGGCTGAGCGGAGTCAAATATGGGCTTGAAGCGGTTCAGGATCTTGCAAAACAGATCTGCGGTGATTTCCGCGTCGTAGGCCGCGGAATGCGCCGAACTCTCGTCCCAGCTCAGTCCTGCTGCCTGCACTGCGCGCGCAAGAACGGTCTGGCCATAGGCTACACCGCATAGCGTGGCTGTATCGAAGCAACTGAACTGGTGAAACGGATTGCGTTTGATGGCTGTTCGTTCGGCAGCTTCGTTAAGAAATGCCAGATCGAAAGCGGCGTTGTGTCCGACCAGGATCGCGCGCGTACAGCCACTGTCGCGCACAGCACGCCTCACCTCGCGAAAGATGCGTTGTAATGCGTCGCGCTCTTCTATTGCCGGGCGTAGCGGGTGGTACGGATCGATGCCGTTGACAGCCAGAGATGCCGGTTCGAGATTGGCGCCCTCGAAGGGTTTGACGTGATAGCGAATCGTTTCTCCGCGGATAAACGTGCCGTCTTCGTTTGGGTCGACAAATACCGCCGCAATCTCGAGCAAGGCATCGGTTTTCGCGTTAAAACCACCCGTCTCGACATCGACGACGACGGGCAGGAAGCCACGAAAGCGTTCGGCAATCGAGAATGGCCTGCTCACGATCGTGCTTACAGCCAGTCCGGCTTGTCGAGCGCGCGTTGGTCGAGAATCAGATTCAATGTATACCGCACGCCGAATCCCGTGATTTCTGTCGGAATGTGCGCAAGGCCGCCTTTTCGGGCCCCGGCACTCAAGTCAATGTGTACCCAGGGAACATCGTTTTCGATGAACTCATTGAGAAATACAGCGGCCAGAATATGGTCGCCGCCGCCGTTCGGTGCGCACTGTTTCAAATCTGCGACATCGCTTTTTATGTCGGACAGAAACTCCTTGGCGACAGGAAACGGCCAGACGCGTTCGCCGCTCTCGCGGCCGGTTCTTTTCAAGACCGGATGCCAATCCGGTCGATTCGTGAATATGCCGCTGTAACGTGTCGTAATCGCGTTCATGCATGCTCCGGTCAGCGTCGCGTAATCGACGATCAGCCCCGGGTTTTCTCTGCTGGCAAATACCAGGGTGTCGGCAAGTGCCATGCGTCCTTCCGCGTCTGTATGAATCGTCTGAATCGTCTTGCCATTGGCGGCTTCGACGACGTCCTGTGACTTATAGGCTTCGGGACCGGTACGATTTTCGGTGATGGCGAGCCAGCAATCGACGGCGTAGGGCAGCTCGAGTCTGGAAATCGCGAGCAACGTTCCGACGGCCACTGCGCTCCCCTGCATGTCCGTATGCATATCCAGCATCGAGGTAAAAGGTTTCAGATTGGTACCGCCGGTATCGAAAATAATTCCTTTCCCGACCAGGCTAAGAACAGGTGCTGCGGATTTCGCAGCGGGGCGATAACGAAGGCGGACGATTGCCGCGCTGTCGTTTTCGTTTCCCCGCGCAACGGCCAGAAATGCGCCGGCGCCCAGTTTTTCAAGTTCACCGACGCCAAATTTCTTGAATTGCCAGCCATGCTGCGACGACAGTTCCTGGAGGAGTTTCGTGTAAGCTGCGGCATCGAGTTTGTTCGGCGGCAGTGCCGTCAGCCACCGGGCCAGGTTATTCCCCTCGGCCTCGGCACTTTCCCGGTCGAAGTTAGCTGCTTCGTCAAGGCCAATGACCCTGATGCTCTTTATGCTCGCATGGGAGTCTGTTGATTTGAATGCGGGCATCGACAAACCTGCGGCAAGCGCGGCGGCGGCAATGTTTTTTGCGATCCGTTGTTGATCCTTCGAATCAAACCCCAGGACCCAGATGCCAACGCAGCCTGCTTTCTCGGCCGTGGCGGCGCTGATCAGTTTTCTGCCGAGCGTAAGCTCTTTGAACACATCAGTATCGGGCGAAACCGTTCCGACCAGCACACGCGTCTGGCGTTTATTATTCAGTCGCGTCTCGGCAGCCGGCACAGTGCCTTTCGATCGCCGCCGCATTAGATTCTTGATCTTGTTGCCTTGCTGGACCTTGCGCCAAAGTTGGGACGGCACTTTTTTCGGCAGGATCAGGAGCAGCTGATCGATACCGGCCAGGACCTTGCTGCCGGGTGCAGCAGTCGTATGAGTAATTCTGATGCTCTTATTAATCTTGTTGTTTTCAGGAAGCAGGCTCTGCATATCAGTGATAACCTAAGGGTTGCGCTTGACCGATTGCGCGCAAGACCCGAAGATATCGCCCGCCCCGGGGGACGGTACGAGCCGAGCCGGCGCGATTGAGCGGTGATCCTAGCAGGACACCTTGTTGAATTCACGCAGCGAAGCTGTGTGAGATCATCGCATGAAATAATATGGGTATTTTATGAGCGATTTCAGCCGATTTGACGACGTCGATCCCGCCGAAACACGTGAGTGGCTGGAGTCGATCGATTCAGTCCTCAGTCAGCATGGCCCCGAGCGCGCTCATTTTCTCCTGAATCAAATGATCGACTTTGCGCGCCGCTCCGGCGCGTATCTGCCTTACAGCCCCAACACCGCCTACGTGAACACGATTGCCACCGGCAGGCAGCCCGAATATCCGGGTGATCGTGCCATCGAACGACGCATCGAGGCCTATATTCGCTGGAACGCAATGGTAATGGTCGTTCAGGCGAACAGGGTGAGTAGTGAGTATGGCGGCCACATCTCGAGTTATGCCTCATCGGCGACCTTGTATGAAGTTGGTTTCAATCATTTCTGGCGGGCCGCCAGCGAACAGCACGGCGGTGACCTGGTTTTCTTTCAGGGACATTCATCGCCCGGCATTTACTCGCGAGCCTATCTCGAAGGGCGGCTGAATGAGGACCAGCTGAACCGGTTTCGTAAGGAAGTCGGTGGCGGCGGGCTTTCTTCCTATCCGCACCCCTGGCTGATGCCGGAGTTCTGGCAATTTCCGACCGTGTCGATGGGCCTCGGTCCGATGATGGCGATTTACCAGGCACGTTTCATGCGGTATCTCGAGCATCGCGAGATGATTGCACCGAGCGACCGCAAGATCTGGTGTTTTCTCGGCGACGGCGAGATGGACGAGCCAGAGTCCATGGGCGCCATCACGATGCCGGTGCGGGAAGGTCTCGACGACCTGATTTTCGTCGTGAACTGTAATCTGCAGCGTCTCGACGGCCCGGTTCGCGGCAACGGAAAAATCATCCAGGAACTCGAGGCGGCATTCGGCGGAGCCGGCTGGAATGTCATCAAGGTGATCTGGGGTTCGCGCTGGGACCCGCTGCTTGCCAGAGACCACAGCGGCTTGTTGCGTCGCGTGATGGAAGAGTGCGTCGACGGTGAGTATCAAAATTTCAAGTCGAAGGGCGGCGCTTACGTGCGCGAGCATTTCTTCGGCAAATATCCGGAGACCGCGGAAATGGTCGCCAATATGTCCGACGAAGAAATCTGGCGGCTCAATCGGGGTGGCCACGATCCGCGCAAGGTTTACGCCGCCTATCACAGTGCGGTGCGCCACAAGGGTCAGCCAACGATCATCCTTGCGAAGACCGTCAAGGGATTCGGCCTGGGCTCAGCAGGCGAAGGTCAGAATATTGCGCACCAGCAGAAGAAACTGGACATCGATGCCCTGAAGGACTTCCGCGACCGATTCAACATTCCGGTATCGGACAAAGAGATCGAAGATGTTCCCTACTGCAAGCCAAAGCCTGACAGTTCGGAGATCGAGTACCTTCACGAACAAAGAAAGGCGCTCGGTGGTTATCTGCCGAAGCGACGAACGAAATCGAAACCGTTGCCGGTGCCGCCAATCGAGATTTTCAAAACGCAACTCGAGGGAACCGGCGAACGTGAGGTATCGACAACGATGGCCTTCGTTCGAATGCTGACGGCGCTGATTCGCGACAAACAGATTGGCCGGTACATCGTGCCGATCGTGCCGGATGAAGCCAGAACATTTGGTATGGAAGGCATGTTCCGTCAGGTCGGCATCTATTCCTCCGCGGGGCAACTCTACACGCCGCAGGATGCGGATCAGCTCATGTATTACCGGGAGGACAAGAAGGGCCAGATCCTCGAGGAAGGCATCAACGAGGCCGGCGCCTTGTGTTCCTGGCTGGCGTCCGGTACGTCCTACAGCAATCACGACATTCAAACCGTGCCGTTCTATATCTATTATTCGATGTTCGGTTTCCAGCGCGTTGGTGACTTCATTTGGGCGGGCGGAGATTTACAGTCGCGGGGATTCCTGATCGGCGGCACGGCCGGCCGGACGACGCTGGCAGGCGAAGGCCTGCAGCATCAGGACGGGCACAGTCTCGTCAACGCCTCGACCGTGCCGAACTGCGTTTCCTATGATCCGACCTATGCCTATGAACTGGCGATCATCATCCAGGACGGACTGCGGCGCATGATCGGCGAGCAGGAGAACATTTTTTATTACATCACCTGTATGAACGAGAACTACGTGCACCCGCCGATGCCTGCCGGCGTCGAGGACGGCATCCTCAAGGGTATGTACCTGTTGCAGGTCGGCAGCCAGGGTCAGATACGTCCCCAGTTGATGGGCTCCGGCACGATCTTAAGGGAAGTGCTCGGGGCTGCCGAGTTGCTTTTCAAGGATTTCGGCATCCCGTCCGACGTGTGGTCGGTAACGAGCTTTAACGAGTTGCGGCGCAGCGCGCTGGACACGGAACGCTGGAACCAGCTACACCCCGAAGACACGCCGCGAGAGAGTTACCTGGAGAAGTGCCTCGCGAACCGGAACGGACCGTTTGTCGCCGCGACGGACTATATGAGGATCGTGCCCGAGCAGATTCAGCATTGGGTGCCGGGCCGGTATGTGGCGCTCGGGACCGACGGATTCGGCCGTAGCGATGGCCGCAAGGCGCTACGGCAGTTCTTCGAAGTCGACAAGCGATATATCACTGTCACGACCCTGAAAGCATTGGCCGATGACGGTGTGCTCGATCAAAAGACGGTCGCCCAGGCGATCGAGAAATACAAAATCGATCCGGACAAACCGAACCCTGTCACGCTCTGAGCGGGCGGACGAGCAGACGGAGTGCATTGGTGGCAGACAGCATCGACATAAAGGTTCCTGATCTGGGAGATTTCGCCGACGTCGAGGTGATCGAGGTGCTGGTCAAAGCCGGCGATCGTATCGCGCGCGAAGACGGTCTCATCACGCTGGAGACGGACAAGGCGTCGATGGACGTGCCGGCAACCGATCACGGCGTCATCGAAGAACTAACGGTCGCGGCTGGCGATAAAGTATCGAGCGGCGACGTCATCGGTCGCCTGGCGGTTGAGGTCGGTGACACTGTCGTGGTAACGCCGGCGATCGAGGCGAATCTGATGCAGGGTGACACAACTGTTATCTCCTCACCGGCCACTGATGCGACGGCACCCGGCGGCAAAAAAACGTTGTCTGTGCCCGACCTCGGCGATTTCAGCGATGTCGACGTCATCGAAGTGCATATCGCGCCAGGCGACGATATCGCCGTCGACGACCCGCTGGTAACGCTGGAGACAGACAAAGCAGCGATGGATGTGCCTGCCGTCGTTGCAGGAAAAATAGAGGCCGTTTTGCTCAAAGTTGGCGATACCGTTTCCGCGGGCTCGCCTGTCGCGGTTATCGACGCAATTGCCGGTGTTGCCGCACCCGTCGGGGAGACCGCAGCCGCGCCACCCCCCGCGAAGCCGCCGCCGGCGCCAAAACCGGCAGAGGCTCCTGCACCGCCTGCAGCAGCGGCAACGCTGCCGGCGATTGACGAGGCCGGATTCTCGAAGGCCCACGCGAGTCCGTCGGTTCGTAAGCTCGCGCGCGAGCTCGGTGTGAACCTGGCTCAGGTCAAAGGGTCCGGCCTCAAGAACCGCGTACTCCACGACGACATCAAAGCCTTTGTCAAAGCCATACTCGAGGGAGAGGCACAGGTCGGTGGTGCATTGCCGAAGGTGCCGGGCGTGGACTTTGCGAAGTTTGGCGAAATCGAGTCCAAACCGCTGACACGTATTCAAAAAATTGCCGGCCCGCGCTTGCAGGCAAGCTGGATCAATATCCCGCATGTCACGCAGCATGACCTTGCAGATATCACAGCGCTGGAGGCGAAGCGTCAGGCGTTAAAAGGGCCTGCCAAGGAACGCGGCATCAGTCTGACGCCGCTGGCTTTTATTCTCAAGGCATGTGTTGCCGCGCTCAGGGAGTTTCCGAAGGTCAATTCATCGCTGTCAGAGGATGGAAAATCTCTTATTCAAAAGAACTACTATCACCTTGGTTTTGCCGCCGATACCGAGAACGGATTGATGGTGCCCGTTATTCATGACGCAGATAAGATGGACGTCCATGAACTGGCGCAAGAGCTTGGCACGCTGTCGGCGTTAGCACGCGAAGGCAAACTCAAAGCAACGCAGCTGCAGGGCGCAAGCTTCACGATCTCGAGTCTGGGCGGCATCGGCGGCACCGCGTTCACGCCGATCATTAACGCGCCCGAGGTTGCGATTCTGGGTGTGTCGAGATCGTCGATGCAGCCGGTGTGGAATGGCGCCAAGTTTCAGGCAAGACTGATGCTGCCATTTTCGCTGTCTTACGATCACCGCGTCATTGACGGTGCATATGCTGTGCGCTTCACGACATTCCTGAGCAAAGCCCTGTCTGATGTCGACGTGCTGCTAGAGGCAACGCCCTAGTGCCCAACACTTTAAAGTTGCTTGTCCCCGATCTGGGTGACTTTTCGGACGTCGACATTATCGAAGTCCTCGTCAAGACGGGCGATCAAATCGCCGTCGAAGAATCTGTGATAACGCTGGAGACCGACAAAGCGTCGATGGACGTGCCGGCGACGCATGCCGGCAAGGTGATCTCGGTACAGGTTGCGGTGGGCGATAAAGTGTCCGCCGGTGACCTTGTGCTGACACTCGAAGCGGCGAATAAACTGGAAGATAAGCCGGAAGACGGCTTCGAAGCGACCATGGTCATCAGTCCGGCCAAACAGCGTGCATTGGCGGCCGCGGCTTTAGAAGCGCCCGGTGCGGCGCCCAGGCCGGCGCCGGCAACTGCAAACAGCACAGAACTGGTTGTGATTGGCGCTGGTGTCGGCGGCTACACCGCCGCTTTCAGGGCAGCCGACCTGGGCCTGGAAGTGACGCTGGTGGAACGCTGGCCGGTCCTCGGCGGTGTTTGCCTCAATGTCGGCTGTATCCCGTCCAAAGCACTGCTACATGTGGCGAAGTTCATCGATGAAGCCGAAGCGATGGCGGAACACGGTGTTCAATTCGGCAAACCGCGGATTGACGCCGGTGCCCTGCGAGAATGGAAGAACAAAGTCGTCGGTCGCCTGACCGGCGGTCTGACACAGCTCGCCAAACAAAGAAAAGTAAAAGTCGTTCACGCCACAGCGAAGTTCGAATCGGCCAACCGGCTGGTTCTTGATAACGGCGAAACGATCGATTTCCGGCAATGTATCATCGCGGCAGGTTCGGAAAGCATCCGCCTTCCGGGCGTTCCGGAGGATCCCAGAATCATGGATTCTACGGCGGCGCTCGAGCTTGATCCTTTGCCGAAACGCATGCTTGTGGTCGGCGGCGGCATCATCGGGCTCGAGATGGCCTGTGTCTACAGCGCGCTCGGCACCAGCGTTTCCGTTATCGAGATGACTGATGCATTGATGCCGGGCACCGACCCGGATCTGGTGAGGCCGTTCCGGAAAATTATTGACAAGCGCTACGAAAAAATCCTGCTGCAGACGAAAGCGACCAGTATGCGGACGACCGTGCCGGGCATCGAAGTCAGATACGATGGCAAGAAAGAGTCCGGCACAGAGCTTTACGATCGTGTGCTGATCTCGATCGGCAGAAGCGCTAACGGCAACAAACTCGATGCACAAAAAGCCGGTGTCGAGGTTGATCAGCGCGGCATTATTTCCGTGAACAAGCAAATGCGGACCAATGTGCCGCACATTTTCGCGATCGGGGATCTGGCCGGCGGGCCGATGCTAGCCCACAAAGCGGCACACGAAGCCAAAGTGGCTGCAGAGGTCGCTGCCGGTGAAAAAAGTTCTTTCGATGCGCGGGCGATACCGTCGGTGGCTTTTACCGATCCCGAGATCGCCTGGGTCGGGCTGACAGAGACGGATGCGAAACGCGATGGCATCGAATACGAAAAAGCCCGATTCCCCTGGGCCGCGAGTGGCCGGGCGCTGTCACTGGGCCGCGATGAGGGATTTACGAAATTATTGTTCGAAAAAGGCACCGGGCGCGTGTTAGGCGGTGGGATTGTCGGCCCAAACGCCGGCGACCTGATCGCCGAGGTGGGGCTTGCCATCGAGATGGGCGCCGATGCAACCGACATCAGCCGGACCATTCACCAGCACCCAACCCTGTCGGAAACGGTCGCCTTTGCTGCAGAGGCTTACGAGGGCACGCTGACTGATTTGTATATTCCCCGAAAGCGCTAGTACTCCATCAATATCACCTTGACGGAGTACCAGCAGCTTGCTACGTAGAATCAAGTATTGAATAACAGTCCGAAGAGTGACAGGTTGCGGATGCGACGCGAAATCAGGTGCAAGATTCATCATGAGTGAGTACAACGCCCCGCTGAAAGACATGAACTTCGTGATCCGCGACCTGGCGGGTCTCGATCGAATTCTGCAGATGCCGGGTTTTACGGACATCGGCGACGATGTCGTCGATCAGATACTCGAAGAGGCGGCCCGGTTTTCGCGCGAAGTTTTAAGCCCCGCGAATTTGCCCGGTGACCAGGAAGGTTGCCGGGTCAAAAACAAGACTGTAATCGTCCCCGACAGTTTCACCGATGCCTATGGGCAATTCGTCGAGAGTGGCTGGCAGTCACTCCCGTCTTCGCCGGAATTCGGCGGCATGGGCCTGCCCGAGACCGTTGCTGCCGCGACGATGGAGATGTGGCAATCGTCGAACCTGTCGTTTTCCCTGTGCCCGTTGTTGACCAGTGGTGCCATTGCGGCTATCGACGCGCACGCGAGCGACGAGCTCAAGCAAATCTATCTGCCCAATATGGTTAGTGGTGCCTGGACTGGCACGATGAATCTTTCCGAACCGCAGGCCGGGTCAGATCTGGCCGCAGTGAAAACACTGGCGGTTCCCGACGGCGCTCAATACAGACTTACGGGTGCGAAAATATTCATTACCTGGGGTGATCAGGAATTTTCGGAAAACGTCGTGCATCTGGTACTGGCGCGATTACCGGACGCACCGGACGGCGTCAGAGGAATATCGCTTTTCCTCGTGCCAAAGTATCTTGTCAACGACGACGGCAGCGTTGGCGATCGCAACGACGCTTACTGCACGTCGGTCGAGCACAAACTCGGCATTCACTGCCAGCCCGACCTGTGTCATAACTTATGGCGATGGAGACGGCGCGATCGGATATCTCGTCGGTGAGGAGAACAGGGGGCTGGCCGGCATGTTCACGATGATGAACCATGCCCGGCTCAACGTGGGAATCCAGGGACTGGCGATCAGTGAACGTGCTTATCAACTGGCCAGGGACTTTGCACGAGAAAGGATCCAGGGCGAGGCACCCGGCGAGAAAGGTCGCGTCACGATCATCCACCACGCGGACGTACGCCGCATGCTGCTGGTCATGAAGTCGCTCATCGAAGCCATGCGCGCGACCGCGTACACGACGGCCGCTGTGGTCGACACGATTCAACACAGTGCTGATCCGGAGAAGCGCGCTGCCGCCGCGGCGAGAGCCGCATTGCTCACGCCGGTCGTGAAAGGCTGGATGACCGAAGTCGGGCAAGAACTGACGTCGCTCGGTGTGCAGGTTCACGGGGGCATGGGTTTTCGTCGAAGAGACGGGCGCCGCGCAGCATATGCGCGATGCGCGAATACTGCACTATATACGAGGGCACGACGGGTATTCAGGCGAGCGATCTGGTCGGTCGGAAGATCCTGTTTGACGATGGCAAGGCCATGCAAGAGTTGCTCGAGGAGATGCGTTCCCTGGACAAAGACCTCGCCAGCACTGCTGAGCTTGCGACGATTCAAGATGGGCTGACCAGTGGCATCGAGGATCTCGCCGCGGCGACAGACTGGTTAATTGCAAACGCGCCGGACGACCAGAATGTGCCGGGCGCTGCGTCGGTCAACCTTCTGATGTTAGCCGGCACCGTAATCGGCGGCTGGCAGATGGCGCGAGCAGCGCTTGCAGCAATTCGCAGGCTGGCCGATGGAGACACGGACAAGGCGTTTCTCGAGGCAAAAGTGATCACGGCCCGATTTTATGCAGAGCAGATTCTGCCGCGCTCGTCCGGCTATCGTCAGGCAGCGATGTCGGGGAGTGACACCACCATGGCGATGCCCGAGGAGTCGTTCTAGCAGGCCGCCGAAAAACAACGTTTTTCAACAGCCTGCTAGGCGACTTTTCTCGGTTCGACATCCGGATATATCTCATTCAGCGGAACTGAGCGGCCGTCTTGCTGCACAATGCGACAGTGGAAGCGCTTCAGGCGGCGCGGTTCGGGAACGCCACAGGAGTGCGCAATAATACCGATCTCCTTGCGCATGTTTTCGGAGTATCGGCGCACGCGCTCGGCCTTGTCTTCCGGCACAAGCCCACGCTGCAGGCGTTTGTCGTGGGTGGCGACTCCGGTGGGGCAGGTGTTCTTGTTGCATTGCAGGGCCTGAATGCAGCCAAGCGCAAACATGAAGCCGCGCGCCGAGTTGATGAAATCTGCGCCGACGCACAGCGCCCAGGCGGCCTCCGTCGGAGTAATCAACTTGCCACTTGCGATGACATGAATACGCTCGTCGAGGCCATGCCGATTAATCATATCGACGACGAGCGGCAGGCTTTCCCTGATCGGCAGTCCGACGCTGTCCATCAGGCTCATCGGCGCAGCGCCGGTGCCGCCGTCGCCGCTGTCTACCGTAATAAAATCGGGTGCGCTCTCGATGCCACGCTTGTGAACGAGCTCGAATAATTCGTCGAGCCAGCCGTATGCGCCGATCACGGTCTTGAAGCCGACCGGTTACCGTGACGTCCCGAATGTGATTGATCATGTCGAGGAGGTCCTCGGCGGAGTCGATATCGGGATGGCGATTCGGGCTGATCGAGTCTTCACCTTCAGGGATACCGCGGATCTTTGCGATTTCTGCCGTGACCTTGGCGCCGGGTAGAATGCCGCCTTTACCCGGTTTGGCGCCCTGGCTGAGCTTGACCTCGATCATCTTCACCTGGTCGTGTGATGCGACTTCCTTCAGTTTTTCGTCGCTTAGATTTCCATCGTCATCACGGACGCCGTATTTGGCAGTGCCCATTTGAAAAACGATATCTGCGCCGCCTTCGAGGTGATAAGGCGACAGGCCGCCTTCACCGGTGTTCATCCAGTTGCCGGCCATCCGGGAGCCGTTCGAGAGCGCGAGCACGGCGGGTTTTGAGATGGCGCCGTAGCTCATCGCTGACACGTTGAAAATTGAGTTCGCGACATACGGTTGCCTGGCATACGGTCCGATTTCGTATGGTGATGTCGGTGAGACGTCTGTTTCGAGCACCGGGTACGGACAATTGACGAATATTACGGTGCCGACAGGCCGCAGGTCTCGCGTACTGCCAAAAGCGACTGTGTTGTCGATGCCCTTGGCGGCGCGATAGACCCACGATCGCTGTGCGCGATTAAACGGCATCTCTTCACGGTCCTGTGCGAAGAAGTATTGCCGGAAATATTCGCCCATGTTTTCGAACGCATACCGGAAGCGCCCGACGACCGGAAAATTTCGTCGAACGGCGTGACTGGTCTGTGTCCTGTCGATGACATACATCACCGCGACCGCGATGATGCCGATGCCGATGATGAAAACGAGTATCGCCGACAAAGTCTGTATGACATTGAGCGCACTCACGAATGATTCTTTCATCACTTGCCCCCCAAAATAAAACAGGGCCGCCAGTGACGGCCCTGTCTGAGAATCACTGTATTATTTTTTTAGCAGATACGTTGACACTGCCTGATCCAGACTGAGTTTGCCCGCGCCGGTAAAGAACAGTGCGAGCAACATCACGAAGTACGTAACGGCCCACTCTATACCATTGTTGGAGATGATGAAATTGCCGGTCTCGGTCAGCCAGTCGTAATTGCCGTGCTCGCGCAGCAGATCTTTCGCCTTTGCCAAACGCTCTACGGCGCCGTTGATATTGGCGCCTGCGAACGGGCTCATCGGATCAGCGACGGCCTGCCAGCCATTGTGCCAGTGCACACTGGTTGCAGCGACGATCATCTGGATCATCAGCGGTATGCAAAACCAGCGTGTGGCGAGACCAAGCAGCAAGGCCACCGCACCCAGAATCTCGGTACTCACGGCCAGCCAGGCCATCAAGGCAGGAAACGGCAGCCCGAGGCCCCAATCCGTATTGCCGAACCAGGCGATCACATTGTCCATGCCACCGAGTTTGTTGGTGCCGGCCACCCAGAATACCGGGACCAGATAGAGGCGCAACGCGAGTGGCCCGAGGAAATCCACCTTCCGCGTCAGATCAAGCCAGCCTTGCAGCCGGGTCAGAATTTTCGTCATGTTTTTCTCCGCGTGCCAAGCAAAATGTCTGCGGCTCGCAATTCAGCAAGTGCCTTCGCACCGTGTTCTACGAGCACATCACCCTCAAAATTAGTTTCTTCGGCCAGGCCGAGCAGAAGTTCACGTCCCGTTTTCTGCTCACTGTTGTTCGAAATCTTGTCCAGTAAGCCTGCCGTAACTGTGTTCAGCTCCATGAAGCTGATCTCATCATCAGAATCTCTGTAAATGGCGAGAAAGGTCGGCTGCTCGCCGGGCTCCTGTGGCTGAAAGTCTGCCGATATTCTGTGCACGGGATACTGGTATGCCAACGGCCAGGCGAGGACGGAGATCACGGGGATGCCATCGAGCAGGTCGCCATCCGGATCGATCCCTGTCATGTCGTTGCTGTCCGCAGACACCGATAACGCCAGTTCGACCCACTCGTAATGCGCAAGCTCCAGGAGAAACGGAAACTCATCCGCTTGCGATGTGTGTTCGTGCTCCAGAAACGCCAGAAACTCTTTGGGGATTTCGAGGAAGTACGGCGTCTGTGCCTGATGATGCGCCATGAACTCGCGAATGAGGCCGCGCCAACGCTCTTTCCCGCTGAGTTTCTTCAGCACCGGGAAAGTGCTGCCAAGAAGACTTTGCAGATTGTTGAAGAACAGATCCCGATAGATCGCCATGCGCCGGTCTTCGATGCCGGGGGGCGCAGCATTTTTCTCGGGGTCGCGAATATGCGCTGCGAACTCGTACTGCTTGCGCTGAAATTCGGGTAAATCAGCCACCGGCCGACTCCGCCAGCGGGGCATCTGCGATCTCTTCCTGCATCGCCTTGATTCGCCGCACTTCGGTCAGCAAATCTTCAATGGGTGGAAAGTTGAAATCTCTCTCGAGCAGGGTCGGCACCGGGCCGAAATGTTCATACGCGTCGGCCAGCAATTGCCAGGCTGCGTCGGAAACTGCCTGGCCGTGCGTATCTATGCGCAGGTCTTCGGCTTCCACGTAATGACCCGCCAGGTGAAAGTAGCTGAGCCTTTCCTTCGGCATCGCCAGCATGAACTCTTTTGCGTCGTACTTGTGGTTGATGCTGTTGACGACAATATTGTTGATGTCCAGCAGCAGATCGCAGTCAGCCTCTTCCAGTACGGCCGTGACGAAGTCGATTTCACTTAGAGATGTATCACTCGGGGCGTAGTAGGAAACGTTTTCGATGGCCATGCGTGTCTCGAGAATGTCCTGGGCGCGGCGTATTCTTTTGGCAACATAGTGAACGGCATCGTCTGTAAACGGGATCGGCATCAGGTCGTATAACTGACCATCGTCGCCGCAATAGCTCAGGTGTTCTGAATAAAAGGGGATATCGTGTTCGCCCATGAACGCCTTGATGTCACGGAGCAGCGATTCGTTGAGGGGAGCTGGGGAGCCAATGCTCAAAGACAGGCCATGAATGAGAACAGGATAGCGTTCCGTGAAGAAGCGGAATTTCTCGCCCAGCTTGCCGCCTACGTTGATCCAGTTCTCTGGCGCCACTTCCATGAAGTCGACGTCGTCAGGCGGATCCGCCAACAACTTGTCAATGAGCCCACGCCTCAGGCCCAGGCCGGCGCCTGAAACGGGGTATTGTCGCCCTGTTTTTGTCATTTAACCCACTGTTGCCAGGTGTCGAATTGCTGAAATAGACCTTGAATCCCCTGAACTTATTACAAATCGAAAAGCGGGGCTTTTCAGGTGATTTCTCGCAGCCGCTCCAGGTATTTTTGTTCGTCCGGCGGCCCCTGCCGATTCTGCGCTTCCCACAGGGTTTCCGCCAGACAATCCAGTATCCGGTGTTCTGCTTCGTGAGCTTTCGAGTATTTTTTGACAAGTTGTTGAAAGATATTCGAAATGCCAGGAGGCCTGTCCGTCGCGACCTGGTCCCGGACGGCCAGGTGCAGGCCCATATGCAGGAACGGGTTGGTCTTGCCGGCCTCTGGTGTGAACGATGCCTCGCGGGCCTCGTCGCTCAGGGCGGCCTGGTATTCCGGATGATCCTCGATGACTTGCGCGATCTGGGCTTCCAGCGGAGAAAGAACTTCAGCGCCTTGCGCTTTGCGCCAGGCATCGGCATACATTTGCCGTAATTCCTGCCTGTCCTGCCCGAATATCATTTTGCAGCCTTTCTGTCCGGCAGCTCTTTCTTCCGGTAGTCGCAAAGGTCGACGATCACGCACTCTTTGCAGTTTGGTTTTCTTGCTTTGCAGACGTACCGGCCGTGGAGAATCAGCCAGTGGTGTGCATTTTGACGAAATTCCTCCGGCGTTAGTTTCGTCAGGCGTTTTTCCACTTCAAGCGGCGTCTTCCCATGCGCGAGTCCGGTGCGGTTCGCAACGCGAAAAATATGTGTGTCGACCGCTATCGTCGGTTCGCCGAATGCCGTGTTAAGAACGACACTGGCTGTCTTTCGTCCGACGCCCGGCAAGGCTTCCAGTCCTGCACGCGTTGCGGGAACTTCGCCGTCGTGTTTCTCAAGGATAAGTTGGCAGGTCTTGATGATATTTTTGGCCTTGGTGTTGTACAGGCCAATACTCTTTATATAACGTTTCAGTCCGGCCACGCCGAGGTCGAATATTGCCTGCGGTGTGTTGGCTACCGGGAAAAGAATTTTTGTTGCTTTGTTGACGCCAATGTCTGTCGCCTGCGCCGACAGTATGACGGCCACGAGCAACTCGAACGGGCTTGCATACTTCAGCTCGGTGTCGGGATCGGGGTCGTTCTCCCGCAGCCGGCTGTATATGTCTATCCGCTTTTCCCTGTTCACGGGATGTTGATATCGGCGTCAGATGGACAGGCGGAAGCCGGCGGCGCGCTTGCGGCGTCTGTCGACGGCGTTTTTGGCTGCGACTGCGAGTGCGAGGCTGAAGAATGCACCGGGCGGCAATATGGCAAGCAGGAAGCCACCGTCGAAGACCAGGAACCCGCCAATCGGATCACCACCGATAAACATATCGAGTCGTGACAAAATGGTGCCCTGGCCAACGAGTTCTCTGAAGGCGCCGATCGCACAAAGCAACAATGCGAACCCGGCGCCCATGCCAATGCCGTCGATAATGGATGGTGTTATCGGGTTTTTTGATGCAAAGATCTCGGCGCGGGCAATGATCGCGCAGTTCGTCACGATCAGTGGGATAAAAATGCCGAGTGAACGGTCGAGCGCCGGAAAATAGGCGCTGAACAGCAGTTCGACACAAGTAACGAGCGAGGCGATGATCAAAACGTAGATGGGTATGCGGATTTCCGGGCGAAGCCATTTTCGCGTGGCCGAAACGAGCGCGTTTGAACAGGTCAGCACCAACAGGGTCGCTATGCCAAGGCCGAAGCCGTTCACGAACGTCGAAGTCACAGCCAGCAGCGGGCAAAGTCCGAGCAAAGCGACCAGGCCCGGGTTCTCATCCCAGAGGGCTTTGCGTATAGCCTCCATTGGTTTGCGGGTCGTGCTCATTCTGCTGCGTCTGTGGCGTCGCTGTTATGCATGGCATACACGGTCTCGCGATTGGCCTCGAAGTATAACAACGTCTCTTTGACGGCCTTCACGACGGCTCGTGATGTAATCGATGCCCCCGTAACCTGATCAAGTTTGCCGCCATCGCGTTGCAGCGCCCAAAGGGCGCGATCGGGTGCGGACAGGGACTTCCGTTCGAACTGGTCTATCCAGTCAGATTTTGATGAATCGATAAAGTCTCCAAGACCCGGTGTTTCCCGATGCTTAAGTACTCGTACCGCCGTAATGGCACCCTCGTCATCGATTCCAATCAGTAGCTTGATCGGCCCCGAGAAGCCATTGAGGGCTGAGACAACAAACAACGCGGCAACAGGCATGTCATCAAGGAGCGCCCGATAGACCAGTACCAGTTCGTTGCCGGGCAATTCATGCGGCAGAGGAATCTCCAGCGTGGATTCCAGCAAATTGTTGTCGTAGGCGACGCCGGTGAGCGCCGGCTGCAGGCTTTGCTCGAGCCAGGCCCGATCATTTTCGGCGATGCGTACTTCAGTGAGACTGTAGGTCAGAGCGACCAGCGTGGTACATACGGCGGCGATCACAGCGAGAATAATGCCGGCGCTCCACACCGGCTTCTCGTTTTTCTTGCTGCTCAAGTTCGTGATTTGTGGTGCCACTTCTCAAACTTCCCGTGACCGACGATGCGCGGCCTGGTCAGGTAATCAATAGCCGGCACTGCCATATTCATGAGCAACACGGCGAACGCGACACCGTCTGCATAGCTTCCCCACCGGCGGATTGCATATATCAGGAATCCTATGCCGAAGCCATAGAGCAGACGTCCCTTCGGACTTGTCGCAGCAGAGACGGGATCCGTTGCAACGAAGAAGGCGCACAACATGGTGGCGCCGCTAAACAGGTAAAAGCCCGGGCTCGCATGCACGCCGGCATCGACCCAATACAAAAAACCGGATGGAATCAACAGACCTGCCAGTACACCCAGCGGAATCTGCCAGCGAATAATTTTCTTCAGCATCAGCCAGATGCCGCCGAGGGCGACGAAATTCGCAACCCACTCCCAGCCGCGGCCGCCGAAATGTCCCATCATCGGGTTGTTATGGATTTCGTCGAAGGTCTTCATGTTGCTGAGACCGGACTTGACCTGATCGAGCGGTGTTGCGCGGCTTACCGCGTCGAATCCGAGGTCACCAGGTAAGACACCTGTCAACGTATATCGAATGGTTTCGAGCAGCGTCGGATACTGATAATCGATATCGCCCATGCGCGGGGCGGTCCAGAGATTAAGATCCATGGGAAAGGCGACAAGTACGACAACGTAGCCTGCCATGGCCGGGTTAAAAATATTGAAGCCGAGTCCGCCATACAGGTGTTTGGCGACGACCATGCCGAACAGCGACGCTGTGGCTGTGACCCACCACGGTGTCAGAGATGGCAAAGCGAAGGCGATAATCGCGGCGGTCACCATGGCGCTGTAGTCGGCCAGTGCCGCTTGTACCGGCCGACGCCGGATTTTCATCATCGCGGCTTCGCCAGCCAGGCAAAACAAGGCCGCGATGACGAGATTGAACAGGATTCCCGGACCAAAAAACCAGACATGAGCGAGTACGGCCGGAATCAGCGCATACAGGACCTGGCGCATGATCGAGGCAACGTCTGTTCTCGGCGTCAAGTGCGGTGCGTCGTGACGCTGAAATTCCACTGTGCTACTCGTCCTTTTCCGGTTCAGAGCTGTCTTTGCTCTTCGACCGCTCGAGGATTTCCTGAATAGCTTCAGGCCCGGCTTTCTTCACCTTTTGCTTTTGCTCCAACAGTTCTGTCGCCCGCAGCAACTCTTCGCGTTCCAGGCGCACGGTGCGCGATTCAAATCGTTTGCGCGCACGCTCCGCTCTGGCTTTCTCGTCCTCCAGTTCGCGCATCCGCAATTTGGCAATCCGAAAGTCTGCTGTCAGCGGGATATGGCTGGGACATACGAGGTCACAACAGCCACACTCAATACAGTCCGTCAAACCGAATGAACGCAGCTTTGCTTCGTTATCCGCGCAGGCGTACCAATACAGTTGTTGCGGCAGCAATAAGACCGGACATACTTGTGCACAGTCGCCGCAGCGAATGCAAGGCTTCTCGGTGCCGATCGGCGGCGTCTCCGATAACACAAGGATACAGTTCGTCGCTTTGACGAGCGGCACGCGATCAGTCGAAACCGATTTGCCCGTCATTGGTCCACCGATGATCAGCTGCCTCGCGCACTCCCTATATCCACCAATGAAATTAACCACGTCGGCAACTGTCGTACCGATCCTCGCCATCACATTCATCGGCGCGGCAACGCCATCGCCCGTCACCGTCGTGATCCTGGGAGATCAGTGGCTCGCCTTGGCAAACCCAGTCGTAAACCGCGGCAGCGGTTCCGACATTCTGCACCAGGCAGCCGACGTCGAGTGGCAGACCGCCGGTTGGCACTTCCTTGCGCGTGACGAGCTGTACAACCTGGTCTTCAGCGCCCGACGATAGATGGTCGGAATCTGCTTTATCACGATCCGGCTCGTCCTGGACCTCGGTCAGCGCGTCCGCCAAAGCATGAATCGCCTCGGGCTTGTCACTTTCGACCGCAATGAAACAATGATCCAGTTGGAGTGCGTGCAGCAGTATTTGCGCACCTACAACTATTTCCGTCGCATGCTCACGCATCAGCATGTCGTCGCAACTGATATACGGTTCGCATTCGACCCCATTTATTATGAGGTGTTCCAGCGGCTCTGTTGTTGCTTCCATGAGTTTTTGCGCGGTTGGAAACACAGCGCCGCCGAGGCCGACGATGCCGCCATGGAGTATTTTCTGAAACAGGGTAGCCGGACTATGTTGCTCGAACGGCACAATGGGTTCTGAAAGTTGCACCGCATTGTCGAGGCCGTCGCATTCGATGACGATGCAAGGTGCGTTTTCACCGAGGCGTCTCGAAACCGGCCATTGCTCGATTGCGACGACCTTGCCGGACGACGACGCATGCACGGGTGCACTTATTGTTCCATCAGCATCCGCAATGAGCTGACCTTTGAGAACCCTTTCGCCGATGGTAACCACGGGATGAGCCGGCTCCCCCGCATGCTGCGCCAGCGGCAGGACGAGCTGCATCGGTACCGGGACGTGTTGAATAACACGGGCTGTCGATTCGTCCTTCAGGATGGGCAGACGCAAACCACCGTGCAGTGTGCCCAGATCGAAGGTAGGCGCGCTCACGCCGCAAGCCTCATTTGTATGCAGTCGACAGGGCAGGGCGCCAGACACAATTCGCAGCCCGTACACTCAGACGCAAGGACGGTGTGCATAAACTGCTGTGCCCCGACGATCGCATCGACCGGGCAGGCTGATATGCAGTGCGTGCAGCCAATGCACAGCACCTCATCAATAAATGCGACCGAATCGCTCATATTTTTCCCGGCGGGCGTTTCGAGCGGTACGATGTCGCGGCCCAACAAGTTGGCCAGCCGTCGCACAGTATCTTCGCCTCCGGGCGGGCATAGATTGATCTCTGCGCCATCGTGCACGATTGCAGCGGCATATGGCCGGCATCCGGGGTATCCACATTGAGCACACTGTGTTTGCGGCAACAGCCCATTCACTTTCGAAACGAGGTCGTCGTCATTCGGCGGCAGTTGCCTCGACGCAAAACTCAACAGGAGTCCGGCGAGGAGAGCGATGGCTGTAATCGTTACGACCGCAATCCACATGATGAGTTATCTGTAGGAGGGCCTTTAGGCCCGATCGCCAAGGACTAAAGAATCGCGGCTAAAGCCGCTCCTACGAGCCGGTCCTATATACAGGGCCACGGTCGCTACCTTATTCATTATGGTCGTGCCATTCCGGAAAAACCCATAAACGCAAGCGACATCAATCCCGCGGTCATCAGCGCGATCGCCGTGCCGCGAAACGGGCGCGGCACGTCGGCTGCGTCTATGCGCGCGCGAATGGCGGCAAACAGGACAATAACCAACGCAAATCCCATCGCCGCACCGAAACCGTAAAAGACAGACTGCGCAAAGCCCTTGGCTTGTTGAACATTCAGCAACGCAACGCCCAGCACGGCGCAGTTGGTTGCGATTAACGGAATGAAAATCCCAAGCACCTGGTCGAGCAAAGGGCTCAATCGCCGGACCATTATCTCTGTGAATTGAACGCTCACTGCTATGACCAGAATGAAGCTGATCGTGCGCAGGTAACCGAGTTCCAGCGGCACGAGGACGTACTGGTGAAGCAGATAGCTCACCGCCGAGGACAAGGTCAGGACGAATGCTGTGGCCAGCGACATGCCGAATGCCGCTTCGAGGCTCCTCGATACACCCATGAACGGGCACAGGCCCAGGAACCTGACCAGCACGAAGTTATTAACAAGGACCGTGCCGACTAAGATAAGTATCAGATCAGTCATTTCTCTGCCCGGACGACTTATTGCTATTGTAGTGTGTGGGTACCCTTGCGTCTCGCTCGATCAGGTGACCCGCATGCCCGGCTTGGCGCCGGCATCCACAGATAGCAGGAATATGTCCTCGCCGCCCGGTCCGGCCGCGAGAACCATCCCCTCGGACAGGCCGAAGCGCATTTTTCTCGGCCGCAGGTTCGCGACTGCAATGACGAGCCGGCCTTCGAGTGTTTCCGGCTCGTACGCTGACTTGATACCGGCAAAAACGCTGCGCGTCTCTCCGCCAAGATCGAGCGTGAGCTTGAGAAGCTTGTCGGCACCGTCTACGGGCTCCGCCTTTTCAATGCGCGCTATGCGCATATCGACTTTTGCAAACTCATCAATCGTAATTTCCGGCGATCCGGTCTCGCCGCCGTCACCGGCTTCATCGTCGCCACCAGTGGCCTCAGGCTCTTTTGATTGTTCAACCATTCGCTCAACCTGCTTTGCATCAATACGCGTCAAAAGGGGCTCATATGTCGAGATCGTGTGATCCAGTAATGGGTCGCCGGCCGCTTGCCAGCCCCACGGACCTTCATTGAAAAGTTTTTGCACCTGTTCGGCCACCGCCGGAATTACCGGCGTGAGATAGATCATCAATGTCCGGAACATATTCAGTCCCTCGGTGCAGACTGCCTGGACGTCTGGCAACTGACTCTCGTCTTTCGCCATGGCCCAGGGTTTTTTCTGTTCGATGTATCGATTCGCCTTGTCCGCCAGGGCCATGATGCTGCGCATCGCCTTCGAGTACTCGCGCGCCTCGAAGTGCTTGGCAATTTTTTCAGAGGCTTCGACGAATTCGGCAAACAACTCGGGATCATCGAGAGTGCCGGCCAGCCGGCCGTCGAAGTACCTGGTGATGAAGCCCGCACAACGGCTCGCGATATTGACCAGTTTGCCGACGAGATCGGAATTCACCCGCGCAATAAAATCGTCCAGGTTCATGTCGATGTCGTCCATGCCCGGCCCGAGTTTGGCGGCGTAGTAGTAACGAAGATAATTCGGGTTCAGATTATCGAGATAGGTTCTGGCTTTGATAAAAGTGCCGCGGGACTTGGACATTTTTTTGCCATTGACGGTCAGGAAGCCATGGGCAAACACGCTGGTTGGCTGGCGAAATCCCGATCCCTGGAGCACAGCCGGCCAGAAAAGCGTGTGAAAGTAGACGATGTCTTTGCCAATGAAGTGATACGCCTCCTTGTCACTCCCGGCCATCCAGTAGTCATCGAAATCAAGATCGTCGCGCCGGTTGCAAAGCTGCAGAAAGCTCGCAAGATAACCGATGGGCGCGTCAAGCCACACATAAAAGTACTTGTCGTCAGTGTCAGGGATCTTGAATCCGAAATAGGGTGCGTCGCGTGATATATCCCAGTCCCGTAGCCCGGCGTCGAACCATTCTTCGAGTTTGCTGGTGATGTTTTGATGGAGCGCCGCCGACTTTATCCATGTGCGAAGCCGATCGCCAAACTCACTTAATCGGAAAAAATAGTGTTCCGACTCCTTCCACAACGGCTTGGTGCCGGACAACACAGACAGCGGGTCGATGAGATCGCCTGGCGCATAGGTTGCACCGCACACTTCGCAGGCGTCGCCATACTGATCCTCGCTCTTGCAGCGTGGGCAGGTACCACGGACGAATCGGTCGGGCAGGAACATTTTTTCCGATTCGTCATAGGCCTGCTCGATGGTCTTGGTGTAGATATAGCCACCTTTGCGCAATCCCTCA
>PVMK01122026.1_pt1 | contig 22178 bp, 22 predicted proteins | sample 1853481 | NCBI WGS metagenome assembly PVMK01 (sample SAMN08533507, study PRJNA380276) | Marine sediment metagenome, whole genome shotgun sequencing project.
GCCCGGAGATGCTGCTTGGTATGTACAAGGCCTGGCGCCTGTTGGAGGCGGATGACGAGCTGCGTTGCGCCATTCTCACCGCCAACGGTGATACCTTCTGTGCGGGCATGGATCTCAAAGCCGGCGCCGATGGCGAGCAGCGCGCCACCGAGGAGTTCATGGCGGTGATGACGGAAGTGCCGAATGTTCACTGGCAGGCGCTGTTGCGTGACAACCGGCCCAACAAGCCATTGATCCTGGCCGTGGAGGGTTACGCCCTGGCCGGCGGCACGGAGATACTGCAGGGAACGGATATCCGCATCGGGGCGGAAAATGCCATTTTTGGTGTCACCGAAGTGGCCCGCGGCCTCTACCCCATGTCGGGCTCCACCATTCGCCTGCGCCGCCAGATACCCTATTGTCTCGCAGCCGAGATGCTGCTGTGCGGCGAGCACATCACCGCCCGGCAGGCCCTGGACTTCGGCCTGATCAACAAGGTGGTACCCGTCGGTGAAACACTGAGTGTCGCCAAAGAGTACGCCGCGAAAATCTGCGCCAACGGCCCCCTGGCGGTACAGGCGGTGACCCGCTCCCTGCGTGAACACCAGGAGTGTATGTCGGAGCACGATGCCATGCTGGCCTCGGACGAGTTGGCCGGCCCGGTATTCGCCTCCGCTGATGCGCGCGAGGGTATGAAAGCCTTCAAGGAAAAGCGTAAAGCCAATTTTACCGGGCAGTAGACCAAAAACCTTTTCATTCTGGTATTGTGGGCTCCCTTTTTTTGAGATGAGTATTCCGATGACTGACCAGGCCCGGATTTTTGATGAGACTGTCGCCAGTCGCCGTTCCCTGCGAGCCTATTTGCCGCAGGCCGTGGACACCCAGACCCTCGAGACCGTATTTTCCGTTGCCCAGCGCGCGCCCAGCAACTGCAATACCCAGCCGTGGCTGGTGCATGTGGCATCGGGTGACAGCCTGCAAGCATTGAAGGAAGAGATGTCCACGCGCTTTATGGCGGGAGACATGAGCCTTGATTTCCCTTACGACGGCTCGTATGAGGGGGTGTACAAAGAGCGGCAGTACGGCTCCGCCCAGGCACTTTACGACGCTGTGAACATTGAGCGGTCCGACAAGGCCGCGCGGCACCAGCAGTTTATGCGCAACTTTATTTTTTTTGATGCTCCCCACGTAGCCTTCCTGTTCCTGCCCGAGCCCTTTGGCCTGCGCGAGGCGGCGGACCTGGGTATGTACGCCCAAACTCTGATGCTGGCCATGACCGCTCACGGCCTGGGTAGTTGTCCGCAGACTGCCTTGAGCTTCCAGGCAAATTTTATTCGTGAACAACTGGGCGTCGATGCCAGTAATAAGCTGGTGTTTGGCCTGTCTTTCGGTTATCCCGACCCGGATGCTCCGGTCAACACCTGCGCCACCGACCGCGCAACTTTGTCAGATACCGTTACCTTTCACTCATAACCGAGCAGGCTTTGCCATGACAGATACAATCCTCACCGAAAATCGCGACGGTGTGCTGGTGGTGACCTTCAATCGTCCCGAGAAGAAAAACGCCATCAACAATGAAATGTGGATCGGCCTGCGCGAGACCTTCAAGGCTGCCGCCGCGGACGATGCGGTAATCTGTGTACTGCTGTGCGGCGCCGGTGATCATTTTTGTGCCGGTGTTGATCTGTCCAGTTTCGGTGACGCGTCTCCTGACGAGGAGCACCCCTTTGAATCGGCCGCGCGAGCGGTGGTTGAGTTTGATAAGCCGTTGGTAGCGGCGGCCCAGGGCGTGGCCGTCGGTGGCGGTGCCACTGTATTGTTTCACGCGGACATCGTATACGTGGGCGAGAGCCTGCGCATGCGCCTGCCTTTTGCCAACCTCGGCCTCGTGCCGGAGTGGGGCAGTAGCTATATGCTGCAGGCCAATATCGGCGCCCAGCGCGCGGCGGAGCTGTTTTACACAGCCGAGTGGATAGACGCGGACAAAGCCCTGAACTGCGGCATCGCGGCCGATGTGCTGCCCGACAGCAATCTGTTTGACCACGCCCTGGCCAAGGCGAGCGAGATAGCACAGTGGCCGCTTAATTCCCTGCGTGAGATCAAGCGCACTCTGCGCATGCACCACATGGATGCCATCGACGCGGCCATCAACGCCGAGCAGGCTGCGATGGCGCGACAGGCCGGTTCCCCGGAAAATATCGAGGCCATCACCGCCTTTATGGAAAAGCGAGCGCCGGATTTTCGCAATCTTTGACATCGGTCAAGTTGGGCTGACATTTCGCCGCAATAAACCTGCGGGCTATTGCGGTCACGAATTCAGGTTGTATGATGCGATCCGATACTGCGTACATAGTATCCAGAAAAAAGGGATTCTCTATGAGCTCAACTCTCCCCGGCAGGCTGTATCTGCTACTAATCCCGTTTTTGTCTGTCCTGCTGCCGGCCTGTAGTGACTCCAACAATAACAACAGGAATTCGCTTGATCCAGATCCGGAACCAACTTACCAGGCGGATATAGTCTGGACGGAATACGGCATTCCCCATATCACGGCGCAGGATTGGGGCAGTCTGGGTTACGGTTACGGCTACGCCTACGCCGGGGAAAACTACTGCGTGGTAATGAAGGCCTATGTGGAAGCTGCGGGTGAATCTGCCCGGTACTTCGGTGATGAGGGCGATCTCAATGCCGACCTCAGCTTCAAAATGCTCAACAGTGAAGAAACCATTCAGGAAATTCAGGATGAGTTACCAAATTTTGTTGTCGAGCTCTTCGAGGGTTATGCCGCGGGCCTGAACCGTTATCTGGCAGATACCGGCGCCGATAACCTGGCCGAAGGCGAGGAGGGCTGCCGCAGTGCCGAATGGGTGCGGGAGGTCGATCTCACTGATGGGATCAGGCTGGTACATAAGACGATGTTGATCGGCAGTGCTCAGCAGTTGACAGATTTCATGGTAGCGGCCGGACCACCACCGGATGGCACGGTGGCGCAGGTGCTGCCTCGCGATGAGGCTGAGCAGCTCTTGGCTGCGGTGGACCCCCAGGTGCTGGCTGCGATGATCCCCAGGCCAGAAGCGGAGGAGATTGGTAGTAACGCCTATGCAGTTGGAGAGCAGGCGTCCCAATCCAGTGCAGGACTGCTGCTTGGAAACCCACATTTTCCCTGGCACGGACAGTTACGGTTTTTTATGTCTCACATGACCATGGGTGACGAGTACGATGTGATGGGAGCCTCCTTGCACGGCATTCCAGGGATATTAATTGGCTTCACCGAGAACGTGGCCTGGTCGCACACCGTCAGCACCGGTACACGGTTCACCATGTACGAGTTGGAACTCAACCCTGACAATCCCCTGGAGTACGTCTATGGGGATGAAATGCGGGAATTCGATACGCAGACGGTTAGTGCCGAGCGCAAACTGGCGGACGGCACGCTCGAGACGGTGGAGCACACGTTTTATCTTTCCCACTACGGGCCACTGATTGACGGGGGTGCTGTCTTGCCAGCGTTGGGAGGCTGGCCCAATGGCTTCGGCACGCTGTTGACCTACCGGGACGGCAATTTCAAAAACATGCGCGGTATGGAACAGTGGATCAGGATGGCACAGTCCTCAGATCTGGCGGAGCTCAAGGAAAACCTGCGCCCCATCGGAATTCCGTGGGTAAACACTATTGCGGCGGATCGTGATGGAAATGCTTTTTACGGGGATATATCTGTCAACCCCCACGTAACTCAAGCCCAGTACGATCAGTGTATTCGGGGTCAGTTGCAGTCTCTGTTGACCAGTGCCCTCGCGTTGACCATGGATGGCTCCGACCCAGCCTGCGAGTGGGGTAGTGACGCAGATACCGCTGAGGGACTCTTCGGCTACGATAGTCTGCCGAAACTGGAAACTCGTGAATATGCCGCAAACGCCAACGACAGTTACTGGCTGCCAAATCCACGCAACCTGCTTGAGGGTTACCCACCCGCTATCGGCGAGGAGCGAGTTCCGCAGAATTTGCGGCCGCGGCAGACTTTCGACCAGGCAGAGAGGCGCCTGGCCGGTACCGATGGCCTGGGAGAACCCGGCTTCAATATCGATAATATTCGACAACTGCATTACCAGGCCACCAACTACACCGCCCAACTGACTGTCGATGATGTTGTAGGGATTTGTACTGAGGTTGCCGACTGGTCCGCCTACTCAGATGACGCCGATACGGTTGAAGAGGCCTGTGAAGTGCTTGCGGAGTGGGATAAGAGCCACCGGTTGGACAGTGTCGGCGCCCATATCTTCTACGAGTTCTGGCAACGGGTAAGTGATACTGAAAATCTGTGGGCGGTGCTCTTCGACGAGGCCGATCCGGTGAATACCCCGCGTGAGCTGAATATCGACAATAGTGACGTCGTTGAGGCAGTTAAACAGTCTTTCGCGGATGGTGTTGCCCGTCTGGTCGAGGCCGGCATACCCATGGATCGGCCCTGGGGTGAAGTGCAGTTCGATGAGAAGAATGGTGAACGCTACGGTATACACGGTGGCTCGGGCGACTACATGTTCAGCGCGATCTACTCGGATTTAGTAGATGGCGAGGGGTACTCAAATATTACGGCCGGCAACAGCTACATCCAGGCTGTCACCTGGGATGAGAGCGATTGCCCCGATGCTTATGCCATTCTGACGTACTCCCAGTCTACCGATCCGGCATCCGATCACTACGCGGATGCCACCGAGCTGTACTCCAATAGTGGCTGGATAGACATGCCGTTCTGCGAAGGCGATCGCGATGCCCAGGAAATCGGCAGGGAGTCGATTTCCGAATAATAATGCGGGGTCAGGTCTAGAAATGTAGCATTCAGATCTGAATGCTACATTTCTAGACCTGACCCCGGGCTTTTAAGGCTGCACGAAGTCGGTGACTTCCAGGTTGAACCCGGACAGGGCATTGAAGTGCACCGGCGCTGACATCAGGCGCATTTTACCGATGCCCAGCCGTTTGAGAATCTGCGAGCCGGTACCGATCACCCGGTAGTTCTGCACACCTTCTGAGCTGGTGGGGCCGGTTATGCTGGGAGCTTCCGGAAATTGCTGCACCTCCGCCAGGCTTTGTTCCGCGCTGATATCCTGGCCGATCAATACCACCACACCGTTGCCCTGGGCGGCGATGTACTCCATAGCCCGGCGATAGGACCAGCCGGGTTCCGCCCCTTCAATACAGGTGCCCAGTACGTCGCGCAGGGCGTTGACGGTTTGTACCCGCACCAGGGTGTCCCGGTCTTCCTGTATGTCGCCCATGGTCATAGCGTAGTGCACGGTATCGTCTATCAGGTCGAGGAAAGTGTGCAACTCGAATTCACCAAACTCCGTGAGCACTGTTTTGCTGTCGCGCAATTCCACGGAATGCTCGTGCAGGGCGCGGTACTCGATCAGGTCGGCGATGGTGCCCATGCGCAGGTCGTGTTTTTCGGCAAACTCTTCCAGTTGCGGGCGGCGCGCCATGGTGCCGTCCTCGTTCATGATCTCCACGATCAATGCCGCCGGTTCGAAGCCCGCCATGCGGGCCAGGTCCACCCCCGCCTCGGTGTGGCCGGCGCGGCGTAGTACCCCACCGGGCTTTGCCACCAGGGGAAAGATATGGCCGGGCTGAATAATGTCTGAAGGTTTGGCGTTGGCGGCCACCGCTTGCAGTGCAGTGTGCGCGCGCTGCACTGAACTGATGCCGGGGCCTTTGCGCTCAGCGGCGTCGATGGACACGGTGAAGTTGGTTTCGTGTTGCGAGCGGTTGTCGCGCACCATCAGGGGGCAGTTGCAACTGGCGCGCGCGCTCCTCGGTGATGGGCATACAAATCAGGCCGCAGGCCTCACTGGAAAAAAAGGTAATGATTTCCGGCGTGGCCGCTTCCGCGGCGATAATCAGGTCACCTTCGTTTTCGCGGTCCTCGTCATCCATCAGGATGACCATCTTGCCCTGGCGGATATCGTCGAGAATATCCGGGACGCTACTCAGTGCCATAGTGACTGCCTCAGTCTAGATCAGTTCAATGCCTACAGCGGTAGCTTCGCCACCACCGATGCACAGGGCCGCAACACCACGCTTTTTGCCCAATTGCCTCAAAGCGTACATCAGGCTGACGATAATCCGCGAACCGGTGGAACCGATAGGGTGGCCCTGGGCGCAGGCGCCGCCGTGCACGTTGACTTTGGCGTGGTCCAGCCCCAGGTCCTGTATGGCCAGCATGGTGACCATGGCGAAGGCTTCGTTGATCTCGAACAGGTCAACGTCCTCCACGCTCCAGCCGGTTTTTTCGAACAGTTTCTTTATCGCGCCGATAGGTGCGACAGTAAACTCATTGGGTGCCTGGCTGTGGCGAGAGTGGGCCACGATGCGGGCCATGGGGTGTCAGCCCACGTGCCTGTGCTTCGGATTCGCTGGTCAGCACCAGGGCGCTGGCGCCGTCGGATATGGAGCTGGAGTTGGCCGCGGTGATGCTGCCATCTTTGGTGAATGCAGGGGCGCAGGTTTGGAATCTTGTCGATGAGGGCCTTGTGGGGCTGCTCATCATCCGCAACCACTGTTTCACCCTTGCGAGTCTTTACGGTCACCGGCGCGATCTGCCCTTTTAACGAGCCATCATCAATGGCCGCCTTGGCTCGGGTCAGCGACTCGATGGCAAAGGCGTCCATCTGCTCCCGGGTGATGCCGCGTTCGTCCACGGTTTCCTGGGCAAAGCTGCCCATGGCGCGCCCGGTATAGGCATCTTCCAGCCCGTCCATAAACATGTGGTCGTAGATGGTCTTGTGGCTCGAACCGACACCGCCGCGCGCTCCCGGTATCAGGTGCGGGGCGTTGCTCATGCTTTCCATGCCGCCAGCTACCACAATCTTGTTGGTCCCGGCGACAATGCTGTCATAGCCAAAGATCGTGGCCTGCATGCCGCTGCCGCAGGCCTTGTTTAGCGTTACTGCGCCAGCGGACGTGGGAATGCCGGCGCCAATGGCGGCCTGCCGGGCCGGACACTGCTTGAGTCCGGCGGGCAATACACAACCCATAAATACTTCGTCAACGTCGGCAGGGTCTATGCCACTTCTGGCTATGGCCGCGGCAATAGCGGTGCTGGCCAGTTCAGGTGCGGCGACGGCCGACAGGCTGCCCAGCAGGCCTCCCATGGGGGTGCGGGCGCCATCGACGATTACGATTGAATCATTGCTCATGGTGGGGACTCCGTTGGTATCTCAAGTGGAACCGGGCGCAATATGCCAACCCGCAGTAAAAGGGGGCCAATTTAGCCATAGACCGGCTCATATCTCAAGGATGCTGGAGTATGCCCGGTTCAAACAACTTGCCGCGTACGGCCTTCCGATAGTGCAGGGGGCTTATGCCACTGTGCCTACGAAACAGCTGGGAAAAGTAGCTGACATCGTGCAGGCCCCAGCTGCCAGGCGATGTCTCCGATGCTGAGATTACTGTGGCGCAACAGATCTTTGGCAGCCGCGATGCGCAGGCTTTGCAAATAGGCCTGTGGGCTCATGCCCGTGGCCTGTTTGAAACGGCGGTTCAGGGTGCGGGGGGTAAGTTTCAGATGTGCGGCCAGCTGCGCCATGGAGATGGGGAGAGGGCAGGTGTTCCTGTAACCACTGCTGGGCCTCCAGTACCACCTCATCGTGATGGGAGCTGTCGGCTTCGTTCTGGTAGGCGGCGGCGCCGAATGTCTGGCGAATTTCCGGTGAAAACTGGTTCTCGATAGCCCGGGCGATACGGCTGCCAAACCACTCCTGCACAATGTGTACCATCAGGTCTGCGATGGAGTTAACACTGCCAACGCAGTAGATGTTGTCACTCTGGGTAATAAGGTGACGGGTTTTCAGCTCCACCTCGGGGTAGCGCCGACTGAACTGCTCGAAGTAATTCCAGTGGGTGGTAGCGGGTTTACCAGAGAGCAATCCCGCCTCAGCCAGCAGGCAACTGCCGGTCCCTACACTGCAAATACGCGTCCCCGCGGCCGCCAGTTCGGGCAAAAGGTCCAGCCAGGCCCTGGCACCGTTTATTGTTGGCAGGGGGATTGCGCCAGATGGCGGGCAACAACAGCAGATCCAGGGGGAGGCAGCTTGTCGAAGGCGATATCCGGTTTGAGAGAGATGCCGCTGCCCAGTTTGATCCGTTTTCGATTCGGCCCTGCCAGCAAAAAGCGCACCTGGGGCGTGCCCCGGGTGCCTGTACTCGCCATTTGGCTTGCCGCCTGCAAAATCTCCATCGGCAGGGTGATGCTGGTGGCCAGGGCGCTTGGGTAGAGCACAGCAGCGGCGGTATACATGGCAGATACAAATCGGCAGATAGATAGTAGTGGCTAAAATACCACACTTAGTGTCTTAAAAGACATGCCCGTATTTGTCTGTTAAACGTACACTGCACCGGCGTTTTATTAATTGAAAGAGTGTGGATTGATGAGCAGGCAGCGGTTACCGGTTATTGTAGGTTTTGGTGGTATCAACGGAGCGGGGCGCGCCTCGGGGCATCACGCATTTGCCCGCATAGCCTACAGTGCGTTACCGGACGCCCAACGCATGCGGACCCTGGCGTCCCTGGCGACACTTATGGGGTTGGATGACCCCCGGGGGAATGAACAATATATCCTGGATCACACATTGATTCGGCGTATTGAAGACAGCCATTTCGACGTGGATTCCGTGAGTTGGAATCAGCGATTTCCCACACAGAGCAATGGCCAACCGGTCAATTTTGATATCCTGAGCAAACATTTGCCCGCGGTGATCCCTCCGGACTGGGTAGTGCGAGCGACATCAGACTCTCATGTGAATGTGCAGATCGTCGGCCAGCAGGATTTCCTGCTCCCCACCCACCGTGAATTTGAAGTGAAAGCGGCGGGGCAGCTCCCCACCGGTTTCGAGCCGGGCAAGCTTTACCAATCCCGTAATCATCCCCGGGGCCTGCAGATGACGGTCTACGCGGCGTCCGATGCACTGGCCAGCATTGGCCTGGACTGGGATATCGTCCGCGGGATGGTCCCGGTCGACCAGATCAGTGTTTATGCAGGCAGTGCCATGGGGCAGCTGGATGGCGCCGGCGCCGGCGGTATGCTCAAGGCCCGCTATAACGGTCAACGGGTAACTTCAAAATATTGCCCATTGAGCTTTGCCGAGATGCCCGCCGACTTTATCAATGCTTATGTGTTGGGAAGCCTCGGTTCTACCGGCGCGAGTCTGGGTGCCTGTGCCTCGTTCCTGTACAACTTGCGCCATGGCATCGACGACATTCGTAGCGGGCGCGCACGGGTGGCATTTATCGGTGCTGCGGAGGCCCCCATTACCCCGGAAATTATGGAGGGTTATACCGCCATGGGCGCATTGGCCACCGAAAAGGGCTTGCGCCAGCTGGACGGCCTCGAAGATGGCCAACACCCGGATATGCACAAGGCATGCCGGCCGTTTGCGCAAAACTGCGGTTTCACCATCGCGGAATCCGCACAGATGGTGGTGTTGTTCGATGACGAGTTGGCTATGCAGTTGGGTGCCACGGTATTTGGCGCGGCAACCGATGTGTTTGTTAACGCCGACGGTCATAAGAAATCTATTTCTGGCCCAGGCGTAGGCAATTACATCACTATGGCCAAAGCTGCGGCCGCGGCGCGGGCTATTGTCGGTGAGCGAGCATTGCGCAGCGGCGGCATGGTGCAGGCGCATGGCACCGGTACACCACAAAATCGTGTATCCGAAGCTGCTATTCTCAGCCAGACAGCGCAGGCCTTCGGTATTGACAGCTGGCCGGTTGCAGCGTTGAAGTCCTATCTGGGTCACTCTCTGGGTTCAGCCTCCGGTGACCAGATCACCTCCACACTGGGCATTTGGCACCATGGCATTCTTCCGGGAATTACCAGCATCGATGAAATTGCCGCTGATGTGCGCCAGGAAAATCTGGCGTTCAGTACCACCCATCGCGAGATGGATCCGGAGCAACAGAAGTACGCCATCATCAATTCCAAGGGTTTTGGCGGCAATAACGCCTCGGCCACCTTGTTAAGCCCCTCGGTCACCCGCGAAATGTTGCAGGCACGCTATTCCGCCGACGAATGGCAGGCCTGGGAGCGGGCTAATGAGGCCGTGCGCGAACAGCAGCAAAGCTATGATGACGCGATGATAGCCGGCACGGTCGACCCGGTTTACAAGTTCGATCACGGTGTGCTGCACGATGAGGATGTTGAAGTGGGTTCGCAGCAACTGGTAGTTGGTGGCCAGGTGGTGCGATTGGATATGGTATCGCCTTACGACGATATGCGTATTGATTGAATGGCACTTACTTTAGTAGGCTAGGGCGCACACTCGGTACCTGATATTGCCTGTGTCCGCGTATCGATTCGCAATTCCTGTGTTAGAGTCCCCACCAGATTCTGAACGGACCAACTACCTTGTCGTTAGCTCCTCCTGTCCCCCTGCAAATCCCCGATCTGCCCGCCCCCCTGCGACTTCATGTTCACGGCGAGCGGGATAAATACGTCTCGCGGCACATCCGCGAAGAGGGCATCTGGGAACCCTATGAGACCTCGCTGGTATTGTCCCTGTTACAGGCAGGCGACGTATTTGTCGACGTGGGGGCGAATATAGGCTATTTCACCGTACTGGCCGGCAGGGTGGTGGGCGAGGGCGGTACCGTATTCGCCTTTGAACCGGACCCGGACAATTTCAGCCTGTTGCAGGCAAATACCGGGCTGAACGGACTGCACGACCGGGTAATCGCCGTGGAGGCGGGCCTGGCAGCTGATGCCGGTGAGGGGCGTTTATTTCTCAGCGAGGATAATCTCGGGGACCACCAAATCTATGCATCAGAAGACGGGCGCAGCAGCCTGGCTATCAGTCTGTATAACGGCAGCCAGTACCTGGCCGGGAAGCTCTCGCGGCTGGATTTGCTGAAGGTCGATACCCAGGGTTCGGAGTACCAGGTAATGGCCGGTTTACTCCCCCTGTTGCAGCGCTTGCCGCGCATACCCCGCATTATTATCGAATTGACCCCGCTGTCTTTGCGCCAGGCCGGTGCCAGTGGCCGGGCGCTGATCGAACTTTTGGCTACGCTGGGCCAGTCCCTGTGGATTATCGACCATATTGAACACCGCCTCGCCGCCAGTAATGCGCAAGAGCTGTCACAGTGGTGCGACGATGTTGACGCGGTGGCCGGTGACAGTGGCTTTATGAATATCCTGGTGGGTTCGCCCAATTGAATTTCGCGTTTATCACCTCAAATTGCTGGTATGATTGCTCTTCGATTTTTTTACTTCGTACAACGCATGACTGACATTCTCCGGTTTTTGCAAAATCGCAACTCCGCCCCCAGGCTGACTGAGCCCGCCCCCTCTGCCACGCAGATGCAGGAGATCTTTCGTGCGGCGCTGCGCGCGCCGGATCATGCCTGGCTGCGCCCCTGGCGCTTTATCACCATTGCCGGTGAACGCAGGCAGGCCTTTGGTGAACTGCTTGAGCAGTGTTTGCTTAAACGCAAGCCCGGCGCGGATGAGTTGGTGCGGGCCAAGGCCCGCAACTCACCCTTTGCGCGCGCCACTGCTGGTTGTTGTGGTCGCCAGGTTGTCCGAGCACCCCAAGGTGCCGGCCATTGAGCAGCGCCTGTCCGCGGGCTGTGCTGCCCAGGCGATATTGTTGGCCAGCGAGGCATCCGGTTACGCGGGTATCTGGCGTACCGGTGACGCCGCTTTTGACCGCTGCGTGATGAATGGACTGGGCCTGGAAGCTGACGAGGAAATTGTCGGCTTTCTTTATATTGGCACCCGTGAGGGTACCGCCAAACCCATCCCCCAACTGAATGCTGCCGACTTCGTTTCGACTTGGTAGTATTCGTTCCCTGGAATTATTAACGAGAGAGTGAGCCCTATGCCCCCGAGCTTTGATACCCTGGAATTACAGATTGAACAGCAGGTTGCCACGGTCAACCTGAATCGCCCGGACAAGGCTAACTCCATGAACGCTGCCATGTGGGATGAACTGCAAACCTGTTTCGACTGGCTGGATCAGGAGCCGACAGTGCGAGCTGTCATCCTGGCGGGCAACGGCAAGCATTTCTGCGCGGGCCTGGACCTGGCCATGTTTGGCGGCTTGCACGGAGAATCATCGGAGCCATCGCGGCGGGCGGAGCACCTGCGGCGCACCATATTGCGTTTGCAGGACAACCTGAGCGCCATAGAAAAATGTCGTGTCCCGGTGCTGGCGGCCATTCACAATACCTGCATTGGCGGCGGCGTGGATATGACCTGCTGCGCCGATATGCGCTATGCCACGCAGGATGCGTATTTTTCTATCCGTGAGATAGATATCGGCATGACAGCTGATGTGGGCACATTGCAGCGTCTGCCCAAGATCATTCCGGATGGTGTGGTGCGTGAGCTGGCCTATACCGGCCGCGATATGGGTGCGCAGGAAGCCAGGGACGTGGGTTTTGTGAACCAGGTATTCGAGGATAAGGAAACCATGATGCGTGAGGTGACACGCATCGCCAGGGATATCGCCAGTAAATCACCTCTTGCCGTACGCGGCAGCAAGGAAATGCTGCTCTACTCCAGGGACCACTCGGTGGCGGAGGGGCTCAACTACATCGCTACCTGGAACGCGGGCATGTTAAGCCAGGCCGATTTACAGGCCGGTGTGCAGGCGCAGATGGAAAAGAAACAGGCCGTGTACGAGGACTAGGCCTATTACCGCGCGGCTGTTATCACACGCCCGTTACAACGAGATTTCTGCGGAGAATAGTTGATGAGGTTTTTTGCCCGGCTGAACAGGCCGTGGATGCATTTTATTATTTTGGGCTCCCTGCTGTTCTACCTGCAGGGCATATTCTTTCCCGAGCCCAAACCGGTCATCGGTCCGTTGAACGGCGCGCGAGTCGAGGCGCTGCAACAGCAATGGTTTGCCAGCACCGGCCGGCTGCCAACACCCGAGCAGCGGGCGCGTATGGTGGCGGCGGAACTGGACAGGGATATGTTGTTCCAGCGCGCTGTAGAGTTGCAGCTATATCTGTACGATACGGTGGTGTACCAGCGTCTGTTACGCAATATGCGATTCCTGCAGCTGGGAGAGGGTAAAACCGACCAGGAGCTTTATGACGAAGCGCTGGAAATGCGTCTGCATCTCGGCGATGAAGTGGTCAAACGTCGATTGATCCAGGTGATGGAGCAATTGCTGCTGGCCGCCAATCCGCCGCAAGCGGTGACCGAGGATGAGCTGGCCGCCGAGTTCGACAAGCGTCGGGAAGACTTGCGCCGGCCGCCACGCTACTCCATAGAACATCTGTACTTCAACCGTAAACGCGAGGCGGAGGTCGACTCTGTTATCGCCACAATTCAGGAGCAGAACCTGACCGCGCGCGAGGCGCGGGAGATGAGTTCTCCCTTTTTGCCGGGCTATGAGTTCAAGCGGCAAACGCCGGATCAACTGGCGCGGCATTTCGGCGCGGCCTTTGTAAAAAATCTGCAGGAGGCCGATCCCCAGTCCGGTGAGTGGCGCGGGCCCCTGCGCTCTACCTACGGCTTGCACTACGTTTGGGTGAGTGAGGTGGAAGCAGACAGGGATGCGACCCTGGATGAGGTGCGCACACAGTTGTCGCGCGACCTGGAGTCCCGGGCCAAGGCGACCGCGCTGCAGGACGGCATTGCCGCCATGCGTGAGAACTACGAGGTGAAACTATGAACCCGCTGCGCCTCATTGCGGGGCTGCTTGTGAGCCTGGCTATTGCGCAAGTCGCGCAGGCCCACCGCTTCGCGCCCTCCCTGTTAAAGGTCACCGAGATCGCTGACCAGCAATACAACATGGTATGGAAAACACCGGCCCAGGGCACCAGTAACATACCCCTGCGTCCAATATGGCCCGATTCATGTGAGGTCAAAAACGCCAGTCAGCCGCAACTGGAGGGCACCGGTAAGGTCAGTACCTGGCAATTGGCCTGTACAGGCCTGGGAGAAGACGGCCTGGTGGGGGAAACTCTGGGTGTCTCCGGTCTTGGTGCCAACCAGTCTTCCGCCATGGTGATGGTGAGTCTGCTGGACGGGCGCCAGTACCAGCAGGTGCTCAATGCGAATCAGCCTGAATTCGTGGTGCCCGAAGAATCCAGTGCGGGTGAGGTGATGAGCGATTACTCGTTACTCGGTATCGAACATATCTGGAGCGGCATGGACCACTTGCTGTTTGTGTTTGGCTTACTCCTGCTGGTTGGCGGTGGCACCCGCCTGTTATGGACGATTACCGCCTTCACCGTAGGGCACAGTATTACCCTGTCATTAGTCACCCTGGGTTTTTTCGATTACCCGGTGGCCCTGGTGGAATTTGCCATCGCACTCAGCATCTTCGTGCTGGCGGTGGAACTCACCCGTACCAGCAAGCACGATATTCTGTGGCGCAACCCCTGGTGGTTGGCCGGCGGTTTTGGCTTGCTGCACGGTATGGGTTTCGCCGGTGCACTGGCAGAAACCGGCTTGCCCCAGGACAACCTGCCACTGGCACTGCTGTTTTTCAACGTTGGTATAGAGATCGGCCAGATCGCCTTTATCCTGCTGGTCCTGGCCGTCTGGTATGTGATCAGGCGGCCCCTGGCAACCTGGCAGGATCGACTGCTACCCATCCCCGTCTACATACTCGGCGCACTGTCTGCCATGTGGTGCATAGAGCGCGGCCTGGAAGCTTTGGCCTGAGATCAGGCCAGGGTGAAGGCTGTCGGCTCAGGGGTTGCCGGGCCAGTCTTTCATTTCAATGAAGGGATGGAAGGCCAGGCGAATACCCTCCATGACGTTGTCTTTGTTCTCCAGAATATGGCGTCTGCGTATAAAGCGACCTCTGGAGGAGCGCGTATCGATGGCTTCAGTGGCATCCATGCCGCCGCGGCCGGAAAACAGACGCTTTAACTCCATGTCATAGATACTGATATTTATTGATGCGACCGCAGCCTGCATGTTCCAATCGAAGTCGCCGCTAACGCCGGAGCCCGGACCTTGCAGTGAGGGTTTACGGCTGACCCCGTCCCAGCGCGCGATGTGCTTGAGGCCGCCGCTGAAGGCTACTTGCAGTTCTACCAGATCGGTGAAAATGAAAGCATCCAGGTCTGTGGTCTTGGCCATCTGGTCGCGCACGCTTTGCATTATCTGGACAAAGGACTTCATATTGGTTTTCCCGCTGGAGGGATCCACCGGATTACCATAGGCGCGCACCGCCGTATTCCAGTGCTGCTGGAACTCACGCTGGGACAGTACCTTGAAACCGTTTTCCTTTAGATAGCTGCGGACACTGGCATCAATACGGGGCGCCTCTTTCTCCAGGTAGTTGCGCGAGACCCCGCCCAGGTTCACGTGGGCAATGACCACAGTGCTGACCTCGTCTGCGGCCAACCTCTCTTTATCGATCTCGAAGGGAAAGGTCGTGGGGTTGTAAGTTGGCGTGCTGCTGCAGGCAAGCAATGCCAGCGATAGCGCGGCAAGAACCGCCAGGCGACTCAGAATGTTAAATTGACGCATGCTGAAATCCGATCCGTTATAGTGGTGGGCATGGTAACAAAATCTTCGACAGGGCACAGCGCTTAATGGCTTTTAAGCTTCACTTTACCCGCACCGGCACCGGGCCACCGGTCGTGTTGCTGCACGGATTGTTCGGTGCCGGTGGCAATCTCGGGGCGCTCGCTCGCGCACTGCAGGAAAGTTTTGACGTGTATAGCCTGGATCTGCCCAACCACGGCCGTTCCGGTTGGTTGGAGCGTGCGGACTTGTCTACCCTGGCGGACTGCCTGGGGCACTGGATGGATGAGCAACAGCTGTCCCGTGCGAGCTTTGTCGGCCATTCCCTGGGGGGCAAAGTGGCAATGCAACTGGCCCTGGAACACGCCGGCCGGGTGGCCGCCCTGGTGGTGGCGGATATCGCGCCTGTGGTTTACCCACCGCACCACGATGCGGTTTTTGCCGCATTGGATGCAGTGGTGGCCGGGCAATGTACGTCCAGGGCGCAAGCGGCTGAACTAATGGCCGCTCATATTGAGGAAGAGGGCGTCATACAGTTCTTGCTGATGAGCTTGCAGCGCGGCGCCGATGGCATTTACCACTGGCGCTTTAACCTGGAGGGTATTAAAGCGGGCTACGAGGCGGTGCGCGCCGCGCCGCTGGCTGAGCATACCTATGGTGGACCCGTGCTGTTCATAAAGGGGGGAGAGTCAGATTACATCCTTGAACAGCACCGGGAGATCATTCTTGCGCTGTTTCCAGCGGCCAAAGTGAAAACCATGCCCGGATGCGGCCATTGGCTGCATGCCCAGCAGCCGCGGCTGTTTAACGGTATTGTGAGCCGTTTTCTGCAGGCTCATACCTGAGGATAAAGCCACTTGTTCCGCGAGCTTATGCACTGCCCGGATCGATGCCGATGACCTGTTGAGCCTGTGGCGTATACACGGAAAGCCAAGTATGCTGATGGCCTTAATCCAAGGTCAGGAGTAAGCGATCGCCGTGTATTTCACGCTGGGTGAAATTTTAACTGTATTCCTGTTTGGGGCACTGAGCCTGCATTTCCTGGGCGCTATCAGGGTGCGGGAACTGGCCGTGCAAGCGGTGGCGCGCGCCAGTAAGCAGGACGATTTCCAGTTGTTGGACCAGACGGTGCACATTCGCCGTTTCTCCCTGAGCCGGGACGATACCGGGCGCTGGCGTATGTGGCGCCAGTACCGTTTCGATTACAGCTATGACGGTGTGGAGCGGCGCCAGGGTTCTGTGATCATGCTCGGCAAACAGTTGCAGGCCGTGGTGGTCAGTGAGAGAGCGACCACCCTGCACTAACCTTATTTCTTGATCTGCGAGTCCAGCATCTTGGCAAGTTTTTGCCCGTAGGGGGGCAGGGTGCCTGCCAGTTTGGCCATGTCGACAAAGCCCTCACGGTAAACACCGCGGGCGTGACTGAACGTTCGGAAGCCGTCGCGTCCGCGATAACTGCCCATGCCACTGTGGCCGATGCCGCCGAAGGGCATGTCGTCGCAGGCCACGTGCAGGGCGATGGCATTGATCGCCACACCGCCGGAAATGGTTTCGCTGATCACCCTGTCCTGTTCCGCCTTGTCAGAGCCAAAGTAGTACAGTGCCAGCGGGCGCTCGCGCTCATTAATAAAGTCGATAACCTCCTGCAAGTCGCTGTAAGGCTTTATGTTCAGCAGGGCGCCGAAGATTTCATCCTGCATACAGGTCAGGGTATCGCCGGGGTCGACGATCATGTGCAGGGCGATTTTGTGTTCTGTCCGGTCTGAAAATTCTTCCCCCTCGGGGCACAGCGGAATCACCCTGGCACCGGTGTCCCTGGCCTCATCGATATAGCCCTTCACCCGGTCGTAGTGGCGCTCGTTGATGCAGGCCACAAAATCCGGGTTGCCCTGCACGGTGGGATACTGCCGGGCGATAACTTCCTTGCAACGATGAATAAAGGCTTCCAGGCGGCTCTGGGGTACAAAGCAGTAGTCCGGGCTGACACACAACTGCCCGCCATTCATGGCCTTGCCGGTAATTACGCGCTCGGCGGCCAGGTTGATGTCGCATTCGTCGCCGATGATCACCGGCGACTTACCCCCCAGTTCCAGTGTGACCGGCACCATATTTTCTGCGGCGGCACGCAACACCAGGCGGCCGATGCTGCTGGCGCCGGTAAAGATCAGGTGATCCAGGGGAAGGGCGCTGAAGGCGGCACCCACTTCCGGGCCGCCGGTGACCACGGCAACCTCGGATTCCTCAAAGTACTGGGCGAAAAGCTTGCGCATGATCTCGGCGGTGTGGGGCGTGAACTCCGAGGGCTTGATCATGGCGCGATTGCCGGCTCCCAACACATCCGCCAGCGGGCTGAAGATCATGTTCACCGGCACATTCCAGGGTGTCATGATACCTACCACGCCCTTGGGTTGGTAATGCACGTGGGCTTTGGCGCCGAGGAAATTCATTGGCATGAAGGGGCTGCGCTTCTCGGGTTTCATCCACTTTTTCAGGTTTTTCTTCACGAACTTGAGGCTGCCCACCGAGTTCATTAAGTCGGTCATCTTAGTGACGTATTGGGAGCGGCAGCCAAAGTCCCTGTCCACTGCCTCACAAATGGCCCCCTTGTTGTCGACCAGCAGGGCGATGCAGCGATCGATGCGGTCGATGCGTGTGGCCAGGGCAACAGGACCCTCGGCGCGAAAGCAAGCCCGCTGGTTGTCCAGCACGGCCTGCAGTTCTGCCGATGCCGAGCCCTCTTTGGTGGATGCGTTCATGTTGTTGTCCTCTGCTTCTCGTTTACGCAACAGTAGTCGTGGGAGTCTTTTTACGTTTAAGTCTGGGTTCAGTGCTCAGCCCTTCGGGTAGCGTGATTTTGACGCCGGCGTCCTGCAGCAGCATGTCCGCACACTTCTCGGCGATCATGATGGCGGGCGCGTTGGTATTGCCGGAGGTTATGGTGGGCATGATGGAGGCGTCGGCGACGCGCAGTGCTTTGACACCATGCACCCGCAGGCGCTCGTCCACCACCGCCATATCGTCAGCGCCCATCTTGCAGGTGCCCACCGGATGGTAGACAGATTCCGCTTCGGCGCGCACGTAGTCCAGGATTTGTTCGTCGCTTTGGGCATGCGCGCCGGGCTTTAATTCGTCGCCGCGGTACTTGTCCAGCGCGGGGGCGGCGAAAATATCCCGTACCCTGCGCACGGCAGCCACAATCGCTGTGCGGTCGTTTTCGGTGTCCAGGTAGTTGGCGCGAATACGTGGGTGGGTCTGGGGGTCACTGGAGCGAATATGGACGCTGCCGCGACTTTCCGGCCGCAGGTGACACACGGTAGCGGTGGTGCCCGGTATGGTCTTCAGGTTGCCCTTGCTGCCCGGTTCACTGGCCGCCGGTGCGAAGTGTACCTGGGCATCGGGTCGGCTCTGTTGCTCGCTACTGCGCAAGAATATGCCCGCCTGGGAAGCCGGGTGGGCCAGCAGGCCACGGCGCTTGAACAGGTATTTGAACAGGTTCTTTATCATGTGCAGCGGGCGGGTTTCCTCGTAGAAGGTGGTCACCCCGTGCAGTCCCTGCTGGATATTGATCGTCAGGTGATCCTGCAGGTTTTCGCCAACGCCGGGCAGGTGCTGTTGCACATCTATATCCAGGGACTCCAGGTGCTCCCGGTCACCGACGCCGGAAAGCTCCAGCAACTGTGGTGAATTGATCACGCCGCCACAGAGGATCACCTCGCAACTGGCATAGGCCCTCTCAAGGCTAGTCTTTTTACCTGTTGTTTTGCGGTACTCCACACCGATGGCACGACCGTCCTCCAGCAATATTTTCTGGGTCAGGGCGTCGGTGGTGAGGGTGAGATTGGGCCGTTGTTCGCACTGTTGTAAATAGGTGCGAGCGGTGCTCTGGCGCCGGCCATTGCGAATATTGAGCTGGTAGTAGCCGGCACCCTCCTGGGTGGCACCGTTGAAATCTTCATTGTAGGGCAGGCCTGTCTGTACACCCGCCTGTATAAACAGGTCTGCCAGAGCCAATTTCTCGCTATTGGGGACCTCTTCCACCCACAGCGGCCCGCCGTGGCCGTGGTAGTCATTACCCCCTTCGGCCTTGTGCTCCGAGCGCTTGAAGTAGGGCAGAACCTCCTCGTAAGACCAGCCGGAATTCCCCAGTGCGTGCCAGTGGTCGTAATCCTCGCGTTGCCCCCGGATATAGACCATGCCATTGATGGAACTGGTGCCGCCCAGCACCTTGCCCCGCGGCCAGGACATTTTGCGGTCATCCATGTTGGGTTCCGGCTCGGTCTCGTAACACCAGTTGACCTTTTCATTCTTCATCAAAAAGGCGAAACCCAGGGGAATATGAATGACGGGTAAGCTGTCCCGACCGCCGGCCTCCAGCAGCAGGACCCTGCGGCTGGCCTCCCGGGAGAGTCGGTAGGCCAGAGCGCAACCGGCGGAACCCGCACCCACGATGATGTAATCGTATGTTTGTTTTTGCTCTGCCATGATGATGCGACCTTTGTAGTCTGTTACCTGTGCACCCGGTTAACAGGGGCTGGCAGCGGTAGGCATAAATGAAAAAACGATGATTGTTTAATAGCGACAAATGGTCAAGGATGCAATGCCGCAGATGCCAGGCAATCAGTTCAATTCACTGGACTATAGCGACCCGATGGTGCGCAGGGGCCTCAATGCGAGAGGGCAGCGTACCCCTCGTTGCGGTATACGCCATCCTTCAACCGGCAGGCAGTGCCTTTGAGAAAACACTATCTGGCTGCATCGGCTACATCGGCTGCAGCAGAACGCGACCTGGCTTATTTTCTTTTCGAGAGTTTCTGTAACACTGTGCCCGGGCCATCTTTTTTCCACAAAATCTGTGGATAAGTCGGTGGGTAAATTGTTCACCCGGCCTTCAAGCGCAGTAGTCGTGGTGTTTGTTACAGATTGGTTAAAAAGTAACCAATCTAATATTTACTATAAATATCATAATGTTACAGCGATTATGTGATGTTTTAAGTTTGAAGTAAAAGCTAACTGTGTGAAAGTTTTGTGACGGCTAATTGGTGTGTATAACCTTTTACTAACTGCTACGTAGGGTAACTTTTTGCCCTGTTAGGGAAACATCGGGAGGGCTACCTTGGGTAACGCTTGTATAAGTATTAACAGAACTACTGTATCTGTAGTCTTTGCGGAATCGCCAAGTGATTTTGTGGGTGTTACCGCGTTGTAACAGGTAGCGCTTATTCTTGCTCGCCCTGATAGATACAGCCGCTGGTGCAGGTCTCCCGGATCTCGACCTTACTCAGTTGGGGTAGTTCCGGCGTGAGCTTGCGCCAGATCCAGCGGGCGATATTCTCACTGGTGGGGTTCTCCAGGCCCGGAATCTCGTTCAGGTAATAGTGGTCAAGTTGCTCGTAGATGGGCTTGAAAGCGGCCTTGAGGTCAGCGAAATCCATTACCCAGCCGCCGGGCTCTGTTGCATCCCCGGTGACCGACAGGCGCACGTGGAAGGAGTGTCCGTGCAGGCGCGCGCACTTGTGACCCTCGGGGACATTGGGAAGGCGGTGGGCTGCCTCGAAGTGAAATTCCTTGTAGATTTCCATACCTGGGTTCTCGCTTTTCCTGGGGCTCATCGGGTGCCGCTATAGAACGGCCGCAAGGGGATGTCCGTCGCCCGCCACAGTCTGGATTTTACTACTAAAATCAACCACTTTAATAAATCTCTTTTTTTGTGGTTTTCCATGGCAGGGGTTTGACAGTAAAGCCAGAATCTCTATAATGCGCGTTCTCGGTTCAGGGGGTGATTAGCTCAGCTGGGAGAGCATCTGCCTTACAAGCAGAGGGTCGGCGGTTCGATCCCGTCATCACCCACCACTTATCACCGAGAAATAACTGCCGTGGACCGGTAGTTCAGTTGGTTAGAATGCCGGCCTGTCACGCCGGAGGTCGCGGGTTCGAGTCCCGTCCGGTCCGCCATTTCATCTCATAACTATTTGATTTATAACGATAAATTCTTTATCATCCTAGTTAGCCCACAAATCGTCCCACAAATACCTTGCCAGAACACCGCCTTTACCCCGCTCTCCCCGCTGTAACACCACCGTGTAAATACCCTTGTATGTTAGCGCCTACTGGCAACCTGCCAACCCAATCGCCTGGGAATAGACCACCCCCACCCCCCACATGAGTGATTGCGTAGTGTTGTGACAGTTCGATTTACACACCGGGGGCCAAAAATAGGACCGGGAGGGGAATTGCCTCTTGGGAGTGTAGTTGTACCCACCCACACACAAAATAGGCCAATTTGAGACCTCTGCCTGCCAAATTCGCCGTTTGAAACCCAGTGTTTGCGGGCCTTCAGGGGGGCATCGGCATGTACCCTGAGGGGTAGGTAGGGGTAGGGCGGCATGATGGCTTGAAAGCTAAGTAAAACGAAAAGCTGGATCGTCTTTTCGACAGGAGTTCTCGAATCCTCGATATCATAAAAGCGAATTCTGAAATTAAAAAAAGAGGGAAATTGGACCAGACTTGATTCTGTTTGCTGATCTTCACGAATGTCCGTTTACACCACAAAGCCGTCATTCAGGCTTGGGGTGTCTGATGTCCCACATAAAGTAAAGGCTTGCGAGCATTCCGCCTATCAACATTGCTGAACTAAATAATGTCCAAGGTATAAGCCACAATTCTGTGGGACGAAAATCTGGATAAGTAGAATTCAGCGCTGTGAAAGAC
>PVMK01189440.1_pt2 | contig 22167 bp, 23 predicted proteins | sample 1853481 | NCBI WGS metagenome assembly PVMK01 (sample SAMN08533507, study PRJNA380276) | Marine sediment metagenome, whole genome shotgun sequencing project.
TGGTCATGATGACTATGGGTGATTATTATCAGGGAAACATCCTCTGGATTAACACCGTTGGCGGATAACCCGTTCAAGATTCTCGCGGCATTTCCCGGGTATCCCGTATCAACCAATACGCTCCTCTCGCCTTTACGCAGGAAAAGCATTGACGGCACCCAGAGAAATCGGAATCACCATATCTTTCACAGCGTCCTGCTTCTTAATAATGGTATTTGGTTCTTGCCGTTCTTCCTACGGGAACGTATTCAATGAATTTTAGCTGCCCCGGACTATATTGCAACTGTTTATTATCTGTCAAGACACTGAGGGGATTGGATGCAACTGTGATCTATCCGTCTGGGGGATATGGATTTAATGGACGTCCACTGCCGCCAGAAGCTCCGCTAAACGCATCAAATCCAAGAGAATTGGTTCAGCGGGAATTAAATCCGACCCCATGGTTATCTGACCAGCTTTTTATGAAGCCCACACCAAAATAGCCCATCCCCCTATACCATTGACGCACATAGCAAGATTTACTTTCGGCTTCTACGGGCGGATTGCGGTAATAATACCACTGCCTCGCTGTGCATTGTAAGCAATAAGAGAGACGTCTACAAAACCAATTGAGCGTATAATGGCAATAAGTTCGTTCACAGTATACGCACCGACCATCAAGTTGAATAGCGCAGCAGGAAGCGGTCCACTATTGTCGTTGTTTAGCAAGAATTCTTGCACTATGAGCAGCCCTCCAGGTTCGAGTGCACGCATTCCCTTTCCAAGCATAACTTCCGCTTGACTACCAGGTCCATGCATTATGCTAGACATGAAGAGGCAATCATATCCTGTGCCGAACTCGTCACGGTTCCAATCGCCTTCCTGTACGTCAATACGGTTTTGCATTTGGAATCGCTCAATCACCTGCCTGGCTATAACTATGGTTTGTGGCAAATCCCATATTACAGCCTTTAGATTTGAGAAGCGTTGGCATATGGCAATGCTATAGGTGCCCGGGCCTCCTCCGACATCCAGCATTAGCTTTCTATCCGTTAAGTCTAGTTGTTTCGCTACCCACTGGGCTATACCATTGGCAGCATTGCCGTGCATGGCCCAGATCCAGTTCTCATGCCAGTGGGACATGAAAACTTCAGGTGGCTTTGGTGCTGCTCCACGTTCACCCGTGCGTATTATTTCGGGAAGCCCTGTACTAGCCCACCAGAGGTTTTCACCGTGATCGAGAACACCGCCTATATAGCGCAGGCTTTCTGGTAATAGGGTGTCATTTGCTAGCTGTGTAAGCATGAAACGATCCTCATCACGTTTCACAACACCCAGGGCACAGCAAGCGATGAGCAGCTTCTCGGTCATACCTGCGTCCGTCCCGCACTGTGTTGCCACATCCGCGGCCATTTTTGGTTCACGAAGCACTTCAAAGATGCCAAGCTGATGAGCTGTCATCAAGACTCGTGAAGCCCGAAATTGCCATTGTAGCTCTATCAAGGCAGATGATGCCTCTAGATTCTCAACATCAAACAGATTCATTTTGCTCCTTCCATCGCTTCTTCTCGGTATCCAGTATTGGCATGTATCATGACACATTCGGATTGTGCCGGGGAAATACCTGTATCCGTAGCGAACGCAAATATAGCACAGAGGGTGTAAGTGAGTCAAACGGCGTGATGGTAATTAATAAATCAGTTCTGTCTACACTTTGCTAATGAACCATAACATAAAGAGACTGCTGAAATAGTCTCAATCAACCCCCTAATCCCCAAACTTTGGGTACTCTGTAAAGCTGGGGGACACCCCCAGACCCCCGGACCCGATATAATCGGGGCAACTCTTTTCATCAGTCTCATAAAGGGTAGTAAGCTGCCAACCAAAACCGAACAGTACCTATTGTTGGGGTTCACCTATAATGGCTATGTGCCTGAATCAAGGGGTGATAAGTTTGGGGTTACCGTGCGTGCCGGGTAATAAAAAGATGTGTGAAGTGTTGTTATCTGGAGATATATAAAAGGGGGCGTTATCCTTCATGGGTATCCCCCTACTGTTATTTACTCTCTCGCAGGGCTATTAGCTTTAGAAATTACGTGCCTGAGAATTTCCTCCGTTCGTTCCACATGGTCTAGCCATTTTATACACGCAGTTGTAGGATACTCTCCGTCTTTCCAAGATGAGCAAGCAATTTCCATCCTTATACCAGCTTCCTTAACAACCGCTTCATTAACCGCCAGATCATCCTTTTCGGCCGACTTGAACTTACCGGTTATCAACCAGGTATTCGCCCATTCCGCTAGTGAAACCACTCGTAAATATGATAGCTCCATTAGCTCATCGTCTGTCAATTTCTTTAATATCACTTGTTTCTCTTCTGCTCTACGATAGTAATCCTTGAAAAATTCCTCTGTCAGTTCCTTGCTACATTCTACCTTCCATTGCTCCAACCGCTTTTCTACCGAGCCAACCGCTACTTTACCTCTGCAACCAGGGTGATTGACGCATACATTGAATCTACGGCCAGCATTTGGACCTTTTTTAGATATGCGTACAACTGTTTCAGAGCCACATAGGGGACATTTACTATCTTCGTCCATAATCCAACTCGCACCTTACCCAATTACCTTATCAGGAGCATCATTGCATACAGAATCGTCTGGGTCAATATGCCCTAAGTTCACTGTAGTTAACCTTTTCTACACAAATATGTTTGTGCGCATACTTTTAGTGGAGCTTTATCTGTAAAGAAGGCACTCCTGTTGCAATGCAGTTAAAAGGGGGAGTGCCTAAATCGAATAGGGTATTAGTTTCAGGCTACCCCTGCATGCCGTACGAGGTAAAAAGCGGTGTATCAAGAAATGTAAATATGGGCAATCTGGAGTTAATTCCCTTAGGGTGAGGATAGGAGACTAACCACTTATCTACGACGTCTGGGAACGACTAGTCCATATGTGCCACCACAATGAGGGACAGGGTATCACCTGATCGGGAATACCAGATTTTGGAGGGTAAGTTTTTACTATATCCCCCGATCCCGCACATCTCCCACATGGTTCCCATTCCTGAGTCCACACCTCTAAAACCTCATCGTCGTCATAATATCCCATTTTGCTACCTCCTATATGATGGGCAAGCATACTCCTGGGGAGCCGAGCTATTAAGCAGGCGCTCCTGTTGCGGCAGATACTGGAACACAAATTAAGAAGGGCTCAGATAATACACCTAAGCCCTTACCAAGTAGTTTAGATCTAGTGACGGCAAGACCCAAACTATACACTCTATTTGCCCGACAATACAGGGACTTTCTCCAATGTTGTTACACTTAGTCTTTGCTTGAACAATCTCTGCTGCTCTTGAGCCCATGTTCTTAGGACTACCTTAGCAGCGTTCTCTGCCCAAGCGATACCATTCCCTTCCGCTAATAAGTCGATGGTCGTCTCATCAACATCCACATTAAGTCTAATCGCTGTATCTATATCGCTCATTACGGTATTTACTCCTTCCAGGCTACTCCACTGACGAAATTAGGGAAGGATACCAGAAGTTTATGTCTTTGTCAAGCGCCACTTTCGGTAGGTGACACTTTCGGTAGGCTTAATCCGTGGATCAAAAGAGAATATCTCCCGACTTACATCGACCTAGATCATCCGGTCAAGCCGGATGATGATCCTTTAGTCCGTGAGTCCTGCCTCACCTGTCATTGCCCGACTTGATCGGGCAATCCAGAAACTAAGTCAGAGATCGCTGAAGAAGAGATGCAGGATACTTCTTGCCGGGGGTCTGGGGGTGTTCCCCCAGCTATAAAAAACCCCCAAGATTGGGGGATTAGGGGGTTGATTGAGGCTATTTCAGCAGTCTGAAGCTATAAGGGAGACTAGAATCTAATAAGCCACTCTATGTCTCTATCAGCCAAAGATATTCTGTCTTCCTGTTTCCTTACAGGTATTCTTCCATTACACTCAGGATAACGAGTGCACACATGAAAAAGACTACCAACATTAGGGCCTACTAGCATGAAAGGCTTAGGTATATCTCCTAAGCCCTTCACAACATAGTTCAGAGCTGTTAACGGCCGGCCCTAAACGGCCCTAAACTATGAGTATTTTTCTTATAGCTGTTATATCAGTAAAATTAAGGGATACTAACACAAGTATTTATTTTTGTCAAGTTTTTTGGGCTGTACGTTTTTTAGGCTGTACTGTCTTTGGGCTGTACGTGCTGTACGCTTGGGGCAGTGCGCATTGAGCATGTCCTGGTCAGAATAGATAAAATGTTTTGCTGACTCAGGAATAAAGTACAGTAACACGGACAGCCTCGCGCTCAGGATGTTCGCGTTTGAGGAGAGTCAGTGCTTCGTCGAAGTTGTCCAGGGAGAGCACCTCGCCCAGTAACACATCGGTTGGTATGCGGCCCTCATTGAGGAGGTTGACAGCGGTTTTCATCGACTGTTCAGTAGAACCGGTACCGCTTTTAACGGTGAGCGCATTTAAGACGATTTTGTCAGTAATGATTTCCACAGGGGCTTCGTTCTTGAGTCCGGCAAGGAGCACTGTCCCCATGAAGGAAACCATTTCAAATGCTTGCTTCACGGCTAATGTGGACATCGAAGTTATATCCATGACAACATTAGCCCCAATGCCGTTAGTAATCTCCTTCACACGGCTCACGACGTCCTCGCTTTCGACATTGATTGTATAATCTGCTCCTACCCCAAGTGCGGTTTCCAGCCGAATACTATCGGCCGAAGTTCCGGTAGAGATAATGGTAGAGGCGCCGGCGATCTTCGCTGCGACAACGCACATCAGCCCGACATGACCTGGCCCCTGTACCACGACGGTGTCTCCCTCCTTCACACCTGCTACCTCCACCCAGTTAACTGCATTGGCGAGGGGCTCAAATATTGTCAGATGTTCCGCCGGTAATGCCTCGGTAAGTTTCATAAGATTAGTGCCGGGTACGACGCACATATATTCACCGTAGCCACCCCATAGTCCGCTTCTCACATCCAGGCCCATTGTATAGCCGTATATCACCAGCCTCCCATCATGAAACCCGGTTCGAAGTACCAGATCAACAGCTACCCGGTCACCAACCGACACTGCGAAATCTGCATCATTGGCCAGTTCCTCTACACGGCCAACCATTTCGTGGCCTGCCACGACCGGGGAAACCTCCCCGGGCACATGTTTATGTCCCGCCAGCTGCTCTGCGTCGCTGCTACACATACCTACTGCTTCAATCTTTATAACCGCACCACCGGGCGGTGCTGTGGGTTTATCGAAGGTACGAATTTCATATGTGCCGTCACCGTTAAAAACCACTGCTCTGCATGTTGTAGTCATGGTCTGTCCTCCCTAACACGTATGATTCTAGTGATACCCATAATTGTCGCTTGAGCTTTATTCCGCTTTGTAAACCCGGCACAGAAGCCCTCTGAAGTAATTGTTCCCTACGTAATCGCATACCTCGGGGTCATTTGGAACGATCGAGTCGATATTTGACTCCCACACACCGAACAAACTCGGCTCTGCCTCGGGCTTCTCGGGATACCACCAGTAGCCGTCGGCATGAACTACGGAAGGATGCATTCCCTCTAATAATTGTGCCTTTTGTGTCACTCTTCCCAAGGGAGTCTCTATGTAAACGGAGTCGCCCTCTGCAATACCCAGGTCAGCAGCCGTTTGCGGATTGATTTGCAGCAGCGGATCAGGGATACTTCTTCCTCAGCTTGGCAATCTGCCTGAGAGAGGAATGATGATATGGTCGAACCCTTGACCCACTAATTAGAATTAGGGGATAATCTTTGGCCAATTCTGGAGTGGCAACAGGGCTCCATGGGGGTTCCTGGTATCCTTCAAGAGGATCATACCCCAGCCGCGTCAGGATGCTGGGAACCAGCTCCACCTTACCGGAAAAGGTACCAAACCCTGTTTCCTCGTATCTCTTAAACCTGGGAGGAGGGGCGTAGCCAGGCTTTTGGGCAAATTCTTTAAGGGTAACGCCAGCAGGTGCAAGAATCCTGTCAAGCCATCCCTCCAATGTATCAGGCCAGAATTCTGCCTGCCCCAGACGTTTGCCAAGGTCACACCATAGCTGGTAGTCGTCCTTTCGCTCGTATTCAGGATCGATTGCCGCCTCGCGCCCGTACCATTGATCTCCCAAGACACCCCACATATGAGTCAGGTGAACTCTTTCCAGAGCATCTGTTGCGGGTAAAACGTAGTCTGCCAGTGCCCCGGTAGGAGTAAGGAAGTGATCCATAGAGACATGTAGTTCAAGATTGTCACTTTTAAAGGCTTGATAGGCATGCTTACTGTTGCCTATGGAGCACAGGGTATTGGTTCCCTGATCAAACACTGCCTTGATGGGATAGGGCTTTCCCTTCAGGATGGCTTCCCATACATCGTAAGGACCGGGGAAAATAAAGTACTGCTGCGCTCCCCACCCCTTGGGGTAAACCTTCTTCATACCTTCCTTGTAGAGTGCAAGGCCTTTTACTGAAGTGAGAGGCCAACGGTCTGCGCTCACATTGTCCCGCGTTCTCAAGGGATGATTGATCTGGTAGTCCCAGTTGAGCTCATCGAGCAAAGCGGTGTATTCGGGGTAGTCGCTAAACCGGCAGCCCCCTTCCTTATCCAGGTTCCCAGTTATGGCGCGCAGCCAGCACTTGCCCAGCACGGAGCTCAGTCCTGCCCCATTACCAAGATGGCAAGTGGCAACGCCCCAGGTAATGACCCCGGCGGGAGCGTTGGCGAAGACCCTGGCCGCTTCAATGATCTGCTCAGCCGGAACCCCTGTGACCTGGGCGACATTTTCCGGCGGATACCGCTGGACCAAAGCCTTCAGCTCGTCGAAGCCCAGACACCATTTCTCCACAAACTCTTTATCGTAGATACCTTCATTTATGATCACGTTCAACATGCCCAATGCCAGGGCTCCATCGGTCCCCGGTCGTAGTTGGAGCCAGATATCTGCCTCTTTCGCACATTCCGTCGGCCTGGGATCTACTACTATCAGCTTCAACCCCATTTTCTTTGATATACTGTACCCCATCCAAAGCCTGGGCTCCGACTGGTGCATATTGGCTCCCCAAATAATGGCTGCTCCCGGTTTTATTGGGGTCTAAGAACGTTGTCCAGCCAGCGGTTGTATCATAACCATACATGGCACATTCGATAGGAAACTCGGCCTCACCACAGTTTTTACCCAGGTGAAAAAAGTTCGGCGTACCCCATTGGTTGCACCACTTCCAGGCTGCGGCATCGCCGGGCCCGTGAGGAGAGCCCCCCAGAACTAACACCGCTTCCGGGCCATACTGATCGCGGATTGTATCCAGCTTGGCAGCGATCTCGTCCATCGCCTGTTCCCAGCTAATTTGCTTCCCACTTCGCCTCACCCCTAGCGCCCGTTCTTTTAAGCGGGTAGTTGAGACGTTGCTTGTGGTAATGGTAGTCAATCGCGTTCACTCCCCGCTCACACAGCCAGCCCATCATAGTTTCCTGGTCTGGCTCAACCTTTTTTATTTTACCGTCGGATATATGTGCTTTAATAAAACATGCTGCACCGCAAACCGGACAGGTTCCTTTCTTGACAATCTTATTATTATCAACCACTACGATGCCCCTTTCTATAGGAAAGATTTCCTACTCGCTAATTTCGATCATCTAGAATGATATCGTTAATCTTTTCAATGTTCAGGTAGGCTAATGATATCATCAATCCAGGGATAACCATGTTGAAACAAGGGTATCACAATGGATATTTGCCGTATTTATGCGCCGCTTCAACCATCCATTTCATTCTGGTCGCATCTACATATGGATGTGAGTGGCTTGCCGACAAGATATAACCTCCACCTTTGGCAGCATCTTTAATAGCCTTTTTAACAGCATCCTCTATTTCCTGCCGGGTGCCCTTTACCATTAGATAGGAAACATCCAGGTTGCCGATGAGAACAAGTTTGTGCCCTACCTGTTCCCTTACTTTTCCCAGGTCCATACCAGCAGTAGGCTCCATCGTTATTATGCCGTCAAAGCCCCACTCGACAAACTTATCCAGCAGCTGATAGATGTTTCCACAAGAGTGCCAGATAAGTTTCTTGTTCTGCGCGTGTACACGTTCGGCAACTCGTCTATAACTATCCCCATACAGTTTCTCGACAAGTTCTGGGCGCATGAGTGGTCCCGTTTTATGCCCCAAATCATCACCCGCGACCACCACTTCGAGGCCAGGTTTCATGGCGGCATCTAAGTGCTTGATGAATAAATCGGTTTGAAAATCAATAACCTTCTTCACAAACTCAGGCTTTTGATAAATAAACTTTGTGAAGTTGACGAACCCAATTGGCTGCCAGCTGTTTTCAAATATCCCCGGTGCGGCATAGCAAAAGGGGAAAATTCTATCACCGTGTTGTTCTGTAAGCTCTCTGTAAAACCTGGTGGCATTTTTCACTGACGTTTCAAATAGAGGGGTATTTCCCTCAACCCAGTCATGCCACTGTTCCTCAGTCGTGAGAAGCCCGCGACTGTAGTTGACCATCAAGTTGCCGGTATCATCAGCGTCCAGCTCCCAGACACGTCCATATATGTCATGAAAAGCCACCCCCAATCTAGATTCAGGCTCCTTACAGAGTTTCATTAATTGGTAAATCACCCAATTCGCATCAAAGCCTAGTTTGATTGCACCTTCCAGTGAACCTGAGAAATTACCATCGTAAATCTTGCTCCACAACCAGTTCGTATTCATCGAGCGCCTGACGATATTCTTCAATATCGGTTTTTTCAACATGCCTACAAAATCGACGGGCTTTTTATCATTGATTTGATTCACAGTGGTTGGATCCATGATAAGGCCCATTACAGGAACGCGGTCCGGCTCCTCATGGTTCATGGCGGTAAGGATGCGTTCTTTGAAATCCATTATTAAGCGATCCACTTCTTTATAATATCGGTGCCGGTAACAGCATCGGGGGCAAACGCATCCGCTCCCACATCCCTGGAAAACTCTTCAGTGAGGCATGCACCACCTATGATAACCTTGACCTTGTCCCTGATACCCTGACCTTTCATTTCCTCCGTAATCTTCCCTATCTCTGCGGCAGTAACTGTGAGCAGACAGGATATCCCCAGCGCCAGAGGGCTATACTCTTTGACAGCACTGACAAACTTCTCTTTAGCCACATCTACACCAAGGTCTATAACCTCGAAGCCCGCGCTCCTGGCAAAGTTGATGAAAATGTTCTTGCCAAGATCATGCAAGTCACCAGCTACAGTACCAACCACAATGGTCCCCAATCGTTGCGATGTTCCGGCTGCCAACAGCGGTGATAGCAACTCCATTGCTGCTTTGGCTATTTCTCCCGAGTAAACCAACTCGGTCAAGAACCAATCCCCATCTTGAAACCTTTTTCCTACTACCTGCAACGCCTCAGTAATGGCGTCAATGGCTTCCTGAACGGATACCGTACCATCACTTTTAATTATCGAATTAACATTCTCTATCGTGGCATCCATATCCAGGTCAAGTAGTGAGCTTTTCAGCTTTTCAAGGATGTCGTTTGCCATTATCAACCCCCTGCTGTTATTAGCTAAGAATTAGATATGTAAAATACGTCGGATTCAATTGTATACCAGCACCTCTTTATGAACAACATGGTATCTAGGGTAATCAATCAATGAAACTATATCCTATCCTATAAATATCGCCTTCATGAAAATCCGATTGAAATCGGGAACAGTAGTCAGTTCTAGATACTCGACTCGCTGCGCAATCTTTTGTGCGTCGAGCCGCTTACTGTTTGAGAGCAAGGCCATCTTGGCACCCATGCCAGCGGCGTTTCCCACCTGTCGAAAGCGGTCCCAGGGGCAGCGGTGGTAACATACCAATTGTAATCGCGCTAGCTATATCTATGTATGTACCAAAAGCACCGGCGATAACTACAGTTTCTATCTCCTGCTCGTCGCGGCTCTCTGATTGCAGTAGAGCTTGAATACCTGCGCGTATGGCACCCTTGGCCAACTGTAGTTCCCTTACATCACTCTGAGTGATAGTAATCGCTGGTTGCCCGTCTAGCTCTTGTTCGCTAACAAGCACGAACTCGCTTTGTCCGTCGATGGTACGCACTCGCTGGTGATTGCCCATCCTTCCCCTGGTGTTTAGCACACCTGCCAGATATAGCTGGGCCATTGCATCCAGAATACCCGATCCGCAAAGACCAGCAGGGGGGGATCCAGCGATGGTCTGATATTCAACCCTATCATCTATCAGCCGCAACCTTTCAATGGCACCGGGTGCAGCTCTCATGCCATACTTGATGTGGCCTCCTTCGAATGCGGGTCCTGAAGCACAGGAAACGCATGTAATATGACCATTGCTTACCAGTGAGACCTCTGTATTGGTACCGATGTCTATTGCCAGTATCACGCTGTCAGATTGCCATACTTCGGTCGACAGCAGCATGGCCACATGGTCAGCACCTACAAAGCCTGCTATGTTTGGAAGTAAGTGCACATATGCACCTGTGGCTACATGGAGTCCCAAGTCACGTGTTTTTATATCTAACGCATCACTGATGGCAGGTAAGAAAGGGGATGTCGCCAGTTGCGCAACCGGCAAGCGGAGTAGCAGGTGATGTATGGCTGTATTACCTACAGCCACTACCTCTAGGATTTCCTCTGGTTCAGCTTCGATTGGAGCACAGAGGTCAAGGATCAACTTGTTCAGTGCATCGATAAGTAACCTCTGTAGCCGCAATGCTGCGGAGGGCGATTTCATGGCATACGTTAGACGCGTGATAATGTCCTCACCCGGATGCAATTTGAGGATTCATGATGCCCTGGGCAGCAAGCGTTCTACCGTTGTCCAGATCTAGAAGATAACCAGCTATCTTAGTAGTGCCGATATCAAACGCGAGCCCCAGGTGGTGTCCCGATGGAGGGCTAATGGCTATTACTTCGTCGCCACGCACTGAAGCCTGTATATTCCAATCACTGGATCGGATTTGAAGTGAAAGGGTGCGCAGGGCTTCAATGTCTATAGTACAACATTTAATCCGGTGTTGATCATAGAGCATCCCTAGAGTCCGCTCGGCGTCAGCTCGCAGGTCTGCTAGGGACGGAGATGGCAGCTCGATTTTATAGGAATGAACTGCCGGATCCAGGGTCAACAGTAATATCCAGACCCTCAACCTGTGTCCGTTGCAGTGCTGTTAAAGATTCAGGCGGAACATATACTTTGCAGTCACCAAGCGGGTAGGTCTGGCAGGCGAGGCGATAGCCATCTTTGATCTCTTGTGGTAATAGGGTGCTTTTTTCATTTTCGGTTGGTGGCGAGACTAGCCCGGTTAGCACCTGTAACTTACAGCGGTGGCATGTCCCAAGGCCACCGCACAGGCTGACTAAATCTATTTCAAGATCTTGTGCCGCTTGCAGCAGCGATCGATCAGCGGGGCAATCTCCGCATCGGTCTAAAGGCTCGAAATGAATTTTGTACAATTTCACTTCTTAGCGAGTTCGTAGGTTTTACCTGTTTGGATCATCGCCCTCAGATTCTCTGCTTTGATGACAGCGGGGAGCTCACAGCCAGAGCTCAATATAAACCCGCCGTCTCCGCCAACTTCATCGATTAACTTTTTACAGTAAGCCTCCACCTCTTCCGGCTTCCCGATGGACAGCAGCGCGGGGTGTACATCACCACAGAGACAGGCGTGATTGCGAAGTACCTCTTTGGCAGCGAAGATATCCGTGGTGCCATCGAGAGCTAGAACAAAGGAGCCCCGCGGTAGTTGCTTGAAGTAGTGGATGTTTTTCCCCCAGTCTGTATCCAGGTGGAACCAGGTAACGATACCCTCGGACCACATAGCATCTACTATCTCCTTTGTATATGGCCACCAGAAGCGCTCGAATATTTTGGGGGGATAGAAGAAGCCTCCGGCGCGCTCCTCAACAACCAGCGTAATCTTGTTATCGAAGATTTTTGAACCATTGATAGTGGTCTCGATGAACTCGCTCGTTATTCTCTTTAATGCCTTCTCTGCAATGTCGGGAGTGTAGTATAAGTCTTCGGTAAATTTGACCATAGAACGGCCGAGTGAGAGCCTGAAAAAAGGGTGGCACGTAAAAAGTGTGGGAGGATACATGGTAACCACCCCGCGTTTCGCCCACTCCTCCATGCCCCTGAAGAAAATCGGGAGCAACTCGTTCATTATTTTGGTAAGCTCCGCCGGCGTGATATCTAAAATGCGGAAGAGGAAGTCCTCGGTCATAAACTTCTCCCAGCCTATCTCTGCTATGATGTCGTAGTCCTCAGGCTTCAGTACTTCCTCTTCACACGCCTGGTAAGCATAGTCGTCGGGTAGGTCCATACCGGGATAAGCCAGCCTGAGCCCGAGGGCCAGTGTCATAATCGTTTTACTCATCAGTATCGATTTGCCAGTGAGGCTGCCGAGGTCCAGGTCCCACCCTCCAACATCCTCGAATACCTTCAATATGGCAGCGAGTGCTTTATCTTCGTTTCTGTAGAACTCTGCATTAGTGATGCCTGTCATTCGAGCAAAGGGTGCTGCCGTTGCCAGGATAGCGATCGGGACGCGATCTGGCTTCTCTAGCTGGATGGCAGCCGAGACTCTTTCCAGGGAGTTCATCGTTTCACCGGTCATCGCTGATCTCCTTTCATCACATCGATGCAGTAGGCCACGCCCTCTGCCGCATCTGTGGTTTGAAAGTCAGCCCCCACATACTCTTTGACCGCTGGAGTAGTGACACCTCCACCGATCATTAGCTTCAACTGCTCTCTGAGGCCTGCCTCCTTTAACATAATCGCGGTCTGCTGCATACTATCGAAGGCAGTGGTTATCAGCGCTGAGAATCCGACGAAATCTGGCGTTGTCTCCTTCACCTTGTCAATTACTATATTCGGAGACACATCAACCCCCAGGTCATGCACCTCGAAGCCCTGGGCCTTGAGCATGATAGCAACGATGTCTTTACCCAGGTCGTGGATGTCGCCCCGCAGCGTGGCGAGTACAACCTTGCCCAGTGGCTTGGAGAGGTTGGCCTTGGCCAGGTATGGTTCGAGGATGGCCATCGCCCCCTTAAAAATCTCGCCGGACAGCATTAGCTCGGCGAGGAAGTACTCACCCTTCTGGTAGCGTTCGCCCACTATGGTCATGCCCCGTCGGCACTCCGCAAGGATCTGAACCGGGCTCTCGCCTCTCTCGGCTCTACTCTTCACGGCCTCAATGACTTCTTCCTTCCGAAAGTCGACAAGAGCTGCAAATAGTTCTTCTGCCATCTCGAACCCCCTTATAGGTGCAGATTATACGATGTTGATATCTGCATCGTCAATCCGTCTGGATTCACAATGCCTAGGCGCTAATTAATATGAAACCGACATAAAAGAGGTGCAGGATACTTCCTGTCGGGGGTCTGGGTGTGTCCCCCAGCTTTAAATATCCCCCAAGAATAGGGGATATAGGGGGTTGATCAAGGCTATTTCAGCAATCTCTTGTGGATAACAATGAAGCGATGTAACGCTTTGAACAAGGTGAAGGTCTCATTATGTAAAATGCGGACAATATTCTTAGGAGTAGATAATGTGGTGGATTCTATTAGAACAAAGGCTAAATGAGGTTGTATTTCTTCAGTTTCTTACTGAGTTGCTTCACTGATCCCGGTCAATCTTTCTGCCAGCAAGGAAGATTGTCTATCAATCTTCTATTACTACTTCCTCCTGAAAAGAGAAAGAAACCTATCTTCGTATTCAGAAAATAGATCCCATCTGTCAAGTTCCACTTTTAGTACAGATGAATCAGCTTCACCTCTTTCAACCTGCGTGAAAAGCTCGTCAATCCTTTGCCTGGCATCCATTGGTACGCCAGCACGATCCATATTTAATAATCCCATTCTGTTCATCTCAAAGATGTTACGCATAAGCGAACCTTCCGTTAGCTCTTTGATGAATGTTAGCAGCGAAACATCCCATAACTCATCAACGCCTTTAATAATTGCAGCCAGGTTGTCGCCTGCCTTGTCAATTCTTTTATTTAAGTTGCCGACCACTACAGGCAAAGGATCCGATACAATTGATAATGCTTCAGAATGTGGTTCATTCCGATAATTATAGAAAAGTCCGGGTGCATGAGGTCCATATTCGCTTATCACCATTTCAAGATATCTTCTGGCGTTTTCACTAAATCCCTCTAAATTCATAAGATAAAAAGGGGTTACAATTCTTGGCCTTTCCGCACTAACCTTACCTTCCCTTACAATTGTTTCCTCCTTCTTTTCTGAAGTATGTACCAGATCAGTATATACAGGCTCCGTAAGTAAATAGTAATTCACGCAAGTCGTACCAAAGGTAGCTAATTGCTGTTTCGGCAACCTTAGCACCTGTGTATTTTCTATTGCGTATTTAATTCTTTCGTCTCTGATTTCCATCAACCCGATTCCCTTGAATATCATTGATAGATTATTAACATGGAGAGCGTATAGCAACAGGTATATAGAAACGTATGCTCTCAACCCATCGCTAACGGTAATGGACCCGATTCGGAATCCCTCACATTAACCATTCTACTCTGAATGCAATTCAGCTTCAAGTGAATCGTAACGTTGTATCGACAAACAAACCTAAAAAAATGATAGAATATGTATGTCAATCATGTAATACGCGCTCCGTTACTCAAATCCTGGTGCGTTATCCAATAATTTGCAATCCAGCAATCGGATGATATAATTTGTGATGTCCACTTTGCATTTTACTAGCCAGCAGCCCATAGCTTGGATCCCTAAATTGGAGGAAATCCAGGCAGCATATTGGGAGGGAACAAGATGTATTATTTTGCCTATGCATCTAATCTGAGTCGCAAACAGATGTCGGAACGATGCCCAAATAACAAGCCGAAGTTTATCGCTACCCTGCCCAATCACAAGCTGATTTTTGCTGGATGGTCGAGGAAATGGCATGGTGGAATAGCTAGCATTAAGCCGACCACGGGAGAAAAAGTTATTGGTGCGGTTTACGAGGTCACAGAGGGTTGTTTGGCTAATTTGGATATGCATGAGGGACTAAAATATAGACGGAAACCTGTAATAGTATTTACTGAGGATAATGGATCTGTGGAAGCTGTAACCTACATCATGCTTGAACAATCGGAAGAAACGAAACCTACATTGGAATATTTGGCGGTTATTAAGCAGGGGTACAGAGACTGGGGAATTGTGTAGAGGGAGACCGCTGAAAAAGAGGTGCAGGATACTTACTGCCGGGAGTCTGGGGTGTCGCCCAGCTTTAGGAGTCCCCCAAGATTGGGGGACATAGGGGGTTGATTGAGAGTATTTCAGCACTCTCTTATAATATACACCCTGGTTAAAATAGCTAACTACGCGGGAAATAAGTCAACGCGAAGTATAAGTCATGGAAGGGAGTTATTCGCATGATCTGTCCAATATGCCAGTTTCAAAATCATCAAGGCTCGATATTCTGTGCTGGATGTGGTCAAAGATTGCAATTTTTCTGCCCAGCCTGCGGGGAAAGAATAGCAGAGGAAATAAGTTATTGTATCAAGTGTGGCCATAGCTTTCATATCTATCCCCCAAGTATGCTGCTTAGGACTGAACAGGTTAAAGAGGAACAACACTATGAACCGGAGAAAGAGGAACGGCATAGAGAGTACTACATGCCAAGGGTCAGGTCAGCCAGAATAGCGTCTTCATTGCATGTATTACTCGGAGTTACTGAGGATAATAATATATCGGATATGCGTCGGGATCATCTTGAGCATTCGCTCTCTTACGTGTTTGAAGATCCATGGCTATCATTACATGATGATAGTGACGTGAGCGGTTTTTTGCAGGACTACTGGCAAGCAGTGAAAGAACTATGGCCTGAAGCCTTCCATGACACTAATGGATACTATATAAGGGATATGCTTGGCTTCTCTATCCTAAACAAGGTGTTCCCTGATGTGATTCAACTATGCCGGAAATCGGGCGATTTCTCTAAAGAGACTATGAAACGGATCTTATCTCAGACCGGGATCGAATCTGACTTCTGGCTTGAAAGTGCGGTAACGCGTGGGAAGTTTGATTCTGGCACTAAGGCGTTTATATCTGATACTGCACCATTCATAACCACTCCCGAATCTTGCATAAATGCAGCAATCGCGCACATCAGGGAGAGGTTAGGAACTGTGTCAAACATTCTACCCGGACCGCTTACGGAGGGGGAACAGGTCATCTATTCTTAGCCTATAAGATAGGGTGATTTCTTAAGCAGCCGCCGGCGATACAAAGGGCGAAGTAGCATTACCTGATACCTCCGATAACCCACTAGAGACCGCATCTCGCCAGCGAATTCTTCGAAGGAATGTCTCTGGTAGTTAAGCAGCTTTTGGCTTTCGGATGTATCCATCCAAACGGTATAATAAGGTTTCGTACTGAACGCTTCATCGGGCAGGGTCCCGATTCCTACAGCCTCCGTTAGACTTCTGGCAAAATCCCTATAGTAGATCTGGTTACCTGGACCACTGCCGATCAGTAATATTTTACTCCAAACCTCCTTGCAGTTCATTGCGTTGGCAAGCGCCAGCCCCACATCTTTTGGGTGGAGAAACTGCATTTGTGTATCCGGTGGAACGTGAAACAACCAGGAATCTAAATTTAGTACTACTGGTGGTACGACGCCAAAACGGAAAATGGCCCAATCCAACCCCGATTCCTGAACCATCTGTTCGCACTCTAACTTGTGCTGCGTATAGTGATCCGTTGCTTCCACCGGATCGGAAATAGTACGCGGTAATAGGTTTATAGGGTTTATGCTGAAGACGCTGCTTGACGAAGCAAGGATTATTTTTGGTGGAGGCGAAAAACTTTTCATGGCATTAAGGATATTCTCTGTGCCACCTACATTTATTTCCCTGGCCTTTTCAGGACGGTACTCGGTCATTGGGGGGAGGGCGAACGCTATGTGAATGATGACATCGCGGTCGCGCACAACGGTGGCCATGTCATCGGGGTTGCGTAAATCTCCCCACACTATTTCCACCTGATCTTTGAACTTCTCAGCCTTTCTCTCGGTTGCCTCTGTTTTGCGGTCAAAACATCGCACCTGCTGCCCTTGCTCAAGCAGTTTTTCAACCACATTAGGACCTATATTTCCAAATGCACCGGTTAACAGCACTTTCATTTGTGTCTCTTAGGCTTTCTCAACCTGCACCAGAGCGGTATTGGAAGGTAAGGCTCCACCGGGTGAAGGCGTGTCGATGGTAAGCACATTGGCACAACCACCGCGATCGATACCGTTATCATCGGGATCATACCAGGCTCCCTGAGGCAAATCGACGACACCGGGCATGATCGTCTCCACGATTTTAGCCGGGATGATCATCGCTCCCCGGTCGTTGAATACCTTCACGGCATCGCCATCCTTTATCCCACGTGCTTCGGAATCGATCCTGTTGATTCTGATTGCGTGCGGATCGAGCTCCCTTAGCCACGGAATGTTATCGAACTGGGTATGAGCCCGTCTCCCGGTATGAGTGGTGACGAGCTGCAGCGGGTATCTCTCCGCCATGGGGTCGCTCGGGCTCTCCCACGGCTCAATGTACTTGGGAATTGGCGGGCAATGGGGCAAGTTCATGTCCGCGATCATCTGGGAGTAGATCTCGATTTTCCCGGAGGGCGTGTAGAAGGGATTATTCTCCGGGTCCTCGATCTGGGCACGGAAGGGAACGCTAGGCTCGGGAAGATCGATCTTTTGGAACCCTCTCTCCTTGAACCCCTCAACATCGGGAATGGGGCTCTTCTGCAGGATAACGTCCACCCACTCCTCATCTGTCTTGTCATTATAATGGGTAAGGCCCAGGCGATTGGCGAGGTCGGTGGCGAAATCCATCGGTGCTCGTGACTCGCCGACGGGCTCAATGATATCCCTGCGGTAGGCGTAGGATACCGGACAGGATGCGCTCATAGTAACGTCAGTTCGCTCGAAGAATGTGGTTGTAGGCAGGACTATGTCGGCATACTGGGCGGTTGGGGTCATGAAGTGCTCTTCGGTAACTATGAAATCCAGCTTGTTGAAGGCCTCGACGGTCTTGTTGGTATTGGGCCACTGATTGAGCGGATTGGCATTGGTAACCCACAGGAACCTGTAATCAGCAGGGTATCCGCCCGATTTGCCCTTGATGAAGGCATCTGTGAGCCGGAACACGTTGATAATCCCGTATCCCCAGATGTAGTATCTGCGATTGGGGAGCTTGCCTTCCGGGTTGGGAACGGTGTCATCCACCTTGTTCGGCGGGATCTTAGGACCCGAACCCATCCCGCCTAGGGCGTGCGGCCCCCATGATTTGCCGCCGCAGGAGCCACCGGATTTACCGATATTGCCGGTCATAGCCGCCAGAACGATGGCCGCACGGTGATACTGCTCGCCGTAAGCTGTGCGCCCGGGACCAATGCCGGTTATGAGTGCCGCCGGCTTCGTTGTAGCATATTCCCGGGCAAGCCGCCTGATAGTATCCGTCGGTATGCCGGTGATCGCCTCCGCCCATTCCGGGGTCTTGGCCACTCCGTCTTCATCGCCCAGAATGTAATCTTTGAATGCATCGAACCCGATGGTGAATTTATCCAGGAATGCCTGTTCCTGCAGGTTCTCCGTCACCATTACGTTGGCCATTGCGATGAGCGCGGCGGCATCCGTGCCGGGGCGGATAGGTATCCAGTGATGGGCGAATGCCGAGGCGGAGGCGGTGAATCTGGGGTCGATGGAGATGATCTTGGTGCCACGTTCTTTGGCCTGCGCCAGATACCAGGCAGTGTTGGTGTCCTGAATAGTGACCGCCGGGTTCCATCCCCACATGATTATCAGTTTGGAATTGAGGAGGTCATCGCGGGTGTGGGCGGTGAATCCCGTCCCGAAACAGGTGAGCTCTGCAAAGATGCCGCCTTCGTAGGAGTGCAGGCCCCAGGGGCGCGTGTATCCGCCCATCATGCAGAATATCCTGCTCATTCGTCGCCATCCATCGTGTAATGCTGCCTGATCCCCGCCGGAAACCCAGTGGACGATGGAAGCGGGCCCGTAGGTATCTACAGTCCGCTTGAGCTCAGTGGCGATGGTATCCAGCGCCTGGTCCCAGGTTATCCGTTCGAACCGTCCGCTACCCCGTGGGCCAACGCGTTTGATCGGGTGTTTCAGCCGGTTGGGATGGTATATTCGCTGCCTCCACGAGCGTCCTCGCATGCATGCCCTGAGCTGAACGTCATACTGATCATCGTCGGTTTCGATCCTGGTTATGACGCCATCTTTTACATGAGCTTTAAGCAGACAGCCCCCCCCACAATGTGGGGCGCAAGTAGTGGTTATCACTCTCTCATTATCGATCATTTTTACCTTCCTCAATAACTGGCCAGGGAAACTCGGGGTTTGGGTTTGTAGATTACCGACGGGTGCAGCCTTTCATTGTACTTGAGCCCTTCGGCTTCGTGAATCTTGCCGTACTTGGCTTCCAACTCCTCCAGTGGCCCGGCATCCAGCGCTCTCATGGGGCAGCCAGCGACACAGATGGGCTGTTTGCCCTCTTCCCATCGGTCCAGGCACAGGTCGCATTTCTGCATCTTGGCGTTATCTTCAGCGCCGAACTGGGGCGCCTGGTAGGGACAGGCTTCGAGGCAGAGCTGACATGTGTCCTTCCCCAGACAAACGTCCCTATCAACTACGACTATGCCATCCTCATGACGTTTTCTTATTGCGTCCACCGGACAGGCCGGCACACAGGCCGGTTCAGCGCAGTGGTAGCAGTGAGTGCTAAGAAAAGCCACAAACGGGTGGGGATATGTGCCTCTCTCTATAGTCTTGACCCTCATCCAGCTAGCTGGGCCTGCGGGGATATCGTGCCAGTCCTTGCAGGCCACTACACAGGTAAAACAACCGGTGCATCTGGTCTGATCGAAAAAGAAAGCTAGTTGCATATCTCTATACCTTCTCGACCTTCTTTATCTCGATTAATTCGAACATAACGCCGCCAATCTTATCAGTATCCAGGTAGGCGAAGGATATTCCAACCTCCGGGTAACTATGTTGGAACACAGGCTCGATGCCCTGCTTGGCCAGCTTGGCCAGCATTTCGTCAAGATTATCTACACTAAAGCGTAGATGTTGTAGTCCCTCCCCCCTTTCACGGAGAAACTCCGTATGTGGTGTCTCCCCCTCCAATACCTGAATCAATTCGATCTCAATGGGGTCTGCGCGATAGAAGCCAATCTTCAATCGGCAATCGCATATCTTACCCCGGTAGGTGGCTCCCTTTCATCTCGAGATCCATAACGTGAAATGGCCCCCAGCCAAATGTAGAGCTGTAGTAATCTATTGCTTGATCCATATCCTTGACTACAATGCCTATTTGCTCCACCGGGGGTAGCTTCACTATGGGTTCTTGTTGATTTGCCATCTATATGTATCTCCTTTCTATCAATATGGAATAATAACCTTATCCTTGTAATGAAAGACCAAAGGGGCCTGGATATTACTAGCATTCCGATTTGTTAGCCCAACTGGAAAGGATTATAACATTATCCTGTCTGTCGCAGAAAGTGTTTTTTACTATCTCTTTCCGTCAGCGTTATTGGGCTATTTACCGAGCATATGCTGGTATAGCTCTATCGGTTAATTATGTATTTCAGTTTCACCTTACATTTAACTCAAACTAGACATAGCATTAGACTTTTTGTTATACTGCCGCCATTGTGGATTTACTCGCCATGTTGCTGATAGCACTGGGATTGTCAATGGATTGCCTTGCCGTATCTATCGCTGGCGGTATTTCAGTACGAGGCGTTTCTACGGGCCAAATGCTACGAGCATCCCTCTCATTCGGGCTATTCCAAGCAGGAATGCTGGCTTTGGGATGGCTGGCTGGCCAAATGATAGCCGATATAATTGCATCTTTCGACCACTGGATAGCTTTCGGTTTATTATCACTGGTTGGTATAAGGATGATCTGGGAAGCATTGAAATCCGAAGATGAAGAGCATAAAGCTATCGACATTACGAAGGGCTTCACCCTTTTCACCTTATCATTGGCGACTAGTATAGATGCATTAGCAGTAGGCCTTGGCCTGGGTTTTCTGGGTTCAGGTGTCCTTTTAGCGGCCGTGATAATTGGAAGCGTTACTTTTATAATATCAGCTGTAGGCTTCCATGCAGGAAAGAGAATAGGAGGCCGGCTGGGTAGATGGGCAGAGTTATTCGGGGGGATAGTACTGATAGGCATCGGCCTCAGGATTCTACTAACTCACATATTACAATCCACTCCGTAATCCTGTATACATTAAGACCGCCGAAAAAGAGGTGCAGGATACTTCCTGCCGGGGGTCTGGGGGTGTCCCCCAGATTTAAAAGTCCCCCAAGATTGGGGGATATAGGGGGTTGATTGAGACTATTTCAGCAGTCTCATGTTAGTCAAACCCGGTGCAATTGCTCACAGCATAGCTACGCAGGCTGAAATAGGAATGCTATAATGATATCAGAAGCAGAGGAGGCATAAATATGGTTGCTGAAAAAATATCGTCAGATTTCCCGTATGAGTCACGGTTCCTTGAGATCGACGGTGCCAATATTCACTATATAGAAAAGGGCGCTGGCGATCCGATCCTGTTCATCCATGGCAATCCTACTTCTTCATACCTATGGCGAAATATCATTCCCCACTTAACCTCAGTTGGTCGATGTATTGCGATGGATCTAATAGGCATGGGCAAGTCGGACAAGCCTGATATCGAGTATCGCTTTTTCGACCATGTAAAATATGTGGAAGGCTTCATCGAGAAGATGAGGCTGGAGAATATCACCCTGGTTATTCATGATTGGGGCTCCGGACTTGGCTTCCACTACGCCATGCATCACGAGAGTAACGTCAAGGGTATTGCCTTCATGGAGGCAATAATTATGTCGGTGCCGAGCTGGGACTGGTTTCCCGCGGAGATGAAGGAAATATTTCAGGCTTTCCGTACACCCGATGTTGGCTGGGATATGATCGTGAACAAGAATATGTTCATAGAACAAATCTTGCCTGGAGGTGTTGTGCGAAAACTCACTGAGGAGGAGATGAACTATTACCGGTCACCATTCGTAGATCCTGCCAGCCGCAGGCCAATCTGGCAGTGGCCTAACGAGATCCCCATAGGAGGAGAA
>PVMK01189296.1_pt2 | contig 22156 bp, 26 predicted proteins | sample 1853481 | NCBI WGS metagenome assembly PVMK01 (sample SAMN08533507, study PRJNA380276) | Marine sediment metagenome, whole genome shotgun sequencing project.
GGAAAAAGATAAAAAATAATATAATCACTTAAATTAATTAATATACTAATATAGGTCTATAAAAATGAGCTTTCTTTATAATTTGGCGGATAAAATAGGATTTGCCGTCTGTCATCAGATGCCATCCAGAACCATTGTCATGGGTGGAATCTACTTGCCTTTAGCTGGCAGGACCAGTGGCATCTATATCGGTTTTTTAATTTCTGCTATTATATTATCTATTTCTTTTAGAAGAAGAGAGAATGGACTGGCACCCTTATATATTATGATAATCTTCTACTTATTTATTTTCTCAACAATGTTTGATTGGGCAGCTTCTCATCTGGGTTTATATGAATCCAGTAATAACATTAGGTTTATTACTGGATTTTTGACAGGTTCATCTATAATGGCTATTGTTTTTCCGGTATTTAATTTCCAATATTATAAGAAATCCAGCAATGATAGAATTTTTAAGAATCCTGTAAAATTTATTATATATCTTTTGATAATAGTGCTTTTTATTGCAACTACTTTGTTCAGATTTAGTTTCCTGTCTATGTTTTATTACTACCTTTCAGCATTTTCAGTATTTTTTACATTCTTTTTGGTAAATCTTTTAATGCTATTCTTGATACCGGTATTTGCCAATAAGGCTAAGGGATTAATAAGTAGATTTCTGATTCTACCTTCTATAATATCATTTGCTCTGACACTTATTGAATTATTCGTGTCTTTTAAGCTACATGAATTCTTACTAAGTCTAAGGGCTTGATTTAATCGTTCGTGACAATTTTTAAGATCCAGGATCTCTTTTATTATCTTATCCTGATTTTTACCGCTACCTTTAGTCATTGAATTCTTAAAACAAGCCCTGAGAGAACCTTTTAAAATAATGCTTTCTGTAACTCTACAGCAAGATCCGGGCAACTAAAAAATAATTATTTAAGATTATTTATATAAGTCTTGTAAATAATTATAAGGGGTGGTATATTATTATCAATCCCCCCTAGGGGGATAAAAAAGAACCAGGAAGCAAAATTTCAACCTGATCCTGGTGTCGATGACAGGACAAGGATAAATTTTTAAAAATTAGAGACAAAAAGGAGAGTTAAAATGATGATGTGGCCAAATATAATGGGTGGTTTTTTTGGAGGAGGTCTTGGAATAATAGGAATGGTTCTGGGATTTATTTTTTTAGCATTGATAATTGCAGGAATAATAATACTAATAATATGGATTGCAAAAAGGACAGGATCCCAAGGGACAGAACAGGCAAGCAATAGTAATGCAATGGAAATTCTAAAACAAAGGTATGCAAAGGGTGAGATCAATAAAACTGAATTTGATGCTCTAAAAAAAGATATAAGTTGATTTTTTATAAAAGATTCTATAGATTTTACAAGGAATTTTTAATTCGGAACCAATATATAATTTATTTAAATCGAGGTGTTTTTTAAAAATGAAAGGTATAAAAAAATATTTAATTACATCAATAATATTATTAGCTGTAGGATTTTTAGGTCTGACCATAACTGGTTCTATAACTTATTATAAATATGGTTTAAATTCAGAGTATAATTGTGCTGATAGTTTTGGTACCAGTGCCGGACATATGTTTGGATTTGGGGGCATGATGAACATGATGGGTACGTCCTGGTTTTCAAATGAGGGTACAAGTCTGGAAAGCTACAGTTTTAAAGAGGTGAAAGAAAGGACTGAAAACTATTTAGGAGAAAATAACCTTGAGGATCTTCAAATTGTGGAAATTATGGAATTTTCTGAAAATTTCTATATAGAAATAATAGAAAAAGACACAAATATTGGAGCAATGGAACTTCTTTTAGATAAAAGCACTGGAAACATTTTTCCTGAATATGGACCAAACATGATGTGGAACACAAAATATGGTATGCATATGGGAACAAATCAGACTGATGCCGATATGTCTATAGATGAGGAAGAAGCCATCCATCTGGGGGAAGAATATTTAAATGAAAGTAGTACTGACTTATTCATAGGAGAAGAGGCTGATAGATACTATGGTTACTATACTATCCACACAGTTACCAAGGATGGGGATATAGCTGGTATGTTAAGTGTTAATGGCGGCACAGGGAAGGTATGGTACCACAATTGGCACGGAGCCTTTATTGACATGGAAGAATATGAAACTCATTGAGTAATTTGAAATTATCTAGATTAAAATGATAGAAAGCATCCTATCCTGATCTTCACTGTTACCACTGGTCATAGCTTTAAGTTAATTTTGTATAAAAATAAATTATTATCAGGAGGAAAAAAATGGCAACAGTAAAAGAAACATATCCGGTAATAGGGATGAGCTGCGCATCTTGTGTTAAGAAGATAGAGACAGTGCTTAATAAAACTGAAGGAGTAATAGATGCGAATGTCAATTTTGCATCAGAGAAAGTTACTATAGAATATGATGATGAAGTAATAAATATGGATAAAATGGCTGATATTATAAAATCCATAGGTTATGAACTGATTACATAAAAGATTATATCTTATACTAAGAATTTTATATGGCCGGAAAAGGAATGCTATGACTATCACAAGAGCTTTGACTCTGGAGCAAAAAAAAGAATTAATAGAAAAGAAAAAACAAAAAAAACTTATTCAGAAGCTTTTAGTAGGAGCGGTACTATCCATAATAATATTTTTTATTTCCTTAAATATAATTCCGGGAATTAACGCAATATCAGAGCAGATCAGATTTATTATCTTATTTATTTTGACCCTCCCGGTTCAAATATGGGTGGGGTCACAGTTTTATAAGGGTCTGGTAGTAGTCTTTAAATACAGGACAGCCGATATGAATACTCTTATAGCTATCGGTACTTTATCAGCATTTATTTACAGTACAATAGTTACATTCTTTCCAAAACTATTCACCCGGGCAGGCATAGAACTCCATGTATATTTTGAAACTGCAGCTATTATTATAACTTTAATACTACTTGGGCAGATTCTTAGAAGCCAGGGCTAAAGGCAGGGCTTCTTCTGCCATAAAAAAACTCATGCAGCTTGAAGCCAAGACTGCCAGGGTGATTATAAATGGTAAAGAAAAAGAAATTGATATAAATGAAGTAAAAGTAAATGACATAATATTGGTAAAGCCCGGAGAGAAGATACCGGTTGACGGAATTATAGTTGATGGAGGATCTGCCATAGACGAATCCATGGTTACCGGAGAATCGATACCCATTGAAAAAAAGGAAGATGATGAAGTAATAGGCGCTACATTAAATACTTCAGGAGCTTTTAAATTTAAGGCAACCAAAGTAGGCAAAGATACTGTTTTAAGCCAGATCATCAAACTAGTGGAAGAAGCTCAGGGATCCAAGGCTCCTATTCAAAAACTTGCAGACACTGTAGCCAGTGTCTTTGTACCCATTGTTATAGGAATAGCAGTGGTGACTTTCATAGTCTGGCTCATATGGGGGCCTGATCCTTCTATTACTTTTGCCCTGGTTAGTTTTGTAGCAGTTCTTATCATTGCCTGCCCCTGTGCCCTGGGACTTGCTACCCCTACAGCTATAATGGTCGGAACAGGGAAAGGTGCAGAAAACGGTATATTAATAAAAGATGCTACAAGCCTGGAACTTGCTTATAAACTAAATACCATAGTGCTGGACAAGACCGGCACACTGACTAAAGGTGAACCAGTTGTAACAGATATCTTATTAATAGAAAATGATTCTTCATATTCTCCAGAGGAACTCCTTAAGATTTCTGCCAGTTCCGAACTACAATCAGAACATCCCCTGGGCAAAGCCATTATAAAAAAAGCAAATGAATTAAACCTTAATTGATCGAGCCCAGGAACTTTAAATCCATTACTGGGAAAAGGCATATATGCAGAGGTAGACGGTAAGAAAATCTTAAAAGGAAATTTAGTCTTAATGAAGGAAAATAGTATTGCTCTGGATAGTCTGGAAAAAACTGCCCTGGATATTGCTGATGAAGGCAAGACACCAATTTTTATAGCCATAGATGGCAAAGCTAAAGGCATAATTGCAGTTGCAGACACCTTAAAAGATAATGCCACTGAAGTTGTTGAAAGCCTGCACAAATTGGGACTGGAAGTTGCAATGCTCACTGGTGATAATAAGAATACCGCAAATGCTATTGCAAAGAAAGTAGGGATAAAAAGAGTGCTTTCTGAAGTGCTCCCGGAACATAAAACCGAGGAAATCAAAAAGCTGCAGAAAGAGGGGAAGATCGTAGCAATGGTCGGTGATGGAATAAATGATGCTCCAGCCCTGGTTCAGGCCGATGTGGGTATAGCCATCGGTACCGGCACTGATATAGCAATGGAATCAAGTTCTATTACCTTGATGAAGGGGAATCTGGAAGGTGTGCTGAAAGCAATTCTGCTTTCCAGAAATACAATAAAGGTAATAAAACAAAATTTATTCTTTTCATTTTTCTATAACTCTATTTTGATCCCAGTAGCGGCAGGAGTGCTATACCCTCTTATCGGAATATTGATCAGCCCCATGTTTGCAGCAGCAGCTATGGCCCTTAGCAGTATTTCTGTAATTAGTAATTCACTAAGGCTCAGGAGATTGAAATTAAAATAAATAGATGTTTCCCTAAAAATGTGAAGGCACTTCAAATAATAAACAGGAGATAAAATAATTATTTCATTTATTTATTGAAGATAAATATCTTATGACTGATACAATAATAATCCAGAAATAATATGACTGCAATGTATATTGATTATTATTTACCGGTTTTTTGAATATAGGCAATAATAATATCTTTATCCTTATCAATTGATAAAAGTGTATTTCCTGTAGTGTGACACCACTGCGCTACATCTTCCTCAAAACCGGGGTCATCTGCTAATAATTCTATGATCTTATTGGCATCTATTTCCTCAAGACCCAATTTCAATTTTACAATGGGCATGGGACAGTAAAGTCCAACAGCATCGATAGACAAAGATGTTTTGTATTTTTTATTATCATTCTCTTTTTTCATAAATTCACTTTTTAAAGTCTAATCGTAGACACAATCGTAAATGGAAATATTGACAATAATATAATAAATATTATAATTCTTATTGATTCTATAAGATTAATAAAAAATATTCAAAGCAAAAATAATATAATACCAGAATAAAGGATCTAATGTTCAGGCTTTCGACTAAGGTAAGATATGGAACAAGAGTTATGCTGGAACTCGCCCTTAATTATGGAGAAGGCCATACGCTGCTAAAGGATATTGCAAGAAAACAGGATATTTCTGTGGGATACCTGGAACAAATAATGCCCAGTTTAAAAGCAGCCGGTTTTATTCATTCCAGCCGCGGCGCACATGGTGGTTATACCCTGGCAAGACTGCCGGAAGAGATTACTTTAAGTGAGATATTTGCGTCACTTGAGGGCCCGATTTCCCTGGTTGAATGCATTAATTCTCCTGAAGTATGTGACAGGGCAGACTTCTGCGTAACGCGTGATCTCTGGGATGAAGTCAGTGAAAATGTTGATACTACTTTAAGGTCAAAGAGCCTTCAGGACCTAGCAGACAAACATAAGAATAAACAGAAAAGCCGGCCCTTGATGTACAGCATATAAATAAACAAGATCTTCATTTTGTATTTTTCAAAACAGAATCGATTGATAACAAGCAATTAATTATTCAAGGTTTTCAATTATTTTAAATTTTAATGATAGAAGGGAATCTTTATGGAATGGATAATGTAGGGCCCTTTTTGGGATATAGATGACGGATAATGAATTTTAAATATAAAGTATTTAAAGATTTCTCAAAGGTGAAAAAATGGCAAAGACCATTAGAGAAATAAAATTATTAGCATATTAGAATTAGCAGGACCCCTCCTGTACCCCGGGGTTCTGCTATGCATTTTTTAAAAGGCAATGGAATTATCATTTTAAATAGAGAGGTTTTAAGGTCAATGGAAAAGACTAAAGAAATTAAGAGTGAAAAAACAAATAAGGGATTAATAAGACTTAAGAATATATTATCTTCAATGGAGAGTGTGCTTATTGCATATTCTGGTGGTGTAGACAGTACTTTTTTACTTAAAGTAGCTTCAGATGTCCTGGGAGAGAGGGTTTTAGCAGTAACTTCTGATTCCCCGACTATCACGAGGAAGGAGCTATCATCTGCCAGGGATATGGCAAAAGAACTGGGAGTGGACCATATTGTAATAAAAACCGATGAGATGGATTGTAAAGATTTTACCGAAAACAGTTCGCAGAGGTGCTATTAGTGCAAAAATGAACTATTCACGAAACTTAATGATCTTGCTAAAAAACATGGTTATGATTATGTAGCGGATGGCAGTAATTATTCTGATACTTCAGACTTCAGGCCTGGCCTTAAAGCAGCAGGGGAGTTGAGTGTGAGAAGTCCCCTGGTAGAGGCTTCTTTGACAAAAGATGATATCAGGAATTTATTAAAGGCCTGGGGATTATCCATCTGGAACAAACCTGCGACTGCCTGCCTGTCATCCAGGGTTCCTTATGGACAAACAATTTCAGTTAGTTTATTAAATAAGATCGAGAAGGCTGAGGATATCTTACATAAGGCAGGGTTTGAGCAGGTAAGGGTCAGGGATCATAATAATATTGCAAGGATAGAAATTTCTTCAAAAGATTTTTCCAGATTGTTTGACCCCCTGGTAAAAGACACTATTTCAAGATCTTTAAAGGAATTGGGTTATAAATATATTGCTATAGATCTGGACGGTTACCGGACAGGGAGCTTAAATGAGGTTCTATAGTATTAAAGATTGGAAATTAAAACCTAAAAAGAAAATACTTGTAGCAATGAGTGGCGGGGTGGATTCTTCTGTAGCAGCTCTTTTACTAAAAAAAAGAGGGTATACTGTAGTAGGAGCGACTATGTGCCTCGGGATAAAGAACAGCAACAATAAGGTTCAATGCTGTGGTACTCAGGCGATTGATGATGCCAGAAAAGTTTGCCGAAACTTAAAGATCCCACATCATGTTTTTGATTTTTCTAAAGCTTTGGAAGACAAGGTTATAAGTAAATTTGTAGATGAGTATTCATCAGGCAGAACGCCTAATCCTTGCATAGATTGTAACAGGTTTTTAAAGTTTGATTTACTTTTAAAAAAAGCATTGAATATGGGTTTTGATTATCTTGCAACGGGTCATTATGCAAAAGTTGTTAATATCTTTGGTAATTATTATTTATCCAGGCCCAGGGATAGAATAAAGGACCAGACATATTTCCTCTACCCGATACGAAATGAAATGCTAAAGTATATAAGTTTTCCATTAGGGAGACTTACTAAGACAAAAGTAAGAGAAATAGCGAAAAAATATAAGCTTCCGGTTGCAAATAAACCACAAAGCCAGGACCTCTGCTTCTTAAGTAGAAATGATTATACTGATTTTTTTGAAAACAGGATGGAGAAAATAGAAGGAGGGTCCATATTTAGTTCAGACGGAAAAGTATTAGGGAAACATGACGGGATCTGTTATTATACTATCGGCCAAAGGAGGAGGTTGGATATTAGCTCAAAATCTCCCCTTTATGTGACTGGTATACATCCCGCTGAAAACAGGATAGTAGTAGGTGACCGGCAGGCGCTGAGAGCCAGGAGACTTATTGCCGGTAATCTAAATTTTCATTCTGAAAGATCTTCCGGGCATATTACAGCTAAGATCAGATATAATCATAAGGATGCCAGGTGTTCGGTAGTAAGGAATAATGGAAAAATTGAAGTAGTCTTCAAGGAAAAACAGGAAGCTATTACCCCGGGACAATCAATTGTATTGTATAATAGAGACCATGTTCTTGGCGGAGGGGAAATCGAGAGCGTAGTAGAATGATCTTATCAGTCTCAATAACTTTTTTTAAGATAAGTATGATCCTCTTTTTAAAATAATCAAAAAATTACACAAAGATCTTCTTGACAATGGGCTATAGTTGTAATATAATTCTTATTAAATATATAAGTATACTAAGAATACAAGATATTTTTTCAAGGCAGATAGAAAGTAGAATAATATGATCAGGATCTCGACAAAAGGCAGGTACGGAACCAGGGCTATGTTGGAGCTTGCCCTAAATCATGGAAGAGGACTGGTATTACTCAAGGATATAGCAAAAAGACAGGAGATATCAATAGGTTATCTGGAACAAATTATTCCCAGCCTGAAGGCTGCAGGACTGGTGAATTCAAACAGGGGCGCACATGGGAGGCTACTTGCTTGCAAAAAGTCCGGCTGACATTACCTTAAAAGAAATAATCTCCGCACTGGAAGGGCCTTTATCTTTAGTTGAATGCATAAAAGATCCTGGGACATGCACTAGAACAGATTTCTGCATTACGAGGGATGTATGGACTGAATTAAGTGAGAAAATGGATGATTTTTTAAAATCCGTTACTTTACAGCAATTTAGTGGAAAAACACAAAAATAAACAAAAGAGCCAACCCTTTGATGTATAGTATATAAGCTTTTGGAATGATGAATATTATTCTTAAGAAAATAGCAATACGGTAACTTAGTTTAAAAAAATTAATCAATGAAAGGGGAGAATAAATGAAAATAGCAAAAGATATTATAGGATTGATCGGGAACACACCACTTGTGGAGCTTGGGTAAAATATCAGAAGGATTAGAAACAGTACTTGTGGGTAAGTTGGAATCTTTTAATCCACTTTCCAGCGTCAAAGACAGGATAGGATTTTCTATGATAAGAGATGCTGAAGAGAAAGGATTGATCAAAAAAGGTACCAGTATAATCGAACCTACCAGCGGTAATACCGGAATAGCCCTTGCCTTTATTTGTGCGGTCAAAGGGATATAAGCTGATCCTCACCATGCCTGACACCATGTCGATCGAACGGAGAAAACTATTAGGGGCTTTTGGAGCAGAATTGGTGCTTACCCCCGGGCAGGAGGGAATGAATGGTGCAGTCAAGGAAGCCGAAAAAATACAAAAGAATACCGAAAATTCCATAGTGCTTCAGCAATTCAATAATAGTTCCAATCCCAAAATTCACAGGGAAACTACTGCCGAAGAGATATGGAAGGATACCGATGGAAAAATTGATATCCTGATAAGCGGAGTGGGCACAGGGGGAACTATTACAGGTGTATCAGAGGTATTAAAAAAGAGAAAGGCAGATTTTAAGGCAATTGCAGTTGAACCTTATGACTCCCCTGTTTTGTCGGGAGGCAAACCTGGTCCCCCATAAGATACAGGGTATTGGTGCCGGTTTTGTTCCGGGAGTGCTGAGGACAGACCTGATAGATGAGATAATAAAAGTAAAAAACGAGGATGCAGCCAATATTGCAAGGAGACTTGCCAGGGAAGAAGGTATTTTTAGCGGTATATCTTCAGGAGCAGCAGTAAAAGCTGCAATAGAGGTAGGAAAAAGAAAGGAAAGTAAAGATAAACTGATAGTAGTTATTCTTCCTGATACCGGTGAGCGTTATTTATCAACAGAGATTTTTAATTTATAAGTATTATATAAAAAGGAGAAAAGAGATGAGTAATCCAGAAGTAAAATTAAACGATGACACTATATTATTGCACGGGGGCCATGAACCTGATTCGAGCACTAATTCTAGAGCTGTTCCGATCTACCAGACAACATCGTATCAATTCAATGATACTGATCATGCAGCAAACCTTTTTGGTTTAAAAGAATTTGGTAATATATACAGCAGGATAATGAATCCTACAAATGATGTACTGGAAAAAAGGATCGCCCAGCTTGAAGGGGGAGTAGGAGCTCTGGCACTTGCCAGCGGCCAGGCAGCCGAGACAATTGGTATTTTAAATATTGCCCAGAATGGTGATGAGATAGTATCAGCAGATAATCTTTACGGCGGTACCTATACTTTATTTGAAAATACATTCAAAAGGTTTGGAATAAAGGTAAAATTTGTTGACTCAGAAGACCTTGATGGTTTTAAAAAAGCTATTACTGAAAAAACCAAAGCAATATACGCAGAGTCGATTGGGAACCCAAAATTGGATGTAACCGATATTGAAGGTCTGGCTGATATCGCACATTCAAATAATATACCGCTAATAATTGATAATACGGTTACACCATACCTTTTAAAGCCATTTGATCATGGTGCAGATATCATAGCTTATTCTGCTACCAAGTTTATTGGAGGGCACGGGAACTCTATTGGTGGAATTCTTGTAGATTCAGGTAATTTTAACTGGGACAATGGTAAATTTCCATTAATATCCGATCCTGACCCGAGCTACCATGGAATGGATTTTATAGAGGCATTTAAGGATGTCGGTAATATTGCATATATTCTAAAAGCCCGTGTAAAGCTTTTAAGGGATTTGGGACCCTGCCTTTCACCATTTAATTCATTCCTATTAATACAGGGATTGGAAACCCTGCACCTGAGAATAGTAAGGCACTCGGAGAATGCTCTTGAAGTTGCTAAGTTCCTTGAAAATAATCCTAAAGTCAGTTGGGTCAATTATCCCGGGCTGCCTTCAAGCAAAGAAAGCGGAAAAGTTAAAAAGTATCTGAAAAGAGGAGCAGGTGCAATAGTCGGTTTTGGTATTAATGGTGGGATGGAAGCTGGAAAGAAGTTTATAAACTCACTTGAGCTGGTGTCCCATGTTGCAAATATAGGAGATGCAAAAACATTGGCTATCCATCCGTCAAGTACCACTCATCAGCAATTAAATGCCGAAGAGCAGGCTGCAACGGGTGTTACCCCTGATTTCATAAGACTTTCAGTAGGCATAGAAGATATAAGTGATATAATCTCTGATATAAAACAGGCTCTGGATAAGGCATAAAGGTGAATAATAAAGTAACAGATAATAATAGTACCCGGCCGGATACTGATGGATTGGGGTTCGTAAAGACAAAATATTTTAATTTTGCAGAACCGCCAGATCAATTAGTTCTGGAATCAGGAACGACTCTGGGTCCGATAACACTGGCATATGAGACTTATGGGACATTGAACGCCCTGAAGGATAATGCAGTCCTGTTGCTCCATGCTCTATCCGGGGATGCACATGCGGCCGGATGGCATGAGGGCGATAAAAAACCAGGTTGGTGGGATAATATGATAGGGCCCGGTAAAGCTTTTGATACTGATAAGTATTTTATTATTTGTTCTAATGTACTCGGTGGATGTAAGGGCAGTACAGGCCCTTCATCCCCTAATCCTTCCAAAAATAAGCCATTTGGACTTGATTTTCCCATGATCACTATTTTAGATATGGTAAAGGCCCAAAAAACCCTTATAGATCATCTGGGGATAGAAAAACTTCTCAGTGTATCTGGTGGCTCGATGGGTGGTATGCAGGCACTACAATGGGTAACCTCATATCCAGGCATGGTACGGTCGGCGATACCCATTGCTACAGGGCTAAAACATTCTCCGCAGCAGATTGCATTTAATGAAGTCGGAAGGCAGGCGATAATGTCTGATCTTGAATGGAAAAATGGAGATTATTATGGATCAGCTTCTCCAAAGAGGGGGCTTGCGCTTGCGAGGATGATAGGCCACATAACTTATATGAGTGATACTTCGATGGAACAGAAGTTTTCACGGAAACGAAAGAATGAAAACTATGATTTTACTTTTCATCCGGATTTTGAAGTTGAAGGATACCTTCATTTCAAAGGTGATGATTTTGTAAAAAGGTTTGATGCAAACTCATACCTATATATATCCAAGGCCATAGATTATTTTGACCTGTCTGAGAGCGATGCCCTGGTTGTGAACAGCAGGGAAAAGAATGTAAGATTTCTAGTAATATCGTTTAAATCAGACTGGTTATATCCTCCATATCAATCAGTAGATATAGTAAGGAAATTGAAAGCCGGTAGTGTGGATGCAAGCTATTGTGAGATAGATTCCAGCTATGGGCATGATGCATTTTTAATCGAGGTAAAAGAAGAGACAAGTCTTGTAAAACATTTTTTAAACAGGATATATAGAGAAGTGGAAAATGGAAGATAAATTAATCAAACCGGACCATAAGATAATATTTGATATTATAAAGAAAGGATCAAGGGTTCTGGACCTTGGTTGCGGTGATGGAGAATTACTGCAAAATCTGGTAACGGCAAAAAAAGTAAAAGCTGAAGGTATAGAATTAAATGAAGAGAATATTTACCACTGCATAGAGAAGGGACTTTCAGTATATCATAGGGACATTGAAAATGGACTTCAAGATCAACCGGATAATGCCTTTGATTATGTGATCCTTAATCAGATCATTCAGGAAATAAAAAATATAGAATTTTTATTAAATGAAACCTTCAGGGTGGGAAAGAAAGTTATTATAGGATTTCCGAACTTTGCATATATTAAAGCCCGTTTTGATTTATTTTTTAAAGGTAGGGCCCCTGTGACATCTTCCTTACCCTTATGAATGGTATAATTCGCCCAATATACATTTTGGCAGCCTGAAGGATTTTAAAGCCTATTGCGCGGATAAAAATATTAAAATAATTGAAGCATATTATCTGGGAGAAAAAAATATTGTAAAGTTTCTACCAAATATTTTTGCAATGAACGGTATATTTCTTGTTGAAAAAGCTCAGGCTAAATCATAAGACAGGAAAAAATTCGCCAGGGTTCCAACTGGTGCCACCATCAAAAAGAAAATCTCCCGCTATAAGTCTCTTTATTACTATTAACTCTATCATCTTTTTTTCTGATATATGATATGTTTTTACTCCTATATAATATAGGGGATTTGTTCAATAAAGAACCTGAAGATGATGATAGCACTGAATATTAACAAAAATGCTGTGGACAATTGACTATTAAATTCAATATGATTAAAATAAGGGACGATGAATTTTCAGGATATTATATTTAATTTACAAAAATATTGGGCCGGCAAAGGTTGCCTCATAAAACAACCTCTTGACCTGGAAAAGGGCGCAGGTACTTTTAATCCTGACACCTTCCTGAGATGCCTTGGTCCCGAACCCTGGAAAGTAGCATATGTTGAACCTTCCAGGAGGCCTACTGACGGCAGGTATGGAGAGAATCCTTTCAGGAGCCAGTTCTATTATCAATTCCAGGTACTTTTAAAACCTTCACCGGATGATGTAATAGATCTTTACCTGGGGTCCCTTGAAAGCCTTGGTATAGATATTCCGGGCCATGATATAAGGTTTGTTGAGGATGATTGGGCGTCTCCCACGATAGGTGCAGCCGGGCTTGGCTGGGAGGTATGGGCCGATGGCATGGAGATAACCCAGTTTACATATTTTCAACAGATGGGCGGTCTTGCCTTGAAACCTGTATCTGCAGAAATCACATACGGACTCGAGAGAATAGCTATGTATCTTCAGGATAAAGAAAGTTTCTGGGAACTTGCATGGAATGACAGTATTGCCTATAAGGATATTCATCTTGAATCGGAAAAACAATGGTCAAAATATAATTTTGAAATAGCAGATATTAATATGCTTCTGGACCTGTTTGATAAGTTTGAAAAAGAATTTAATAGTACAATAAAAAATAGACTGGTGTTTGTAGCTTGTGAGTATGTTCTTAAGTGTTCACATGTTTTTAATCTTTTAGATGCAAGGGAAGCGATCAGTGTCGCCCAGAGAACATCATATATTGCCAGGGTAAGGAAACAGGCAAAAGCCCTGTGCCAGGCTTATATTGACCAGAGAGAGGAACTGGGATTTCCCCTGCTAAAGAAGACAGGAAATTAAGATATGGAAAAAGACCTTGTTTTAGAGATCGGTACAGAAGAGCTCCCTCCTTCATGTATAAGGGAAGGTGTGGCAGGCCTTAAAGTTCTTCTTGAAAAAAACATTAAATCAAACCGTATTGATTTTGGCGGGGTATCCGTCTTTCACTCTCCGCGCAGGATAACAGCCTATATAAAGGACCTTGGTCTATTGCAGAGATCTGAGGAAAAAGTGGTCACCGGACCCCCAAAGAATATCTCGATCGGTCCTGATGGAAAACCAAATCAAGCTGCACTTGGTTTTGCAAAAAGTCTTGGTATAGATGTCTCCGATCTTGAGGAAATTGAGATCAAGGGGAAAGGGACATATCTTGGAAAAAAGATAGTCCGGAAGGGTAAAAATACTACTGAGGTACTACCCGGAATATTAAAGGACACAATACTTTCGGTGACATTTAAAAAGCAGATGTACTGGGGTGATTACGGAACCAGGTTTATAAGGCCAATACGCTGGCTGCTTGTTCTTTTTGGTAATGAAATCATAGAGTTTGATATTGAAAATGTCAGCTCAGGCAGATTTACTTATGGGCACAGGACACTCAATAAATCTCCTATTAAAATAGAAGATGCAAAGGACTATTTTAGAATCCTTGAAAAAGAGGGAAATGCAATTGTTGATCCCCGGAAAAGAAGTGATATGATCTGCACCCAGATCAAGAGGATCGAAAAGGAGGGATGGAAAGGAAAATCCAGAGCCTTTGTGGATGGGAAATTGCTCGAAGAAGTAGTTGACCTGGTTGAGATGCCAAATGTACTGGTTGGAGAATTTCCTCCTGATTTTCTATATATACCTGCGGACATATTGATGGAAGCCATACAATATCATCAAAAATATTTTCCGGTACTTGATAACAGGGGAAAAGTCACTACAGACTTTTTGATCGTCCAGAACGGCAGGTCAGATAATGGTGACATAAAGAAAGGTAATGAAAGGGTGCTTAAAGCGAGGCTTTCTGATGCAGCTTTCTTTTATGAGCAGGATAAAAAACATGATTTTTCTCATTGGGAGAAAAAGCTTGAGGGTGTAATATTTTATTTTGGGCTCGGCAATATGAAGGATAAACAGGATCGCTTAAAGAAAATAAGCCTCTATATTGCAGGTAAGCTGGAAGGCAATATAAAAACTCCCGGGTCTACAGTCAAAGAGGACCTGGAAAAGGCCAGCACTATGTGTAAATGCGATCTTGTGACCAATCTTGTGGTAGAGTTCCCTGAACTCCAGGGTGTCGTCGGTCGTGAATATTCGAAAGAGAGGGGACACTCCGATTCCGTGACAAATGCTGTATTTGAACACTATCTTCCAAGGTTTGCCGGGGATGACCTTCCAGGGACAGATACAGGCAGGATACTTTCACTAGCAGATAAGATAGATACAATAACCGGGATGTTCATGGTTGGAAATATTCCCTCAGGTTCTGAAGATCCTTTTGCTCTCAGAAGGAAAGCTTCAGGCATAGTAAGATCAATGCTTGAAGGAAATTATGATATCGACCTTAAAGACCTGATTATTTTTAATATGAAACTGTATTCTGATTCTTTTGAATTAAAGAAATCCACCGGAGAAGATAATGTGGAAAAAATATTTGATTTTATAATTGCACGCCAGAGATTCCTTCTTGAGGGCCAGAATAAAAGAATGGACATACTTGATGCTGTACTGGGTTCCGGAGTAAGGTCCATAACCGATATTGATATGCGTTTTAAAGCCATCGGGGAGTTTATTTTAAAAAATGATATTAAGTCTATCGTCTGGCCGATGAGCCGAAGCCAAAATATAATAATAAAGAAAAAATTCACACATATAGATGAAGGCCTGTTTATTGAGGAACATGAGAAAAAACTATTTAAGTCATTAAAGGATGTTTTAGATGGAAAAGATGCTCTGATCCTTAATAAGGATTATCTGGAGCTTCTCAGGGAGATGGAAAGATTTGGTAAGGTAATCGATGTTTTTTTTGATGAAGTCCTGGTGATGGACAAAGATCCATTAGTAAAAGCAAACCGTATCAATATCTTAAAGGAAGTAGTGGATTATTATTTGAACATGGCAGATTTTTCAAAACTCATTTTAGAAGGTAATCAAATAAAGCAATAATATTTTATCTTTATTAAATTATATAAAATAATACATCACTCAAATGATTATTTACTTAATTTTTTCTTAAATATTTGATATCATATTGCGATTTGTGTTTTCACAAAATATATTATAGGGGAGAAGGGATTTAATAATGACATCTAAAAAGTATGTATACTTTTTTGGTGAAGGTAAAAAGGAGATGAAGAAGCTTCTTGGGGGAAAAGGAGCAAATCTTTCAGAGATGACCAATATTGGTCTTCCGGTGCCTCCAGGTTTTACTATTTCCACAGAGGTATGCAATCTATATTATGATCTTGGAGAAAGATGGCCAGAGGGTCTTGAGGGACAGATCGAGGAAAATCTTAAAAAGCTGGAAGAGAAGATGGAGATGAGTTTTGGGGATAAGGGTAATCCTCTTCTGGTCTCGGTCCGTTCAGGTGCCGCTATATCGATGCCGGGAATGATGGACACTGTCTTAAATCTTGGTTTGAATGATATATCCGTTAAAGGCATTATCGCCAAGACCGGAAATGAAAGATTTGGCTGGGATGCATACAGGAGATTTGTACAGATGTTTGGCGATGTTGTCATGGGAGTTGAGCATGATGAATTTGAAAAAGCGATCCAGGCAAAGAAGGATAGCAAAGGTGTTTCATTTGATACTGATTTGACCGGACAGGACCTCAAGGAACTTGTTGATGACTATAAGAAGATAATCAAGGATGCGAAGGGAAAAAGTTTTCCCGAAGATCCCAGGGAACAGTTAAAGATGTCAATAGATGCAGTATTTGGTTCATGGAATAATAAGAGGGCCACTGCTTATAGAAACCTGAATGATATACCCCATGGCATTGGTACGGCAGTAAATATACAGACAATGGTATATGGTAATATGGGACAGACATCTGGGACTGGAGTAGCATTTACAAGAAATCCATCAACGGGTGAGGATATTCTCTATGGAGAATACTTGATAAATGCCCAGGGAGAGGATGTAGTTGCCGGGACAAGGACGCCTCAACCGATTGCAAAGTTGGAAGAGGAAATGCCTGAAAACTTTAAATTTCTCATAGACATAAGAAATAAACTTGAAGACCATTATAGGGATATGCAGGACCTGGAGTTCACGATTCAGGAGGGTAAGCTTTATATGCTCCAGACCAGGACAGGTAAGAGAACCGCTGCCGCAGCGCTACAGATCGCTGTAGATATGGTTGAAAAAAAATTTATAAATATAAAAACTGCTGTTACCAGGGTAGAACCCCAGATGCTTGACCAACTCCTTCACAAGCAGCTTGATAAGAAGGCGAAAGAAAAAGCAGAAGTTCTTGCAAAGGGTCTTCCGGCATCACCTGGAGCAGCCCTCGGCAAGGCTGTGTTTGACGCAGATGATGCAGTAGAAGAAGCAAAAAATGGTAATGTAATCCTCATAAGGACAGAGACTTCTCCTGAAGATATCCAGGGTATGGCAGCTGCACAGGGAATCCTGACTGCCCGCGGCGGTATGACGTCGCATGCTGCAGTGGTGGCCCGTGGAATGGGAAAATGCTGTGTTGCCGGAGCTGAGTCGATCAATGTTTTTGAGGACAAGCAGTACTTTGAAATAAATGGGACACAGGTGAAAAAGGGTGAATGGATCACCCTTGATGGTTCAACCGGGGAAGTCTTTATCGGACAGATACCTGTTGTGGACCCGGAACTTAATGAAAATTTTGAGATCTTTATGAGCTGGGTTAATGATTTTAAAAGACTTGGTATCAGGACAAATGCTGATACTCCAAAGGATTCAGAAGTAGCGCTTAGTTTTGGAGCGGAAGGAATCGGCCTTTGCCGGACAGAGCATATGTTTTTTGAAGGGGAGAGGATAAAATCTGTAAGGAAGATGATAGTATCTTCAAATGAGGATGAGAGAAAAAAAGCATTGATGGAGCTGCTCCCGATGCAGAGGAAAGACTTCTATGATATCTTCAAGGTCATGAAAGGTCTTCCGGTAACCATAAGACTTCTTGACCCTCCTCTTCACGAGTTCCTTCCGACAGAAGAAGAGGATATAAAGGAAATTGCCACAGAGATGGGGAATTGCTTTTGACGACCTTAAATCTAAAATAATTTCTCTTCATGAGATGAATCCGATGCTTGGTCACAGGGGTTGCAGATTATCTATTACTTATCCGGAGATAGCCGAGATGCAGGCAAGGGCTATTTTTGAAGCAGCTGCTGATCTAACTAAAGAAGGGATATGATGTGCAGCCTGAAGTAATGGTTCCACTGGTAGGCAGTCTAATGGAGATAAAAATACTCAGGGAAGAAGATCATTTTAGTTGCTGATGAAGTAATGAATGAGAAAAACCTGAAATTTGCATATAAGATAGGTACCATGATAGAGGTTCCAAGAGCATGCTTGATTGCAGACAAGATAGCAAGAGAAGCAGAATTTTTTAGCTTTGGCACAAATGACCTCACCCAGATGACTTATGGTTTCTCAAGAGATGACTCAGGAAAGTTCCTCCCGGACTATATCGAACAGGGAATACTTGCTAAGGATCCTTTCGCAACACTTGATATTGGTGGGGTAGGACAGCTGATGAAGATGGGATTTGAAAAGGGAAGAAAGACAAGAAAAGATCTCAAAGTCGGAATATGCGGCGAGCATGGAGGAGATCCAAAGTCTATCGAATTCTGCCATAAAGTCGGGATGGACTATGTCAGTGCTTCGCCATACAGGGTGCCGGTAGCCCGTCTTGCGGCAGCCCAGGCAGCAATAATGGAGGAGTCAGAACAGGAGTAGTATCGGATATATGATGCAGGCTTACAATCTTATGATCTGATCAAGCCAGGCTTATATAGAAATTAATTAAATAAATCAGGACCCACTGTATCATAGGGATCGGAAGGGTCCTGATTTTTTAATAATAATTATATTTTTATTAACTTCCCTGCTTTTTATGTGATAAAATTATATATGGTAGGGTCAGCTCAGCTGTTCCTTTCTAAAGATGCATATATTGCACATTCAAAGTTTTTAAGATTATTATGTCCCCAGAATAATTAATTATGTCCAGAAGTCTAAAAGAAGGCGAAGTAGAAGAATTAAAATCACATTCTGATATATATAGTGTAGTATCCGGTTATGTGAAGCTAAAAAAATCCGGTAAAAGCTATTCCGGTCTATGCCCTTTCCATAAAGAGAAAACCCCTTCCTTTTCTGTAGACCAGACCAAGCAGCTATATCATTGTTTTGGTTGTGGTGAAGGTGGAGACTTTAATCAGTTTTGTCGAAAAAATTGAAAATATGGATTTTATCGAATCAGTTGAATTTCTCGCAAATAAAGTAGGGTATAAGCTAAAATATAATCTATCAGGGGGCTCCAGGGAATTTGGGAAAGTCCGCAATAAACTCTATGAAATAAATGAACTGGCCAAAAAATATTTTCAATTTATCCTCTTTAAAAGCAAGGCAGGAAGAATACCTCTTGATTACCTTAAAAAAAGAGGTTTTACAGAAGAGACCATACAGGAATTTGAAGTAGGATATAGCATGGACCTCTGGGATAATTTTACCAATTTTATAATTAAGAGAAAATTTAAGCCAAAGGAAGTCATTGATAGTGGACTGGCCATTGAGAGCACCAGGAAGAAAGGTGCCGTATACGACCGGTTCAGGGGAAGGATAATGTTTCCAATTGAAGACATAATAGGAAAACCAATTGGTTTTGGTGGAAGGATCATCTCCGAAAAATCAAATACAGCCAGGCAGAGTGCAAAATATATAAATACTCCCGAGACTAAAATTTATTCAAAAAGTAAAAATATTTATCATATCTATCAAGCTAAAAATTTTATAGTGGATATGGATGAAGTATTGATAGTGGAAGGATACACGGATGTAATGGCACTTTATCAATCCGGTTTTAAAAATGCAGTTGCAAGCCTCGGTACCGCACTTACCTCTGACCAGATAAAGATCCTTGGAAGGTTTACTAAAAATATTGTACTTGTTTTTGACAGTGACCAGGCAGGGATGAATGCATCACTTAAAGGGATGGAACGTTTAAGGGAATATAATGAGAGACTGGACCTTTACTTTGAGAGCAATCTTAATATTAAAGTAGCAATACTTGAAAAAGATTATGATCCTGCAGAATTTATCTTAAAGAAGGGCAAACAGTTATTTATGGAAAAGATAAAAAATGCCCAGAATATCATCGATTTTACAATCGATGTCATCCTTGACAGGCATGATATTAACGATCTTTCGGGAAAGCTTAAAGCAAGTGACAGCTTGATCAATTTTATTTCTACTCTCAGCTCTTCCATCATCCAGGAAGAATGCATAAAAAAGGTGGCCCGAAAGCTGAACTTAAAGGAGAATCTCCTTCTGGAGGAGATGCAGAAAAAGGAAATGGCACAGAATGTTAGTCCAAAAAATTATTGGAATAATATCGGAGAAGATAATGACAGGGGGAAAAGGGAAAAGGTGACGCCTTTAAAGAAGGTAGAAATAGAAGCACTGAAACTCATAATAAACGGACAAGGGGAAAAGTTTGATGAGCTTCTTGAACTTACCCCGCAGTATTTCAGGTTTGAGGATACCAGGGAGCTTTTTAGTACTTTAAAAGAGGATATAAGACAGTCGGGAGAAGGAAACAAAAAGGTAAACTTTCCCATAAAAATTTCGTCTGGGGTTTTAGAAAATGCAGAAGTTAGGAAGTTGTATAATTTTATTCTTTTTAGTGAACTCCATTACAGTGAAGATGAAATAGATAAGGCAAGTGTAGAAATTCTTAATAATTTAAAGAAGATACATCTTTCTGAAGAGATCGAATTTGTCCGGAAGAAGATGATGGAATACGAAGATGCTAAAAGAGGATCAAATGATGAGGAGATAAGTAAGCTTGACCGCAAGCATGACAGTCTTTATCAGAGATTGATAAATCTTGAACAGGAAAAGCAAAAATTGGGTATAATAAACATATAGAAGAAAATCTTTAATTATTTCTTCAGATTAGGTAAAATATGACTTCTGGTTAAAACTCTTGTAATAATCGATTGAATTTTATTTATTGAGGTGACCTACAATATGAAAAGAGGGGCTGAATTAAAGCTTGATGAAGTAAAAACTCTTATTAGTAAGGGTAAAACTGATGGCTTACTTACGACAGAAGAGATCACAGAAACTCTTTCAGAAGTCGATCTGAATAAAGAACAGATCGAAAACATCTATGATGTCATTGAGAACCTCGGCATAGAGATAATCAATGAGGAAGATGAAGATATAGATATTAAGGCAACAGTTAAGAAAACTGAGAAGGTTGCCATAAAGAGGAAACTTGACTTGACGATCAAGTCTCCTACCAATGATCCGGTCAGGATGTATTTAAAGGAAATAGGTAAGGTAAGGCTCCTTACTGCTTATGAAGAAGTCCAACTGGCAAAAAGGATCGAAGCCGGGGACATTGTAGCAAAAGGGTGTCTTGTAGAAGCAAACCTGAGGCTTGTGGTAAGTATTGCTAAGAAGTATGTTGGTCGGGGAATGCTCTTCCTGGATCTTATCCAGGAAGGTAATCTCGGACTTATAAGAGCAGTCGAGAAATTTGATTATATGAAGGGTTATAAGTTTTCTACCTATGCGACCTGGTGGATAAGGCAAGCTATAACGAGAGCCATTGCTGACCAGGCAAGGACCATCAGGATACCCGTACATATGGTTGAGACGATAAATAAACTTATCAGGGTTCAAAGACAATTACTACAAAAATTCGGAAGAGAGCCGACCCCTGAGGAAATAGGTAAAAAAATGGAGTTTACGCCTGAGAAAGTGCGGGAGATAATGAAAATATCTCAAGAACCCGTTTCTCTTGAGACTCCTATCGGTGAAGAAGAAGACAGCCATCTTGGTGATTTTATAGAAGATGCAGAAGTGGAAGCTCCATCTGATGCAGCTTCATTTACAATGCTGCAGGAACAACTTCATGAAGTATTAAATACCCTAAATGACAGGGAAAGAAAAGTTATACAACTCCGCTTCGGACTTCAGGATGGACATCCCAGAACGCTTGAGGAAGTCGGAAGGGAATTTGGTGTGACAAGAGAAAGGATAAGGCAAATAGAATCCAAGACCCTTGGTAAACTCCGTCACCCAAACAGGAGCAGTGCTTTAAGGGATTTCCTGGATTATTAGCAGTGTTTTTTAGAACTTTTCCTATGATCTATCTTTTGGTGTGATGGAACTGCTGGATAAATATTCCGGAGTATATTCCAGATTAAATAGGTTAAATTTTAAGTAATAATAGGTTAGAGTTCTTAGGTTAAAATTAGGATTAAATTCTGTTTGAAAT
>PVMK01119934.1_pt1 | contig 22148 bp, 24 predicted proteins | sample 1853481 | NCBI WGS metagenome assembly PVMK01 (sample SAMN08533507, study PRJNA380276) | Marine sediment metagenome, whole genome shotgun sequencing project.
TAGCTGGTGTTACCCCTTGTTATTCAATTTTAGAAGCAAGAACAAACACTAAGCAACAACAGGTAACACCAGCTCCGTTTAAAAACTCATTCGTAATCAGTAGGTCGGCGGTTCAACTCCGCCCGCCGGCTCCAGAAAAATCAAGCACCTACAGCGTTTTGCTGTAGGTGCTTTTTTGTGGATTCACTCCCCAACTGCGTCTGAATAACCAAAGTCACTAATTTGTAAATAGCTTAGTTTTGGGGGAGCAGGCAACTTTTAACCGTTTTAAGTCATTTTTTAAAGGGTTATTTCTAAATATCCGCACCATCAGTTCACTAAGTTATTGATTTAACGGCATTATTTTTAATTAAGATTTTGGCACACTTGTTGTAATTACATAAATATTAATTCTAATTATAAAACTCGCTAAATCATAACAACTAATTAATAGTATAAAGGAGAAAGACTAATGCTTATAACACTGTTCATCATCATCATGGGTGTCATCCTAGGTTTTATCCTGGGTGTTTTATTATCTGATTATTTAAAGATGTATTTTTGCTCCTTTCGGAGGAAGAGAATACTTAAACCATCTAAAGAACGCTTAAACTACCTGATTGGTTAGTAAAACCATACTGAAGCCCAATTTTTAATCAGCAAATCAGAGCTGTTTGACCGGCTCCCCCAAAACAGAAGAATTTATTAGTTCGTGGTTTTTGTGCTATGAATCATTTTGAAAGTAAATATTATTTTCGTTTATGTTGATTTATAAAGTGTACTGAAATGTTAAGAATATCTGTAATAATATTGACACCGCCTCTATTCGATTCTTTCTTCACGTCAACTAAAAGATAACTTGTTCTTATTTAAATGCCAGACTTTTAATGCTTTCCAACCTGATTACCGATAAGTTAGATAGAGGATTTAAAAATTCTATCATAGAGGTTCACCATGAATATCAATGCAATACAAAATCAGATGATAAATCACCAAAACTTCAACAAAGTGCAGAAAAGCAAAGAGAGCCTGCCCTCTGTACCGGAACCTGTTCAGGCAGTATCGGAAGCACCTGAGACAGAAAATAGTGCTGAAGGCCAAAAAGGTGTGCTTCGCCTTCTTCAGGAAGGACATTTCGAAGGTGTCGCAAATGTTCGACTGCGCATAAATTTTTATGATGAAATTTCTGCAATGGAAAATGAGCAGCTGAAATCGGTGGCTGATGTAGAAACAAACAAGTTTATCAATACTATTACCGATTTTCTGAATCCTCAGGAGTTGAAAGATGAAGATCCGGCCCCTATTGTTGTTGCATTCATAGCTGCTGCTGAAGAGGCAAAAGCAGATTTTTTGAGTAAAGAAAACCCTTCAATTGATGACCTTCTTGAGAATCTGGAAGCGGCATTTAATGGCCTGCTTGACGGACTGAATGGTTTAATCCAGGAAACTGTTGTCGATGCATCGGCCCCGGCTTTAGCTGAGGAAATGGTTGAAAAAGTTATCAATACCGCCAATGAAGAAGAACCTGTTGTAGCAGTTCTGGCCGAAGAAACACCTGGTGTGGAGTTACCAGCAGAAGAGATGCCAGAGGCACCAGTGCCTGAAGAACCGATTACAATGGACGAACCTGCTGTGGATGTGCCGCCTGTAGAAGCTGAAGATAATGCTGCTGCCCAAATTGCTCAGCTGATCGAAGGATTAACCTCATTATTTGACACTGCAGTGGGCGAACTGAAAGATACACTGAGCAATACCAGCGCACTTCCTGAGCTTTCTGAACCAAATGGTAATGGAGTTGCTTTTGAAAAGTTTTTGAATATTTATAATGATCTTTATGGTATTGGAACTGCCGGAGAGCCAACCCCTTCCTTTGAAATCGAAGCATAAGTTACATAACCACAAGAAATTTTAACAGGTTCTGAATTCAATCGTACTTGTTATTATCTTGATCTAGGTTTAGCAAAGAATCTATTCAACGGTTGAGAAAATCAAAATGGCAGGGTTACATTCTTGACAAATTACTCTCCTCTTTATCAAAACTCATCCCATCCCACCGTAACTTCAAACATTAAAAATCTCTGGGTATAGATAGCACTAAAACAAATCTTAACTCTTATCTAAAGACACTCGCTTCTTCGTCTAAGATCCATACAGTCTTACCATTATTAGACCTGATAAGTGAGGCAGGGCAGTCATTTGCAGTTTTTTCTTCTCCGAGGATTTCTCTTATTTTCTCAGCCTTATTTTTCCCGGTTACCATAAATGTAATATATTTTGAGGCGCAGAGTGTTTTTTTGGATAAGCTGATTCGTTTCTGTCCGGATTGCGGGTGTGCTGTAACGCATGTAAGATTTTGCGTATAAAAATTGTCATCAGTATTAAAAAGAGATGCGGTATGACCGTCTTCACCCATGCCGAGTATTGTCCAGTCAAAAGCCGGAACATTGCTTATAAGAGGAATGTTGTGAATCATTTTCTGTTGATATTCTTTTGCGGCTTTATCCGGTTTAAGTTCTCCTTTAATCCGGTGGATGTTATCTGGCGGTATATCTATTTTACCTAACAGCAATTTCTGCGCTAATCCAAAATTGCTTTCAGAATTATCAGGTGTTACCGCTCTTTCATCACCCCACCATAAATGAATGTTCTGCCAGTTAATCTTCTGTTTATATGTATTAGATGTGAGTATTTTAAATAAAAGGGCAGGGGTGCTTCCACCGGATAATGCTATATGTTTAATGTTTTTTTTCAGGACAGTTTCTTTAGATACATATACAAACCTGTTTGCTGCATACTCTGCAACAGCAGCCGGGTTTTTAAGTATTATTATTTCAGGCTTATTGTTATCCATCTTCTTGTATTCTGAAATAGAAAGTTAAAGTTTATAAGGGATCTTCTTGCGTATTGATATCTTTTTAAGATCAATATTTACGTCATAAACCAGGACCTCAATTCCGTTTTGGGTTGCTTTTTTTAACTCATTTCCGTAAGCAGGATCAATTGGATATTCCGGTGTGAATATCTCGGCATCCATCCTCTGTACAAGATAAAACATCACACACCTGTTATTGTTTTTCTTTAATTCCTGCAGTTCTTTAAGATGTTTTAACCCTCTTGCGGTAACTGCATCCGGGAAGGATGCAGTTTTTTCTCTTACCAGGGTACAGTTTTTAACTTCAACATAACAGGATTTACGTCTTTTCTTTTCAAGAAATATATCAATCCTTGAGTTTTTACCAACTCTTTTTTCCCGGATAAATTCTGTATAACCATTAAGCTCAGGAATGTTTCCGTCTTTGATAGTGTTAAAAACAAGAAGGTTTGGAATGTTTGTGTTTACCCCGACTAAGGATGAGGGCATTTTTATAAGTTCCCAGGTATATTTAAGTTTTCTTTTTGGATTGTCATGATATGAAAGGTAAACTTTACTTCCAGGTTCACTGCATTCGGTCATTCGTCCGGAATTTGGACAGTGTGCTGTTACAATCTCATCATTATCAAGTTTAACATCCGCCAGAAAACGTTTGTAGCGTTTAATGAGTACGCCCTTAATGAGCGTAGGCCAGGGGATAGATGTTTTGGGAGGCATTCTTTAATAACCTAGATTTTGTATTGAATTTATTTGCTGATTCCATACTCTTTCATTCTTCGCCATAAAGTGTTGTAGCCAATTTTTAAACGTTTAGCTGTTTTGGTAAGATGCCAGGAACAATCTTCAAGGACCAGCTTAATGTGGCGCTCCTCGATTTCTTTAAGGGTTAAGTTTATTAGTTCCGAGCTGTCATGTGATAGTTCAGAACCGGATTCTTCAAGTAGAATATCGTCTGACTGCAGTTCGTCTTCACGGGACAGGATGAGCGCTCTTTCGATGGTGTTTTCAAGCTCCCTAACATTTCCCGGCCAAAAGTAATGGTCAAGTTTTTGTTGAGCGTCTTTTGAGATTTGTAGTTTTTGCTTGCCGAACCTTTTTGAGAAGCGGGTCAGGAAAAAATCAGTAAGGGACAGGATGTCTTCTTTTCTTTCACGCAGAGGCGGCAGGTAGATAGGTATTACTCTTAGTCTGTAATAGAGGTCTTTTCTGAAAATATTCTCTGTCACCAGTTTTTTCAGCTCACGGTTACTTGCAGCCAAAACCCTGACCTTTATGGGGATATCCTTGGTATCACCAACGCGGCGTATTTCATTTTCCTGAAGTACCCGAAGGAGTTTCACCTGGAAAGTCTGGCTGGTCTCACCTACCTCATCCAGGAAAATGGTTCCGTTATTGGCTTCTTCAAAAAGTCCTTTTTTAGTATTGTTTGCACCGGTGAATGCACCGCGGACATGACCGAACAGTTCGCTCTCAAGCAGATTCTCTGGCATAGCTCCGCAGTTTATGGCAACAAACGAACCTGATTTTCTGAGGCTGTTATTATGTATGGCTTTTGCGATGACTTCTTTTCCTGTTCCGCTTTCGCCTTCTATCAAAACGGTTGCGTCACTTTCTGCTATTCTGTTTATCATTTCAATGACGCTTCTCATTTTTGGACTGACAGCGATAATGTTTTTTAAGGAAATCTCCTTTTCAAGCTGTGACCGGAGGTTCTTGACTTCATCTGTCAGTTTCTGTTTTTCCAGGGCTTTTTGAATTACAAGATTAAGCTCATCAGGATCAACGGGTTTGGTTATGTAATTAAAAGCGCCTTTTTTCATTGCGTCCACGGCATCCTCAACACTGCCGTGTCCGGTAACCATTATGACCTCTGTTGAGGGAGAAATGCTTTTAACTTTTTTGAGTATGTCAAAACCGGTAACTGTATCGATTCTTAAGTCAGTGATAATAATATTAAAGACCTCTTTTTCAATCAGGTCTAATGATTCTTTACCTTCGGATGATGACATGACGTTATAACCCGCATCATCTAAATTCATGGTCAACAGGGTGCATAATGATTCATCGTCGTCTATTAAAAGTATTCTGGTATTGTTCATGACTATCGTTCCTTGGCTGTTTTTATGAAAAAAATTATTTCAGTTTTTTCTTTAATGGAAAGCACAGGGTGAAAAATGTACCTTTATCAATTTCGCTTTTAACTTTAATTTTTCCGTGATGCTCCTCCATGATTCTTTGTGAGATCGCAAGCCCCAGTCCTGTTCCTCCAGGACTCATGGTAAAAAAAGGAGTAAAAATCTTTTCTATATTCTCAGTAGAAATACCGCTGCCAGTATCTGATATTTCAACATTTAAATAACGGGTATTCATGAAGGTCTTAATTTTAATTGTTCCGGGTTTATTCATTGCTTTAAAACCGTTTGACAGAATGTTCCAGAAAACCTGTTTTACACGGTCAATATCTGCCGGGATATCAATTATTTCAGGGTCAAGCTCTGATACGATGTTATGTTTAGCTGACAGGTCCGGGTTTTCTGCCGCAAGTTTTATGATATCTTCAAGAATGGTATTTATATTTACATTGTCTGTAATGAACTTATTTGGACGGGCATAGGTTAGGAATTCGGTTAATGACCGGTTAATTCTTTCGGACTCTTTTTTTAAAATATCACAAACAACTTTTTTTTCATCTTCGCTCTTATCATCACGTCCCAACAGTTTAATCCCTGCAATGATGGATCCCATTGGATTTCTAATTTCATGGGCCAGGCCGGATGAAACCACACCCAGAATCGCTAACCTGTCTTTCACACGAACTTCTTCAACAAGTTTCTGAACCTGTTCTTCAAGCGAATAGGAGTGTTTCTTTATTTCCTCAACATTTCGTCTGTGACGGATATGTTCCCACATTCCATTAATAAGAAGAGAAAGCTGTCTAACATCAGAGTCATCATAGCTTGATTCCTTGTTGCCGACACCGGCAACAGCAACCACCTTGCTGCCATCGAAAACAGGAATTGACATGTGACGGATCAAGTGGACATGTCCTTTTGGATAACCTTTCTTATTATCAAGGCTTTGATAATCATTATGAATAACCGGTCTTTTTTGACGGACGCAGTCAACCCAGACCCCGGCCTGGTCAATGGGATAATGGGGCGTTTTGGCGGATTCGCAGTATTTCAGGGTCTCTTTTGACCAGGAGTAAAGATTTAAGCTTTTCTGGTCATCGTTTATGAAATGCATGTAACCGATTTGACTGCCTGTGAGGCTGACTCCTTTTTCAAGGGCGAAAGATGAAATTTCATCATCTGTCGCTTCGGTCATATTTTTAAGCTTTAGCAGGGTTTCAAGCCTGGCCTCATTTAGCCTCAGTTTTTCTTCAAACTGTTTGCGTCTGGTGATGTCTGTTACTATACCCAGCATTCTATATGCAGCGCCGTTTTTGTCTCTAATTACGTTTCCGGATTCAGCGACCCACCGCGTTGTTCCATTTGGCCAGACGATTCTATGCTCAACTGAATAGTCCGTGTTTTCATTGATACATGAATCCACTGAACCTATGACCATTTTCCTATCATCAGGATGAACACATTCCATAAAAGCTTCATAAGTTCCTTTAAACTGACCTTTTTCAAAACCAAAAATTGGCTCAATCTGTTCTGACCAGTGGAGGGAATTTGTTTTTATGTTTAAATCCCAACTGCCGAGATTTGCTGCCTGCTGTGCAAGATAGTAGCGCTCTTCGCTGCTTCTGAGCTGGTTTTCCATCTGTTTAAGTTCAGTGATGTCCCGCATGATTATGAGAGCTGACGGTTCTCTGTCCGGACCGGTGGTCGGTGATTCTATGATGTCATAATAACAGCCATCCTTTTTTGAGTAGTGTTCCCACCTGGCGTTTTCCCTGTGATTAATAACCCGGCTGGTTTTGCAGTTTAAACATGGTGTGGAGGAGTCGTGAATAATCTGATAACATTTTTTATTGATTACATTCCCGAATTTTTCCCAGGCGGTCCTGTTAATGAAGCGTATATTATAGTCTTTGTTAATAACAAAGACTATGTCCTTCATGCTGTCCAGGATGCTTGTAAGATTTTCTCTTTCATTTAATATTATTTCCTGGTTTTTTCTAATCTGAGTGGTTTTTTTCTCAACCTCTTCTTCCAGTCTTTCTGTATAATCCTCTATTTTTTTATTGAGTTTTTTCTGCTCTGTAATATCCGCTATTATTTCAACGGTTTCTTCACAGGAGCCGTCTGAAAGGATAATGGGGTAGCATTTTACCTTGAAATGTTTGTTCTCAATTTCAACTTCTCTGATCCTTTCTGTGCAGTTCTCACGAACCGAAGCAGAAACACAGTTTTTGCAGGGTTCTTTTTCTCCCCAGAATTCAAAGCATTTATTTCCTTTGGTTCTACCCAGGTGTTCCTGCATGGGAGTGTTTTCAAATACAACATTATATTTTCTATCTACTACACGGATGTATTCATTTACCGAGTTCAGGATAATCTCGTTTAGGTTTTCTGTTCTTCCGAGTTTTTTGTTTTTCATAAAAATATACCCGTTGATAATGTTAATATGACGACAATTTACCAACAATACTTCAAAATAGCAAACCTTTTCAAAATGGAGACATTATTTCTAAATTGGGGTAGTGATGTGGTTTTTCCAACAATTTTCCAAAATAATTTTGTTTTTGTGAGGAAAAGTAATGTTTTTTTAAACCTTTTCATTTTGAAATGTGGTTATTATAAATTGGAAGGATTATTAAAACTATTATTTTAACTTATAGATAAATAATGTTAACTATTTAAAAAAACATGACTAATTAATGTGATGAAGTATTATTGTTTTGGCATTTTAATTGCTAATATAATTATAATAACAATTATTAAACAGGAGAAGTAAAATGACTGAAATTATCACTTTTAATGAGGCACTTGATGCAGCTATAAAAAAAGAGGAATATGCTGTCGAATTTTATCTAACAGCTATGAATATTGTTAAATATCCCGGTGCAAAGGATATGCTTCATAGTTTTGTTGATGAGGAAAAAAGGCATGTATTACTGCTTACTGAAGCTAAAGAAAGCAATGAAATGTCGGCTGTTGGTAAAACCAATCTGCCGCCGGATCTGTCTATTACAAAATTTCTAATTGATGAGAAGATAACGGAACAAAGCACTCCCCAGGATGTAATGGTTGCGGCAATGAAAAATGAGGCTAATGCTGTATCTCTTTATGCGCAGCAGGTTAAGGCTTTTAAAGGTTCTGAACTTGAAGCGGTGTTTCAAAGCCTTATGAACATGGAAAAGGAACATAAGGAATATCTTGAGACAGAATATGAGAAACATTTTATGCCGGATAATTAATGAGTAGCTTTAAAAAACACCCATGCCATGACTGTACCTTTTGTCAGTTTTGTTCTGAGACAAGGTGCAATGCCTGTAGAGGGAAAGGGTCAATTGCAAAAAAACTTACTATTAAAGAACAGATTGAACTTTTTGAAAGGTTAAATGCCGGTTCTAAGAAACCTGTAGGCCCAATTTATTATAAACAATGTAAAAGGTGTGCTGAATAATCCTATTGAGAGACAGCATGCAAACCATTGCATAGCCCGTCAATCAGTATCTGAAGCAGGCGGAGAAATCACCCGTATTGAGTAATTAACAAATTTTATAAACAGGATATTCCCGGCAGCATTTATGCAAAAAACTTACGATATAATTGTTATTGGAAGCGGTGCAGGTTTAAATATTGCGAGAAATGCTTCATCAAACGGTTTTAAAACAGCATTTATTGAAAAAGGCAGGCTGGGCGGAACCTGCCTGAACAGGGGATGTATACCGTCCAAGATGCTGATCTATCCGTCTGAAACAGCGGATAGAATAAGAGAGGCTGCAAAACTTGATATTTCAGTTAGCAATAAGGTTAAGGTTGATTTTAACCGGCTGATAAACAGGATTAATGAAAGCACCTCTGCAATTTCAAATGAAATTTTGACATCAGTTAAAGAAAAAGAAAATCTTGATTTTTATCATGATAATGCATGCTTTATCTCAGACCGGGTTGTAAAGGTTGGAGATGATGAGCTTAAAGCAGATAAGATATTTATCGGTACCGGTTCAAAACCATTAATACCGGATATCCCCGGATTAAAAGATACAGATTATATGACAAGTACTGAAGCATTAACCCGTGAAGAACTTCCAAAAAGTCTTATTGTGATTGGAGCCGGATATATTGCAGCAGAACTTGGTTATGCTTATAGAGCCTGCGGATGTAAGGTTGACTTTGTGGTGAGAAGCCGGTTTTTACGAAAAGAAGATGATGATATCTCAGAAGAATTTCAAAGGGTTTTTTCTAGAAACCATAATATCCATCATGGATGGCATCCGGTTCAGGTGAGTAAAGCTGGTGAAATGTTTAATCTCGAATGTATAAATAATAATGGCGATAAGAAGATTTTATCAGCAGAATCCCTGTTGATTGCGGTGGGTGTGGTTCCGGAGACTGACGGGCTGGGTCTTGATAATACGGGGGTTAAATTGGATGAGGAAGGAAACATTAAGGTCGATGAGTGTTTACGTACGGATGTGTCCGGTGTTTTTGCTTTTGGGGACGTGGTTGGAAATTTTCTCTATAGGCATACGGCAAACTACGAAGCAAAATATCTCACGAATACTCAGGTTTTGGGAAATTCTGAAAAACCAATCGATTACGGTCCGGTTCCGCATGCTGTTTTCAGCTGTCCTGAAATAGCCGGGGTGGGGTTAACAGAACAGCAGGTACTGGATAGCGGTGTTGATTATATAATTGGAAGTGCGCGTTATAAAGACAGCACACCGGGAATTGCCCGTCAGTCTGATCACGGGCTGGTTAAAGTTATATTTAACCGTGACACGAAAGCTTTACTCGGTGCGCACATTGTGGGAGATGATGCTGCTACCATGATACATATGTTTATCGCATTTATGAAAATGGGCGGTACGCTGGATGATATTCTTGACACAATATTTATTCATCCTGCCTTGCCTGAGGTTGCTAAAGAAGCAGTACTGGACGCAAGAGACAGGTTTTAACAGATAACTGGAATGGTGAAAGCGTATGAAAAAAATAAACTGGCAGGTATCACTTGCTGTGATGTTGATACTACTTTCAACACTGATTTACTGTGTTCACTTTCAGATATTTGGAGATGCACACCATATATTTATTTATTTACTGGGCGATGTGGCTTTTGTTCCAATTGAGGTTCTTCTGGTTACGGTAATAATTCATCAGCTTCTTGATGCCAGAGAAAAACAGGCACTCTTAAAGAAAATGAATATGGTGATAGGTACCTTCTTTTCAGAAGTTGGAACAGATCTGTTAAAAATGATGTCTGAGTTTGACACTAAAGCAGAACTTATCAGCGAAAATTTAATTGTCAAGCCAGACTGTGATGACAAGACCTTTAAACAGAAGAGTCTTGCTGTAAAAAAACATGAGGCTGTAATTAAGATCAAAGGCGATGATCTTCAAAAATTAAAAGATTATTTAACTGAAAATCGGGCTTTTCTGATGAGTCTTCTTGAAAACCAGAACCTTCTTGAACATGAGACTTTTACCGACCTGATGTGGGCTCTTTTTCATTTAACCGAGGAACTTGTGGTCAGAAATGATTTGATGAATCTGTCTGAAAATGACACGCAGCATGTCGAAGTCGATTTTAAGCGGGTTTATTCACTATTGATTATTGAATGGCTTGATTATATGAAACACTTAAAAAAAGAGTATCCTTTTCTGTTTTCATTTGCAATGCGTACAAATCCCTTTGATGCAACTGCGACGCCGATATTTAAGTAGCCAGTTTTAAAAGAATTAATATTTAAAATATTATCAAAATTATTAGGGGAGAAGTGATGAGAAAGATTTTATTGTTTTTAGTGTTTCTTGCAACAGTATCGATTTTAAATTCGGCTTATGCTGCCGGTGAGACAGTGCTTCTTTCTCCGGGTGATAAATTTCCAAACCTTGCTTTTCCAGATCAACTTGAAAAACAGGATAAAGAATATCTGGGAATAAAAATACCATTTTTCAGCTTTATGCAAAAAGATAGTTTTAAGCTTGACGAGGTGGAAGCGGAACTTTTATTTATTGAATTTTTCAATAAGTATTGCACTTCGTGTCAGCGCCAAGCACCGGTTAACAATGAAATTTATAAACTTATAAATTCAGATAAAGATTTAAAGAACAGAGTTAAGGTTATTGGAATTGGAGTAGGTAACAGTAAAAGGGAGTTGGACTCTTTTAAATCGGACAAGTCTATCCCATTTCCTTTGATCCCTGATCCGGAATTTATTGGTTATGAAGAAATTGGTGATCCGGGCGGCACACCATATATGCTTCTAGTAAAGAAAACAGATTCAGGTTTTATTGTTTTCTCTTCACATATGGGGTTTAACAATGATAAGGATTTCTTTGAAAAAGAGATAAGGGAAGCATTAATAACTGATGTTACTAAGCTTGAAAAGATAAAGAAGTCAATTTATTTAAAAACCATTAAAAGAAAACTGGTTTTAAATATGTCAGAGGAAGAAATTGTTAATAATGTGAAGGCAAGTATTGGTCAGTCCGCTAAAAACAATCTCACACCTGAAAAGATTATCACAACCAAATTAAATGAGTTTGACGGACTTTATGTATCAAATGTTTACGTTAATGATAAACAGGAAACTCTTTATTCTAAAATATTAAGCAGAAAGCCGGTCTGTGACGTGTGTCATGGCATTCACTTTATTGTGACCTTTGATAATAAAGGATTCATTAGAGATATTCATTCAATCCATCTTACCAAGCTTGGAAATGAGGTCTGGACTGAAGAAGACATAAATAAAGTTAAGCATAAACTTGTTGGAACAAAGATCAGTGAAAAAATTCAATATAATTATGAGGTTGATGCAGTGACCACTGCCACAATAACCACCTCACTGATGTATAACAGTATTAAACGGCTGACCCCCTCTGGTCAAACAGATAAAGCAGTTGAAAGTTTTTACCAAATGATTAAATTTGAAACCGAGGAAGAAAAACAGGTGCTTATGGCTTGTCTGGAAGAAAATATGAATGAGGAGTACCGGGCAACACTTCAGTATATATGCCACCGGATATCGGCACAGGGGAAAAACAATATGATTGCTGAGGCGTTCAAAACAGCAGCCCTGGATGAGATGGCTCATATCCTCTATTTTTCAGATATGATAACAAAACTGGGTGGAGATCCTATTTTTACAGACTGGGAAATTGATAAGAGTACTGATCTGAAAACTATGCTTCAAAAAGATATTCAGCTGGAAAGAGAGGCGATAAAAAGATATTCAGACCAGCTTGAGAAATTAAAGCAATATCCTGAGCTGCATTCAATTATTGAAAGTGTTTTAAGTGATGAAGAAGACCATCAGGATACTTTTACAGATTTTATGAAACACATAATTCCTGAGGATTGAGAGACGCCTAAAACAGGAATGGATCGTTGGCTATCACAATTAAAAACAAACCCGAACAATAAATAGTATTTTAATAACAAGAAGGAGAAAAGAAAATGGGAAAGACAGAAGAAAATTTAAAAGCTGCATTTGCAGGAGAATCACAGGCAAGAAATAAATATACTTACTTTTGCAAAAGTTGCCAGAAAAGAAGGGCTGCATTGTATTGCTGAAATATTTGAAGAAACTGCGATGAATGAGATGCAGCACGCAAAAGACGAGTTTAAATTGTTAAATGGTATTGGTGATACAGTGACTAACCTGAAAGCTGCTATCGACGGAGAAGACTATGAAACGGTTCAGATGTATCCTGCCTTTGCAAAAGAGGCTGGAGAAGAAGGTAATCTTGAAGCTGTCAGGTTATTTGAACAGATTGGAAAAGTTGAAGCACAGCACAGAGACCGGTATAAAAAACTCTTAGAAAGGCTTGAAAACGGAACCCTTTATAAACGTGATGAGCCAATTCGCTGGAAATGTTCCAAGTGTGGGTATGTTATCGAAGGAACTGAGCCTCCACCCAAGTGCCCGGCCTGTCAGCATCCGAAGGAGTATTTTATTTCTGACAACCTCTCTCTGTAATATTAGATAACAGTTTCTCCTGTTTTTCATTCTTATGAAAGACAGGAGAAACTTAATTTGAAAGGAAAAAAATGAAAAAGTGGAGATGCACAACATGCGGTTATATTTATCAGGGTGATTCTCCTCCTGATCCCTGCCCGAAATGTTTTATGAGCCAGTCGAAGAAACCAGGTAAGCTGTTTGTTGAAGTGAAAAAACAATAATGTTTTAAATTTGGAGGTTTGTTATAATGTCAAAAATATCCTTAAAAGGTTCACCCTTTAATACCATTGGTGAATTGCCGCCTTCAGGTGTTGATACTCCTGATTTTGAACTTGTCAAAACAGATCTTTCTTCTGTGAGTATATCCAGCTTTCAGGGTAAAAAAATTATTTTAAATATTTTTCCAAGCATTGATACTCCGGTGTGTGCTGTGTCTGTCCGGAGGTTTAATCAGGAAGCAGTTGAGCAGAACAATACTGTTGTTTTATGTATTTCAATGGACCTTCCGTTTGCTCAAGCAAGATTCTGCGGTGCAGAAGGACTTGATAATGTAATCATGCTCTCTGATTTTCGTACAGGTCAGTTTGGCCGGGATTATGGTGTCAGGATTATTGACGGGCCTTTGCAGGGTCTTTTGTCCAGGGCAGTTGTTGTTATTGATGAAAGGGCTAAAGTCCTTTATTCACAGCAGGTCGAAGAGGTCTCACAAGAGCCTGATTATGAATTGGCTCTCTCATTTTTATAAAAACAATCGATCGGAGAGTATCCCTCCGCTCGATTGTTTTTGTATTATCTTCAAGATGTTTTTGACTGTTCTTCAAGATTAGATGGTACCGGAATCCTGATCTTAAGAATACCGTCTTTTAAAACTTTAATTATTTTCCTTTTTTCAATTCCCTGCGGGAACCTTACAACACTTTTAAAGTTATCACTATAACTATCAGGTCTATGGTTATTGATTTTTGCATTATTTACCAGGGCCTTCTTTTGCCCTTTAATTGTAAGGAAACCATTTTTATAATTAACATCTATATCCTTTAAACTAAAGCCTGGAACGTCCATCTGGAGCAGATAATTACCGTTTTTTTTCTTTATATCAACCAAAGGAGTCCACTTAATCTTTTCTTCAAGATCAGAAAAAGAATGATTAATATAATCGATGTACTCATTCCAGTGCACAAGCATATCAAACGGGCTTTTAGTTTTAAACAATGCTATAGCCATTTTAAACCTCTATTTTGGTGCTTGATTTATTCCTCAATAAAAATATAATCATTTATAAAACTTGGTCAAGGGTGTGGGTTAAATATTAAAAATATCCAGTAAGATTAGGATAGGTTAATGCGTAATATTAAAATATCTTTTGGGTTATTTTTGATAACCCTATTTTCACTTATCCTGTTTACTGGGGGTGGTACAGAAAAGTTTGAAATTATTGAAAATAAATGCGGACAATGTCATAAAACATCTCTTGTGTATAAGAAAAAGAGATCTCCCGGTGACTGGGAAATGGTTGTTTTTGGGATGAAAGCCCGTGGGCTCAAGATATCAGCTGATGAAGAAAAAGAATTGATGAGAGTTCTAAACAATTCTTTTTCTCTGGAATAATTATTGTCTTCATAAAAACCCTCGCCATTGGCGAGGGTTTTTATGAAGAGTAGTCCCATTGGCACTAACGTTGCCCTTGAAGCACGCCCCTATGGGGCATGTTCAAGCCACCCGCTATTCGGGTGGTTGTTGACTTTAGAACTTACATGTTCCTTTTCCCTGCTTCTGCAGATACTTTTGATGGTATTCCTCGGCACGGTAAAAATCCGAGGCTTTAGTAATTTCTGTTACTATTTTTCCTTTAAACCTATCCGTACTGTTTTGCTCCTTCTTTGATCTTAATGCAATTTGCTTTTGTTTGTCATTATGATAAAAGATTGCGGATCTGTACTGTGTCCCGAAATCAGGCCCCTGCCGGTTAAGGGTTGTGGGATTGTGTGTTTGCCAGAACATATTAAGGAGCTGTTCATAGGAGATCTGATCAGGGTCATATTCAATATGGACGACTTCCGCATGATTCGTGTTTCTCATACACACATCTTCATATGTCGGATTTTCTAAATCACCGCCCATGAAACCTACTGCTGTTGAGAGTACTCCTGAAACAGATTGATAAGCAGCCTCCACACCCCAGAAACAACCCGCAGCAAAAGTGGCCTGTTCTTTTAGACTTTTTGATTTTAACGGCATTTATTTATCTTTATTAAACAGCTCCTGGTATTTTGTATATCCTTCCTGATCCATTTTATCAGTAGGAATAAAACGAAGTGCTGCTGAGTTGATACAATAGCGCTGCCCTGTCGGTGCGGGTCCGTCATTAAAAACATGGCCAAGGTGTGCTTTGCTTTTTTTGCTTCTTACTTCCGTTCTCGACATGCCGAGTGTTCTGTCAACTTTTTCTATGATATGATCTTTATCAATAGGCTTTGTAAAACTTGGCCAGCCGGTACCTGAATTAAATTTATTTTTTGAAATAAAAAGCGGTTCGCCGGATATAACATCAACATATATTCCTTCCTCTTTATTGTTCCAATAGGCATTTCTGAAAGGGGGTTCCGTACCATTGTCCATGGTTACATGATATTGTTCTTTGGTAAGAAGATTTTTTAATTCCTTCTTTTTTGAATCAGAACTGTCCATGACCGGATTTTCTTTCCCGTTTATTTGTGCAAAGGTAAATGCTGCGATTAGCACAATGAAAATAAATACAGTAAAGACTGCTGTAATTAAAGATTTTTTGGTTTCAGATCTTTTCATGCTTCAGATAATCTAAAAGGGGGTATGTTTTAAACATACCCCCTTTAATTATTTATTCAATCTTTACATCGATTGTTTTGGGTTCTTCAACCTTCGGCGTTGGAATGGTCAGTTCCAGTACGCCGTCATGATATTTTGCTTTAATTTGTTTTTCGGTCAGACCTTCAGAAATTTTGAAACTTCTTTGAAAGGTACCGTATGACCTTTCAATTTTGTGATAATTGTTTTTGTTTTCCTCATGTTCAGTTTTGCGTTCACCTTTCAGGGTAAGATAACCATTTTCAACAGTTACTTTAATATCTTCTTTTTTCAGTCCTGGAAGATCAGCTCTTAAAATATACTCTTTTTCTTTGTGTTCAATATCAACTGCAGGATACCAGGTACTTTTTAAATTTTCTGTGGTGAAGCTGTCATCAAAGAAGTTTTCAAAGTCGTCATACCATGTGGTAAGTCCTTCAAAAGGTCTTCGTCTTTTAAATAATGTAAGTGCCATGATTAACACCTCCTTTTTAGAAAAGTTATTATTCCTTTCACTAAAAAAATAATCACTTAATAAGAGGAGTCAAGATATGAAAAATATTAAATGTGTTTTTGTCTTCGTACAAGTTCTCATCTTTAAATAAGGATTTTTGATGAGATTATTTACAGTTGGACTTTATTCTTCAAAGACTTGTACTCGAGGAAATAACCAATTCATCTGCTTTGCGAGTGGCTAAATTCTTATGGCAGCAAAAGGCCTATTGCAATTGTCTCAAAATGGCATTTAAATTATATTAAATTGTAGGAATGATTATATTTTACATGACCATGCTGAATAGTTTTAAAATATATAAGTGAGCTAACCTATTATTTTAACTTAAAAAAAAATATTATAAATTATAGTTAGTTTTATGGCATATCATTTGCTTTATATCTTTAAGTGCTAAAAATAAAGAATACTGTATAGTTGATATATAGAATTCCTTAATTGAAATGATGATATTTTCAATATCAGAAAAGAGTTGTTAGCTCAGCTTGGAGGAATATGACAATACCCTTTAGATCTTTTGTCCCAAATACTTTTAAAATTGGCCAGGAAAGTCGGCCCCGGGTAACAGACGAACATTACAGTTCACGTGATGGTGTCTTTATCTGTGGAGATCTTGCCGGGCATCCAACTCTTAAGACTTCAATACGGGATGGTTATCAAACCATACGTTCTGCAGAAAAGTGGCTTAATAGAAAAAATCTTATTGGTTTAAATGATTATGATGTGGTGATCTGCGGAGCAGGGGCATCTGGTATTGCTGCAGCTTTTGAAGCAAAGAAACTTAACCTTAACTATCTGGTTTTGGAGAAAAACAGGCCTGCGAATACTATCGTAAATTTTTCTGAGGGTAAAAAAATACTTGCCAGACAGGAACTCCTTGAGCTGGATACAAGAGCTCTGGCTTGACAACTGTACAAAAGAAGAGCTTCTGGTGAAATGGGACAGATCAACTGGATGAAGAGCAGATTGAGATTGTTTGCGGAAAGGAACTTACCGCTATAAACAACACTTCTTCCGGAGTCCAGGTCAAGACAAAAGATAAAAGCAAATATTCATGCGGCGCAGTTATTTTATCTATTGGCAGAAGCGGGAATCCAAGGCGGCTAAATATCAACGGTGAGGACCTTGATCATGTTCATCACATGCTTCTCCATCCAAAAGGATATGAGGGAAAAAAAATAGTTGTCGTGGGCGGGGGGAATAGCGCTTTGGAAGCTGCCTGCTCTCTTGCAGATCATGGCGCACACGTCAGCATTTCCTATCGGCAGGATGGTCTTTTTTAGAGCGACCCAGGCAAACAAAAAGGATATTTATCATCATATTCAGCAAGGGACAGTAACACCGTATTTTTCATCTCAGGTAAATGAAATTTTACCGGAATCTCTGATCCTTCAAACGGGAAAAAAATTGGAAAATATTCCTGCAGATGAGGTCTTTGTACTTATTGGTGCAGAGCGCCAAAGAAGCTGCTGTCTTACCTTGATATCAGCTTTGAAAATGACTGGCCAATAAAAAGGTTTTATCTTCTTTGCGCCTCATTTATAACGGTATGGTTGTTTTATGCCTTTTCAAAATGGGGTGATGCAACAACTGCACGTGAGTTTCCATTTAGTCTTTTGGGTAAAGCCTGGGACGTATTGCCCGGGTATATTCATCCCGGTGTAACAAAGACTTTTGTTTATACGCTGATTGTCATTTGTTTTGGGATTCCTGCACTTCTGCGCTGGCGTTCAAAGCCACGATTGAAAACCTACCAGACCTGGCGTTATATTGTCATATTTATTACTCAGGGTTTTTTTCTGTTTGTATTTCCGGAATTTATACTGAAACTTTTTGATGCATCCAACTACTGGCGCTTTTATGCTGTGGTGATGCCTTTTCCCCTTGTGTATGAGACTTTTTTTTATGGTCCCTCGGTATTCTGGATTGTTTTTTGCGCATTGGCAGCTTTTGTGTTTTTGCCTATCTTTATATACTGGCATGGAAAACGGCTATGTTCATGGATCTGCGGATGCGGATGCCTTTCCGAAACCCTGGGTGACCGGTATCGGCATTATGCCCCCCAGGGTGATTTATCACGGAAAATAGAACAGCCGATCATGTGGTTTGTTTTATGCTGGTCTTTTTTCTCGGCAATTCTATTTCTCATGATTGCCGGAGGCAGTGGGGTAAAACCATGGTATGTTGAATCTTATATTTATTTTGTTGATTTCTGGCTTGCTGCTGTTGCTGGGGTGGCCCTGTATTTTTTCTTTGGTAATCGTATCTGGTGCCGCTTTTTTTGTCCACTTGCACATTACATGCGACTGCTTTCAGCTCTATACAGTAAATTTAGAATAAAACCCGCAGATAGGTGTATTGCCTGTGGGGAATGTTCTCGTTACTGCCAGATGGGAATTGATGTTATGAAATTCGCTTTAAAAGATGAACCTGTGAATAATCGTAATTCAAGCTGTATTGGATGCGGGATCTGTGTTTCTGTTTGTCCTGTGGATAATCTTACCATGGGAGAGAAATTTCCAAATGAAGAAAATTATCTTGAATAGGAACTTTAACCGGGTAAATTTATGAAATTAGATTGTTATTTTTTAAGGAGATAAGATGTCTGATAATCTTGCTGATTTCAGTGAAAAAATAACCAGTATCAACCCTGATCTTTTGTTTTTTGAAAACCTGGAAATTCTGCAGATTAACCTTGGTAATCTCTGTAATCAGCGCTGTAAGCACTGTCATGTTAATGCAGGCCCAGATGGCAAAAATATTATGGATCGCTCAACTATAGACAAGGTGATCCGTTTTATTAAAAAATAATCCTGACATAACACTTGATATCACAGGCGGTGCGCCTGAGATGCATCCGGACTTTGTTTACTTAATTGAAAAATTAGATGAGCATAATGGTAAAAAGATTGTTAGAACAAATCTTACCATTATAACCGAGGATAAAATGGATTGGCTTCCGGGATTTTATCGTGATCACAATGATTGTAATAACTGCGTCATTGCCCTGTTATTCCAGGGAAAATGTTGATACACAACGCGGCAACGGCGTTTTTGAAAAGAGTATAAAGGCTTTAAAAATGCTTAATGATGTCGGTTACAGCAGGTCTCATGAGCTTAATCTTGTTTATAATCCAAACGGGCCGACGCTTCCGCCGTCACAGGATGAGCTTGAAAGCTGTTACCGTGAGCAGCTTTCGCAAAATTTCAATATGGAGTTTAACAATCTTTATACCATAACTCAACAATCCTGTTGGGCGGTTTGAAAAAGTTTTAAGGTTAGAAAATGGTTATGAAGATTATATTAAGATGCTGTCTGATAATTTTAATCCTGATGCTGCGCAAAACATTATGTGCAGAACTCTTGTAAGTGTTAACTGGGAAGGAAAACTTTTTAACTGTGATTTTAATCAGGCAAAGGGACTTCCCATACGAGACCTGCAGGGCAATATTATATGTATAGATGAAATTGAGGACTTATTATCAGGGTACTTATGAGATCTTAACCGGGGAACACTGCTATTCATGTACTGCGGGCTCGGGGTCCAGTTGTACAGGTGAAATTGCTGCGAATAACCAAAGCGCATATAAAGATATTAATGATTACTACGGGAAGGTTCTTAAAAGTACAGTGATCTTAAAACTTCTGCCTGTTGTTCAATTGATTCAATTCCTCTTTATCAAAGGAAAATTATAAATATGATAGAACCTGAAATTCTGGACAGGTTCTACGGTTGCGGTTCGCCGATTCCTCTTTGTCTTAAAGGCTGTAAGGTCATTGACCTGGGGTGCGGGACAGGAAGAGATGTTTACCTTGCTTCAAAGCTTGTGGGTGAAAAAGGATTTGTTGTTGGTGTTGATATGACAAGTGAACAGCTTATGGTTGCCAGGAGAAACATGAAAAAACAGATGGAAACTTTTGGTTATAAAAAACCTAATGTGGAGTTTCTTAACGGGACATATTGAGAAATTAGATGAGATTGGGATTGAAGATAGTTTTGCTGATGTTGTTATCTCAAATTGTGTGATCAATCTTTCACCTGATAAACGATCGGTTTTTAGAGAAATATTCAGGGTCTTAAAACCGGGCGGTGAGCTGTTTTTTTCCGATGTTTTTGCGGGTCAGCGTGTTCCCGAGCATATTTCATCTGATCCGGTCCTGAGAGGTGAATGTTTGGGGGGCGCAATGTATATAGAGGATTTCCGAAGAATGCTTCGTGATTTGGGCTGTTATGATTTCAGGGTTGTTTCAAAAAGAAAAATTGAATTAAATAACCATAAAATTGAAGAAATGGCCGGTATGATAGATTTTTATTCAATGACAATCAGGGCTTTTAAATTGAATGATCTGGAAGATGCCTGTGAGGATTATGGCCAGACAGCTGTTTATTTGGGGACGATACCTGAATGTCCTCACAGTTTTATGCTTGATGACCACCATACCTTTATAAAAAATAAACCGCTTCTTGTTTGCGGAAATACCGCATCAATGCTTCAGAACAGCAGATATAAAAAGCATTTTAAAATTATGGGGAACAGGGAAAAGCATTTCGGGCTTTTTGAATGTTCAAATACTTCTGAATGCAAGGATAATTCTCAGGGAGGTTCCTGCTGCTGATATGTCCAGAGAAAAAAGCATAACAATAATTTCTTTTATTATGTTGTTTTGTCTTACAATGTTTTCCGTCCACTCTGGAGATTCAGGCAGGAGGACAGGCATTTTTAAGTAATTCATTACTGGGACAGCGGCAAAGCTGAGTTTCAAACGTATAATGCTAAAATTGAAAAATATGGCTATACAAGAGATGCTGAAATTAAGATCATTCTGGTTAAGGAACCCTTTGATCTATTAGACGGGTAAAGTCTTTAACTGTGCCGGAACCGATTAAAGTCACTAAAAATGAATTATATTCAGTCTTTTCCCGTGGGTGTCTATGAATATAACCAGATGGCATCAATCTTTTTTGAACGTTCTTCGGGCAGGATATTGAAGTACAGCATGAGCAGTCAGGATGGATGCGGAAGTTCTTATATGCAGTACATCAATAATGGTAAAGACATAATTTTATTTTTCATTCATACTTTGATGATGAAGGGTGAAATAAAACGCACCATAACAGAATCTGATCCCATTTATTTTTATGATGCATTGCCGCTCATTTTACGTTTTAGAATAAAAGACAAGAGTCCGTATAGGGTTAAAATATTTCCCGGGTTTATAAGTAACAAATTTACAGAACCCATTCCCTATGAGGTGAAAGTTACAAAGACCTTTCTCGAGAAAGTAACATTTAACAATATAATTTATCAGTCAGTTTACTCTAGTTGTGGTGAATGGCGGCGGCAAAAGGATATGCTTTATTTTGACTATGTATATCCTCATCGTCTCATTAAATGGAAAATGAATAACAAAGATGAACTTAATTTAGACAAATCATCTTTTATTTATTACTGGGAAAAGATCAAACCGGGTGATGATATTACAGATTAATTTCGATGTCCCTTAAATATTAATTTAAAAGCAGGCTGAAAAAATGATAAAAAGAAAAACATTCTATGTCATTCAAATTATATTTTTATTAATAATGTGCAGCAGTAAATTGTTTGCCAATGGGGATGTGAACCCTTCATGCGAATGGGATTTTATTTTGAAGAAATATGTGCATGAAGGTAAAGTTGACTACAATAAAATAATCAGTACGCCTGCTGATTTAAAAAGGCTGAATGATTATTTAACAACTCTTGGAAATACTGAAGTGTCTTTACTTACAAGGGATGAGCAACTGGCATTCTGGATCAATGCATATAATGCTTTTACTGTAAAACTGATTCTTAATCATTATCCATTAAAAAGTATAAAAGATATAAAAGACCCC
>PVMK01123921.1_pt1 | contig 22148 bp, 23 predicted proteins | sample 1853481 | NCBI WGS metagenome assembly PVMK01 (sample SAMN08533507, study PRJNA380276) | Marine sediment metagenome, whole genome shotgun sequencing project.
TACTTTATGCTTGATACAAATTAAGTTTTATGCAATAAAGGCAAAAATTTTGGTGCAAAGGAGTCTACAATGCCGAGAACACAGAGATTGATAATAGATGATGAAACAGCGGTATATCACGTGATGTCCCGAACGGCTTTGGACGGATTTCCCTTGGGTGATATTGAAAAAGATTTCATGATAGATCTTATCAGGAAGTATTCTGCCCTGTATTTTGTTGAAATTTTAGGATTTTGCTTGATGGGAAACCATTTCCATATTTTAGTGAGGATGTTTCCCGAGTACAAATTTACAGATGACGACATAAAAAAACGATTTGTTGGATTCTATGGTGATGACAGAGCGTTTACAGATGGTCAGATTCCATCATTGCGGATGAAATTAGCAAATCTATCTGAATTTGTTCGTGAAATAAAGGTTGGCTTTACCAGGTATTTCAATAGACGTCACAACCGAAGGGGCTATTTCTGGGGAGATCGTTTTAAAAGCGTAATTGTTGAAAATGGTGAGACTCTAATCAACTGCCTGGCATATATAGACTTAAATCCTTTGCGTGCAGGTCTGGTTGAACGCCCTGAACAATACCGCTGGAATTCCCTCGGCTATCATATCCAGACCGACAATAAAGATGACTTTTTATCCCTTGATTTTGGTCTTAATGAATTTGGCGCCGGTGGAATACGCTCTGCTGTCACAAGTGAATTCCACAGTGCAGGTGTGCTGGATGCCGAAGAAAGGCTGAAACATTATCGCCGCTATGTTTATGAAGCTGGAGCTGTCAATAGATCAGAAAAACCCACTGCAGGTGTGATTAACAACAGCGTTTTGGCAAAAGAGCGAAAGGATAATTTCGAGCTTAAACGTGTCCAAAGATTTAGATACCGTACCCGCTATTTCACAGATTCAGGTATTATCGGTACCAAAGAATTTGTGTCCACGAATTACCAGAGGTTTAAAGATATTTTTATGTCAAAGCGAGAAAAGGTCCCCAGGGCTGTTGCCGGTTTAGATGGGGTTTATTCGTTAAAGAGGTTGGTGGAATAGAGATCTAAGTACCTATAATTAAGAGATTTCGATTCGGAAATACTCCAATTTTATTCTTTCAACAATTCGGTCATTTCCTGCACAAAGGCCTGACTCTTCTCAACTATTTCCTGAACTTGGTCGCTTTCAAAATTAACTAAAGGGCGATAATCCGCTTTCTGCCGGTTATCAAATAACCAATCGAAATGTTTCCCCCATTCAGTTCCTATCATTTTAGGCTTGATATAATCCCGAATTTTGGAGGCGACCAGCCGACAGATTATCGTGAGCCGATGCAAGGTCTTCAATAGATTTCTCGAGCCAGTACTCGGTAATTAATTTCTCACTCATCCTACGATGGCCCCATCTTTGATAATTTCATGGTAAATTGGAAAAGATGGAAACAAACCCTTTTCCCATTCATCAATTGGAACAAATAGCGGACTGAATATCACATCGTATTGCAGACCAATGTCAAACAGAGTGTCCCCTATGGCTTTTTCATCCTTCCAGGACAGCTGAACCGTGGTGATAAGCAGCAAATCGATGTCTGAGTCCTTATCGTCGTCTCCCCGTGATTTAGAGCCAAAAAGGATTATTTTCTCAACGGAAGTAAGTTTGTTAAGTATTCTGACTGCTTTTTCAATTGCACAGCGTTCACTTTTCACCAGAGATATTTTTTCGATTGATTTCATTTTCACTGCCCTCATGGGTTTGCACGAAAATGTGCATATCCATGTGGAAAACATGGCTCTCAAAAGAGGGTATACCATTTATTATCACATATCCCTTTTTTAAACAATATGGATGGCCTTGGCAAAGGTAACGATCATGCAATCTGGGAATGTTATGAGAGGATCCCTTTAATAGAAAAGAGAATGCTTAATAAATAAGAAGGGCTTAACCCTATTGAGTTAAACCCTTGATTCTACTGGTGCCGAGGGACAGAATCGAACTGCCGACACGGGGATTTTCAGTCCCCTGCTCTACCGACTGAGCTACCTCGGCAGGTGACACCAGGTCTCACTTTTGAAACAACATTTACTATGCCAAGCCTTATCTTTTGTCAAGATTTTTTTAGCCCATATACAATTACCAAAAAAATCGAAACCCGAATATCGAAATACGAAGCAAATTCAAAATTCTAATTCTCAAATGCTCTAAACCAAATAGAGGCAAACGGTCGCTATGGATTAGTTGATTCTGTGCCCATATCGCCGAACAAATATTGGACCAGGGCAACGGCAGCGATGGTGGCGGTTTCGGCCCGCAAAATGCGAGGGCCCAGTCCGGCGGATATGAATCCGCTATTTTGGACCAGCTTTATCTCCTGTTCGCTGAACCCGCCTTCGGGTCCCAGCATGATCAAAATCTTTTTAAATGGATGGGCCGCCTCTGACAGCCGGTCACGGGAGAGAGGGGAGGATTCATTTTCCCAGAAAACAACCTTCAGGTCACAACTGTTGCTGAAATCCAGGATTTCTTCAAAGGAAAGCGCATCCCCGATTTGCAGGGCATCGATGCGCCGGCACTGCTTGGCCGCTTCGGTGGCGATTCGCATCCATCTCTGGGAGCGGCCGGCCAGTCGTTTCCGGTCGGGTCTGGCAATGGAGCGCTGGGAAAAGAAGGGAATCCAGCGCGACGCTCCCAGCTCACACAGTTTGCGCACCAGATCGTCCATCTTTTTTTCTTTTAAGAACGCCTGGGCCACAATGATGTGGACACCGGGTTGAGCAGTCGCCTCAATTTTGCGCTGAATCTCAACCGCTACATTTTTGGCGGACACACTGACAAGGACGGCCTCATACTCAAAACCGGTGCCGTCAAAGAGTTTCAGGCTGTCGCCCGGTTTCATACGCAACACGTTTTTGATGTGGTGGGCCTCCGGTCCCTTGATCAACACCAAGGGGCTGGTTGCCGAAGACGGATCAATAAAAAAATATCGCATCCACTTTCTGTATAACTGATTGCAAATTCCTGCAACGGTTTTTCACCGCTTATCAAAATATTGTTCCGAAGTAAGGATTTGCGGTATAAGTGGTTGTGAATCGGACAATCTTTTATACAAAATCTGATATCTGAATTTCAAAAGCCGAATTCAAATACCTTGACACTAGGGGGCCCATATGGTAATTTTTCTAAAGATACTAATAATTTGAAAATTATTTCGACATTGCAAATGGCACCCTTTTCCCCGCATGGTGATGAACATGATCGAGAAAAAAGATCCCCATCAAAAAACTATCACGGACGATCCTTCCGATGATGACGACATCATCGAACTCACCGATGAGGTCATAACAAAACCCCAAGAAGACGACCGCACAGCCGGCCCTCAAAAATCGGCCAATATTTCGGCACAAACCGCTAAGACAGAATCGGTATCTGATGATGGAGACGATATCATCGATTTGAAAGACACGCACGAAACAGAGCTGTCGGAAGACGAAGATTTCATTGATCTGAATGATCCGGTACAGATGAGAGAATCGCAATGGAAGAGGACGAGATTATTGCTTCGGCCATCGAAGAATCTTTGGGCGCCGATGAAGATGAACTTGATGCCGAAAAGATCAGGCTGACCGATGAATCCGATCTTGAATCCCAAGAAGATGATGGGTGGGATCATTCTTGATACAGGCGATGACGACCTTGCAGCTCAGTCCGACCCTGACGCAGCCGTGATGCAAAAAGCTGAGGATGTATTTGATGCTGAGGAGGAATCGAGCTTGAATACGAAAGCGATGAAGATGAATATGATTTCTTTGCCCTGGATGATCAAAAAACCCTGGAGGATCTTGAGACCATCTCCATGATCGACGAAGAGCCTGATGAAGACGTGGATGACGATATCCGTTTTGATCCGGTAGCAGGCCTCGACATTGACTCCGACGAAGACGATGAGATCATTACCCTGGATCCTGATCAGCATGAAGGGCCTGACCTCATGGCACTGGAGGATAAGGAAACCCTGGAATTTGAGGACAGCAGCGATGTGCCGGATTTAACCGACGAAATGGATTTCGAGTTTGAGGACGATGAAGATGAAAGCGTCATGGCTGCCGAGGAAGAGCTAAGTGCTAAGGACAGCGATGATATTATTGCCCGGGCAGTTGAAAAATCTTTGACTCAGGATGAGGCAACTGCGCCAATCGATCTGGCGATGGAGCGCGAGTTTGAATCCCCCGATGACAATGGCATTATGGCTAAGAACGATGCCCCGCAAACGGCAGAGGATATAATAGCCGCACTAGCGCAAGAAGACACCCTGAAATTCGAGGAAGACGAGGAATTATCTGATATCGAAGATGATATCGATCCGGAGCCCGCATATGAGGTCCTCCACCTGAATGAATTCGATGACGACACCACCGAAGAGGAGGACGACATTATTGAAATAACTGAATTTGATGAACATTTTCCAAAGGAAGACGAAAAAAAATTAGAACGCGCCGGCGTTTTGGATGCAGCCGAACCGGATGAGGAAGATTTTCTCGAACTTATCGAGGTGGAAGATGACGGTCAGACGGAGGATGAAGAAATCATTGAAGTCAACCAATCCGAAGAACAGATCGTCCAAGATGAAATTGATATTTTTCAGCGAAACTTTAGGGGAAGAGCCTGAATTTGAAAGCGATGATACGCAACCCGTCGAAGAAACACCGGCCATGGACACCATGATGACAATGGATACCCTAACGCCGCCATCTGAAGACGAAGAATTTAACTTTAGTTTTGATCCCAGCCAGATATCACAGAAGGTCGATAGGCTGGACACATTTTTATCATCAGATTCTACCACCGAGCCTGAAATGGCGTTGCAGCCGGAAGATCAATTCGAAGATGATGAAAATGCGGAAGAAGATCTACAGACTGTGCAGGATACAGGCGACGCTCCGGCGGTAACACCCGATCAGATCAATTCGCTTCTCGAACGCGTCATCAAAGAAAAATTCTCCGGCAAAATTGAAGATATCATCTATGAAGCGATCGAGAAGGCCGTTTCTAAAGAAATTGACAGGCTGAAAGGGAGCCTGCTTGATAGTACCGGTCTCGGTGACAATGAATAGAAGTGGTTGCAAAACCCCATCTAATCCGCCTCCGGCGGATCTTTGGACGTAATTTGGGATTTTGAAACCACTTCAAGATGAGGTCCTTGAAAAGCGGCCATTGTTCATCGGTTTTGAAATATCAGGTTAGATCATAGAAAGCACTGGTAAAATGAAGGGGATTTGTTTATAATTCCCTTTTTTATTTGGGGCCAACGATAATACGGTAAACCTCCATTGAGTATAAGCGATCACCACGGAAGGGCACGGTATCGTCCAAAAGGGGATGAAGGAGCGTTAGCAAAATGAGTATCAAAGAATTTGCCAAAGGTTATGAGCCGCACGAAGTCGAAAAACGCTGGTATGCGTATTGGGAAAAAGAACAGCTGTTTACCGCCGAAGATCAAAGTCCGCAGGCGAGCTATTCCATTGTCATCCCACCGCCCAATGTTACCGGCGTGCTGCACATGGGACATGCCTTGAATAACACCATGCAGGATATTCTATGCCGCTATCGGCGGCTGAGAGGAGATAATGTCCTGTGGATGCCGGGTACGGACCACGCCGGTATTGCAACCCAAAACGTAGTTGAAAAAAATCTGGCCCAAGAGGGCACCGACCGTCATCAACTGGGCCGGGAAAAATTCATTGAAGCCGTATGGCAATGGCGGGAGAAATACGGCAGCGCCATCATCAACCAGCTAAAACGCCTGGGAGCTTCCTGTGACTGGGGGCGGGAACGCTTCACCATGGATAAAGGACTGTCCATAGCCGTGCGCAAGGTGTTTGTTCAGCTTTACGAGGAAGGCCTTATCTATCGCGGAAATTACATAATCAACTGGTGCCACCGGTGTCATACGGCATTGGCGGATCTGGAGGTCGAACACGAAGAGCATGACGGACACCTGTATCATATACGCTATCCTTTCCCGGATGGATCAGACGGCATTGTGGTGGCGACGACCCGGCCGGAAACCATGTTAGGTGACACTGCGGTGGCGATTCACCCTGAGGATCCACGCTATCAAAACATCGGACACGATACGGTCATATTGCCTCTGATGAATAGAGAAATTCCGATCATTAAAGACAGCTATGTAGACATGTCCTTTGGCACCGGGGGACTGAAAGTCACCCCGGCCCATGATCCCAATGACTTTGAAATCGGTGCCCGTCATAACCTTGCCAGCCTGAAGGTCATCAGCGACAATGGCGACATGACCGCCGAAGCCGGATCCTATGAAGGACTGGACCGATTTGAATGCCGCCAGTCTGTGGTAAAAGATCTGGATCAGCAGGGTTTACTGATCAAAGTTGAACCCTATAAACACAGTGTCGGCCACTGCTACCGCTGCAAGACAGTGGTTGAACCGAACCTGTCCAAACAATGGTTTGTGCGCGTCAAACCCCTGGCTGAAAAAGCCATCGCCGCTGTTAAAAACGGGAGAGACCAAAATTATCCCGGATATGTGGACCAACACCTATTACGACTGGATGAATAATATCCGGGACTGGTGTGTGTCTCGCCAGATCTGGTGGGGTCATCAGATCCCGGCCTGGACCTGTGGAGCCTGTGGCGAAATCGTGGTGGCGATGGAGGCCCCGCAGGCCTGTCAGGTCTGCGACAGCAAAGATCTGGTGCAGGAAACCGATGTGCTGGACACCTGGTTTAGTTCAGCACTATGGCCTTTTTCGACCATGGGATGGCCGCAAGAAACGCCGCTGCTGAAAACTTTTTATCCCACATCGGCCTTGGTTACCGGATTCGACATTCTTTTTTTCTGGGTGGCGCGCATGATGATGATGGGCATCCATTTCATGGGCCAGGTCCCATTTAAGGAGGTCTACGTACATGCCCTGGTGCGGGATGAAGCCGGCAAAAAGATGAGTAAATCAAAAGGCAATGTGATCGATCCCTTAAGCGTCATCGAGCGTTATGGTACCGACGCCTTCCGCTTTACCCTGGCTGCTTTTGCCGCCCAGGGACGGGATATCAAAATGTCCGAAAAACGTGTGGACGGCTACCGGCATTTCATTAACAAACTGTGGAATGCAGCCCGTTTTTCCCTGATGCATCTTGATCGCGGCTACGAAGCCGCCAATCTTCAAAACCTTTCATTGCCGGACAAATGGATTCTATCCCGCCTGCAGCATGTCACCAGCGAGGTAACCGCTGCCCTGGACAGCTATCGATTCAATGAAGCCGCCGGCAGCGATTTATAACTTCGTGTGGCATGAGTTCTGCGACTGGTATCTGGAGGCCATCAAGCCGGCCCTGTACGATAAAGACCGCCGGGACACATTAGAAGCAACCCGGGCCGTGCTTTGGCGGGTTTTGCGTGACACCCTCGTGCTTTTGCATCCCCTTCATTCCCGTTTGTGACCGAAGAAATCTGGCATCATTTACCGGGAACGGACGGCTCGATCATGAAAGCCGTACATCCGGTGGATGCGGCCGAGTCCAACCGGCACCAGAAAGCAGAGGCCGAAATGGCGCTTTTGATGGAAGTGATCACCGCAATCCGGAATGTGAGAGGCGAAATGAACATCGCTCCGTCCCTTTCTTTGCAGGTTCAGGTACAATCCGATGACCGTCACACAAGGAAAATTTGTCAAGCCCACCAGGATCTGATCATCAATCTTGCAAGGCTCAGCTCGCTAACGGTAGAAAATCCCGGTCAAAGACCCAAATCATCAGCGACGGCTGTGGTAAACAGTGCGTCTATTTTTGTTTCCCTGGAGGGAATCATAGACTTTGCTAAGGAAACCCAACGGTTGGAAAGAGCAATCAAAAAATTAGCCGCCGAGCTGACAACCGTGGCCAAGAAGTTGGGAAATGAAGGGTTTTTAACCAAGGCTCCGGCGGACGTTGTAGAAAAAGTAAGGCAAAAGCAAAGCGCTTTACTCGAAAAGCAGCAGAAAATTCAGACGAATCTGGACAAGATAAAAGAAGTTGAGGCATAGAACGGGTTGCGGGTTGCGGGGTGCGGGGTGCGAGTTGAGGGTGGTGAATACCGTAAATCGATCCGCCGCAGGCGGATCATTCGTCAATAGTCAATCCTGAGGGAGGATCGGCATACAGCATGGAAACCATGTTGCGGCCTTTTTGTTTGGAACGATACATGGCTTTGTCCGCTCGCTGAATGAAGGTGGAAAGTTCTTCCTTGTGTTGATATTCCGTGACCCCGATGCTGATGGTAATCTTAACGTCTTTTCCGTTCAACGGTGAAAACCGCTCGGTCTCCAGCGCCTCTCGAATACGCTGAGCAACGGTTCCGGCCTCCTCGCCGTCGGTTTCCGGCAAAATTACCGTAAACTCCTCTCCGCCGTACCGGTAAGCGGTATCGTTGGCCCGCAGGCAGGATTTTATTATCTGGCTGAAGCGAACCAGGACTTTATCCCCTTCAAGATGACCGTAACTATCGTTGTAATCTTTGAAGTGATCGAGATCCAGCAATAACAGCGTGAGAGGATGTTTGTAGCGGTTAAAGCGATCAACCTCCGTTTCCAGCTGGGAATAAAAGGATCGTGAGTTGAAAAGTTTGGTAAGGCCGTCGGTGACGGCAAGCTTTTGCAGCTTTTCCATCATCCGGATGCGTTCCCTGGTGAGATCGCGTTCTTTAAGCACTCGCTTTAATCGCAGCATCAGTTCTTCGAGACGAACCGGTTTGATGACAAAATCGCTGGCACCAATGTTAATCGCCTCTTCATAGGAGTAGTCGTCGCTGTAACCGGTCATCACGATGACATCGGAATTCTTGTCTCTTTTTATGATTTTGGTCAATTCCAGGCCACCCATGCCGGGCAGAATGATATCCGTGATAACGACCTGAAATGATTTTTTTTCTAACATTTCGAGTGCTTCTTCGGCACAGGACACCGCATCGGATTTATATCCGGCAGAGTTGACGTACTCATTCATGGTACTGCGCACAGAAACATCGTCATCGACGATTAGGACGCTGACATTTTTGTTCGATGATACCATAAAAATTCCGTTCTGAATTATAAAAAACGAAAGCAGACTTGACAGCAGCTCCAAAAAATTGATAAAAGGCTAAATTTATTAATTATTATTTACAAGTATATCGGGAAATAAATCCACTGTCAACCGTCTTTTACGTTGGTAGGTTCTGGGTTCAGAGGTTAAAGACCGTTTGCCCGAAAATTCTGCAGAGTGATGTGTATTAATAGTGCTCTGCTATAATAATCCAGCATGATCACTCAAAACGCTGAACCCTGGAACCTTTGAACCTATGCTACCTGAACCCACAACCCGGAACGCTGAACTTTGAACCTTTGAACGATGACAAACATATGCAAAACATAAGAAACTTCAGTATCATCGCCCATATTGATCACGGCAAATCCACCCTGTCAGATCGACTCATCCAAACGGCCAATATCATACCTGATCGAGACTTTAAGGACCAGATCCTCGATACGATGGACATTGAAAGGGAACGCGGGATCACAATTAAAAGCCAGACCGTATGCCTGCCGTATACCGCCGAAGATGGAAAGACCTATTTTTTAAATCTCATCGATACCCCGGGACATGTGGACTTTACATATGAAGTCTCACGATCCCTTGCCTCCAGCGAAGGTGCCTTGCTGGTGATCGATGCCAGCCAAGGGGTCGAAGCCCAAACCCTGGCCAATTTATACCTGGCCCTGGAACATGATCTGGAAATTATTCCCGTCATCAACAAAATTGACCTGCCGTCTGCTGATATCGACCGGGTTAAAAAGCAGATTCAGGACGACCTCGGACTCGATCCGGATGAAGCCATTGAGGTATCGGCCAAGGAAGGCATAGGGATTGAAGACCTGCTGGAGGCAATTGTGAACAAACTGCCACCGCCGACCGGCGATCCTTCCGAACCGCTGAAGGCCCTGATCTTTGATTCACACTACGACTCCCTATCGAGGCACCATCGTGCACTTTCGCGTTTTTCAGGGAACAATTGCCGCCAAAGAAGTCATCACCTTTATGTCCAACAAGGCGGTCTACAAGATTGAAGAAGTCGGGATATTCCAGCTGGAGATGATCAAGCAAAAACAACTTTCGGCCGGGCAGGTCGGCTATATGATTGCCGGAATCAAGACTGTCAGCGACACCCGCTGCGGGGATACCATCACCTTGAAAGAACGGCCCTGTGACACGCCCAAGTCCGGTTTCAAAGAAGCCAAGCCGGTCGTCTTTTCATCCATCTACCCGGTGGCTTCGGATGGATACGAAGATTTCGTCATTGCCCTTGAAAAACTGACGCTTAACGATGCCGCTTTGATCTATGAAAAAGATACTTCCGTCGCCCTGGGGTTTGGTTTCCGCTGCGGCTTTCTGGGCCTGCTGCACTTGGAGGTGGTTCAGGAGCCTCTCGAGCGGGAATACGGCCTTTCGCTTATCCTCACCGCACCATCGGTTCGATATCAATTGACCATGAGCGATGGTACCGAATCGGTCATCGACAACCCTGCGCTGTACCCGGATCCGACTCTGATTGAACTGACCAAAGAGCCCTTTATTCGCGCCGCCATCATCGTTCCGGATCGCTACATGGGCGTGGTGATGAAACTGTGCCTGGATCGGCGCGGTGTAAATAAAAATTACCAGTATCTGACCAGTGATCGGCTCGAAATGATCTTCGATCTACCCCTGGCGGAAGTTATCTATGATTTCTATGACAAGCTCAAATCCGTCACCCAGGGATACGGTTCTTTTGACTACGATATCATCAATTTCCGGGTGACAGACCTGGTTAAAATGGACATTCTGATCAACGGGGAGCGGGTGGACGCCCTGTCCCAGCTGGTGCACCGAGACAACGCGGTAGCAAGAGCACGGCTAGCCTGTGAAAAATTGCGCGAAGAAATTCCCAGACAGATGTTTAAAATCGCCATTCAGGGTGCCATCGGCGGAAATATTATCGCCCGCAAAACCGTATCTGCTTTCAGAAAAGATGTGACCGCCAAATGTTACGGCGGAGACGTGACACGCAAACGAAAATTGCTGGAAAAGCAGAAAAAAGGCAAAAAGCGAATGAAGATGGTCGGACAAGTCATGATCCCCCAGTCGGCATTTTTAGCTGTACTGAAGACGGATACGGACTGACTCTCGATTGTGGATTTGGGATTTGGGATTTCGGATTGAAAAGGCCTATTAAGCGGTTGTAAAAATCGACCGGGTTTGCTGGTTGGCCAGTTGGCTTGGTTGATTTATTGATTTAAAGAACGGAATGGAGATTATGAAAAAAATTGCAATTCTTCCCGGTGACGGCATTGGCCCGGAGGTCATGCCGGAAGCTATTAAAATCCTGGACACAGTTAGCAAAAAATTTGAACTGCAGCTGGAATATGAATTTGGTGACGTGGGGGGTATGGCCTACGACAAACACGGCACCGCCCTGCCGGATCAAACCTTAAAGCTGTGTGAGTCCAGCGACTCGATTTTATTCGGTTCTGTCGGCGGACCCCGATGGGAATCACTGCCCCCGGAAGCGCAGCCGGAACGGGCCGCCTTGCTTCCTTTACGCAAACATTTTAAACTGTTTTGCAATCTGAGACCGGCAAAAGTCTTCAAAGCGCTGGTGCAATCCAGTCCGCTGCGTGCGGATATTGTGGGAGACGGATTCGACATTCTCTGTGTCCGTGAGCTTACCGGCGGTATATACTTCGGTCAGCCCAAAGGCAGAGAAGGCAACGGGTCTGATGAAAAGGCCTTTGACACCATGGTGTATAGCCGGCGGGAAATCGAAAGAATTGCCGAATGGGCATTTACTTCCGCTCGCATCAGACGCAAACGGGTCACCTCGATAGACAAAGCCAATGTGCTGACATCCATGGTTCTGTGGCGAGAGGTTGTCACCGAAGTCGGTAAAAAATTTAGTGACGTCGAGTTAGACCACCTGTATATCGACAACGCCACCATGCAGCTGGTGAAAGATCCCCGTCAGTTCGATGTTTTGTTATGCGGAAATATGTTTGGAGATATCATTTCGGATGAGTGCGCCATGCTGACCGGATCAATGGGACTGTTGCCGTCGGCCAGCATCAACGAAAAAAGCTTCGGGCTTTTTGAACCGGCGGGGGGCTCGGCACCTGACATTGCCGGCCGGGGAATCGCCAACCCGATAGCCCAGATTCTATCTGCCGCCATGATGTTAAGATACAGCTTCGGATTTGAAGATGCCGCCCGGACCATAGAGCAGGCTGTTGCCGGGGTGCTCGAAGCCGGCATCCAAACCGCAGATATTGCAGTGGACAAACGCAAGGCCGTGGGGACTGCTCGAATGGGAGATGCGCTGGTGGAAAGGATCCAGACAAGCCGGAATTGAAGATTGAATATTCAATCACCCTCCCTTTCCCTCTTTTTCAGCCCATCTTCAAAACATTTCTTCCCGTACCAATCCACCTGGCGACAGATACCCCGGATTATCTGGACCTCTTTGGCTCTGAGCTGCATGCGGGAAAAAAAGTGACGCAGGTTGTTCATAAAATAATCCGGATTATCCGGATTGATAAAGCTGATTCGCATCAGTACATCTTTTAGCTGGTCATACATCGCTTCGAGTTCATGCTGGTTGGCCAGTCGCGGGGCAAATTCACCGGGCTTATCCAGGCTGAAACGAAACAGCTCATAGCACATAATCATAACTGCCTGGGCCAGATTGAGGGAAGAAAATTCGGCCGTGGGTATGTTAACCAGGATATGGCAGGAGCGCAGGTCAACATTAGTAAGACCGCGGTCTTCAGGGCCGAACAGGATGGCGATTCGATTTTGATCGGATATGGGAATGAGTTTCTCCGCCAATTTGGCTGGAGAACTGACGACCTTGCGCTGACCGCCCAATCGGGCCGTGGTGCCGACCACATAGTTAAAACCGGCCAGCGCCTCTTTTAAGGTATCATATACCTTAAGCTTTTCAACCACCACTGATGCCGCGTGGGTCGCCATTTTATTGATTCGGGCCAGGTCATAATTTTGCGGATCCACCAGAATCAGCCGCTCAATTCCCATATTTAGCATGGCCCGGGCCGCGGCCCCGATATTTTCCGGATACCGCGTCCCCTGCAAAACGATGGCGATATTGTTGAGGTTGATTTTGTCAGGCATGCGCCATAAATTATTTTATTTCAGAATTATAACCTATAAAAAGGCCAACTCAGGATTGCCGGAACTCCGTGGGCCCATCGATCGTGGAGTGATGGAGTATTGGAGTGTTGCAAAGAGACATCCAGCCTCTCAACCACTACTCCAGTACTCCATTACTCCAACACTCCGAACTTAATCTAAAATGATAACCACCCGGTGAATTAGCCTTCTTTTCGGTTATAGATCAGTTTTATTTTGGCGCACCGGATAAACACGGATTGAACAGATAAGTCAATTTAGCCAAGACTTCAAACACATGCGTTACTCACCGATTTAAAAAATCCGTGGTAATCTGCGTCAATCTGTATCCCTTGATTTAGAGTTATCGACTATAAAACTTCTAATTGATTGAAAAAATATGATATTTCAAATGATGCCGTTTCCGGGGCATCGGAACCGTGAACGACGTTTTTCTCGATGTCGGTGGCAAACGCCTTTCTAATCGTGCCCTCAGCGGCTTCTCTGCAATCGGTGGCACCCATCAATTCACGATATCGGGTAATTACGTTTTCTCCTTCCAGAACCATAACAATCGCCGGACCTGAGCTCATAAAATCGGTCAAACTCTGAAAAAAAGGCCTCTCGCGGTGTACCGCGTAAAAGCCCTCGGCCTGCTTTTTGGTCATATGCAGCATCTTCATGGCAACGATGTCCAGATTGTTCTGTTCAAGCATCTTGACGACTTCGCCGACATGACCGCGTTTTACCCCATCGGGTTTAATAATCGAGAGTGTTCTTTCCATGATACAAAAATCCTTTCATTTTGGTTTCCGGTGGCATAGCAGATGACGGATAGCAAGTCAATAACCGTCAGTGGTCCGCTGTCTGTCGTTTTGTATCTCTTATTTTGCAACTGACGACGGACCACGGGCCATTGTGTTTATACTGTTGACAAAGAAATGTTCAAATTTTATTATTACCTGAATTTTGCACGCAAATAACCCAAAGTGACGTTCAATGTCAAGTTACCACAATTAACTTGGAGCGCTGATTGTTACTCAAAAAATTCAGGTATCTAAAAAAGATAAAAATATGCGCAGCATAAAGTAATTAAGCCGCCGACGCCTAAGTCTAACAAGTTTTCTCTGATTTCAAAGAACAATCAACAACCCTGGATGTACTATTTTTCAGGGCGGATTAATTAGGAGCGAACATGCCCATCTACGAATTCTATTGCGAAGATTGTAATACCATTTTTAATTTTTTCTCAAAGAGTGTTAACACCACCAAAAAACCAAAGTGCCCTGCTTGCAAGACCAAAACACTCTCCAGACAGATGTCGGCCTTTGCTTTTACCGGCAAAGCCAAAGAGGACAGTGATATGGACGACCTGCCCTTTGACGAAGGCAAAATGGAGAAAGCCATGAATATGCTGGCCGGCGAAGCCGAAAACCTTAATGAAGATGATCCCCGGCAGGCAGCCAATTTAATGCGCAAATTGACGGATATGACCGGAATGGAGCTGGGACCCGGTATGCAGGAAGCGCTCAAACGCATGGAGGCCGGTGAAGATCCCGATGCGATCGAAGCGGAGATGGGGGACCTTCTGGAGGATGAAGAGCCCTTTCTGATACCTGACAAAAAAGGAGGTACAAAAGGAGCCAAAAGGGCGGCACCTAATAGAGACGAGACGCTCTATGATCTATAAATATAAGGTGTCAGGTGTCGGGTGTCAGGTTTTAGTAGGGTCGGCCTCTGTGCCGACCATATTCTGGAATGCGCGATGAACTGACTCCGGCGGGCACGGAGGCCCGCCCTACTTTTAAAAAAAATTCTCAGATAAAATCCCAATATACAAGCACCAAATTACAAATGGTTCGACAGGCTCACCACCCTGAGCCCAGTCGAAGGGTAAATTCCAAATTTCAATATTCAATGACCAAAACGGGCCCTTCCCGAGAGGTCCACTGAAAGATGCAATACCACAGTTTGGGATTTCGAATTTTGGTCATTGTGATTTGCCCTTCGACCTGGCTCAGGGTGGTGGTGAGCCTGTCGAACCATTTGTTATTTGAGATTTGTTATTTGTTTTTTCCGGGTTATTCGGAGTAGGAGATTGCAATGAATAAGGAGATCATCGAAAAAATCGAAATCGCGCAGGGAGATATCACCCGGTTAGATGTGGATGCCATTGTCAATGCGGCCAACACGTCTCTTCTGGGTGGGGGTGGCGTTGACGGCGCCATCCACCGAGCGGCGGGACCCGGTCTTCTGACTGAGTGCCGGACCCTGGGTGGATGCCCCACCGGTGAGGCCAGAATTACCAGGGGCTACAATCTTGCAGCCCGTCATGTCATCCACACCGTGGGTCCGGTTTATAGCGGAAAACCACAAGATAAAACCCTGCTGACCGGGTGCTACCGGAACAGTCTGCAGCTTGCCGCTGACAACAACCTCACCTCTCTGGCCTTCCCGGCGATAAGCTGCGGTGTGTATGGATATCCCATCGAGGCGGCCAGCAAAATTGCCGTGGATACCACCTGCAGTTTTCTTAAAACAACCCCATCCATTGCCAAAGTAATATTTATGCTGTTTTCGCCCGGAAATTTAAATGTTTATGAAGCCTATATGCGAACCCTGACAAAAACGAGTGACAAGTGACGAGTACGAGCATCCAGCGACCCGAAACGCGCAACACGCAACCCGGAACTCGTAACGCGCAACCCGAAACCCGGAAATATTGACCATTGACAAACCAGTCGGACGTTATTAACATTAGACTAATTTCAACGATCAGGATCGTTCATACCGGTTGAATCTCGCTGATCATATTCAAGTTCAAGGAGGATGTTATGGTAGAAGTTACCGAAGCGGCTAGCCAGCAAATAGCTGAATACTTTAAGGATCGCGAAGTTTCTCCGATCCGGATCTTCTTAAATGAAGGTGGATGAGGCGGCCCCTCATTGGCGATGGCTCTGGATGAGCCCAAAGATACAGATAATGTGTACGATGTTAATGGATGTCAGTTTATCGTTGATAAAGACTTTTATGAAAAAGCCAAACCCGTGACGGTGGATTTTCTGGGGTATGGTTTTAAGATCAGTTCCGGCATCGATTTCAGCTCTGCATCAGAATGTTCAAGCTGCAGCAGCAGCTGCGGTTGATTAATTAGGAACAACAGCATAATTAAAGGCAACACCCCAGGGTGTTGCCTTTTTTTTGCCCCAACACCCCACCAGATTGCGATTCATGGATAACGGCCAAACAATCTTCGGCGCCCAAGCGCAGAGAAATCAGCAAATTTACACCCAACCCGGACAAGCCGGAATTGAAGATTGACGATTGAAGATTGACGATTTGTGGTATCGCTTCGCTCTGTCCTTTCTATTAAAATCGATAGAATTGCTTAAATATTCAACCTGGCTATGGCATAAATCATGTGCAAATATGATGTGATTGCAGTAAATAGGTACTAATGACACCTTCTGATGGGGGAAATAATGCAAAGGAGATTATTCGCTATCACGAAGAGAGCAAGCACCACTATGATCGCTATGCCAGATCGGCAGAACATATGGATTGGGACAACCACCCCAATCCATTTCGCTTCTATGAAGACACCCAATCTTATGGCCTGCCTTTCCTAAAAAAAGATCCCGATGCCCTGTATGCGGATCTATACCGGCGAGACAACCATCCCGCCCGGGGAATTACCCTGGCAACCATCGCAGGCTTTCTTGAGTTATCGCTGGGATTATCGGCCTGGAAGGCCGCAGGGGAATCGCGATGGCCGCTTCGAATGAATCCGTCCAGCGGCAATCTGCACCCCACTGAGGCCCACCTCATATTACCCCGGATCGATGGGCTGGCAGGGGGGGTGTATCATTACAACCCGCTGCGCCATGCCCTGGAACAGCGGGCAATAGTTTCTGAAACCACGTCTGCCAAAAGATTCGGTCCCATTTTGGAGGTGCGAGGGCTTTCTCATCGGTTTAAGCAGCATATTCTGGCGCGAATCCTGGAAATACGGGGAACGCGCCTTTCGTTACTGCAACCACGATGTCGGTCACGCCCTGGCCGCCATCAGTTTTTCAGCCAATTTATTCGGCTGGAAAGTTTCTTATTTAAGCGAGCTCTCAGATCAGGATATGCAGACCGTCCTGGGTTTTGATAAAACCCGGTTTGCTCCTCTGGAAGAAGAACACCCGGATCTTATGTGTTTTGTGCACCCCGATCAGTCCCTAGAAATTTCCCGCAAGTTGTCGGACGCCATAATTTCTGAATTTAAAAATATTTCATTCAAGGGCAATCCGAACCGATTGAGCCATCAGCCGGTTAATTGGGAAATTATCTACAAAACGGCGCATCTGACCCGCAAGCCGCCCACCGCTGAGCACCGCTACGAACTCACCACTCCATACGGGTTCCGGGAAGATCCCTGCCGGCTGGCGGCCGCTCAAATCATCCGGCAAAGGAGAAGTGCCACCGCATTTGACCGTAACGGATCGGTGACCACAAAACAATTTCTGACGATCCTGGATAAAACCCTGCCCCGCAGCAACTGTCCACCTTTTGATGTCGAGCTCATGGACCCGTTGCTGCATCTGCTGATTTTCGTCCACCAGGTTGAGGGATCTCACACCCGGTCTTTATTTTTTCATCCGCAATGAAAAGGCGATCCAGCCAATCAGGCGCCTGACGCAGTCTAAATTTCTGTGGAAAGCGGTCGAAAATAACTATCCTTTGTTTCTGCTTGAAAAAGGCGCCTTTGCGAGCAGCAGGCCATGATGGTCAGCTGCCACCAGGAAATCGCGGGGCACAGCGCCTTTTCACTGGGGATGATTGCCGCTTTCAAAAACCCGGTCACGAGCAACCCCTTTTGCCTACCGGCAACTTTTCTGGGAAAGCGGGATGATCGGTCAGGTTTTATATCTGGCGGCCGAAGCCCAGGGAGTGCGCGGCACCGGCATCGGGTGTTTTTTTGACGATGCCGTTCACGAAATATCTGGGGTTTGGCGACAATCAATATCAGAGCCTATACCACTTCACCATCGGAAAACCGGTAGAAGATCCGCGACTCACCACCTTGCCACCCTATTACCACCTGAATCTTGCATGAAAATTAATGAGAAGTTTAGAAAAATATTAGATAACAGCAAGTTGTGAGAATTAGAGCCGTAAAGCCAAATACCTGATAAGTAAAAAGGAAGATGGTCGATTTTATCTCATTAATTTTCACCCTGCGGGCGAGCCGGAGGCTTTCATCTGCTGCGTTATTAAGGGCTCGGCATAGTGCACTATGGCCTCGCCCTTAAGTGCCTTGCATATGAAAGCCTCCGACTCGTGCAAAATCCAGGTAACACCTGGAAAGTCGTTAAAATTTTGATCATTGCGAATAATCGGTATCATACCTATATTACACTGATGATGCCTGAAGACTAAAGGTGATAATTAAATTCGAATTCCGAATATCGAAATTCGAAACAAATTCGAATCCCCAATGTCCCAATGTTCTAAACTAAAACAAAATGAATGATTTCGCATAAGGTTATCGATTTATTCAGGCATTTTGTTTTGAATTTTTTCATTTCTGTCATTTGGTATTGTTTCGAATTTCGGGTTTCGGATTTCGAATTTTGATATTAAACGGCTGTCTATTGATATTAAACATATTTTTGACCAATTTATGTAGAAAACCTAAATTAGGAGACAATCATGTCCCCCAACCACCTCATCAATGAAAAAAGCCCCTATCTCATCCAGCACGCCCACAATCCGGTGGACTGGCATCCCTGGTCCGATGAAACCTTCGCAAAGGCCGGAGCGGAGCACAAACCTATTTTCCTTTCCATCGGGTATGCCACCTGCCACTGGTGCCATGTCATGGAAAAAGAATCATTTGAAGATAAAGAAGCCGCAGGATTTCTCAATGATACTTTTGTTTGCATTAAGGTCGACCGCGAGGAACGCCCGGACATTGACGCGGTCTACATGGCCGCCTGCCAGATGCTTACCGGCAGCGGGCGGGGTTGGCCGCTAAGCATTTTCATGACGCCGGATAAAAAGCCTTTCTTTGCAGCGACCTACCTGCCCAAAAACAGCCGTTCCGGACGGAGCGGGCCTGATTGACATATGCCGCCAGGTCAAAAATCTGTGGGTCGACGATATTGAAAAGATAGAAAAATCAGCCGGCAGCATTGCCGACAACCTGCAGCGCGCTTTTGCGTTTAGTGCGGCCGATGGTCCCGACGCAGCCCTGCTTGAAGAGGCTTATCGCCAGATTAAACCGGCATTTGACCCGCAGTACGGCGGTTTCGATCCGGCCCCGAAGTTTCCGACCCCTCACCGGCTGCTCTTTTTACTGCGCTGTTACCACCGCAGCGGAGACGCCCATGCTCTGGACATGGTTCAGAAAACATTAAATGCCATGCGCCTGGGCGGCATCTGGGATCATGTCGGCTTTGGTTTTCACCGCTATTCCACCGATTCCAAATGGCTGCTGCCGCATTTTGAAAAAATGCTCTACGATCAGGCCCTGATCGCTACCGCTTACCTGGAGGCCTATCAAATTACCAAAGAGCCTTTGTTTGCAGAAACAGCAGAAGATATCTTCAGCTATGTGCTGCGGGACATGACCTCCCCGGAAGGAGCCTTCTACTCTGCCGAAGACGCCGATAGTGAGGGCGAAGAAGGCAAGTTCTATGTGTGGACGACGGAAGAGTTTCAACAGGTGTTGGCAAATGAAGATCTGCAAAGGTGGGAAACGATTTTGCGGTTGAGTCCGGAAGGAAATTTTATAGATGAGGCCACCCGTCAGAAAACGGGAGCCAACATTATCCATCTGACGGCGCCTTTAAAAAAATGGGCCCAAAAAGCTGGCATACCGGAGGATCAAATTGAGGCCGAATGGCACCGGATTCGCGATCAGCTGTTCCAAATACGGGAGCAGCGGATTCACCCCTTAAAGGACGATAAAATCCTGACAGATTGGAACGGGCTGATGATTGCGGCCCTGTCTCTGGGCGCCCGGATTTTAAACCAGCCGGAGTATGAGCGTGCCGCCCGCAAGGCCGCTGACTTTATCCTGTTGAAAATGCAGGATGAAAAGGGTTGCCTTTACCATCGTTTCAGAGATGGAGAGTTGGCGGTGGAAGCCCATGCCGGCGATTATGCCTATTTGATCCATGGCCTGTTAAGTCTTTATCAAACCAGCTTTGATCTGACACTTGCCGAACAAGCTCAAGCGCTTCAGAAAAAAATGATAGCCAATTTCTGGGATGAAGAAAACGGCGGTTTCTTCTCCACCTCCAGGACAAGTGTTGATCTTCCTGTGCGCCCCAAGGAGTTATATGACGGCGCGCTCCCATCCGCCAACTCGATTGCGCTTTTCAACCTCTTGCTTTTGTCCAGATTGACCGGCGATCCCCAATGGGAAGACCGGGCCCAGGAACAGATTCGGGCTTTTGCCGGAACGGTGACATCCCAGCCGTCCGCCTTCACTTATTTCCTGTGCGCCCTGGACTTTGCCCTGCATCCGGGAGAGGAAATTGTTATCACGGGCAAACCGCAGGCAACCGACACCCGGGAACTGTTAGCAGCCTTGAATCTTAATTTCACCCCCAACCAGGTGGCAATCGTGAAATCAGAGCAAAACGCCGAGCGCTTAAATAAATTTGCCGGATACACCGACGGCCTGGAGGTTATTGAAGGTAAAGCCACAGCCCACGTATGCCGCAACGGTTCCTGCACCGGATCGACAACGGATACGCAAACGATGCTCGATAAAATACTGGGAAAATTTGAATAAAAAAGAAATCCAAACTTTTCGTCAGGCTTTGCTCGGATGGTATCGGGTCAATAAACGGGATTTGCCTTGGAGAAATACCGATGACCCCTACCGCATCTGGGTTTCAGAGGTGATGCTGCAGCAAACCCAGGTCAATACCGTTGTGCCCTACTACCATAAATTTCTACAGCGCTTCGGAGATATTAAGAGCCTGGCCCGGGCAAATTCACAAGAGGTACTAAAGGTCTGGGAAGGCATGGGATATTACGCCCGCGCCCGAAATCTGCACCGTGCGGCAAGCATTGTTTTAAAAGAGCACCACGGTGTTGTTCCCAACCGCTGGCAAGAATTTCGCAGGCTACCCGGCGTCGGAGACTACATCGCCGCAGCGGTATTAAGCCTGGCCTTTGAAAAACCATACCCGGTTGTGGATGGTAATGTCAAACGCGTTCTGTCACGCCTGCTGGTCATGAAAAATCCGGTTAACAAATCTTCATCAGCTGAAATTTTCCGGGAGGTTGCCGGCACGTTGCTGGATCAAAAGAAACCGGGGACATTCAACCAGGCAATGATGGAACTCGGGGCGATAGTGTGCAAGCCTCAACAGCCGCTGTGCAACATATGCCCGGTGCAAAAAAATTGCAGGGCGTATCAATCCGGCAAAGTTTTAAATTACCCCATAAAATTGAAAAAGCCGCCAACCCCTCAATATCGCATCGCCGTGGGGGTGGTTTTTAAAAACGGCCGGGTTTTAATCACCCGGCGAAAACCATCAGGACTGCTCGGTGGGTTGTGGGAATTTCCGGGAGGAAAGATCCAAAAAGGTGAAAGTCCCGAGGCGGCGTGTATCAGAGAAATCAAGGAAGAAGTCAATCTTGCCATCAAAGTGGATTCGCGTCTCAGCCGGGTCAAACACGCCTACACTCATTTTAAAATCGTCATGGATGTCTTTTGCTGTTCTTATGTTTCGGGCAGGGTAGCGTTAAACGGCCCCGTTGATCATCGCTGGATCAATCTTCAGCAGCTCGACGACTACCCATTTCCCAAAGCCAACCATAAATTTTTTGATGAATTGAAGCAGTGGAGTTATAAAGAATGCGGAAGTGGGAATGCGGAATGCGGAAAGAAAACGAGGGCTGAGTGATAAAGAATTCGGAAGTAAAAATGCGAAAGTCGGAAAGAAAGCGAGGGCTGA
>PVMK01141206.1_pt1 | contig 22144 bp, 15 predicted proteins | sample 1853481 | NCBI WGS metagenome assembly PVMK01 (sample SAMN08533507, study PRJNA380276) | Marine sediment metagenome, whole genome shotgun sequencing project.
ACCAGTGCCAACTAATCCTCCGTCAACACCAGTGCCAACCAATATTCCGCCAACACCAGTGCCAACCAATATTCCGCCAACACCAGTGCCAACCAATATTCCGCCAACACCATAAAGATAACTACAAGTAATTATCCACTGTCCCAGGTATCTTTTGAGCGTTTAACACTTCTGAGTTATCCAGCTTTTGAACGTAATTCCTGGTAGTCTCAATATCTGAATGTCCCATCAATGTTAAAATGGAATAACACTTATAGGTATCATGTATCAGGAGATATGATGAAAAGAAGTTTGGTGTTCTCAAATATTCTCATACTATTAGCCCTTACAGCCTGCACTCCGTCTGAAAGTAAAATTGCAACACCCATTGTAGAAACTGAACTCGCATCACCTTCTGAAACACCAACTCCCTCATTCACACCGTCACGAACGAAGACCAATACACCAACCTTTACAGTAACCCCATCGGAGACACCAATAGCAGTTGGATTAGTTGAACTCCAAGGTGCAAATGTTGTTTACTATGACATATCTGGTTCGACTGAGAGGGAATTACGTGAGCAACTAGACGTTTTAGGTCCGGTGGGCTCAGATAATATTAGGTGGGATGCATTAACCTCTTGGTTCATTCGCTGGAATTGGCCGGGCTATGGAAGCAATGCATGTAACCTAAGTGTGGTTAAGGTTTCATACGACATCGAGGTTATATTTCCTCGTTGGATATCTTCTGAAAATGCATCTTCAGAATTGATTGCTAAGTGGGTAAGATATACCCAAGCGCTAGCTGAACATGAAAAGTGGCATGTTGATATTGTTATAGCTAGTATTCAATCGGTAACGGACGCAATAATGGGAGCAACGTGTGATACAGCAGAAGCTGCAGCTCAAGCAGCGTTAATTCCTATCCGTCAACAGAATGCTTCCTATGACGAAACAACTAGGCATGGTGCTATGCAAGGAGCCAGGTTTCCTTGAACTTCGTAAATTCATGCTTATGTATTATTTACCACGGTTGTGATATTTCTATCAGATATTTGGCTTGCTGCGAATAACATCTACTAAGCATCCTATTGATATCATAAATAACTATCCACCGTTCCATGTATCTTCTGAGCATTCAAGACTTCTGAGTTATCCAGAAGAGCTGGTTAATGTATACTGAATTAAAAAGAGCAGCCGTGACTGAGAATGAGAAACCCAGAGACTTTGATTTACAAATTTGGTTAAATATAACTACTTCTATGAGTAGTTTTGTTTTGGTTATTGGATTTCTTTATTTACTTGTGCGGGGGGTAGTCGAAGGGTTGTATCACACTCTTAATCTTACTTATGTTTATGTGTTTATTGAGATTGTAATTTTATTTGTGTTGAGAATTACAATGCAGAATTTGGCTTGGAAACACTTTCAGTCCGGTAATAAACTATTAACAATTGGATTTGCCTTAATTATGGTATTTGCTTCTTTACTCATTATTGGAATTATTATCTATCCATTTCTGTCTTCTATAATATCCTTAAATTGGTAGTCATGCTTTGGGCTAAGATGAAAATTGAAAATCCAATATTAATTTCCTAAAGTGGTTTATTCTAATCATGTTCTTTGGAATTATGCTCAGATAATGCATGAGCATCCTCGGTTCTATTTTCACAGAATTACTCAACAACCCAAAGTGCCCAACTAGAAATAGTTATCCACCGTTCCATGTATCTTCTGAGCATTCAATACTTCTGAGTTATCCAGCTTCTGAACATAGTTTCTTGTGGTTTCAATATCTGAGTGACCCATTAAACTTTGAATGTATATAAGGTTCATTCCAGCTTTGACACTCAGCTTAGCAAAACTTCTTCTTAGGGCATGAGCAGAAAACTCAATCCCTGATTCTTCTTTTAGCCTAACCAAAACTGACCTAATCCCCATCGTAGTGAACCGTTTTCCATGAATGGTTTGAATGAGGGGTTTCTCAGGTTCAGTATCCTGATTTCCAAGCTGAGATTTGTATCTGAGGATTAATCTTCTTACTTTAAACCCAACTCCAACAACACGATATTTTTTCCCTTTCCCAAATCTCACAAGCAGGGAACCATCATCAAGATTTATATCTGACCAGTCCAGCATACATAACTCATTCAGCCTGATTCCAGTATCCACAAAGAGCAAAATGGTGAGCTTATCTCGTAGCTTCTCACAGTGTGAAATTAGAGTCTGTATCTCGGATACCTCCAGCACTCTAAGGTGCTAGAAGCGATTTTTGGTAACTCAAAATGGATTTCCTGGGAGAGATAGCCTTCCTTATATATAAAACTAAGGAATGTTTTTGATACCCTAGCATGTTGATGAATATATGAATCACTCAATTCTTCATCCCGTAATTTCTTCAATAAGAGACGGAAATGAGAGGCTCTTAAACAGTCTACCTCTATCACACTTGAGTCTCTTAAATAGGCTACTATTCGAGACAGAGTGAACTCGTAATAGCCAAGAGTTCTCTTAGTTACATTCATTGCTTCTCGTGACAGGATGAAGTCTGTATATGCATCTTGGAGGTTCATTTGGTTCTCCTTTTGTCCAAGTTGCACAATTTCAGAAAACTGAGGAAGCTGATGCCTTAAAATGAGGATTTAAAAGAAAATACTCCAAAATTCAGGATTTTCTCCCTTATTTGAGGAATATTTATTTTCTTTCCGTGGATGTCAGCTTGGGAAGCTGATGCCTTACCGCGTAGACTGCCGCGTGGCCACACCCGCTGATCTGAATTCTTATCGCTTTCAAAGCATCCAGATTATATCAAGGCCAAAATTAGAAGTCAACTTTTAAGCATTCAATACTTCCGGTTTTCCAGAAAGATTAACGTTTATAATAGAAGGGGAAATTGAGAGCAGCTGATCTTTGTTCCTTTTATGAACTTGAAGACCTATGATTTTACTAATGTCAACTGACCAAAACAAAAAGAGCAGATATGAAAAAGAAAACTGATCTTGGAACCGTGTTCTTTATTATATTTTTTATCGGACTGGTTACCCTGTTAACAACCGAGGACTTTGAGATAGGAAAATATTTTAATGGCGGGGTATCTATTGACATCAAGGTCTTGCTGGACTATTTAAGTGCCGGATTGGCATTTTTGACGTTTGGATTGATTTTATTATTTTTCACGATGCGTTCTACCGGAATGTTTAAGGAACAAAATAATAAACCACTGCTGGAAGAAAACAGAGAAGACCAATAGGCAAGTGGGGACTTATCAGCTTTGTTTTTATTCTTTGAATCCAATCCTGCAAGATTCGTGATCTGCCCCTAACAGTATCATCATTATGACCAAGGTGAAATTACCATGGGCATGTTAATTATTTCCTTTATAAACACTATTTAATGGTCGCTATAACCGGCATATGATCCGAAGCCTGGGTTTGAATGACCTCGATCTCTATCGTCTCCAGATCAACGCTGTGCCAGATGAAGTCAATTCGTTTGACCGGATTATTCGAGGCATCAGTGTAACCAGATCCTTCGCCAGCTTCGATCCAGCCATCCATTAGCCCGGCTTCGGCGATCAGCTCCATTTCCTCTGAATCCGGTTCGGCGTTCAAATCTCCTAGAAATACAGTTGAATTCTTTTCATCCCAAAAATCCATGATCACCGGCACCTGGGCTAACCGCACATCCACATCTGCCACAACCTGATGAAGATGGGTCACAATAACAAGCAGAGGTTCTTCAGCCCCGACATCGATCAGAGCCCACAGATAACCGCGTTTGATCAATGATCCTTCTTTTGGCAATTCACCAAAACCAGTCTCAATGATGGGATAACGGGAAAGGATGGCATTGCCCCAGATCGGTTCTTCGGTTCCCTGGAATACCATTTGCATATCCAGCCGATTGGCCAGCCAGGTCGGCATATCTGCGTATCCATCCATTAATCTCACCCGGGAGACTTCCTGCAAACCGATAACATCTGCTCCGGAATCCTCTATGACAGAGGCAATAGCCTCCAGATCCTGGCTGCCTTCGACGTTAAACGCCGAATGGATGTTGTAGCTCATAACCTTAACCGGGTATCCAGTGGCTTGATCTGGCAGGGGGGCAGCTCCCAAAGTCAGCCAGTATACCAACGGGACCAAAACCAATATGGCACCCCCTGTAATTCCGGAGAAATCCCAGCTGGAATCAGTATTAGTACGAGCTGAAAACGTGCCGGAAAAGATCAAAATACCGAACAAGGCAGCTGCGACGGCCGGAAAACTTTGCCTTGGTATGGGCAAAGCCATGTCCTGTCCGATGTAAAAGGCAAATGAAAGAGTGAGGAAGATCACCATGCCCCCCGCAACTGAAAGGGTTGTGCGCCATAGTCCAGCAGATTTTCCGCTGGAGTAAACCGATGATATGACCGCTAAACCCCAGCCGATATAAAACTGTCCCAGGATTAAGAGCAAAAGGGAAAATACCCCGGTTTGATCGGCGTAAAAGAATCCCAATACAATTGATATTGTTAATAGAGCTGCCAAAATAGGATGAAGGCTTTTTGGGCGGGCATATCCAAGACTCAATCCTCCTGCTGCGGCAAGATAACCTAGGAGAACAACTAAAAAACCAATAGGATATCCCAAACCAGCCACTTCTTCCACCCAGCCCTGGCTCTGCAAATACAAGAGCTGCAATGTGAATAGGGGTCCGATTGCCAACAACAGATAAGTACCTTTTCCGATGCCATCAGTATATTTCCCTTGAAGGGTTTTAGGCTCTTTCCAGAGAGACCAGAATATAAGAATAGTGATAAAACCAACCAGGATCATTGGTAAAAAACCTGAGACCGTACTCAGGTCCCGGGCACCAAATAAACCCCGCAGAGCAGTATCAAAAGCAAAGCCCAAGATCAGTCCATATGTGCAATTTTTTGAGGGAGAACCATCCTGTCCGCGGATATGGCCAATATAAAGGGAGATGAAATTCAGAAATAATCCTATACCAGCAATGGCCAGCCAGAAGTCCAGGGCAGGTGTACGGCTGATCTGTTCAACAAAACGAATTAACCCTAATCCGCCCGCAGTGATCCAAAGAGCTACCCGGTCGCCGAAAATCCGAAGCAGCAGGGGTGCCAGAAATCCCAGGAAAAATGTTCCAAATGCGTATGGGATCAAACTCAGGGTTCCGATACCTACGGTATCTTTCAAATACCAGGCTAAACCGGGGATGAAAGCTCTCAGCAGTTGCAGGCCAAAACTAAAAACTAGCATTGGCAGGAGGTATCTTTGAATTCCAGATATATTAAGAGAGCGGTCGGTTGATAACATGAGAAGTTCCCCTCCAGGAAGTGATGTGTATATGATTACTCAATATGGATATGATCGATAAAAAAACAATGCCCCATTTTTTTTCGGCATTGTTCACTGGAAAACTTTAAATTTACCAATATTGGCTTATTTGCTAAATTCTCAACTCTTTGATAATAGCATATCAAATTTGTTATTTCAACTAAACATCTGGAACTAATGGGTTATCCTTATAAAATCAGCTTAAGTTTGTTTATTTCTTGGTAGAATAGCATTGATTTATTAAGTAAAACGTATTTCTTGCAGGAGAGGGAATGGATCCCAAATCTGGAATTGACAAGCCTGATGATCGTTTGCTGGTGAGTATCTTATATGCAGATATTATAGGATTCTCATCATTGGCGGATATTCTGGACCCCTCCCAGACCAGAGAATTGCTGCCTGTTCTCTGGGACAGTTTTGACCAAATTATCAAAGAATACGGGGGAATCATTGACAAACAGCTGGGAGATTCCCTGATGGTGATCTGGGGAGCGCCGGATACTCTTGAGGATGATGCCGAGCGTGCGATCTCAGCCAGCCTGGAAATTTTGAAATCCATTAATGAGCTTAAAGAAAAATTCGATCATCCCGCTGCCAAAGCGCTGCGCTTGCGCCTGGGCATTCATACAGGGCTTGCCCTGGCTGGGAATATTGGTATCCGCGGTGAATACACTGTTATCGGTAATACTGTTAATATTGCTAAATATTTGGGAGAACGTTCTGAACCCGGATCCTTAATTATCAGTGAATCTACTTACCAGGCTATTCGCGGCGCATTCAAAGTCAAAAGGATGACCCCCATCCAGTTGGAAGGCACCAAGCAGCTGGTGAATATTTTCCAGATATTGGGAGAATTGCCCCAACCAACAAAATTACGTTATCGAAGTAAAGGCGGCCTGGAAACGATCCTGGTTGGCCGTGAATCTGAAATGACTCAGCTTGAGAGCCTTTTTGATCAGACCTGCGAAACAAATCAACCTCAGATGGTGCTGGTCACCGGTGATGTCGGTGTAGGAAAGTCACGACTTTTGTTTGAATTTGCAGGCAAACTGGAAACTGAAAATCCATTGTTAACTGTGATGTCAAGCAGGGCATTGGATCAAACATCCCAGGTTCCTTATTATCTCTGGAAAGAATTCTGGTCTAACCGATTTGAATTAAATGAGGATGATCCCCCGGATCTGGCGCGCAAGAAAACCATTGATGGTTTACTCACACTCTGGGGTAAGGAACTGGGGGAGGTAACAGCTGTGGAAGCCGCACATTTCCTGGGGACTTTGATCGGTGTAGAATGGGAGCAAAGTCCTTATCTGGAATCCTTGAAAAATAAGCCTCAGGAAAGAATACAGCGGGCATTCAACCTGGTGGAGGAACTATTATTCAGAGCTTCACGCCGGGGCCCCATAGTTTTAATTTTGGACGACTTGCAGTGGGCTGATAAGGGAAGCCTGGACCTGATTCGACATCTTTGGAAGGATAGCTCGAAAAATATCCCTCTTCTTATACTGTCCTGTGCCAGGACGGAGTCTATTCTGAACGGTAATGGGGATTTCAAAGATGCAGTGAATATTGAATTATCACCTTTGCCGGTCTCCAGTGATCTGGTCAGGGATGCTTATCCAGCAATCAAGGAAGGTCCGGAAGATCTGATGGCTGCCCTGGCAAATAGAGCAGCCGGAAATCCATACTTTTTGGAAGAAATGGTGAAGAACGTACTGGCATCCGACAAGTGGGACCTGGATCATTATGGCCATATAGATGAACTTCCCCAATCGCTTGATATTTTGCTCAGATCAAGGTTGGATAAACTATCTCTGGAAGGCAGGGCAACCGTTTATTTTGCTGCTGTTGCCGGCCGCGTGTTCTGGAAAGGCTCTGTTTTGGCTGCTTTCAGAAAAGCCCCCGGGATCACTAAGGCTTTAGGTGTAACCAGCCATAACCTGGTGGGAAAAGTGCAAAAAGCCCTTGATGAATTAATGGAGAAAGAGCTGGCATTTCTCAGGGTGGGCAGTGCTTTCTCTGGTGAGAGAGAATATATTTTTAAGCATTCTTTGCTGAGGGAAGTGGCTTATCACCGGCTGCCTGAGGAATACCGCCAGGAAAGTCACAGTGCAGTCGCTGGTTGGCTGGCAGAACGCATCGGTCCTGAGCGCAGTATTTGTGTGGCTCATCATTATGAGGATGCCGGCGTAAGTGATAAAGCCCAGGAATTTTATACCAAAGCTGCTGATCATGCCCGATCTGTCGGTCATGACGAGGAAGCAGATGATATTCAGTATCACGCCAGAACTTTGCCAGATAGTCCTTAATTGAATGGTTATCAATGAATAAAATTTACTTGGAAGACATCCCACTAGAAGAGGCTCGATCCCGCTTTCACGATGCCATTAAGGAAGCAGGATTATGGAATATTCTTGGCATAGAAAGAATGCCATTGAATGAAAAGCTGGTGGGGCGAGTACTCGCAGAAACCATCTGGGCCAAGATCAGTTCTCCCCACTACCATGCCTCTGCAATGGATGGATTTGCAGTTTTGGCTAATACAACGGACGGCGCTCTGGAAACAGCTCCAATATCACTGAAATACGACGCGGGTACAGTGTACCTGGATACCGGGGATCCCCTGCCTGATTGGGCGGATGCTGTTATTCCGATTGAAAATGTGGAAGGGTTGGACTCAAAGGGAAGAATTGCTGAAAATCCACGCAAACCTGAAGTCATTCGTATCCGATCGGCAGTCTCACCCTGGTCTCATGTACGGGTGATGGGTGAGGATATGGTGGCGACACAGCTAGTGTTGCCCCAGGGACATACCCTTCGGCCAGTTGATCTGGGTGCAGCAGCAGGCTGTGGTTTTGCAGATATTGACCTTGCCAGAGAACCGAAAGTGGCTGTTATTCCAACTGGAACTGAGCTGGTATATCCTGGAGATGCCCTCAGAGATGGCGATATCATTGAATACAACTCGATTGTTCTGGCAGCCCAGTTAGAAGAGTGAATAGCAACTCGATATCCGAATACACCTGATGATTATGGAAAGATTAAAAACCAGGTCATTCAAGCAGCTGTTGATCATGACCTCATATTGCTGGTGGCAGGATCATCGGCTGGATCGGAGGATTATTCAGCCCAGATTGTGAGTGAATTGGGAGATATGCTTGTTCATGGAATCGCAGTCAGGCCGGGCCACCCAGTCATCCTGGGAATGATCAACCAGGATGGCAAGAAAACTCCCATAATTGGGGTCCCGGGTTACCCTGTATCAGCTGCCATAACAGCAGAAATATTTGTAGAACCACTCCTGGGCCAATGGTTGGGAAGACCGGCTGTGCCTCCCCGGGAGATTACTGCCAATATCACACGTAAAGTAAATTCACCGGCAGGCGATGACGAATATCTCCGGGTTGCAGTTGCATATCTTGGCAATAAACCTCTGGCTGCTCCATTGTCCCGGGGATCAGGTGTAATTACTTCCTTGGTCAGGGCAGATGGTCTGGTGATAATTCCCAGGGGAATTCAGGGCCTGCAGGCCGGGGATGAGGTCAAAGTCCGGCTTTACCGTTCACAAGCAGAATTAATGAACACTATCTTTGCCATTGGATCCCATGATCTCACCTTGGATTTAATGGCACAGTTTCTGTCTCCTAGGAAGCGCAGGTTGACTTCTGTGAATGTAGGCAGCCTGGGAGGCATTATGGCTCTTAAAAGAGCTGAAACCCACCTGGCTGGTTCCCATCTTCTTGATCCAGAGACTGGTGAGTATAATCTGTCCTATTTAAAGCAGCACATTCCCGACAAAAAACTGCGTGTAGTCACCCTGGTCGGCAGAACCCAGGGCTTATTCCTGGCCAGGGGAAACCCGAAGAACATACAGGGATTGGCAGACCTGGTACGGTCTGATCTTTCTTTTGTCAATCGGCAGCACGGAGCTGGGACAAGATTACTGCTGGATTATCAGCTCGCTCAGCTGGATATTCAGCCAGACCAGGTTAACGGATACGACCATGAAGAATATACCCATCTCACTGCAGCCGCATTGGTCGCTTCAGGAAGGGCTGACTGTGCTCTTGGCATTGAGGCCGCATCCTATGCCCTTGATCTGGAATTTTTGCCCTTAATAACAGAGAGATTTGACTTGATAATTCCAGAAGAATATTTTGATAGCGAATTACTTCGTCCCGTGTTTGAGTTATTAGAGGACCCGAAGTTTAAGAAGGCTGTGTCTGAACGACCCGGGTACCAGATAGAGGAAATGGGGAAGATAGTGGCTGTCCTGCCGGGGAAGGGGGATTGAGCAAGCCGGCAGCTGGGTTGATCTAAAATATTCCGAGGTCTCAAGAATACAATATTTGTTCACAAATAGATATTCTCGTCTATAATGGATGTGATTTAAAAAGTTTTTTTGGATGATGATCAATGGCTGTAGTAAAAAAGAAAAAAGGAGTGATCGGGATCCTGACCGGCGGAGGGGATGTGCCTGGTTTGAATCCCGCCATCAGAGCGGTCACCATTCGGGCGCTGCGCGAAGGTTATCAGGTTGTTGGGTTAAGAAGGGGTTGGGCAGGGATCATGGAAATGATCCGTGATAAAAAGGCTGATAACCAGTACAATTATGAAATTCTCACCGAAGAGCGGGTTAATAAACAGGGCCGGACAGGGGGTACTTTCCTGCACACATCAAGGACTCGCCCAAGCAAAGTCACCAAGGGTGCAGTCCCCCCGCACTTGAAAGAAGAATACAGTGAACAGACTAACGATTTAACTTCCGAAGTCATTAAAAATCTGGATTACCTGGGAATTGATTACTTAATTCCGATTGGGGGGGATGATACCCTCAGTTATGCAGTAGAACTTTACAAAAATGGCGTGAATGTCGTCGGCATTCCCAAAACGATGGATAATGACGTCCCCGGAACAGATTATTGTATTGGCTTCAGCACCGCAGTCACCAGGACCATTGAAATCGTCAATAATTTAAGAACAACAGCTGGTTCTCATGAACGTTTCCTGGTCCTGGAAGTATTTGGCCGGTATGCTGGTTTCACAGCCATGCTGCCGACAATGGCAGGTGCAGCGAATCGTTGTGTTATTCCGGAATATAAATTTGATATTGAACAGCTAACTGAATTGCTGGCAGAAGATCGCTATAAAAACCCCAGCCGCTATTCAATTGTGCTGGTTTCTGAAGGCGCCATGTTTGTGGGGGGGGAAATGGTATTTGAGGATTCCAATAAGGATGCTTACGGTCATATGAAATTGGGCGGGATCGGAGACCTGGTCTCGGAAGAATTGAAAATCAGATCAGCAAAACATAATAATGGCAAACAGATCAATGTCGTTCACCAAAAATTGGCTTATTTGGTCCGGGGCGGCAGCCCGGATGCGATCGATTCCATCGTACCGATGGCTTATGGAAATCTGGCTCTTGATTTAATTTTGGGCGGAGTCCACGGCAGGTTGGTTGTGCTGAAGAACGGGCGTTATGATAATATGCCAATAGAGGTTCTTTGTGACAGCAGCAAAACGGTTAATGTAGAACGTTTTTATAGCACTGAGCGGCTGCGCCCCAAGTATAAAAAATTCGCCATGAAACCCTTGTTCATCATGACGTCTGAGGATGGATAAGATTAGATTCAGGTCAGTTTGGATACACTCCGGATCGAGATAATATCTCCGGAGTGTTATAATTTAACTTACCAAAATAAATCGATCTAAAACCAGGAGGGTAATATGTTTTTTCGCACAGCAAACAAGAGAACATTCATCCCATCATGGTTCTTGATCTTACTGGTTGCTTTGCCAATTTCATTTCTTGTCCGCTGGTTGATCTGGTGGTTTTTCTGCCCCAGTTATGAAAGAACCTCAGCTGTTGAAATTGAGGCGCCCAGGTCTGATTCTATTCCTGTTCAACTCCATAAAGATGATTTCAGCAGTTTAAAAGGGGTGGGTCCAAAAACTGCTGATGTGCCATTCATTCAGCTGGAATTTTCACCTTTGAACAATTGGGATTAATGGATCCTGGGGAATTGGCGATTATTGAAGGATAATTCTTTACCGGCGACAAACAGTGCCTTCTGGCAAAAACAGGCAGCCCTGGCTGCCGCTCAAGATTGGGATGGGTTGAACAAGATCCAGAAATAAGTCGGAATAGCAACTTCACTATATCAGCTTCGATTTCACGCCTGTCCTGCCTGCCCTGAACCCAAGTCGAAATGGCGTTTCAGGATTTCCCCCACGGTGCTCAATGCGCCACCTCGGGTGTATTCGGGAGCTGTCCTCTCGTGTCGGGTGAGTGAGCATCTGAGCGAAAACTCTCTCATTATTGAAAATCCTATCGAGAGAGTGCTCTCTCGAGGATACAGTGTCCTTTTTTATCTGGATACTGCCAGTTTGACCATTTTGCCTGATTTGTTGAAAGTCATTCTGGCATAATGGCGGTGGACTGTTTTTCCGCTGTGCTTTGGTATTTCTAGCTTTTTACTCAGGGTGACCACGTGTCGCTGGCCAATTTTTTCCTCGTTTACCTTATGGCCAAATTGAGCAGTTGCACATTGGTGGTCATCTCCAGCTGCACATGCCCTTTTCAGTACTGAGGATCATTTCCGCATCTTCCATGCCAGGCAGGTATCGTTTGACGACATGTTTAACATGCATTAATGTTGCTGATGGTATATCAGTTGTGAGATTGGACCTATCACAAACTGTCTTCACTTCAACTGGAGATTGGCGCGTTGCCGCCACATATTTTGGTTGTTTTCTCTCAGCAGTTTGAGGATTTGCAAGCGGGTCTCCAAAATGGACAAAAGAGATCAGGGTTTTCTGATCTTCGCCATCGAGGTAACCCTGCCGGGAATTCATTTCCCTGGCCAGCTCGATCTTTGCTTTTTGAAGAGCAATGCCGCTGGCAAATCCCTGGGTGATAAACCTCCAGAATCTATCTGCCAGTAGATCGGCTGCAATGAGCGGAGATGAAACAGATCCATAAGCAGTTACAGAAGATCCAATAACTGCATGGGATCCACGGGAAAGATATTTTAAGGAAATTGAATCTTCAATCTCCTTGCCATTCAGATGGGCACCATAACAGGCTTCTGTGAATACGAAGAGGGGAGCATTATCGTATGCGTTGATATCCCGGGGGCGCAACGCAACAGGATAATCTGGACCGGCGCTTCCATTTGTAAAGTCTTTTTGCCCGTACCATTCGGGAGAATCTTCCACTCCATGCAAATTGAAATACCCATAGCGAGTTATAGGTACTGGAATTTCAGTATCCTTTCCATAGGGTGGTGAAGTCACCAGATTTCCTCTTTCTTCGATAGATCTGAATACATCATGCGAGGCATTCTTCCAGGCTTCTGCAACATAACCAAAACTTTGATCATTCTTTTTTACTGCTCCCGAAAATAAATTAATCAACCAGGCCAGGAACCTGTCCCAGAAGGATTTGTGACTCCCAATTTTCCCCATGTGATTTTCAGATGTATGCCGAAGTAGATCCAACAACAAGCCGGGATCACTTCCAGTTCCCCCCGGTAATCTACCCACCGGCCATTCGGGAATAAAGTAATTCTCATCAATAGTTCCATAGGGATTATCTGAGGGGACTTCAGTATCAATATCGGTTACTGGATTAGGTAATTTATGATAGGGAACAACATCCGGACCTCCCACGATCAGCAGTGCTCCGATCATCAATCCCTTGGTTTGCATGACCCGATCTAGATCTGCCAGGGCGAGTTTCAATGCCCAGGGATCTTCCGCCAGGGTCGGTTTGAGTCCAAAGTTAGCCATACTGGAAGGATCATCTGCCAGGACCATTACAGCCCCCCAGCCTGGTTTTAAACGAACCGCATAGGTTGTCTTTTTCATTTCTTCGATAATAATGGCAGCAGTCTCGGGACCATATTTGTTGGATAGCCCTTTGCGGGTTGAAAATACCACATACATGGGAAATCGTCCCTCGGACCGTTTGGCTCCTTTTTGATCCACCAGGTTCAGATCATCTTCAATATGGATCAGGCTCTCGGGAAACTGGACGCCTTTGGTTTCCCGGGTTTCGCTGAAGCTCTGGAATTCTTTCCCATTATCTGAACTCGCTAACCCATCACCTGCAGGAAGCTGGTTCCAGCCCAGGGCATTTCCAATGGAAGCAGGTATTCTGACATCCAGATAAGTGCCCATATTTTCTGGCCAGAGGTTCCGATAGGGATGGTCATCACCCCACAATCGTTTTACAACCTGGCCTGTAAGGTCATTGGATGCCGCTTTATGCAGCATGCTCACACCGTGATCAGATTGCCCTCCCTTAATAAGTGAATCAGCCAGGATAACTAAGGCTATTAGGCAATCTGGATATTTCTGATAATAATGTTCTGCCAGCTGTCTTAACGCCAGATCCGGAGCTTCTTGATCCCTGATGAGTATTTCAAGGTGTGAGGCACCAGCTAAAGGAGAATCCGGATTTGATCCCAATAGAGAGGGCAGGAAATTTGATGCACCAGTGAGATCCTCATCAGCCAGATGCTGGCGGATTTTTGCGAGAGGTTCTGCCCAATCGGGGAGATTATTCTTAATTTCCTTGTCCCGAAAAATTCGCTGTTTTGGTGCCAGAGAAAAAAGTTCGCCATAATTTTCCTCATGGCTCCCAATTGCCTGGTACACTTCAAATTTGAATTGTTGAGCTTCAGCATATAACGGATCAACCTGGCAAATATTCTTAACCAAAGTTACTGCCTGTTGGGGGTTAAGATCCTTCACAACCGCCTGGGCGTGGATCAATTGGACCGGCAGATCCCCGGGAAAAGCTGCTAACCAGGTCAGGGAGGTTTTCCTGATGAAGCCAAATTCATTGACTGTGGAGGCGACTCCCAGGATTTCAATCAATTGATCTCTGGTCCATGGTTCTCCCTGACGGGGAGGAGTGTGTGGGAATGTTTTCATAAGTAATTAATCCATTATAAATGTGATTTCAACGGCGGTCCTGGCCCTGACCGCAGGTAAGGTTTAAACCCTGACTTCTTTCCGTGAATCTCCGTGAACCAGGTTTAAGGTCACCAGCACTCCTAATTGACGGTGGATTTTCAGGTCATTGGGTGAAAGTTTGGAAGCTTGTCTGAGCATTCTTTCTGCCTGATCAAATCGCTTCAAATCTTTTAGAACCCGGCCAGCTTGATAATATCCCTCAGATTCTTCTGGCGCTATTGAAATTGCTCTATCTATTTGTTCCAGAGCCTTTTCATGTTGTCGACGATCGTGATGAACTCTGCCTAATTCGAGCACCGCCAGATAATTAGGATCAACTAGTTTATTGGCTTTGTGAAGGTGGTGAACTGCCTGATCCAGCTGGCCTGATTTTCGAAGCAGGCGGCCAGTTATGAGGTAAAGATGGGCTTTTTGCTCCCGGGTATGGCCGTTTTCCTCACTCACCAGTACATCCTGAGCAGTCCTGATCGCCTGTTCCATTTCCCCGGCTTCAGACAGGGTAGTAACGAGTTCGAGCACAAGGGGGTAACGGTCAGGATAGCGGCTGCCAATGATCCTCAGTTCGTCAATCGCGGCAGAAGGACCCTCAACTTTTTTGATCATGGAAGCCCGCTGAATTTCAAGCTCTAATGATTCTTTCTCAAGGGAGATGGCTTTGTCGATTACCCGGAAAGCCTGATCATATTGTTTTTGAGCAGTGAGTGTCCTGGCAAATAAAACCAGCAGATCTGTATCATGAGGATCTTGACCCAGAAGTGAAACCAGGTGTTTCTCTGACTCCCGGTAATTGCCATTTTCAAATGTGAGCAGGGCAGCAGTCTTTCGAGCTTCTTTGTGGTCCGGGGCAAGGGCGATCGCCTGATTTACGCTATATAAGGCTTCTGTCATTTTATGCAAAGCCCTTTTACCAAGAGCCCTCTGAATCCAGGCATCAACACGATCTGGATTGATGGATATAGCTTTTTCAAACGATTTGACCGCCGGAAGAGCTTGTTTTGCACGCAGTTGGCGTTTTCCCATAGCCAGGAAATGTCCCCCGTACTCAGGCTCCAGCTCTATTGCTTTTTGATAATATTCAATTGCTCGGGAATAATCCGTTGTCATTTCTGCAGCCAGGGCGTACCAATGAGGTTCGTCATCCCAGAACTGAAGGGCTTTATTGATGGATTCTTCGGCAGTTTCAGAGTCATTGACCCGTTTTGCAGCCAGCGCGAGGCCAACAAAATAAAGCGGCACCTGGGGGTCATTTGAACGCCTGGCGGCTTCCAGAGCAGACGAGGCAGCCTTGAAAGCTGATTTGGGCTTGCTCCTCAATAATGCCAGGTTGATCTGGGTATCCAGTCGGGAATCTTCGCCAAGATGATCCAGGTTTTCCATAGCTATCTGTGAAGCAAATACCATTTGCCGGCTGGAGCGGTAAGCTCCAATCACAGCAGCTAATTCTTCAGAAGTTCCTGAAATTTCTTTTAATGCATTAGCTGAGCTCTGATTGGGAGTGAATACAGCCTTACCCCGGATCAGCAACCCCGATACCAGATCAGGATCGACATCTAATGAAGAGAGCCCATTGACACAACCCAGGAAGGATTTGTATACCTCATTTGAGGTGGAATTGATTCCAGGCGACCTGTTGATAACCTTGAGTGTATCGGTCAATCGCCGGGTCTCAGCTCGCTGAATATAGAATTTTGTCAATTCAAGCAAAGTTCTTTTTTCCTTGGGAGCAACTTCCGCTGCATGATGAAAATGAGAAAAGGCTTCTTTCCAGCTGTGCAGCTCCAGGGCAGTCTTACCCAGGGAGAGTTCAACTGCAGTACTAAATGATCTTTCTGAGAGATCTATCTGGTGCCAGCGATCAGCAGCGCTTTTATAAATATCAAGGGCGCCCTGGGGGTTTCCCTGGCGATTAAGAATTCGAGCCTGGAGTATATTCACCCGGGGATGATCAGCTTCCCTTGAGACAAGGAGATTGCTTATTTCTGCGGCTTTTACTTCCTGATCATGATCAAGGGCCAATTCTGCAGCCAGACAATATGAATTCAAATCAGATTCTGATAACGGGTTCCCACCCTGGATCTGAGATGGTTCTAGACTTGAAAGGAGTTTTATCGCCAGGTCTGTCCGCAAAGTAGCACAGGCAAGATCCGCCGCAAGAGCCAATGCCTTTCCAATCATGTCCGGTTCTGGTTGAGGTTCATTTTGATAACCAGTCAAAGCTTCTTGAGCGTGATGGAATGCTTCTTCGTAGGATGCGATTTGAGATTGAATACCTGCCATTTTAGCCTGCAGGGCTGGCTCATCAGGTGAAAGGTCAAGAGCATTGGAAAGACTGGCTATAGCTGCCTGTTTGCGATCCTGCCGAATCAGTAAATCGGCTTTTTGGATTCTCCACTCAGGCCGGTCAAGTTCAGCACTGATAGCTTGATCAAGCAGTTCCAAAGCCTTTTGTGCATCGCCTGTCATTTCGTAAGCAGCAGACTGTGCAGACCAGATCTGGGGCAGTAGGGGAGAAGGCTCAGGATTCGCTCCGCAAATGTTAATTGCTTTTGTGAGGCTCTTTAACCCTGTTCTGTATTGTCCTAATTGGATCAAAACATTACCGGCTGTCAGTAAGTCTGCAGGCAGGATATTTTCAAGTTCGCTAATTTCCGTTAATGACTTGACAGCTCCTTTCTCATCACCAGCAGAAGCTTGTGCTTGTCCAAGTAATAGATACGAGGAAACTTTTTCAGGGTTTAGCCGGATCAACTTCTTCAGGGCAGAAATTCCCTCTTCAGGAGATCCCAGCTCAAGAGTAAACTCAGCAATCCAGGCTAAATTATCTGGATCTTGAGGTGCTATCTCTGCAGCTTTTCTGGCAGAATCGAGGGCATTTGATGTTAAGTCACCTGCCTGATAAGCTTCAGCCAGAGTTTTCGTTAAGTTTAGATTTCTAGGGTAGCGATCTTGTCCATCTTTTAATGAAGCTATCGCTGTTTCAATTTCTCCCAGCGCTAAAGCTGTTTTACCTAATCCCGCGCTGATCCTGGGTGACCAGGTCGGATCGTTCAGAAGTGAGCTTTCACGGGCTTTCTGGAAGCTGGTCAGCGCTTGTTTGTGATCGCCAGAGGCTATTTTTGCTTCTGCAAGCAGAACAAGGGCGATTTCATTGGCAGGATCAACAGCCAGGGCTTTTCCAAGCGCATTAATGGCAGACTTTGTATTACCGCCAACCTGAAGCAGAGCATCAGCGTAATAAAGATACGGTTCAGCCTCTGATGGGTCCTGGTCAACTATCTGTACAAAATAAGGAAGAGCACCCTGGGCGTCACCAGTTTCTAAGAGGAGCTTTCCGTAAATATAATTCGCTCTGCCATTTTCAGGAAATCGTTCGTTCAATTCTTTCAGGATGTTTCGAGCCTGGTCGTGATGGCCGAGTTCATAATAAGATAGACCTTCACCTAATTGGATTTCATAAATGGTTTTTTGACCAAGACCTTCTGTACCAGCTGTTACAACTGCCTGCTGATATTTTTCAAGAGCTTTGGAATGATTGTGATTTTTTGTTTCAATATGCCCGATCATCATCAATATTTTGGCCTTGCTTGAAGCGGAGGTCAGGCCGGATTTTAAAATTTGTAATGCTTGTCCATCGGAGTTGGCTTCCAGATGGCACTCTGCTAAATTGATCCAGATCTCCTCAAAATCGGGATTCAATTCGACCGCCCGATTGAGATGAGCCAAACCTTCATCGATTTGATCAAGAACACAGAGGGATTTCCCTTTTAAGGAGAAAGCTCTGCTGTTTTCTGGATCTTGAGCCAATATTTGATTGCAGGCTGAAATTGCCCTATTGGGTTGTCCAGCTTTTATTGCACAATTTGCAAATAATTTCAAATCCTCAAAGGGCAGATAAGGTTCGAGTCCTGCCTGGGTTTCCTTGGCTAACTGCATTTTTGATAAGACCGTGGATCGGATCTCAAGGGCTTCCTTCCAGTCTTCCGCTTCTTCCATATAATCAGCCAGTCTCCTCTGGAGATTAATGTCCTGAGGGTAGAGGACTGTCAGAATCTGGGCAGCCTTGGCGGCATCTGCGTAATTACCCAAACTTCTCAGGGCTTCCACATTATCAAGGTGGGAAGAAAGGTGATTGGGATATTTTTCAAGATATTTCTGAGCTGCCCGGGCACTTTGCTCAAATAGACCCAGCTGATGCAGTATCCCGCTCAAGCCCTCTGGAGGTGCCGGGTCAACCAGTGATTTTTCAAGAGCATCAACGGCAAACTGTTTTGCTCGTAAAGGTTGATTCTGGATCCTGGCAAAATCCGCCAGAGCAAGATACAAATCCGGGTGCTCTGGTAATGGGTCCGGTAATTTGCTGATCAGGTCCCCTGCGGCTGCCAGATGATCCTTCTCTAATAGCGAACGAATGATTGCGGCTACATCCTCAATATTCTCTCCCATGCCTGTTTGGTCACTAAGTGAAGACTTTAATTCTTGCCATCCTCGATCATTTGCCCGGGGTTCAACCAGTTTTGTTTTAACCTTGTTGAGATTTACCGATAATTTTCCTTGTAATTTCTGGTTTCGATCAGAAGCCAGTTCGAGCAGCTCAAGGGCAGTTTCTGATTTTCCTGCCAGCTGATTTAATGCTGACAGAACAAGCAGTTCCTGGGTTGAGCTGGAGTCCAGCTCTAATTTTTCCAGCAGGGATTGGGCAATTACCTCTGCAAGATCGGGAACTTCTTTTTGTATCGTCTTTAACCATTTTTCCAGGTCGCTGATTTCCAAGGATTCCACAATACTGACCAGAATATCCGCCAGAACTGGGGGAGAGATTGGGTTGGATAATAAAACCTGAAATGCCAGATCCGGATCAAATACCCTTAGGAAATCAATCTGATCATTAACAAGATCAAATAATATGACCAAGGGGAATTCCCAGTTTGTTTTGGCCAGATATTGGCTGATGATCTCCTGCCAGCTTTTTCCGCTGGCTTTTTCCCCCCATAAGGCCAGGGCAAGCCAAAATGCCTCACTCAGATCACCACTGGAAACCGTCTTTTCCCCGGACTCCTGATAAATCTGGTGTACTTTTTGTTTAAGATCCGCTGATAGATCATCAAAAGAATCTATAGGCCAGGAAATCTCCTCTGAAGAATCTTGCTCCACCTGGATGGATCCAATTCTGCCAGGTGTCCACTTGGAAGGTTCAGCCCCGATACCTTTTACAAGATGCTGGGAGAATTCAACTGAGTCCATCCTGTCCCAGATCTGGGGGGATCGCCTTAGAGCTGAGATAGCCCAGGGCCAGGATTCTTCAGGAAAAATATTCTTTAATGTATTGAGACGATGAAGTTCCTGTTTATCCATTGGGAGTCCGTTAGTTGAGACCGATATAGAGGGTTAAGAAAATACCCATCACCATAAAAACGGATCCACTGATGATCAGAAATACACCAATGCCCTTAGTGGTTTGGATCAGGTTGCTGGTTGCATCGATAAGCGTAGACGCATTATCTACCAAGCCAGAGATTTCATCTGCAAAACCCTTTTGGGTAATGCTGGCGATGGATTTGCTGATTGCCCTGGTTTCGCCTCCGATAGAGCGGATTACCAGAACAGCAACACCGGTCGCAAAGGTTATCAACCCGATCAGGAACAAACCTGAAGCCATGGCTGACAAAACACGGGCGATTTCAAAAATGGTCATAGACATGTTAATTACTCCTTTTACTGATTACTCTCCTATTGTGCAAGATATGTGCCTATCAAGCAAAGAGGGTTGGGATTTTATTCCCAAAAATTGGTTTTCATGTTCTGGTCTATATGATGCAAGATTTACGCCAGACTTTTTTCAGCATATTTTCCAGGTGGAGAGATATTCCTCACCCCGGGAGGATCATACATAATCCAGGTACTATTGACGAATAGGAGAGGGCAAGTTACAATTTTCTCTGCTAAAAAATCCATCGTCACCCTGCAGTGGCGGTCTTTTTTTGTTGGCATCCAATTAATTCCTGCGGGAGAAACGGGATTGTTAGCAACTGTTCATTCACAACATTCTAGAGAAGTGAAGGTAACTCTGCCAGAGCAGTAGTGAGAGGCGCTTCGAGGAAGGAAAGCATGGAAAAATATGAATTAGAAGCAATAGGAAGAGAAGTAATTGGAAAAAAGGTCAAAGCTCTCCGCCGGGAAGGTTTTATACCTGCGATTATTTACGGCTTTGGAATTGAACCTATCCCTATTAAAATGAAAACAAAGGAAGTACATCAGATTCTGAGAGTGATCGGAGCCAATACTCTGGTTACGTTAAAGATTGGTAAGAAGGAACACCTGGTTTTGGTTCGTGATATTCAACGGGAAGTTATTTCGAGAGACTTGCTCCATATGGATTTTCAGGAAGTTTCCTTGGAAGAGAATATTACGTCTACTGTACCGATATTGCTGATTGGTGATGCTCCTGCTGTAAAGGAATTTGAAGCTTTGCTGATAACCAATATGGAAGAGATCCAGATCGAAGCCAAAGCCAAAGATTTGCCTGATACTATTAGCGTTGATATCACAACGTTAAGGGAAATCGGTGATAATATCCTCGTTAAAGATCTTGTGATAGCAGGCGATGTAACTGTTCTGGATGATCCAGAAGATGTTGTGATTGTTGCCACATTACCTGTACTCATGGCAGAGATTGAAGAACTGGTTGAAGAAGGTGCGGAACTCTTTGAAGAGCTCACCGATGCAGAATTGATGGAAGAAGGTGTTGAAGGTGTTGAAGGTGTTGAAGAAACGGCAGATGATGCCTCTGAAGAAGAGTAAAGTACAAGCTATATAAAGATGAACCATCCTGGAAGGAGACATCCTGCCGGGATGGTTTTTCAATTAAGGGCTTATCTAAAGGTAAAATGAAAAAGATCCGCCAGTTAACCGGTTTGTGTTTGATAATCACCCTAATGTTTGGCTGCAGCTCAGAAGGGATAGGGGATGAAGATCCTCCTGAGACTAGCATTACTTCAGTCCCTGAAGCCACAGAAGAGGTCAGTCGGGAAGACAGGTTTCCAGCCACGGGTGTGCTTTTCCAGTGGGCTGTCATCGCTGAAGCAAGCTCAGAGTTTTCCAGCCCCGAGTGGAGTGCTGACCAGGCTTTGGGCAAACCCGATTCGCCAGGTTGCGGAGATTACCAGTTTGCCTGGGCTTCTGCAGCCAGCGATTCTATTGATACTCTGGTTTTAGAATATCCCAGCCTGGTTTATCCTTTGGAAATTGTTGTGTATGAAAGTTTTAATCCGGACCAGGTAGTCAAGGTTGAGGTATTGGATCCTGATAGCGGAGGATTTTATACGGTTCTCCAGAAGAATCCTGTTCAAATTGACCGGCCCTGCCCCTATGAATTCGTTATCCCCGTAATGGGAATTAATTTTAAAACCAATACTGTCAGGATCACCCTGGACCAGTCTCAATTGGGATTGGGCTGGAACGAAATTGATGCAGTAGAGCTGATTGGTTCCGTTAATCCACCCTGATCATGCTTTTCATTTTTCGGGAGCGAGCTGGGTTAATTCCAGGAAATCAACCAGAATTTGTGCAGTAGCTCCCCAAAGAACTTCCCCCTCAAACTCATTAAAGAATATCACTGGCAATTCTGAATCAGGATTCGCACTCGACCTCCAGAGTTCAGTACGATGATTGCTGGGATTAACAAGCCAGTTTACAGGTATCAGAAGAGTTTTCCCCACTTCTTCCGGAGAAAGATTTAATGGTTGCGGCCAGGACAGGATCCCTGCAAATGGTGTGATCTCATAACCTGTCACTGTGATCATGGAACAGCACTGTCCCAGGATTTCAACGGACGCAGGATCCAGGCCAA
>PVMK01142305.1_pt1 | contig 22140 bp, 17 predicted proteins | sample 1853481 | NCBI WGS metagenome assembly PVMK01 (sample SAMN08533507, study PRJNA380276) | Marine sediment metagenome, whole genome shotgun sequencing project.
GCCCGTATATTTCACAGATCTCCTGCTGCAGCAGCGTAACTGCCCGCGTCTGCTGCGTTACACTCCCTCGGCCTCCTCGACGTACGACCAGTACGTCTGCGGTGTCCTCAGTCGTGAATGCCTTGCATCCACGATGCATTTACACTGCTTCGCGACAAAGATCTGTGAAATATACGGGTTAGGGAACCGGTGCCGCCACGACCTGTACGATAGCACCGGTGACGAAGACGATCAAGGCGTGATCGCGAGGGGGGTGGAAAAAGGGCGGGCGCTCAGCGGGGAAGGGCGAGGGCGGGCCGAAACCCGATGGAAGCGTGCGCGTAGTCGGGGAGAAACCGCCTGCCCCCCCGCCTTCCTCAGTCCTTCGCCTCCGGGAAACCCAGGGCGAGAAAGGCGGCTATCGCTTCGATCTCACCGTCGGTGAGGTGTCCCGCGCGCTTGGAGGCCATCCGCTTCACCGTGGCCTTCCACTGCTCTTGGTCCTTCGTCTTCGACAGCGGCCTGTCCAGGCCGTGGCAGACGCCGCACTTTGTCTGGAAGGCCGTCTTGACGACCAGGTACCCGGCAATGAGCTCCTTCTGCTCCTTGTTCAGGTCCGCCCCGAAGTCGGCCATCGTGCCCATCGTCATGTACCAGTCGTCCTCGCCGTACGTCTCGTCGATGGCAGACTGGATAGTGTGACACTTCCGGCACTCCTCCAGGAAGGTCTCTTTCCCCTTCTTGAGCCCGTCGTAGACTGATGCTTCACCGGACTCGGCTCCGCCGGGCAAGGCGAGCAGTCCCGCCACCAGGGCGACGATAAAAAAGTGCGCCGGGAACAGGCGCGGCAACGTGGGACACACTCTCAGGGGAGCCTCCTCTCTTGGGCGTTATGTATCCCATGTATAGTGCGGATGAAAGAAAAAATCAACCGCCCGGAAGGCGCCCGCGGCTGCCGACTCTCCTTGATTTCGACCTCTTTTTCTGCGATAAGAGCGGGGATCTCCGCTTTGTATAAATTGCTGCGCTCCGGTGCTCCTCCGGGAATCCGCCGAGCCCGGGGAAGGGTCAGGATGCCTGCAACCGTATTGCTGCTCGCCGTCGGGTTTGTCTTCCTCATCAAGGGGGCGGATCTCCTCGTCACGGGAGCTACATCGATAGCCCGCCGGTTCAACGTCTCCGATCTCGTCATCGGCCTGACGGTGGTCGCCTTCGGCACCTCGGCCCCCGAGATGGCGGTGAACATCATCGCCAGCATGCAGAACAATACCGGCATGGCCATCGGGAACATCCTCGGGAGCAACATCGCCAACGTCCTCCTGATCCTGGGGGTCGCGTCGATCATCTTCCCCATCACCGTCTCGTCGGGAACGGTGTGGAAAGAAATCCCCTTCTCCCTGCTGGCCGCACTCGTCCTCGGGTTTCTCGTGAACGACCGGATCCTCGACAACGCGTCCGAGTCGATCATTTCCCGGAGCGACGGGCTGGTCCTGCTCTGTTTCTTCGCGATCTTCCTCTACTACTCCGCCGGCATCGCCAGGAAGGTCAAGGGCCAGGAAGAGCTCGTCCCCTCCTCCACCCTGCCCATTACCCGGGCCCTCCTGCTCACGGCGGCCGGTCTGACCGGCCTCACTCTGGGGGGCACCTGGATCGTCGGCAGCGCCTCGAAGATCGGGGTCGCCCTCGGGATGAGCGACTCCATGGTCGGTCTCACCATCGTGGCTATCGGAACTTCTCTCCCGGAGCTGGCCACCTCGGCGATGGCCGCCTACCGCCGCAACGTCGATATCGCCGTCGGCAACGTCGTCGGCTCCAACATATTCAACATCTTTCTGGTTCTCGGCGTGAGTTCCACGATCCGGCCCCTCCCCTTCTTCCCCGGCGGAAACGTCGACGTAGCCGTGGTGATTTTCTCCAACATCGTCCTCTTCGCGGCCATGTTCATTCGCAGGAGACGCTCGCTCGACAAGGTCGAAGGATTCTTCTTCCTCGCCTTCTACGCGGCCTACATGTATTTCGTGATTCAGAGAGGCTGACGGCGGAGAGCTGATCCGGGGCGCCGCCCTCCCCGCCTCTCAGGGTTTACAGGTGAGGTGGCAGACCCCCCGCGGCGTTTCCACGGCGTAAGGGAAGTACCGGCCCTTGAACCAGAGGGCCACGTTCACCATGCCGATCAGCACCGGCACCTCCACCAGAGGTCCAATGACGGCGGCAAAGGCCTGGCCGGAATCTATCCCGAAGACCGCTACCGCCACGGCGATGGCGAGCTCGAAGTTGTTCGAGGCCGCCGTGAAGCTCAGGGTAGTCGACTGCTCGTAGGTCGCTCCCACCTTCATGGAGAGGAAGAAGGAGACAAAGAACATGGCCACGAAGTAGATGCCGAGTGGGAGGGCGATGCGAAGTACGTCGAAGGGGAGCTGGACGATGTGCTCTCCCTTGAGAGAGAACATAACGATGATGGTGAAGAGCAGGGCGACGAGCGTCAGGGGGCTTATCGCCGGGATGAAACGATTCTCGTACCACTCTCTCCCCTTGACCCTGATGCCGATGATCCGGGAGAAGAGCCCGCCGAGAAAGGGTATGCCGAGGTAGATAAAGACGCTCTTCGCGATCTCTCCGATCGAGATCTCCACCACCGATCCCTCGAGCCCGAACCAGCCGGGAAGCAGGGTGATGAAGAGATACGCATAGACGGAGAAGAAGAGGACCTGGAAGAGGGAGTTGAAGGCCACCAGGCCGGCGCAGTACTCCCGGTCTCCGGCGGCGAGATCGTTCCAGACGATGACCATGGCGATGCAGCGGGCAAGGCCGATGAGGATGAGGCCGACCATGTACTCCTGGTGACCCGAGAGGAAGGTGACGGCGAGGAGAAACATCAGGATCGGCCCGATGACCCAGTTCTGCACGAGCGAGAGGGCGAGAACCCGGCCGTCCCGGAAGACGTGCCCCATTTCCTCGTAGCGCACCCTCGCCAGCGGCGGGTACATCATGAGGATGAGTCCGACGGCTATCGGGACATTAGTCGTGCCGACCTGGAAGAAGTCGATGACAATGCGAACTTCGGGGAAGAGATACCCGCCCATGACACCGATGAACATGGCGAGGAAGATCCAGAGGGTGAGGAAGCGGTCGAGGAAGGAGAGGCGTTTTATGGTCGACATCCGCTCACGTTCCTCCTCGTTCGCCGGTTTCATCGACCAGCGCCTCGGGGAGGGTTTCGACAAACCGCCTGATATCGTCCCGCACGCGGCGGTAGTGGACGAGGGCTTCCTCCTCCGTGGCCGCATCCCGGGCGAGCTTCGGCGGATCGTCGAAACCGTGATGCACCACCCTCGCCTTTCCGGGAAAGACGGGGCATGATTCATGCGCATGGCCGCAGACGGTGACGACACAGTCAAAGGGCACACCCGGCAGTTCGCCCACCGTCTTCGAGCGATGCCCGGTGATGTCCACTCCCTCTTCCGCCATAACCTTCACCGCCAGGGGGTTGAGTCCGTGTTTCTCGATTCCCGCCGAGTACGCCTCGATGGAATCACTCTTGAGCTTTCTGGTCCAGCCCTCGGCCATCTGGCTGCGACACGAGTTGCCGGTGCAGAGAAAAAGGATTTTCATTCGAGCCAAATTATCGTTTTGCCGGTCGGGATGTCAAGAGATAAGGCCGTGGTAGTGAGGGATAGACACATTTGATACAATGAACCCCAACAGAGAAAATGGTATACTGACTTTCATCTATTTTCGGGGGAATATCCGCATGTTTGCGCGGGAACCGACACCCGTCGCGCAACACTGAGGAAGCCGAAGGGGGGAGAAAGTTGATCATCAAGGACATGAATCCCGTCTCCGGGCGGGCCACGCGGCGCCATTTCACTGCCGGCGCGCTAAAGGTCCTCGCCCTGACCCTCGCCGCCGCCCTTCTTCTTGTCTCCGGCTGCCGACAGCGTGAGGAACCAAAGAAGATCGACATCACCCACCGCGACCCCCCCCCCGCCGAGGCGACGGACTTCTCCCGCACTCCCATACGTATCGCCGTCGGAGCGATGCTCGTGCCGGAAAAGGGGTTCCTTTACTACAAGGAACTGCTTGATTTCATTGCTGAAAAAATTGGCCGTCCCATCAAGATCGTAGACCGCGAAAGCTACGCCGAGATCAACGACCTGCTGAAAGAAGGGAACATCGAGTCCGCCTTCGTCTGCAGTGGACCCTATGTCGAAGGGCACGACACCTTCGGCCTCGAACTGCTCGCCGTTCCCGTAGCCTACGGGCGCCCGGTCTACTACTCCTACATCCTCGCTCACAAGGACAGTCCCGTCGCAGACGTCGAGGGCCTGAGGGGAAAGTCCTTCGCCTTTACCGATCCCCACTCGAACACGGGCAAGCTCGTTCCCACCTACCTTCTCGCCACCATGGGGGAGACGCCCGCGTCCTACTTCAGCAAGACGATATTCACCTATGCTCACGACAAGTCGATCGTCGCCGTCGCCGAGAAACTCGTCGACGGCGCCGCCGTCGATAGCCTCATCTGGGACTACGCCGACAAAACCGATCCCCAGTACACCTCGAAGACGAAGATCATCTGGAAGTCGCCTGCCTACGGCATCCCCCCTGTCGTGGTGCGGAAAGATCTCGACGGGGAAACGAAAGAGCGGCTCCGGGAAATCTTCCTTTCTCTCCACGAAGAGGAGAGGGGGCGCCGGATCCTCAAGGGACTGATGATCGATCGTTTCATTCCCGGCGAAGACAGCCTCTACGACTCCATTCGCGACATGAAACGCTTCAAGGCCGAGTCCAACGATTCTGCCGAGAACTGAGGATCCCCCATGACCCTTCGCATGAAGATCATGGGCGTCACTATTTCTCTCATTCTTCTCAGCGGTCTCGCCACCATTGCGTCCATGTACTTCCTCCTCTCCCGGCAGATGGAGGCGGAACTCCTGAAGCGGGGGGGAGTCCGTCACCCGGTATTTCGCCTCGTCGAGTCTCGGTCTCCTGCTCACCGAGGATCTCGTCACTCTCCAGCTCAGAGTCAAGGAGATCATGGGACAGGGGGAGGACATCCGCTATCTCTTCGCACTCGACAGCGCCGGGGATGTCTTCGTCCACAGCTTTGCCGCCGGATTCCCAAGTGACCTGCGCGACGCCAACGTCCCCTCCCCCGGGGAGAAGCACCGCGTAATCCCCCTCATCATCGGCGATGAGATGGTCTATGACTTCGCCGTTCCCGTCGGAGAAGGCAAGATCGGGGTCATTCGTCTCGGCCTTTCCGGCGCCTCCGTCCAGAGCAGCCTCCGAAAATTCCTCGGCGCCGGGCTTCTCCTCATCCTGGTCATCGTGACGGTGGTCGGTGTCGTCGCCGTTGTGCTTGACCACCGGGTCACCCGGCCGGTGAGCGCCCTCACCCAGGCCGTGAAGGAGGTCGACAGGGGCTCTCTCGGCAGGCGCGTCGACCTCCAAGGCGGGGACGAAATCGGCGAACTGGCGGAGTCTTTCAACGAGATGATGGGCCGGATCGAGTCATCCCACCACGAACTCGTCTCCCTCAACAGCGCCCTGGAGCAGGAGATCGCCGAACGCTCTGAAGCCGAAAGACGGGTAAGGGAGAGGGAGGTCGAGCTGAAGACGATCTTCGAGACGACCCCGGTGATGATGGCCCTCATCGACAGGGGGGGGACGATCAGGAGAATCAACCGGACATGGTCGTCGACCCTCGCTCCCGATTTACCTGACGGCGGTAATCCGAGAATCGGCTCGGCGGTGCGATGCCTCCACGCCGTCGCGAGCACGGGAAGCTGTGGGGAAGCGCCGCCCTGCGAGGACTGTGAAGTGAAAAAGATCGTCCGGGACACCCTCTCGCAGAGGGTTCAGCATGTCCAGAAGGAGGCCTCCCTCGATGTCCTCGGCGAAGGAGGGCGGAAACAACGGGCTCATTTCCTTGTCTCCTCCGCGCCGATCACCGTGCTCGGGGAGGAAATGGCCCTGGTCAGCATCGAGGACGTGACACCGATCAAGGAGGCGGGAGTCCGGCTTAAGAGCGCCTACGAGGAACTCGAGAAACAGCACACACAACTGCAGAAACTCGACGTCATAAAGAGCTCTCTCCTCAGGGACGTGACACACGAGATGAAAACGCCGGTGGCGAAATTCGTCATGCAGCTGGAGATGCTGAAGTCTCAGCTGGCCGCCTGCCCCGCGACCGGACCGTGGCATGAGTCGATCGGGAAGATGGAAAAAAACCTGCGGCGGCAGGAGTCGGTGATAAGCAACATCCTCGACCTCAGCCGCCTGGAATCGGGGAAGCGCCGCTACCGGATCGAGCGGCTCCGTCTCGACCTTCTCCTCGAGGAAGTGATCGACGAGTACCGGGATCTCATGGATGCCCAGGGGATGACCGCCGCGACGGAGATGGACGCCGTCGAGATAGAGAGCGACCGGGACATGCTGTGGCACGTCTTTTCCAATCTCCTCACCAATGCCGTAAAATTCACCGGCGACACGCCCGCCGGGCGCCTTCACGTGTCGATCGGCAAAAGCGGCCGGTCCTATGAGGTCAGAGTGACGGACAACGGCATCGGTCTCTCCCCCGCGGAGCGGCAGGAAGCCTTCGACCTCTTCTTCCAGTCCTCCGCCAGTGTCGAGGGGATCGGTGTCGGCCTCGCTCTCAGCCGCTCCATCGTCGAAGAGCTCGGCGGGAAAATCATGATCGAGTCGGAGGGCAGGGGGAAGGGCGCCACCGTCACGGTTTCCCTTCCGGCCAAAGCCCCTTCCCCGCCGGCATGAAAGGGAGACCGCACCATGCGCACGGGACAGCGACCATGAAAAAATCAGCGTTCTACGGAAAACAGGTAATCATCAAGTCGCACCGATTCATTGAAAACGACCCGGAGTCGGTCACGCGATCGGGCCTCTTCGAGGAGATCATCTCGCGGTTCCTGAAGAAGCTCCGGAAGAGAAAGTCATCCTACCTCGATCTCTTCCCCGGGAGTATGTCGCCGAAAGACCAGGACGCCCTGATGACCGCCCTCCTGAGAAGCCTTTCCGAAAATTCAGGGGAGCAGGCGGGGAAGGAATCGAAGCCGTTCCAGCCTCTCCTGAAAAGGAGCGACACGCTGCACCGTTTTGTCGAGGATCTCTATGACTACTGGAGGGGGTTCGAGCGATTCCTCGTCTACTACGCGGACGAAAGGGAGATCATTGCCAGGAAGAAGCCGGCGAGGGCCTTCAACGAAACCGCCGAGCTCCTGAACGCCCTCGTGCGGAAAGTCTACCGCGACATCTGCGAGAACCTGACGGGGACCTCTCCGCGAGTGTACCGGCAGATCGCCGCCGGATGCCAGGTCGCCCTGATAGTGAGAGAGGAGAAGCTCGACTATCCCGGAGACTACGCGAAGCTGACAGGGGTCAACGTGATAAAGCAGGTGCTGATAGAGCCCCCCTTGATTATCGATCCTCCGATGAACAAGAGAGAAGGAAGGTTCGTCAAGTCCGGGAGCAACCCGATCAAGGAGATCGACATCATTCCGAAGAACTGGCTCTGCTATCCCGCCAGGGTCGGGGAGTTTTCCATCCACATCCTCTTCCACAACCGATTCATCGGACTCGGCTCCTCCCTCGCCAACCTCTTTGAGCTCGACGACAGCACCAGACCCGATGCCATCTACGCCTTCGGCGTGAACTCGAAGCAGGTCAGCGAAGCGATCTTCTACGACGACGGTGATTTCCTCTTCGCCGCCGCCCCGGGAACCGATGCCTACGGCTATTTCGGCTACCTCAAGAAGATGGTCCTCACCCTGCACAACATCATCTCCATGAAGAAAAAGAGGCTCCCCGTCCACGGGGCCATGGTCCGGATCACGCTGACGAGCGGGAAGTCCGCCAATGTCGTCCTCGTGGGCGATTCCGGCGCCGGAAAGTCCGAATCGATCGAGGCCTTCAGGGTCCTGGCGAGCAGGCACATAAGCGATTTCTCCATCGTCTTCGACGACATGGGCTCCCTCGAAATCACCAGGAAGGGGATCAGGGCCTACGGAACCGAGATCGGGGCCTTCGTCCGGCTCGACGACCTCAGCCCCGGATACGCCTTCGGCAGCATCGACCGGTCGATCATCATGAGTCCGCAGAAGATCAACGCCAGGGCGATACTCCCCATCACCACCCTCGCCGAGATCACCAGGGGGTACGGCATCGACTACTTTCTCTACGCGAACAATTACGAGGAAATCGACGACGACCATCCTCATCTCGAAAGAATCACAAAAACCGGCGAGGCCCTGAAGGTTTTCGGCGAAGGGGCGCGGATAGCGAAGGGGACCACCACGGAGAAGGGCCTGGTGCACACCTACTTCGCCAACCTCTTCGGACCGCCCCAGTACAGGGAACTGCACGACCGGCTGGCGAGGAGATATTTCGCCAGGCTGTTTTCGGACAATGTCTACGTCGGGCAGCTGCGGACGAGACTGGGGATCGCGGGTTACGAAACCAAGGGACCAAGAACGGCGGCGGCCGCCCTGCTGGAGGCCATATCGAAAAGATGAAGACAAGCATTATCCGCCACCACGATCGTCTGCCTGACCCTGCTCCTGGTTGCCTGCGACCAGCGGCCGAAAGTGGCGGTTGTCGGGCAGCCGGCCCTGGAACCTGGCCGCGCTGAAGCGAATGGGCGGGTGAGGGGCATTCCCTCACTCGACAACGAAGAGGGTCAGCCCGCAGTCGGGGCACTCCTCCTCTGACGGGCCCACCGAACTGCCGCAGGCCGGGCATTTCCCCTGGCTGATCAATTCCTGCGAGGCCCTGGCTTCAGGGTGGACCTCGATGAAGTATTCCTCGATCCGCTCGTGCGCCCCTCCGGCGTCCCGGCGCGACACCAGCAGCTGGCAGGTGTTTCCACAGCACCCTTTCTGACACCCGGGATCGACGTGCATCCGGCAGGGGACCCCGGAGGCGATGAGCATCTCATGGAGCTCCCCCATCCACTTGACGTCACCCTCTCTGACCGCCACGGGGTCGTCGAGGGGCTGTTCCAACAGGCGTTTTCTCTCCGCCTGCCTCCTCGCATACTCCTCGAGCGATACCAGGGTCACGCCGCAGTCCACGCACTGTTCGACATGCGGATGGTACTCACACGCACAATCCGGACATATTTTCATCGCTCTGTTCTACCCTCCCCCCTGACACTAATATACACCATCATGCTACCTTACTTTCCCGGGCAAGGAAATTCAGCGGCTGCCGCCCAGGAAAACCCAGGTGAGAGGCAGGGCAAGGAAGGCAGCCAGAGAGGCGGCGAGGATAGTCCCTTTCATGTCATCTCCTTTTCCGTTACTGTGATCGCAGCCGACGTATCAAGCTGGATATCTGATGCTTTCAGGCCGCCGCGGATTCGAAAAAAGAATTCCTTCGCCGGGAATAGGGAACTCGCCGGTTGCCAGCTTGACAGCCCTTCTCATGGCATTCAAAATATCGAAATGAACGATACCGTGACAATCAGTGACGCTGCCCGGAGAAACACCGGCGGTTCCAGACAGTGGATTCTGCCGCTTCTCACCATTCTGGTCTTTCTTGGCTTTACGGTCTGGGCAATTCAGGCGACTCTGCAGACGGAGGAGGATAGATTCCTGCTCGAGGCAAAGACCGACGTCAAGGTGCTGGAAGTGGCCTTCGGAGACTCCCTGGCCTTTGGCGGCGGCGTTGGTGCTATCCAGCGACGTATCGATCGCCTCGTCGCCCGAGACCCTTCCATCGTCCGTCTCAGCTTTATCGGTAAGGCGGCGGACGGTTCCTTCAAACACCTGGCCAGCAGTCTGGAGAGCCGGATCGGGAAGTTGGCTCATCCCGAGGACCTGGAGGTGCTTGCCACCGGCGAGGTTGTACTCCTCGAAGAGGAGCACGAGGGGGTCGGGGCCCTGGACATTACCCACCCGGTTCGTAATCAGGACGGAGTCATCCTGGGGCTGATCGGCTATACGGTGTCCCGGGGGACTACCATCCATCTCCCCCTGGCCATGACTGGCGCGGCCCTCCTGGCTATCACCCTGCTGACCGTCCATTTCTTCCTGCTGCTGCGTCACAGCCACCGGGAAATCCAATACCGCCGGGAGACGGAGCAGGCCCTGCGCGATAGCCACCGGATCAAGGATGAATTCATCTCCATCACCGCCCACGAACTGCGCACCCCGTTGGCGGTAGTCAGGGGGTATGCCGAACTTCTGCTGAGACCGCCAGGGGACAGCGCGATCGACGGCGCCAGGCGGCAGGAATTCATACAGAAGATATTCAACACAGTCGGGATGCTCAGGAAAATAATAGATGACCTTCTCGATGTGCAGCGCATCGAGTCGGGACAGCCGATCCCCATGTATATGATCGCCTGCGATCCGGATGAAATCATCCGCGGCGAGGTGGAGGACTACAGGATCCACAGCCCGGCTCATCACTTTGAACTGGCCCCGAGGGAGCAGCCCCGCCTGGTCATGGCGGATCGGAACAAGATTGTGCAGGTCCTGGAAAATCTGCTCAGCAACGCGATCAAGTTTTCACCTGACGGCGGGAAGATTGTGGTCGGCGGCAAGACGGAAGGGAATTTCTACCGGATCACCGTGGCCGACGATGGGATCGGGATGACCCCGGAGCAGATCGAGAAGATTTTCATCAAGTTTTACCGGGCCGACAATTCAAGCGCAGCCAGGAGCGGTATGGGGCTTGGCATGAGTATCGTGAAGCACATCGTCGACCGTCACGGCGGCAGCATCAGAGTGGAGAGCGAAATGGGAAGAGGCACCGCCGTCTCTTTCACCGTTCCCCTTGCCGACTAGTGTGCTGTCCCTTTCGGCAGACTATCGTAACCTCCCCCCTGCCTGCACTTGTTGTGGGAAACAGCAGGAAATAATTAATCGACGCTACAGTTACCAATAGATAAATATGGATCGACCACAAAAGAAAAACAACATCTTGATTGTTGACGACACGCCCGAAAACCTGACGGTGTTGCGGCAGATGCTGACGGAGCATGGCTACAGAGTGCGTCCTGCTCTGAGCGGCGAAATCGCACTCAAGGCCGTGCAGACTGATCCTCCGGATCTTATTCTCCTGGACATCTTAATGCCGAAAATGGACGGTTATGAAGTGTGCGGCGTCTTGAAATCTCACGAACGTACCGGCCAGATCCCCATTATCTTCATCAGCGCCTTAACAGAAGTGGAAGATATCGTGAAAGCATTTCAGGCGGGGGGGGTGGACTACATTACCAAACCCTTTCGGACGGAAGAGGTGCTGGCCCGAGTGCGCACTCATCTGGAATTGCAAAACGCCATCGGTGAAAAAGAAGAATCGCATGTGATGCTGCAAACCATTCTGGACAGTATCGAGAGCACCATTGTCACGGTCGATGACCAACTGCGGATCATCAATGCCAACCGGTCACTGAATGCCATCTGTGCCGAAATGCAGGGGGATGAAGGAACATTTCAGGACAGACTTAAGAGCGGCAGCGGTCCATGTGTGGAGGCATTACTGCAAACGCTCAAGACCAACAAACCAGTCAAGGAGCACAGGGCTGTGTGCAACTGCGGAGGGGAGACGGACAAGACCCTGGTGCTGAACACCGCTCCCCTGATCCGCCGGCAAAATGAACTTTGCGGTGCCGTTCTGGTCATCCGGGATATTACCCGCCTGGCATCTCTTGAAAAACGCCTCCTGGAGCAGCACAGCTATCACAACATCATCGGCAAGAGTGAGATGATGCAAGAGATATACGCCCTTCTTGAGCGCACTGCCGACTTGGATGTCAATGTGCTCATTTGCGGCGACAGCGGCACGGGGAAGGAACTGATTGCCGAGGCAATTCACTATGCCGGCAGCCGGGCCGCCGGGCCCCTGGTCAAAGTCAACTGTGCGGCCCTGTCGGAGAGTCTTTTGGAAAGTGAACTTTTCGGCCATGTGCGCGGCGCCTTTACCGGGGCAGTAAAGGACAGGGTCGGGCGTTGCCAGGCTGCTGAAGGCGGCACCCTCTTTCTGGATGAGATCGGCAGCATTTCTCCCCAGTTTCAGGCCAAACTGCTGCGTTTTCTTGAACAGAAGGAATTTGAACGGGTTGGCGACTCAAAAACACTGAAAGCCGACGTTCGGGTTGTAGCGGCAACCAATCAGGATTTATCGGCACAAGTCAGCGAAAAACAATTCCGGGAGGATCTGTTTTATCGCTTGAAAGGACTCATGATCCAACTGCCGGCCCTGAGAGATCGGGTCGACGATATCCCCCTGCTGACCAGCCATTTCATTCGAATTTCCAGAAAATCATTGAATAAAAACATTGAGGGCCTGGCTGAGAATGTTGCAAGCCTTTTTCTGGAATACCCCTGGCCCGGCAATGTCCGTGAGTTGAAAGGCGTAATACATTATGCCTGCGCCCTCTGCCCGGGCGAAGTCATTCAAAAAGAGCACCTGCCGCCGGACATTTTTTCAGAAACAGCACTCATGCAGCTTGCCCGCAGGAAGACGGATTCGATGAATGAAGGTCCCCTGAACAGGGAATCTGAAAAAGAGTCAATCCTGGCAATGCTCGAGAAGACAGATTGGAATAAGGCCAAAACCGCCCGTCTCCTCGAGGTCAGCCGCGCCACCCTCTACACAAAGTTGCTGAAATATGGCATTGAGGCCAAACCAAAAGAAGATTGACTCTCCCTCCCTTTATTTAGCCTGAACACTTCCGACTAGACACATCTGTCTAGTCGACACTTTTTTAGACACATTTACATGCCTGCAACCAGCCATAATTTCTCGCAACATGTTGTTATCATAGAGAATTAAATGTCGAGGCAACTCCGGCACAATTATTGAGTATACTATGAGAAAAAGAGGCGAAATAATGACACTGGCCACTAAAAACAGCAATATTTTAATCGTAGACGACACGCCGGAGAATCTTACGGTATTACGGCAGATGTTGAAAGAGCATGGCTACCATGCGCGGCCGGCACTTTCCGGGGAAAATCGCCTTGAAGGCCGCGCAGGCCGATATCCCGGATCTTATCTTGCTGGACATCATGATGCCCGGGATGGATGGCTTTGAAGTCTGCAAAAAGCTGAAATCAAATGCCGACACCCGCGATATTCCGGTGCTTTTTATCAGCGCCCTCAACGAGGCGGCGGACAAAGTTAAAGGCTTTGAGGCGGGCGGGGTGGATTATATTACCAAACCGTTTCATACGGCAGAGGTGTTTGCCCGAGTTGAAACGCATTTGACGATACGGCATCTGCAGAAAAAAATGCAGGCGCAGAACATACGACTCCTGAATGAAATCGAAGAGCGTAAACGTGTTGAACTCGCCTTGGAGGGAGCCAACCAGGAGTTGGAGCAACTGGCCTCCCTGGATGGATTGACGCTCATTGCCAACCGCCGACAGTTTGATGTGACTCTTGATCGGGAATGGAAGCGGTTGTCCCGCGACGCAAAACCCTTGTCCCTTATTTTTTGTGATATAGATTTTTTCAAAAAATATAATGATACCTATGGGCATGTTGATGGCGACGACTGCCTCAAAAAAGTGGCTCTGGCCATAACTTCAGCCGTCAATCGACCGGCGGATATTGCAGCCCGGTATGGTGGTGAAGAATTTGCCGTGATCATGCCCGATACGGATCTTGATGGTGCGGTGGTGGTTGCTGAAGAAATTCGCAGGGCAATCCGCAATCTCGGGATACCTCATGCCCAGTCCGAAGCAAGTCCTGTTGTCAGTTTAAGCCTGGGTGTGACCACCATGACCCCGGATCCGGAAAAATCCCCGGAAACAATTATTCTTGCCGCCGACAGCCTGCTTTATCGGGCAAAGGAATCTGGAAGGGACAAGGTTATTCATGAAAACAGATAAACATAAAATATTACTTCCGACGCTGGGGATTCTTCTTTTTGCCGGAGTCTTGGCAACTGGGTCTTCTCATGCATCAACTACGGTCAGAATAGGCATCTATCAGAATTACCCCCTGGTCTTTTCCGACGACAACGGCAAAGCACAGGGAATCTATATAGACACCCTTGAATATGTCGCGGCAAAGGAAGGCTGGACGCCTGAGTACGTCCCCTGCAAATGGAACGATTGTCTGACTCAGCTTGAAAGCGGCCAAATAGACTTACTCACGGCTATCGCCTTTTCCGAAGAAAGAACCCAAAAGTACGATTTCAATGAAGAAACGTTTTTCCCAAACTGGGGCCAAGTTTACACGAACATAGATCTTGAAATAAATTCCATTGAAGACCTTGAAGGCAAGACCGTCGCCGGCCTTCAAGGTGATATTTATTACATGGCCTTAAAAAAGATCGCGGAGAAAGCTCCCCTCGATATTGAGTTTGCTGATGTTGAAGAATATATAGACGTTTTCCGGCTGATTGACCAAGAAGCAGTTGATGCCGGCATCCTGCCCAGGCTGTTCGGAGCTATGAACGATAGCAGTTTCAACGTCAAGAAGACCACCACCATCGTCCGGCCTTCGGAACTCCGCTTCGCTGCCCCTAAGGGTTCCAAACGATCACTTCTTGCAGCTATCGACAGCCATCTTGGCGAACTGCTGGCCGATAAAAATTCCCTGTATTTTCAGTCTGTTTCCAAATGGCTTGGACAACAGGAAGAACAAAAAGTTCCTGAAATAGAGCTCACCGAACCGGAAAGGAAATGGCTGGCAGAACACAGGCAGATCGTGCTCGGTGTGGATCCCGATTTTGTGCCCTTTGAATTTGTCGAGGCTGACGGCAACTACCGGGGAATGTGCGCCGATTACGTAAGAATTATCAGTGACCGAACCGGGATCTCCATGAAAGTTGCTCCAGACCTGAGTTGGGGTGAAGTCATTGAACAGGCCAAAGTCCGGCAGGTAGACGTGCTGCCGTGCGTTGGCATGACAGAGGAACGGAAAGAATTCCTGAACTATTCAAACCCGCACCAGTCTTTTTACCGGGTGGTGGTGATTAAAGAAGGATCGGGCATTGGCAACGCTCTCGATGACCTGCAAAGGGTACGGGTAGCTGTGCAAGAAAACAGCTCCCATCACGGCTTTCTGCGAGATAACACAAAGATAACGCCACTCCTGTTTGAAACGGCCGAGCAAGCCATCATGGCGGTATCCAAAGACAGAGCCGATGTTTTTGTAGGCAACGAGAACATGAGCGGCTACACGATAAACAAGAACGGCATTGTCAATCTAAGAATGACCAAGATTGCCGGCGCTGTCGAAAAAAACCTCTACTTTGCCGTTCGTAATGACTGGCCTGAACTCCTGAGCATTATAAATAAGGGGCTTGCCTCAATCTCTGAAAAAGAAAGGGGTGCCATCAGGCAGAAATGGATTGCCGTAAAAATCGAAAAGCAGATCGATTATGCCCTCATGTACAAAGCGGCCGGAGCTGTTCTTTTCTTCGTTCTTATCCTCGTCCTGTCGAATGGGCTGATCAGGTGGCAGAAGAAAAAGCTGCAGGAGAGCGAGGAGAAATACCGCACCCTTGTTGAAGGCCTGCATGAAGGATATTTCTTCTATTCTCACGATCTGCGGGGGGTATTTACTTATGTCAGCCCGTCGATCGAGAAAATTCTCGGTCATCCAACAGCAGAGATGATGGTCAATTATGCAGCCATCCTGACCGACAACCCGATCAACCTGGAAGTGAAGAAATCAACTGATCTCTGCCTTCAGGGCAAACCGCAACCCTCCTATATGGCCGAGGTGCTCCACAAGGACAACAGCACACGCTGGCTGGAGGTTTGCCGAGGTGCCCATCTTCGACAATCGGGGGAGTGTTGTTGCTGTCGAAGGCATTGCCCATGACGTCACCGAGCGCCTGCAGGCCCAGGAAGCCCTGCGGGAAAGCGAGAAGCGCTACCGTTCGCTGGCGGAGAACAGCGAGGTCGGCATCCTCCAGGTTACGCCCGAAGGAGCCCCCATTTATGTCAACCCCGTTATGCTCAGAATGATCGGCGTTGACGATCCATCACAGCTTGAAGGAAAAACTATCGTTGATTTCGTCGCTCCCGCCTGTCATGAAATCCTTGCAGCGGAGATGGGGAAACGCCAGCAAAACATCGCGTCTACTTATGAAGTAGAAATCATCAGCCTGAAAGGGGTTCGAAAGAGTGTAATTATTTCCGCGTCGCCTATTATGGGCGAAGATGGACGGCTGGACAGCACCATCAGTTCGGTTGTCGACATAACCGATCGTATAAACACCGAGAAAAAGCTTCAGGAAAGCGAAAAGCGGCTCATGGAAACCCAGAGAATCGCTCAGCTCGGCACCTGGGAGTTCGATGTGGCAACCGAAGAAATACGATGGTCTGAAGAAACATTCAGAATCGCCGGCAGACCACCAAAAGACAAACTCACCCTTGACGAATACTTAGAATCAATACATCCAGATGATATCCCCCGACTGGATGAGACCTTGAAGAAATCTATTTCGTCACATAAACCATATGAAATTGAGCTTCGACATCGACGGCTTGATGGTTCCTACAATCACACCCTGACCCGGGGTGAACCGGTTGTCAGAGACAACGTGGTGGTTAAGTTTATCGGTTCGGTCCTGGACATCACCCAACGCAAACAGGTGGAAGAAGAACTCAGAAGAGCAAAAAATGCGGCTGAAGCAGCCAATCTGGCGAAAAGCACTTTTCTGGCCAACATGAGTCACGAACTCCGTACACCCTTGAATGCCATCCTGGGTTTTTCCGAGTTGATGACGCGCGATTCAAATCTTTCGGCAGAACAACTCAGCAACCTGGAAACTATAGGACGGAGCGGTGAACATCTGCTGGCCCTGATTAATGATGTACTGGAACTATCCAAAATCGAAGCGGGCCGTGTTGTCCTGCATCCTGAAACTTTTGATCTGCATCGTCTGCTCTTTGTCATCGAAGAGATGTTCAGTCTCCGTGCCCAGGAGAAAGGTTTAACTCTGGTTGTTGAACGGACCTCCGATGTGCCCCGATTCATCATTGCCGATCAGGGCAAGCTCCGTCAGAGTCTCATCAATATCCTGGGAAATGCGGTGAAGTTTACTACACAAGGCCGGATTGCCTTGCGGGTAAAATGTGAAGGCGGCACCCTCTTTTTCGAGGTTGAGGACACTGGAGCAGGCATTGCCGCGGATGAATTGGACAGGGTGTTTGACGTTTTCGTGCAGTCGGACAGCGGCCATAGATCCAAACAGGGCAGCGGCCTGGGATTACCAATCAGCCAAAAGTTTGTCCGGATGATGGGGGGAGGATTGACTGTACAAAGCAAGGTCGGCAAGGGGACAATCTTCCGATTTAATGTGCAGTTTGAGATGACTGACACTGCCGAGGTGGCAACATCCGGGCTCAAACAGAGGGTTGTCGGTCTGGCGCCGAACCAGCCGCCATACCGCCTGCTGGTGGTTGAAGATAATGATACCAGCCGCCAACTGCTCGTTACCCTGCTAAGAAAAATAGGCTTTGAGGTCCATGAAGCAACGGACGGGCAAGACGCCGTCAAAGCGTGGAAAGAGTGGCAGCCGCACCTCATCTGGATGGATGTTCGCATCCCCATTCTGAACGGCTATGAAGCCACCAGAATAATCAAATCAACCATCAGCGACCAACAATCAACAATCGACACCAAGATCATCGCTTTGACCGCCAGCGCCTTTGAAGAAGATAAAATAAAGGCTATTGAGAATGGGTGCAACGACTTCGTACGGAAACCATTTCGTGAATCCGATATTTTTGAGATGATGCAGAAGCATCTTGGCGTGCGTTTTGTATATGAAGAGATGGGTAGGCACCGCCAGCCATCAACCACCCAGCAGCTTTCAGTTGTTGATATTCACTCAATAATGGCAACCCTGCCCGTTGGACTGACGGCAAAACTGGCAGAGGCTGCCGACGTATGCGATGCAGACGGAATTGATCGGATAATTGATGACATCCGTTTGCAGAGTACTCACTTGGGAGATGCCCTGGCAAGCCTATCGGCAAAATTTGCTTATGATGAAATATTGACCCTGGTTAACAAAACAAATGAACTGTAACCAATCACCGGATTAAATTGAGAAGGTTCCATGATAAATATAGCAATTAAGCGCTTAGTCGAATTGGGAACTCAGCCTCAAGAGAGCCCCAAGCACAACCAAAACGTTCGGTTGCTCAACAAGATTTGCTATTTCGTGATCCTTATTATCATCCCCCCATATGCTGCTCACCATTTACTACCATTCAATCCTGGCTACGTTGGTGCAATTAATGACAATCCTGGCTCTAAGCCTGACGGTCTTCCTCAATTCACGGCATTTTTTCAATTTTGCCCGAGCTTTGTCCCTTCTCATCGGCAATTTTCATATATTCATCATGGTGCTCATTCTCGGTCATGAAAGCGGCGTGTACTTTTATTTCGCGGCGGCAATCATCGCACCCTTATTTTTTTATACTCTAGAAGAGCTGAATCACATTTTGTTTTTTGGAGGGCTCACAACCTTACTGGCGCTGCTGATCCAATTTCTGGGAAGTGATCTAACACCAATTGTCGAAACTCCGGACAAACTTACGACCTTTTTCTTCTATTTTTCGGTTGCTGGTTCGCAACTTACCGTTTTCGTTTTTGTTTTACATTTCTTTAATGAGTCGAACCGGCTCGAGAAGCACCTCCGAGCGGCAAATCAAGCAAAAAGTTTATTCCTGGCTAATATGAGCCATGAACTGCGTACACCGCTAAACGCAATCCTCGGTTTTTCCGAATTGATGACACGCGACCCGAATTTGACATTGGAGCAGCAACAAAATTTGAAAACCATCGGTCACAGCGGAGAGCACCTGCTCTCTCTGATAAATGATGTGTTGGAATTGTCCAAGATTGAGGCGGGCCGCATCGTTTTGCACCAGGAAGATTTCGATTTGCACCAGCTCCTCCTGGGTCTGGAAGAGATGTTTCGCTTGCGGGCTCGACAGAAAGGACTCTCCCTGGACTTTGAGCAAGCTGAAGATGTGCCGCAATTTATCCGTGCCGACCAGAGCAAACTACGCCAGATCCTGATCAACCTCCTCAGTAATGCCGTAAAATTTACCGAGGAGGGGGGGGTAACCCTTCGAGTTTATGTAATGGCATCAAGCCAACAAGAGAATAGTGGTCGCTTCTGCACTCTCCATTTTGAGGTTGTTGACACAGGCGCAGGCATTATTCCTGAAGAACAGCAGAATGTTTTTGATGCGTTCTTTCAGGCCCCGGATCAGCAGCAATCCCAGCAGGGAACCGGGTTGGGGCTCACCATCAGCCAGAGGTTTGTCAGCATGTTGGGCGGTACATTGAAACTGCATAGTGAATTTGCCGGGGGCACGAAATTTTCTTTTGCTGTCCCGGTAGAACAGGTGAAAGATTCCGATGCTGTTGAGGTCAGGCCGGTCAAAAGGGTTGCGGGGTTAAAGCCGGGTCAACAGATTTTTCGAATATTGGTTGTTGAGGATAATGACGTGAGCCGTGACCTGCTGATCAAACTGCTGAGGCAGGTAGGGTTTGATACCCGTGAGGCAGCCAATGGGAGTGAAGCAATTGCCGTATATAAACAATGGCAACCGCATCTCATATGGATGGACATGCGCATGCCGGTCATGGATGGCTTCGAGGCTACAAAACAAATCAAGACATCACCTGGCGGCAAGAACACCGTGATCATTGCCTTGACCGCCAGTGCCTTTGAAGCGGACCGGAAGAGGGTTGTTGAAACTGGCTGCAATGATTTTGTGAGGAAGCCATTCCGTGAAGTAGAGATATTTACGATTCTGTCAAAACATCTGGGAGTGGAATTTGTCTATAAGGAAGATAAACCTGAGGGAAAGAGCCCAAAGGCTGAGAGCCGTAGCAAGTTAATGAAAGAAGCGATTGCCTCGCTTCCGGCTCTCTTGCAGATGGACTTTTACAAAGCAGTTGAGTCAATCGATTTCGACAAGGCCATGGCAATAGTTGAGCGGATTCGGGAGCGGGATCAAGGCTTGGCCGAGGATCTGGCTGAACTATTGAATTCGTATCGATTCGATGCTCTGCAAAATCTGTTCAAGGAAAATGAATGACAATGATAATTCATATAATACGATGCTCTGGCGCCTGCAAGCTCACACAAGAGAGAAAGACAGATGCAAAGATTCATTAATCCGGAAGAACTGAACACAGTCCTGGCTATGGAAGGCGGACCACTTTTGCTCGTTTTCCTTGATAAAATAATCGTCTTTTTCAATCAACAACAGCCGATGGAAGAGCTTCCCCACCTTTTTGCAGGGAGGCTCCGAATCATGCTGTTGGATATCGAATATCAGAGCCTCGTAGCTGAAACTTTCAAGGTCCATGGCTTTCCGGCATTCATCTTCTTCGAAAAGGGCAAAAAGATAGATGTCCTCTTGGGCACTCCGGATCCCGAGATGTTACGCGAGTTTGTTGCTAATAATTTGTCTGATAGTTCTAGACGTCAGAAGGTGAGGTAGTGCAATGAAAGTATTAACAACCATAGTGGTGTGTGTATTATTAGCGGCAACCGTCCATGCGGATGAAGAATGTATCATCAAACTTCGTGTCAATGACTCACCACCTTCATATTTCAAAGATTCCAAGGGAAACTGGACGGGATTTGTTGTGGAACAAGGGACTGCTGTGATTACTGAAGCCGGGTGTAAGGCTGAATATAGAAAAGCACCGTGGGGACGGGGCCTACTTCTGCTCGAAGAGGGAGAGATCGATATGATGGGAATTATGTCTATTACCAAGGAAAGAACAAAATTCGTCAATTTTATCGGCCCCCATTATTACGAAATTATAAGGTTTGTCGTGGAGAAAGACAGCAATTATCACATTAAAAAGCATGAGGATCTCAAAAATATTCCCCAGAAACTAATGTTAGAACGCGGATCCTATTACGGGGAAGAAATAACAAGATTAGTAAAGGATGAATCTTTTGCCAAGAATATCCAATGGACTTCTCAGGTGGGACTCATTCCTTCTACGATAGAAAAGATTACGCTGGGTCGGGTGAGTGGTTTTCTAAGTTATGTGACTCCAGGAGCATTGAAAAAAGTAACGGAAGAAGTCAAATATCACCCCTTTGTGATTAACGCTGATCCTGTCTATTTTGGAGTGAGTAATAAATCAGTTGACCCCGTGATCCTTAAAAGACTCCAGGAAGCTGTTGAGCGCCTTAAGATAAAAGGGGAATTTGACAAAATTCTGAAAACATATGAATAGGGTCGCTGATGAAAAATGTTCTTCATCTCTGCGCATAACATTGCGAGGATTTGAACCTTTCGCAAGGTTCTGCAGTCAACAGGCATAAGACAATGAAACTCAAAAATTCCCTGGCGTTTCAACTTCTTAAAGTAACATTTTCATTTTACGTGCTCATAACGGTATTCATCACTGTAGTACATATGTATACCGTCTGGATACAGGCCGAAACGTATCTTGACGCGGATTTAATGAAATTGGGGGATTCTGCCCAACGAGGGATTGTATTCGCTTTTTGGGATCTTGATTACCTGCACGTGGAGTTAATCGTTGAATGTTTATTGGAATTGCCTGCTGTAGTTGGTATTAAAGTCAAAGATAGAAAAATCGATAAGCTCTATGGGAAGCAGGGAAATATTAAGAAACAGTACCAACTCATTCATGAAGAGGAACAAGGCGTGACCTATGATATCGGCGACATGATGTTGTATTCAAGCAGCAGCATCGTGTTCAACCGGGTCAAAAACGAGTATCTACTCACCGTGATCAACGCCATCATTAAGACGTTGGCACTCTGGATTATTGTTCTTCTGGCCGGGAAAAGACTGATAACAAAACCTTTATCCCTTTTGACGGAAGCAAACAAGTCTGTTGACTTGGAGAACGTCGAGACCTTCATAGATGTCAACATTGGAATCGGCCAAAGTGAAAATGAATTAACTATTCTTGAACGGTCGTTCAATATGATGGTTCAAAGATTGGCATTTGATCGTCAAGAGTTGAATCGCATCAATCAAAATCTTGAATCTATTGTGGAACAACGAACTCATGAATTGCAAGAGACCAATGACAAACTGCAACAAGAGATAATCGTTCGTAAGGAAACCGCAAAAGATCTAAAAACTGTCAAAGAACAGGCAGTGAACGCTAATCAGGCAAAAAGCGAATTTCTAGCGAATATGAGCCATG
>PVMK01184714.1_pt1 | contig 22140 bp, 29 predicted proteins | sample 1853481 | NCBI WGS metagenome assembly PVMK01 (sample SAMN08533507, study PRJNA380276) | Marine sediment metagenome, whole genome shotgun sequencing project.
TGGCGTAGTTCAGCGGGTTATAGACGTGAGTAATTGGCTCGGAGAAGCTCAGATTATCTACGGCATCGGACAACTCCGCGTAGATCTTTTTCAGCCGGGTGCTAATAGTTTTTACTCTGACCCCAAATATCTATTTTTACTCTGACCCCAAATATCTCAAATATCATAACCAATTCTCCACTTTTAAACCCGGCACGCGCGAGAATTCGCGGTCATTGGCCGTAATCACCGTGCAGTCCAAAGCCAGAGCGTGCGCCGCAATCAACATGTCATTGGGCCCGATTGGAGTGCCGCGTTCTTCAAGATACTTGCGCAGTCTGGCGTACTGGCGATCTGCAGGTTCCTCCAGCGGCAAGGTGTCTATGGCGGAAAGAATGATCTCAAGCTGGGTCGTTAATCGCTTGGAGCCGCGCTTTTCCGCACCGAACCTCAACTCCGCTGCGACCACGATGCTGGTACAAATGCTCTCCTCACCCTCGCGCGCTATCCGTTCTGCGATTTTGCCCTGTGGGCGACGCACCAAATCCGAAAGAATATTGGTATCCAATAGAAAACGTGCTGGCATGGCTAAAGCTTGACGTCGTCGAGTGGGAGCAATGCTTCATCAACATCGGGAAAAGTCTCATCAAGAGGCTGCAGGCTGGCCAACAAGGCGAGCAAGCCGCCCATCCGGACCGGCTCCACGATCAAGCGATCACCTTCTTTACGGATGATGGCTTCCTCCCCTTCCAGCTCAAATTCCCTGGGAATCCGCAAAGCCTGGTTGCGGCCATTACGAAACAGGCGGACATGTCGTTCAGATGGCATATTCATCACCACTTAATAATTTTGGCATATGCCATAGCCTATGCCACCTGCATCAATCTGTCAAAGGAAAATACACCGGATTACTGTAGGAAATTTCGCAAAATCGGAGCCACCCCTTCAAGTCCAGAGATGGTACGAACGCAGTCTTACCCGTAACATGACGAGCTATGGAAGTCTTGAAAATACGAACAGGGAGAAATGAATGAGTGACCGAGCAGATATGGAACGGATCATAGGCCTGTATTTCAAAGCAATTAACAGCAACGATGCCAGCATCGTTCCCCTTACGGACGATGTCGTGATTTGCGGGCCGATGCTGCCGGAGCCGATTACGGGTGAAGCGGCAGTACGCCAACATATTGTGGATACTGCGCCATTCATTGCTCGCTGGGTTGAGAAGTTAGCGTGATCGAAGGTGATTCCGCCGCGGTCGTCCTGGAATTTGAAAGCCTCAATGGCCTTATCATCGAAGGTGCTGAGTTCTTCCGGGTCAGGGATGGAGAAATATGCCAGATTCAGAATTTTTTTGACACCAGGCTACTGATCACGGGAGCGAATTGACCAACCATAAATACTGAGGCGGGCATCGATTGGATGCTTTCTTTGCCGAAGCAGGTAGCTCCAGATTATGGGCGTTGAAAAAAGTGCACCAATCGCACCATCGCTTCCGTATCGTGTTTGCAATACTTCAACAGGTTCTTCCGTATCTCCTCTTTCCTCTCCGCGCTGGTCTCCGGATCAATCGCCTCCAGGTAGGCCGATGAAGCCCCCATACCTTCCTGGATTCCTTCGAGTTGGGCGTAGTCCATATCAGGTGCGATGGTCGGTAACACGGCCTTGATCGACCAGGAGCCAAGCATGTCCGGGTGGTAGTAATTGACCCTGGTGACGGGGTGGAGATCGACCAGGCGGATATCAATAGCCTGAAGTGCGCCAGCCAGATCCGGGAACATCCCGGCCAGCCCCTGAATAACACCGCGCTCATAGGTGGTGTACATCAATACCGGCCCTTCGGTCTCCAAATCCACGATCATCTGCTCGGCCAGGGCTCGCATGGGCGGCTCACCGGACAAATCCAGGAATTCCGCATGCTCCATCATGCCCCGCGCCCGCTCGATGTGGCAGGACCACTGGAAGGGCAGCGTCTGGTAGGGCCGGGTTCCCGCCCATACCGGGATCGCCGGGCCAACGGTCTCGAAATCCAGGTAAAAGCGGGGATAGGCCAGTGCCTGAACAAAGTCCCGGGCGCCGGGGAGCAATTCCGGCACGCCCTCCATCGTCACGCGATGAATGCGTAACCGCGTTTCACTGCTGATCTCGGCCGGCGGCACATCGCGGATATCGCGGTAACCATCCATCACCCAAATGCCGAGTTTCTTTTTCCCGCCACCCAATCCTGCGATCGGGTATTGCGAATCATTTGGCCAGCAATAATCAAGGAAAGGGCACGCATAAGGGCTGGTACAGTGCTGGCCAACCGGAACCTCTGGCATTGGCCCCGCCACCGCTTCGCTCGCGCGCTCCACCCAGATCGGCACCGAGGGTAATAGTTTGAACACCTGTTCGGTGAGGTCCTGCTCGATGAGCAGCCCTTGGTAGCTACCTTCACCCGGGATACAGGAACTGGTTGTTGATGTGCGCCAGCGAAATGCTGCTCAGGGGATAACCGGCCCCCAGGTGCACCCAGGCCTGCACCGCGCAGTCGTGGATATGCTCGGGTTTAACCTTTGTCGAGGCTTTGACCTCGACAATTCGCCAACTGTCACTCCCCGTTCTCAGTGTGAGGCAGCAGGACGTCCTCGCGTACCAATACCCCGTCATGCTGCAGCGTTGCTTCGAAGATGGGCGCCCGGAACATCGAAGTCATCAACTCCTCGGTCTGTGCCAGGGCTCCTGAAAAATTGCCGCCGTTGTACTCGATGAAGGCACCACCATTTTCTTTAGAGTCGGGGCCACCGTAAAGCTGGATCGCGATATCGCCCACTTCGTGGCCCAGGGCAAAAGCAGCTTCGGTTGCCCTGGAGTAATGAACCAGGTCTTTACGGTTGATTTCGAGGTAAACCCGCTTCAGGCATTGAAGCGAGGACATGATTCTGGATTTTGAGAGCCCTTGCCATAGCAAGCACCTGCCGACTGCCCGGTATAGTGTACCCCCTGCAAGGACAAATTCAGCATCGGGAAGCATGTTCGGGGAGATTTGAGTAGTCAGAACGGCCCCAGGCCCCACATCAGCATAAAGCTGCTCAATCCCCAGGGCGGCTGTGCCGGTCAGAAGGAAACCCAGCAGCGTACCGATGGGAAGGGGTCCATGCCGTCTCGCGTTGATTGTAGCCAACAGGGTTACCAGTCCCAGCACTCCGGCCACCAGGCCCAGCCAGGCGCCGTATTGCGCCCAGGGTACCAGCCCGAAAATCAGCAACATTTCAGAGGCCTCCGCTGTTACCGCCATTGCACCCCCGATGATCCCGGCAGCAACTATGGAAACAGTGGCTGACAGCCAGGCGAAAACCCGGGCCCGGCCGACCTGGGCTGCCTGCCGCTTATCGATCCAACGGGATCACAGGCGCAAAGGACAGGACCAGGAAAGCAATCAACAGGACGAAGATCGAGCTGCCGGCCCATGCGGCGGGTAGCGCCAGCTTTTTCTTGTCTTCCGCATACACTCCCATCAGCCTGGGACCGATATTGGTGAGGTACAAGGGCGCGTAAATCTGCGGTTCTTCCATGGATTCCACGCAGCCAAGGTCGGGCTCGGCGGTGGGGTTGTCATAGAATTTGTTGAGCATATGGCCAGCACACTTCACGGAGCGCGACGGGCCATGGCCCGCAAAGGGAAACTCAACATAGGTTCCGTTGCTGAAGCCCGGCAGAATCGCCCTTGGCGTTGGGCGGCGGCGTGATTGGGTCCATATCACCTTCTATGATGAGGGCAGGCACGTCGGTCTGGGTAGGCAGAAACTCATCTTTCAGCCGCATCGGCATGCCCAGCTCGGCACACAGGGCCGTTGCGCGGGCCAGTGATTCGGGTGAGCTGATGGCGTTGCCCAGCACCGGGTAGTCGATGCTGTCCTGCCGGCCGGCACGCTCCATTGAAGAGATGCCGCCGTCTAGACACATAATCGCATTGCGCATGCCGTCACTACTGTCGCCGAAGCCGGCGCCTGAAACGGAGGCCAGGGCCTTGAACAGGATTTCATCGCGGCGCTCAACCGCATCCGCCCAGGCGTAAATCAACCCCGGGATGCCCGGATAGTTGTCTTGCTCATAGAAAAATATGAATGGCAGGAAGGCCACAATATCCTGGAAAACATAGGCTTTGCCCGAGGGAAAGAGCTCGGTGTCTTTGACGTCAACGACAATGGGATTATCGACCACAGACTGCACGGCCTGGCGCAGGCGTTGGCCGATGTCGGGGTAGTGCCGGGCGCAATCCGGCTGGCGGTCGCAGATTTCCTGCAACTTTTTCAGGTCACGGTCATACCATTGAACGGCGCGCCAATACTCGTCAGAGTCGGCAATGCTGAGCGGCATGATGGCGTCAAGGGCTATGGCCCGGATACCCTCGGCATCCTCCTTAACGTAAGCCTGGCCCAGGATGGAGCCATATGAAATGCCCCAAACGTTCCATTGCGTAAATTCCAGCGCCCTACGCAGAGCCTTTACGTCGCGGGCGTTCTCGATGCTGTTGTAGCCGGTCAGGTCGACGCCGGCAGCGCGTGCGTTGATGGCACAATCAGCCATATTCTTATTCGCGGCTTGCAGATTCTCTGCAAAAGTGACCAGGTCGCTGGGATTGCGGCTCCCGTAAAACGGGCAGAAATCATCAGAAGAGCCGATGCCGCGCTGCTCGAGAATATAAAGGTCACGATGGTCAAGCAGCGTGTGATCTTTGAACCGCTTCACGTAGTAGGTGACCGGCGCACCCGGCCCGCCGGTCAGGTAGATCACCGGATCCTCACGTCTGCCGTCAGCCAGGCCCTCGGCGTATTTGTCCGAGTCGTCCTCCTGGTCCTCGTCTTCTTCCTTGCCCCAGCGGGAGTTCAGCTTGACGAAGTGCAACTCGATAAAACGTGAGTCCGGGTTTTCACGGTTTTCAGGCACTTCCAGCAAAGCGCACTCAATGTCGCCGGGTTCATAATCAATATCGTCTTTAAAGGGGCAGACAATGGTGTCGATGCGATAGCTGTCGCGGGCGAACAGGTCGGCTGTGGGTTCAACGGTCGGTGTCTCTTCCCGGATGACATCTTCCTGAATGACTTCTTCCTGGGCAAATGACGACGGGGCCGCGGCCAACAGCATCCAGGCGAGATGTAAGGGTATTGTTTTCATTATTTCTCCGCGATGGGGCTGGAACACCAGATAAGGGCGCCGCCCACTAATTTTCTCATTTATCTTATTCAGCCGGCCACGTAAACCTGCGTGAGCAACAGTTCATTTCAATCACAATCTACAGTGAATCCGTACCCATGACCATAACGCGGGGTTCATTCTCAGCTCATTACACCCACATTCACAAAAATAGTGTTAAGGCAGCCGCGGCATCCCAATAAGTGACATGTCAGTCCAGCAACATCCACGAGCCATAGCCAACGACCTGCTCCTTGCCATGGGGCCGGAGTAAATGTAAACCCGCATGCGGCACAATCAGGGCCTTCGGCGCAGCTGTGTGCGGCACCGGCGCCTCGTCGAGCATCTGGTGAATAGGTTTTGGCGATACACCATCAACATGTCGACGAGACAACTGCATCGCAGTTCTTCAGGTGCTCTGCCATCTCCTGAAATGAAACGGGTGCAGATGATCAATTATTCCAATGATCATCTGCACGGGTACTTCTTCAGGTGCGCTTCTCGATAGCAACGTAGTCAACGGCAGTCGGACCCTGATAGATCTGTCTTGGTCGATTGATACGATGACCAGGATCATCCATCAGCTCTTTCCATTGGCCGATCCAGCCAGGTAAACGTCCGAGTGCGAACATAACAGTGAACATATTGACCGGAATTCCAATCGCACGGTAAATAATGCCACTGTAAAAATCCACATTCGGGTACAGCTTGCGTTCGATAAAATAGTCATCCGACAGTGCGACTTCTTCCATCTCTTTCGCCAAATCCAGAATAGGATCCTCAATGCCCAGTTGATCGAGTACTTTGTCACAGGCGTTCTTGATCACAGTAGCTCTCGGATCGAAGTTCTTGTAGACACGATGGCCGAATCCCATGATTCGGAATCCCGAAGTCTTTGTCTTTGGCCATATCCATGTACTTCTTGATATTGCCGCCGTTTGCGCGAATGCGCTCGAGCATTTCGATTACCTGCTGATTTGCTCCACCATGCAATGGTCCCCACAGCGCCAGAATACCGGCAGAAACCGATGCATAAAGACTTGCATGACTGCTGGCAACGGTTCGTACTGTTGCGGTACTGCAGTTTTGTTCATGATCGGCATGCAGTATCAAAAGCAGATTCAGGGCTTCAGCCACGACGGGATCCGGCTCGTACTCCCTGGAAGGTACGGCAAACATCATCCTCAGGAAATTCTCGCAGTAGGAAAGGGAATCCTCCGGATAGATAAATGGTTGACCTATTGATTTTTTATAGGAGAAGGCCGCCAGGGTGCGGATTTTGGAAATCAGGCGTGCTGCATTCATGTCAAAATCATCAGCCCCACCGGTCGCGGATGCTTCACCATAATAGCCGGATAAAGACACGACCATCGCAGAGAGAATCGCCATGGGGTGCGCTTGTCCCGAGAAGCTGGAAAAGAAATGCTTCATGTCCTCATGCAGCAATGCGTGGTGATTCAGAGAATCCGTGAAAGCGTCCAATTCCGTCTGGTTGGGTAAATTGCCGTAAATGATGAGGTAGGCAACCTCAACAAATGAGGCTTTATCAGCCAGTTGTTCGATGGGGATTCCACGATAGCGGAGTATTCCTTTTTCTCCATCGAGAAAGGTAATCTTGCTTTGGCAGGACCCGGTATTCCCAAAACCCGGGTCCATGGCAATGTGCCCTGTCTGAGATCTCAGTTTGCTGATGTCTATGGCCTTTTCATTTTCTGTGCCAGTAAGCACCGGCAGTTCAATGGTTTGACCATCAGGCAGATATAAAACGGCGTTATTTGTAACAAGTTCTCGAGCAGCATTTTGTGACATAACAGAGTCCTCCATTCGAATCCGGGAAGCTGCAAAGGATGGTATTCCCGGGTAAACAATATTTTTAACACGCTTCGGTGAATGGCGAGAGGATATGGGTCAAGTCCTGGTCCGATTTGGCAAATTTTTTAGAAATGTCCCTGTAGTCATACGCCCGGTTTGGTGTCAGTAGGCCATGCAAGCTTCATAAAGAGCATTCACCGCATCGCTATCCTCACCAAAACGGCAGCGACGCATTTGCATGTTTTCAAAATATTTGCCCGTCTCCTCTTGCCCGATCGCATCGGTAGCCAGCCATGCGGGAGTCCGGGCGCCCTGTTGTGAAGTTTCATGCCCACCAAATCCGAGGTCCCTGCTCAAACTGGAATTGACGTCGCCGGGATGGCAAGCGTTGACTGTTACACCGTGCTCCATGAAACGTTCGGCAAACGCGACCGTCAGCATGCGGTTCGCCTGCTTCGACTGGCGGTAGGCCGTATTGTTGTTGTAGGGACGGCGCCTGAACTCGAGGTCATCAAGATCCAGGTCCCCCGCCCAGTAGCTCGCAACGTTTACTACCCTGGAGGGTGATCCGGCCCGTAGTTGATCTCTGACTGCCCGGGTTAACCAGAAGTAGCCCAACACATTGGTTGCGAACTGCAGCTCGATTCCTGTAGTCGTTTCCCGGCGGCGACGTGACGTTACGGCCGCGTTGTTCACCAGCACGTGAACCGGTTCCTTCAGGCGTTGTGCGAGGGCCTGTATCGAATCCTTGCTGGAAAGATCCACGATTTCATGGCTCACCCGTTCGTTACCGGAAAGTTTTGCAACTTCGCTGACCGCCTTACCCGCCCTGTGCCCGTCGCGGCACAGGAGGACAACCCGGTATTCCGGCTGAAGCGCTATATCCAGGGCGATTGCCTTGCCGATCTCGCCGGTTGCACCGGTGACCAAAGCCAAACGATGATTATGATCCTGATCGACGTTTTGCATGGGGTTCCCGACGTTCACCGTAAATTCGTTTCCGGCACTATTTTAGAGGAAGATCATTTTATCGTCTTTTAATCGAAATTGTATCCGACCCTTTTGGCTAGTAATGTCCGGCTTGTGCAGGATGAGGTAACGAAATGCTGAAGTTCTGCCAAATGTCAGATACCGGAATTCTCCTCTGGAACCATCGGGATCCAATACGGTAGTAGCCCGCGTTCGTCGATGGAGAAATGCGACAGGTCAGTCCAGCAACATCCACGAGCCATAGCCAACGACCTGCTCCCTGCCACCGGCTGTATCCCCTGAATTCTGTAGCTTGAGTGTAGTGATTTGCATGCCACGACCTTGGGCGGCAATCAGCAAGCCACCAACCGGGGTCGCGCCACAGGCGTCCGCGTGGCTTATGTGGCGGGCATCAAAGTTCTCGATCGCCTGGCAAGTCGCCCGGTCCCTGGGTGCGCGCTTCGTCATAAGGCAGGTAATGACTCAGGTCCGAACTGACGACAATCAGCGTTTCCGGCCCTCCCCACAGCGCATCGATGACCTTTGCCACCGCCTCCGGATCGGCGTCCCCGACTACAATCGGCACCAGCGAAAATGTCCCGATCACGATCTGCAGGAACGGCAGGTGAACCTCCAGGCTGTGCTCCAGGCGGTGCGCGGCGTCGGATACGGGCAAATCCAACGCATCGATAGCCGCCCTGTCCAACGGCACATCACCCAGTGGTGTGCGGAACATGTCGGCGCCGCTCGTGGCCAGGCCCGGGACCGCAACCCGATGGCTGGGGACCAAGCAGCACCACGCGCGTGTATTCATCGCGATGCGGGCGCAGGCTCGCATACGCGGTGGCCGCCACCGGGCCGGAGTAAATGTAACCCGCATGCGGCACAATCAGGGCCTTCGGCGCAGCTGTGTGCAGCACCGGCGCCTCGTGCAGCATCTGGTGAATCGTGGCGGATAACTCCCCGGAATCAGCCGGGTAGAAATAGTCGGCAACCGCCGGTTCCCGTATCTGGATCATTGCAGATGTTCCTTACTGTTCATCCTGCGCTGATTGACTTTTCCTCGTGACAAGTATAGTTCCATAGACATTGCGTGCGCCGCCGGGTACACCCATATTATTGATATGGCGCAACAAACCGCAACAACACGGGACCAAAACGAGATCGAGGGCGTTCCCGGCCGGTACTGGCACGAGCACGATGACGGACGGCTGCAATGTGACCTGTGTCCCCGGTTTTGCAGGCTGCGCGAAAATCAGCGTGGACTTTGCTTCGTGCGCGCCCGCAAAGGCAATGAAATCGTGTTGACCACGTATGGCCGGTCCAGCGGTTTCTGCATCGACCCGATCGAGAAAAAGCCACTCAATCATTTCCTGCCGGGATCGCCGGTGCTGTCATTCGGCACGGCCGGCTGCAATCTGGCCTGCAAGTTCTGCCAAAACTGGGATATCTCGAAATCACGTGAGTTCGACCGGCTGCAGGCCACGGCTTCACCCGAAGCGATTGCCCGGGCGGCCCTTGAGACCGGCTGCCGCAGCGTAGCGTTCACCTACAACGACCCGGTGATATTCCTTGAATACGCAATCGATGTCGCCCAGGCCTGCCGCGAGCTCGGCATCAGGACCGTCGCGGTTACGGCCGGCTACATCACCGAAGAGCCGCGCGAGGAGTTCTTCCGCTACATGGACGCCGCCAACATCGACTTGAAAGCATTTACCGAACGCTTCTATTGGAAAATCTGCGGCGGACACCTGGAGCCCGTACTCGACACGCTCAGTTACCTGAAAGACGAAACCGATGTCTGGTTCGAAATCACCGACCTGCTGATCCCCGGCGAGAACGATTCAGAGGCCGAGATCGAGGCCATGACACAGTGGATCATGGAACACCTCGGTCCCGACGTGCCTTTGCATTTGACGGCTTTCCACCCCGATTGGAAAATGACGGACCTGCCCTCGACTTCAAAGGCCACGCTGACCAACTCCCGTGAAATCGCGCTCAAAAACGGGCTGCACTACGTTTATACAGGCAACGTCCACGACTTCGCAGGCTCAAGCACTTACTGCCATGCCTGCGGCGAGATGCTGATCGGCCGCGATTGGTACGAGCTTTCGACCTGGAACCTGGTACACGATGAGCGGCAAACAAGCTGCGCCAGCTGCGGCACTCCGCTGGCCGGTGTATTTGACCAGCATCCAGGAACCTGGGGCGCGCGACGGCAACCGTTGCTGATTTCCGGTGAATAGTATTTGGCAACAACAGGGAGCCGAATACATTTAATCAAAAATTGTATCCGGTCCCTTTTCTCGCTATAAAACCAGGTCATCCCTGTTGTTAATTAACCAACATTGTAATTGCTCAAGCAGTCGTTCCGCTGCTGCAATGCATGACTCCACAGAAACTACGTCCACGTCATCTCCGGAGTAGTCAATTGCATTACGTTTCACACGAAAAGTATCCAGAACAAGCATCTGGTCCATATCCAAACCAATCGAAGTGTTCAAAGTTTGAATCATCGTCCGATGATGACCCGGTGAACTCTTGGACGGCCTGTAGCCATTGGCCCAAAGAGAGACCATACATGCCTGCATTATTGCCCGGTAGGCAGCATCCAGTCTTGTTTCAGGGCTTATCGTCTCATTTTTGGCATCGTCGATACTTCGCTGAGCGGCAACCAGCATGCGCCTGACCTGAAATGCATCAGTTTCGTGTTCAGCCAGCTGCCCCGTGCTCAGTAAGTTCTGCAAAGTCATTGGCACCCCCTATTACAAATATCTTTGGCTCCTCCAATACACGGGAAATAAAGCGCTCTTTTTTCTCAGCCTGGGAACCAAACATGTCTGCCGTCATCACCACCGGGTTGATTTCCCGACCCAGTTTTGCCTGTGCTGAAGCCAGAGCCTTTACTACTTCGAGCAGTGAAATATCTCCAATGATCATCAAGTCAACGTCACTGGAATATTTCTGCCGGCCGACAGCTGATGAACCAAAAATAAATGCCAGATCGATCCTGCCAGACAAATCAGCCAATGCATCGCTCAGCACTCCGGCCAAACCCACAGTTTTGCGGAATATGCTAGCCAGTTCTTCATAAACCGGGCTTGCTCGATTCGCCTGGTAGCGAATCTGGTTTCCTTGCCGCTCTTTCAGCAACAACCCCGCTTCAAACAAGGCTTTCAGCTCCCTGTGCAGTGATCCCGCTGGAATGCCTGTCATCCGTTCAAGTTCCCTGAGATGAAAATCTTCATCCGGCCGAAGTAACAATTGCGCCAGCAGATCACGCCGATATGCGCCGAACATCAACTCGATAGCTTGCTTTGCCATGACGTGCACCTTCTGTTCTCAATATAGCTACAATTGTAGCTATATTGAGAACATATTTACAGTGCAAATAGACAAAATATTCTCTCGATTCAGGCATGGGGCTCAGTTTGAGCCTTGCGTTATTGGTTCAGAAGAGGAAATTCGATTGAAGTTGTGTAGGAGTATTGCCCTGGCCGATTACAGACAGTATTTAACATAATAAATTCCCGCGGGAACGCCGCATGTTAGCGCATTTTAGAAATGTCACCCATCATCATCGCTATAAATCGACAACCCCTGCCCGTACGGATTATTCGGGCTGTCACTGCGGTAGGGGCTACCCGCGCCATAGGAGTTATTGATGCTCTCGGAAGAATACGCGCTGCCATATCGCCCATAAGGGTTAGAGACCGAATCCGCGTCGTAGGGGTTGGTACTCAACTTGCCCCGGTAATTGCCATCGCTGTCGTACAGCTTCGGTGCGTTGGTGGCATAGGGGTTGGTTGCACTGTCGTTGGAGTACTTCGAGCCATACTGGCCATAAGGGTTGTTGGTACTCTCTGTGGAGTACTCCGAGCCGTACTGCCCGTAGGGATTACTGGTGGAATCCGTGCCGTAGGGATTCGCGCTCAGCCGGCCAAGGTACTCATCGGCCAGTACTGTAAATGAAACAAGCATGCTTAAAATGATCAGGAAAATCTTCACTTAATACACCTCCGTTTATTCCTTTCAGCCTTGATCATCGCACAACACTTTCTCAAGGCGCGAGAACAGGGGCGACCAGGCAGGCCGCCCCCTTTTGGCTAATTGATGGTCACCCCCTCGGGCACCAGGTCCAGCTCGGCGTGGACCGGCCCCTGCGCGATGCGCTTGTGGACCTCGACGTTGATCGAATTGGCCTGTTCAAGCGAGTTGAACACGAGGCCAGCCATGCACAGCTTCCACAGCGCCCGGATACCCAGCGCGGAGATCGGAGCTCCACGTTCGGCCAGGTGAATCAGACTTGAGGTTTGAGTTTCCAACACTTCATCGTCAGGCTCAACGTACCAGTTGACTCTATTGCCTTCCATTTGATCGAAACGGATGGTCAGGACATTGGAACAAAGGACTTTTTCTTCACTCATGGTATTTCTCCTCTTTAGTGCTTTGGGCAGGCTGCCCCGGCGCACAAGCTGGATATCAAATGCCGGGCCGGATTGGTCACGATGACAGGGCCGGCCGCCCCTAAAACTTTGCCAACAAAAAACCCGCCGGCACAGCCAAGCGGGTTAGAGATTCTCATCTCCGCTTTAGCTGTATTTTTTAAGCGCCCGCAAGCTGAATATCAAATCGGCGCTGCAGTTGAATTATAGCAAATTTACCTGCTGATGGGGCTGATAATTCGCTTTTATCAAGCCTTCATTATCTGGCTTTCCAGGTCAGTCATTCATGTTCTGCTTCATGCTGCGCGGGGTGTGATTTCATTCTTTATTTTTACACCTGAAGCTTGCTCGGCCCGCCTTAAGTCATAAGCCACCTGCAGGTTCATCCACCCTTCCGCGTCTCCGCCGAAATACTGAGCCAGGCGCAGTGCCGTATCCGGGGTAACCGCGCGGCGTTCGAGCACGATGTCGTTAATTCGTGGAGCAGGGACGCGTAAGGCAATAGAAAGCGCGTTGGCGCTCATACCCAGCGGAATGAGGTACTCTTCGCGCAAAATTTCCCCAGGATGAATGAGGCGCATGTTATTTTCGGCCATATCCCTTCCTCAGTGGTAATCCACAATCTCTACATCGAATGCATCACCATCAAGCCAAATAAAACAGACCCGCCATTGATCGTTGATGCGAATGCTGTGCTGTCCCTTTCGATTGCCTTTCAACGCCTTGAGACGATTTCCGGGTGGCGCCCTCAAAAAACCAAGCGACGGTGCAGCGTCAATCATTGCCAGCTTCCGCTCTGCCCGGGCACGGATCCCCAGCCAGCGGCGCCAGCAATTTCCAGAGAATAAAGCCTCGGTATGTTTATTACCGAAGCTCTTGATCACGTTGAAATGGTATAACGCATAACGTTAAATGTCAATCGTTATAGTGTTGTTGAAAATACACTGACGGGCTTAGCATTGGCCATCAATTTCATCCGCTTGCCTACCTGAATCAAGATCTCATTATGATACTGGCGCTGTTTGTCCAGAAGAGGAAATTCGATTGAAGACTTGTAGGATAATGCTTGAGGAGAGGGCTGGGATTGAATGTTTCGATTCGTGTTGCTGCATGAGAAACCGTGCATGGCTTAATGCCTTTGTTTCCACAAAGGCCATTTAACATAATTGATTCCCGCGGGAATTTTATCTATGCATCTGGACTTCTCTTTGTTCAACGAATACTCATTCAGGGGTCAGTCACACCACTGGCTTTCGCAGGGCACGCCATCACCATCTCCGTCCATTTTGGTATTGGGGCAATTCTGAATGAAATATTTGGCTTCGTCGCAGGAAGTCATGTGCGAGCAATGAGTGCGCCCGTCGCAATTGAACTGCGAAGACAGGAACTGGCGCGAATTTGAATGAGAGGGAGCAGGTGTATTGGTTGGCGCAGAAGAACTGGCCTGGAATTTCTGATACCGCGAATAACCATACAGGCCCAGCAGGCCAACGACAACACTAACCAGGACAGCTCCCTTGACCGGCGACAGACTGTTAATGTGCTTATTCTTTTTGGAAATTCGTTCACCCGCCCTGGTGACGCTCACCGCACATGGTCGGCCCTGCTTGTCTGTAGACAAAGAGAATTCAACCAACTGATTAATTTGGGGCGGCTCATTGCGGTTGTCAAAGGCGCTGATGTGGGCGAACACCTGCTTTGCACCGGCGCTGGGAGTGATAAACCCATACCCTTTTTCGCCATTCCAGAACGTAATTTTCTCCTTGGTGCGCATTTGGGCTTCCCTGTCTCTGTCGCAATGATACTACTCCATCCAGCATTCAGCTTACCTTGGCATACTGGTTTTAAGAAGCTGCTGATCGGATCAATAATCACTGTTTTATTGTGTACAATCCCTGATATAGATTGAGTCGAATATCAGGCTGCTCATGCAGAATCGCTACACCGGTGATATCGGTGACTTCGCAAAGTACGGGCTTTTAAGGGCGTTAGGTGCAGAAAAAAAGCTCGGCGTCGCCTGGTATCTCTATCCAGATGAATCACACAATGCCGACGGCAAGCACATTGCCTATTTAGACACGCCCGGAAAGTGGCGTCATCTGGATCCGGCTCTTTTCGACCGTCTTCGATCCATCATCTGCTCGAAACACCGCGTGGTTAAGCAAATTGAGGCTTCCGTAATACTGGGCGATGCTCATTACTCGAGTGTGCCACTGGCTTTCGAAGGCCGTCACAAAGAGCGAGCTACGCAGAGGGCCAAGTGGTTTGAGACTGTCCTTTCAAACCTGAATGGCTGTGATGTCGTTTTTGCAGATCCCGACAATGGCCTGTGTGAAGATAGAAAGTACAAACAAGCTTCAAAGAGTTATTGGAAACGGATACCTGTATCGGAGGCACTCGTCCTGGCATCGGATCGAACAGCGATAATTTATCATCACAACACACGGCGAGCAGGCGGACATGCGAAAGAGATTCAATACTGGCTAAGCATGCTCAATACCAAAGCCGTGGCCCTGTACTGGCGACATTTGTCCAACCGTACCTTTTTTATCATTCATCCAACCAAGGAAATAACAAGACAGATCAAAGCTTTTGTTGAAAACTGGTCTCCTTATTTCGAGCTTCACACTCAAACAACAAGTGTGAAAAATGCCGGTAAGTCATGCCCTGAGTGTGGCCGTCTATTCAGCGGCAAAGGCTGGGGCGGGATCGACGCGCACTGGAAGTCACGTCATGAGGGCATCATGCCATACCCGGAAGCATGGCCATTAATCAGGAAAGGGGAAAAACCTTCCGATTTCACGAATTCTGTCAGCTGATTAAATCGGCGTGGTTTTAAGTAAGTTCTTTTTGCTTAAACCATGAATAACAGAACTAGTCATCTCTATCAGCAAAAAGAAGAGAAGTTTCGCCTTCATTTTTTGAGCTTCTGATAATCCGATAGTTTTTCTTTTTGGCGAGCTTGGCCGCAAATGAAATCGAGTGATTTCTGATGAATGATGTGTGCCCACGTCTTGAACCTTGGCCATGGATGATTCTCAGTCCAGCAAAACCACCAATCAAAGCCCTGCCCAAAGCATCAAGAATTTTTCGCTCCGCGGTAGGCCAATCCTCGCCATTGTGGCATACATCTACTTCATGGATTTCATCAGTCAAATGCTCAGCCAGAACGAAATCACATTTCAGACATGTCAGTGTCTTTGCCACATCGATTTGCATTCCACATTTGGGACAGTCCTTTTTCATGCTGATCTAATCAACGGGTCGGACCACTTCATCTCTTTATATTAGCAGGAAATATTTAATACATAGTGGTTTGCCAGCCCTTAAAGGGTGGATTTTATTATTCAAATTGTTGCTTTAAGTCCCAAAAATGTTAGCCCCTGCAAGCAACACTTCACAAAAAAGCGTTTCAAGAGCCTAAAACTGGCCATTTAAGGTACAATTCCACTACGCTTCATAAAATAAATACTATTTATATCAATGTCTTATATGGGTTGAAAATGGTCCGACCCCAAGTTAAACCCTCTGGAACGCCTGCTCGACAACTTGTCTTACGAGGCCCCGGACCGAAGCGGTGAGTCCATCCTGCTGGATGCCGCCTACGTCGACCAGCACCTCGAAGCGCTTGCTTCGGATGAAGACCTGAGCCGGTTTATTCTCTGAGCAAAATCGTCACCTATCACTGCCAGAGCCAGTGGGAGTTCCAACTGGCTGTGATATCACAATCAAAAGCCGTCAATCCGAATCGAATTAACAAATTCGGAATGACGGGTGTTTCTGGTTTTGCTTAGTACGAATTACAGGTTTTCGCATCGCCGCTATGGGGTAAGGTAAATCCATGCAGCGCAGGCCTGGGTGTCAGCCCCAGCACTGGTGCGAGTAAATCCCAATTGACCACATAGAGAAAATTGCAATCCGTTGGATGTGAGCCAAATCTAACCGAGGTCGGGAACTGTAGTCCGTCTGCCGGTTCGAGAATAACTTCCGGTACCTGGCCCTGTTCAACGCGCAGGATCCCGCCAAGCGCGACACCACCGAAAGCGACCACTGCAGCATAAAGCGTACCCTCGGAATCCACAGAAATCCCATCTATTGTGAACAGACTGGGATGAGCAGCGTAAATCACACCAGGGCCGGCACTGCCGTCATTCTGGATATCGTAAGAAACGATATGTGCCTGTTCAGTGACTGCAACATGAATTTTCCCATCGTGGTAGGCAATTCCATTCGCGCCAAGTGGAATACCCTGACCGGTGCTGCCGTTACCAGCCAGCCATGGATCAACAACCCAAGGTTGAACAGAGTACCCTTTCTCCGCCGGCCCACGACTGATGCGCCAGACAGCTCCCAGGATTACATCAGTCACATAGATATTGCCATCACCATCAAGCACCAGGTCATTCGGCGCGATTATATCTTGCGAACCCGCAATCCGGTGGGCCTTGCCATTGCGCTTGACCAGCCAAACACCATGGGTAGCGGGATGGAAACTGGCGACGGCGGCAAATAGCTGATCCGGACCATCGGTAAGTACCCCCAGAATACCCAGTGAACCTTCAGGCGGCAGGGGGTCCAGCTGAAAATGAAGCACCATCTTACCATTTGGTTTAATACGCCGGATTTCACCCTTTTCACCTCTAAGACTCACATAAACATTACCGGATACATCAGCACTGACACTCTCGGGAAACTCGTTTAGCCCGGGGTTAAAAGTGATTAATTCCTCTGCCCCGGCAACTGGCATAGCCAGCAAATAAACAAAACTGTAGAAAATCGCGGATAAAACGACTGATTTATTAACTTGCATGGTCATCTCCATCCTCCTTTGTGGGTATACAACAACTAAGTTGTATACTGATCCTGGTACCGAAGTCCTGAACGGTGAACGAACGCCAGATGAACGGACAGTGAAACCGATCAGGAAATCACTAAAAAAGAAATTCCATCAGGAAAAGTGTGGGATTCTGCAAACATGACGTATCTATCTATTCACGGGTGTGAAATCGACCTGGCCGCTTCTCGAATTAAGGGTGCAAATGGTTGGGTCCAGTTAAAGCCCAAATCAATGGGGGTGCTGGAGTATCTGTTAAATCATCCTCAGAGTGTTTGTACCCGGGAGGAAATTCTCAACGCTGTCTGGGGCCGGACGATCGTCACAGACGATGTACTGAGCCAGGCAATCCGTGAATTGCGTAAAGCGTTTGACGACGATTTCAAATCACCCGCCGTTATTGAAACCATTCCCCGCGGTGGTTACCGGCTTTTGCTGGAGCCGGTAACCCAAAGGAGTTCATTCCGGGCGTGGTATGGGCTGGTGATGTTGACAATTGCCGCTATCGCGATCTTCGCAGTGTATTCATTTACCGGGCGGCCCCAGGAACCGCAGATGCAAACCGTTGTTGTGCTGCCTTTTGAGCAACCACAGGGTGAGTTGGAATTGGTTGCCGACGGATTGGTGGATGAGATTACCGCTCATCTGGTACGTCTTCAGACCATTAATGTCGTTGCTCGAACGTCGGCATTCGCCTTCCGCGGGTCCGGGCTTGATATCCCTGAATTCGCAAAGAAATTAGATGCGGATATGCTTATCGAAGGAAGCGTTTATCGTGAGGGAGAGCAATATCGAATTCATATTCAGCTAGTGGATCATGATGGATTGCACCACTGGGCTGAAACTTTTACCGAGACCAGCGGTGGGCTATTTCACATGTTTAACCGGGTTGCGAACACCGTCGCCTCCCGTTTTGGTACGGTAGAAACCACGCAAGAAAAAACAAAAAACCTTCCAGATCATCTCTATGTCAATTATCTGCAAGCCGAAAACATGCTCCGCACGGGGAACACGAGATGGACTGAAGAACTCATCTCTGCATATGAGTCTATTCTGCAAGAGGTGCCTGATTTCGCAAACGCCTGGGCGGGACTGGCCGCTATTGAGTACCGGATCGGGACAAGCCCGGTACAAAATTTTGAAAAACCTGAGAGCGCAAAACAATGGCTTGAACGTGCACGGTGGTCAGCTGATCGAGCGCTACAACTCGATCCTGATAACAAACGGGCTCTGACAGTAACCGCCCAACTGGCCGTCACTGATAATCTTTGGCTTGAAGCAGATGGGCTCTATCGCCGCGCGCTGAATAAGCACCCAGGCGATGCTGCAGTCCTGACAGCTTATGCACAATTTCTATATACGGTGGGCTATGTAACTCAGGCACTCGAGGTTGCCGAGCACGCTTTCAAGCTCGATCTCCTTTCACCCACCTCCAGTCGCCTGATCGCGGTTGGACTTTTTGCCCGCGGGGATCTTGGCTCCGCCATGGAATACACCAGGCTTAGTGGACAGCTTCGCGGTTCGCGTGATACCAGCATGGTGGCCCAACTGCTGGTCGCGCAGGGGCAAGCGCAACAGGCGAGGCAAGTGTTAGAGGAGGATGGCTGGTCAAAACTTGGCTGGCGTGAGCGATGGCTTCCTCACGGGATCAATGCACTGGAGGGCAATGAATCAACCGAAATCGTCTTGCAGTTAATGGATGACGCGGATCAACATGGCCAACTGGAGCCAATTACGGCTGTTATGGTTTATGCCTTGCTGGGCGCAAACGATAAGGCACTGGATTCCTTGATTGAATTCGGCAACATACAGCCTTTCGAATCATTATGGTTGCCCAACTTCGATGAGATGAGAAGGGATCCGGGATTTATTGAAACGATGAGGTCTTTTGGAGTTGTTGATCTTTGGCAACAACGCGGGCCACCTGATGGGTGCAAAAAACGGGACGACGGATTTTTTTGTGATTGAAATTAGTACTTAAACTGATCTAATCAACGGGTCGGACCACTTCATCTCTTTATATTAGCAGGAAATATTTAATACATAGTGGTTTGCCAGCCCTTAAAGGGTGGATTTTATTATTCAAATTGTTGCTTTAAGCCCCAAAAATGTTAACCCCTGCAAGCAACACTTCACAAAAAACGTTTCAAGAGCCTAAAACTGGCCATTTAAGGTACAATTCCACTACGCTTCATAAAATAAATACTATTTATATCAATGTCTTATATGGGTTGAAAATGGTCCGACCCCAAGTTAAACCCAAGTTAACTTCTTTCCGCGAAACCCTGACTTGATGAGTTCCTCTGGATATTCATTGTGAAGGTTGTTGCTGTCACTCTTCAAGCAGCTTTGTTGAGTGCATTGAAACCTCAGGACTGAAATCACCTACAAGATAAAAAGCAATTGCCGATTTTCATTGGAGAGTGACTCGTGCATATTTTACCAATGAAAAAGCTATCTTTGAAAACATCGATTTGTATCTACATGGATACAAATGTATCATGAATACCATAGTCCGCACGGACATTTTTGATAAATGGCTTTCAGGGCTCAAAGATGCACAGGGTAAAGCACGAATCATTAAAAGAATCCGTTCCGCTGAACGGGGCAATTTTGGTGATTGCGAGTCAGTTGGCGCCGGTGTTGCTGAAAAAGGTGTGAATCATGAGTAAAACGAAACGGCTAAATCTTGCGCCATTTGACGCCAGCGATTACCTGGATAGCGAAGAAGTAATTACAGAGTACCTCACGGTCGCCCTGGAAGACCCGGATCCGGATGCATTTTTGATGGCAGTACGTGATGTTGCGAAGGCCCGGGGTATAGCAACGATAGCTGCAAGTGCAGGTCTTGGCCGCGAGAGCCTGTACAAGACGCTTAAACCTGGTGCACAACCGCGCTTTGACACGGTGCGGCGATTGCTTGATGCATTGGGCGTAAAACTTGGTGTTGTACCCTCACATCCAAGACCAGCACTACCGCGAAATACTCGATGAGGAAAATCCAGGTAGTGCACCATTCTTACTGTAAATTTGCGGCGGTAAAATAAATGGATTTGATGTAATGGCAGATGCGGTGATAGAAGACTCCCCCTTTTATCTTCAAGAAGTTTGCGAAAGAAGCTCAAGTGTCTTGCGATCATGCTCTCCATCAAAATATTTTTCCAGAGCACGATCACCAAAAGGACACGAAACGATCCAGCAAGGCCGATTTTCCAATAACGTAGCTGCGCCGGAAGAACTCCTGCGACTCCGGCTTCAATTCGGCCAATCCGAAAAAATTGGCAACCGGTCTAGCGATCGCAGGAAATAGCAGCGCCGGGCTCCTTCTTCAGCGCTACTGTAGGAAGTCTCCGGAAACATTTCCAGGGCCATGGGAAAGCCGGCCAGAAATTTATCCTCATAGAACTTCTGGGAACGAAGCACATCACCGTATTTAACCAGCAGAAACAAGGTATAGAGAAAGGAGAGCTGCACGATCTTGGCCTCTGAATACCCATCTCTGTAGCCCCAGTTGAATTTTGTGCTGTACGCTTTGAACAGCTCGAAATAAAGGCTGCCGTAATCCTCGCCAGCAAGCATGTCGCGACATTTACGGGTGAGGACAAATTTTCCACGGTATTTGCGGATGAGCCCGGCGAGTTGTGCCACCAGACGGGTACAATGCAGTACCTCAAGGTCTTTCTCACTGCGAATGCCTCCGATGAGCAATAGCCGGGTGTTGTTTTCGTCTTTTTCTTCCCTCAATTGTTGCGCCAGCGCTTTACAGAATTTCAGCGGCAGATTTCCTGTGGCCGTGGCTTTCAAACCACTCTCTCCTATGGCTTCCACCAACGCGATGAACAACCGCATGACTCCAGTATTCGTAACCTGCCGCATACCGGTGGAAAAGCAAACTGTTTCGGGGGAGGTAAATGGCGCATATAGCATACTGGACATCTGATCGGGTGTGAGCCCGCTGAACTCAGCCAGAGCTGATCGGTTTCGCTGGTTCATTACCTGGCTGGCGAATGCATTGAGCTCGTCCAGTGTTGAAACAGGCTGCTCCGCAGCGGCTTCGGTTATTTCGTCTAAAATCGACTGGGCCAAACCCGGCTGCTGGGGTTCAGCCAGCGTTGTCAGGCAGCAGTGTTTGTATTTCTTACCGCTGCCGCAGGGACACAAATCATTTCTTCCTGTCTTCACTTGGAGATTCCTCATTTTCTGTCCGGTCACCGATGCCGGCGGTTGTGTCAGACGATTCGGTTTTCGAGATGCTCGATGCGAGACAGATTGCTCAAATCCCGCTCGTTGACCTTACAAGCTCGCTGATATGAGGCTGTCGTCTTGGTACATACCAAGGTGAATGGTCTGCCGGTTCGTTCAGTGACGTGCAGCATATGCCTTTGTTAGTGAATTGGCGAACGAAGCTCATACAGCACCATCAATCAGCGCCCCCAAAAGGGCTGCGCCAGATGGCGTAAACAACCACACGAATACTCCGCAATTCAGAAACACTGTCAGCCAGAATACGAAGCGAAACGATGCTTTTTTCGACTTGTGACGAAGTGTCTCCTGAGCGATGAGTGCGCCCGGCCACCCGCCAGCCAGCGACAATAGGTGAAGTGTGCTTTCCGGTGTACGCCATGCGCCTCTTCGGGCGGCCGACTTGTCGGCGGCGTAAATGATGAAGGTGAGCAGGCTCGCAATCAGATAAAGGGCCAGGATCAGTGGGGGTATGCTGTTCACCAGAACAAAAAGTCCGACAATAACAAGAAATAAGGCAGCCCCTATTATTAGCAACAACCTGTCATTTCGTTTAATCTCGTTGGGAATTTTATCGCCAGCCAACGTGACTCTCACCGCACAAGGCCGGCCTTGCTTGTCGGTAGACTGAGAGAACGTTACAAACTGATTGATTTCGGGACGCCGATTGCGATTGGCAAAGGC
>PVMK01125213.1_pt1 | contig 22137 bp, 22 predicted proteins | sample 1853481 | NCBI WGS metagenome assembly PVMK01 (sample SAMN08533507, study PRJNA380276) | Marine sediment metagenome, whole genome shotgun sequencing project.
CGCCTAGCTCTGAATTGAAGATATTGCGCTCCAAGATGATGCTGGGGTCCCGTTTGCGTTGGGTCCGCGCCGTTGCGACGGCTCTGGTCGACGGTGCAGGCGTGTCATCGAGCTCGGTGTTCAGGACCTTCCCGGCCAGTAGAGCCGTCGCCCCTTGTGCGAAAAAGAACGCGCACAACATCAGCGTGAGGAGTACGAGCCCGTTCCTGAATCGGGTATTGGCTGCCGTCGCCATGACCCCAAAGCTTAGCCTACATTCGGTTCGGTCAATCGGCCGTCTTCCCGCGCCCCTGTCCGGGCGAAGGCTCCCACCGTTAGGTCATGCGTAGAACTGCTTGACCCAGCGCCTGAACTTCGCGATCGGGCCGTCGCCTGGGATCAGAGCAGGGACGGCCATCGGGACGCGATGCTCCCAAATCTCTTGGTCTTGCAGCACGTCGGAGATGATGAAGCGGTGAATGGCCCGGACTTGGGTGCGGGTCACGGCACGCCAGGGAAGGGGCAGCGCCTGCATCGCTTTCGGCACGAACGGTGGGGGAAACTCCGAGCTCACACCGATGCCGAAGGACATCGTCTCTTCGTCGATCTGTGTGGCGGTAAGCAGGACGCGGTAGTGGATGCCGAGCTTTGGGACGCGAAGATCGGTCACTGACAGGCCGAGGCCGTGTACGTCAGTATCGAAGATCGACTGGATGTCGGTAATGGGAAGGAAAGGGTTGCGGCGTGTGAATCCGAACCTCGAGTACATTCGCGGGCCATCGATTCGCAGCACCGGGTCCTCGAGGTCCGAGTACTCGTGTACGGCGGCAAAGTGGCCGAAATCGACCGCGTTCTCGGCGACGTCCTGGACGTGGCCTTTTAGCGTGAGCACCTTGGTGACCGGTTCGGTCCATCCTGTCGTGTCGTACTCGGGTAGCTCCCAAGTTGGCGCGGCGCCGTCGTGCCCGGCGTGCACGAAGATGCACCCGAGCTGCTCCATGACTGGCCAGGATCGCAACGAGAGCTTCACCTCGGGATTGCCTGGATACTCCGTTCCGACGCAGTTGCCGCCGGTGTCGAATCGCAAGCCATGAAACGGACAGCGGAGCGCGCCATCGACCACACGACCGCCGTAGCCGAGGTGCGCACCCATGTGCGGACAGATGGGATCGACGACCGCAACGGCCCCTTGCTCGTTGCGAAACGCGACGACATCTTGCCCGTTGATCTGGAAGACACCGACCTTGCCGGCGGGCAACTCCGAGCTGGTGGCGATTCGAAACCAACCCGAGGGCATTGGCAACTTGGGCTTGGACTGCCGGCTCACGTTCAATCCTCGACGGTGATCGCCATGGTCGGGCAGTATTTTTTCGCTCGCAAGACCTTCTCACGAAGTTCCTCGAGCGGCTCCTCCTGGAGCACGGTCATCTTGCCATCGTCGTCCACCTCGAAGACCTCGGGCGCCTCGCCCTCACACTCGCCATGTCCCTGACAAAGATCGAAATCCACTTTGATCCGCATCGACACTCCTCCTTGGCAGATCCTCAAGATCCCGAAATAATAGGCGAGTTAGTCCAATTCAACAGCTTCGCTCACCGAGTATAAAATGTGGTTGCAGAAAATAGAAGCTAATTCTAATCTCTGCATCGATGTCGCAAGCCACGGCGAAGGCGCGGAACGCAAAGACCTCGATGTACCGCTCATTGATCATCGATGCGGCCGAGCGGCTCTTCGCTAACCGGGGCTACGAGGGCACCAAGATTCAGGACATTGCCACCGAGTCAGGAATCTCTCTCGGGACCCTGTATTCGGTTTTCGATGGCAAGTCCGACATCTATCAAGCCGTGCATGACGAGCGGTTGGGACGACTGTTCCTTCTGGCTGGCCGCACGATGGCAAGCGACGACAAGGCTGCCGAGCGCCTCATGCAGGGCAATCGTGTATTCATCCGGTGGCTCACAGAGCATCCCGACTTCCTTCGCATTCACCTCAACAACAGCGGTGCTTGGGCGTCGCATCCGCAAGAGGTCGGCGAGGGGCTCGTCAACGCCTGGAGACGAGGCATCGACTTGATCGCGCTGGTGATCGATGAGGCCATGCGCGAAGGGGATGCGTTCCGAGGAGATTCCGTGATCGCCGCGCGCACGATGGTAGCGATCCAGCAGGTTCACATGTCGGCATGGGTCGAGGCCGGGATGCAAAGTGACGCCGACGACCTCGCCAACCGGATTGAAGAACAACTTCGACGCACGCTATTCAGGAGCAACTGATGACGACAGCAGCAAGCGTGGGCACGGCGCCCGCCAAGGCCACCAGCCTCAAGAAACCGCCCCGACTCAAAGGTGGCTTCCCATTGATCGGCCACACCATCGACTTTGCACGGGACCCGGTTGGCCTGTTGCAACGGGCGTACGACGAATGCGGCCGGGTCGCCCAGTTCAAGCTGGCAGGCAAGAACGTCACCCTCTTCACCGGGCCCGAGGCGCACGAATCGCTCTTTCGGCTTCCGGACGAGGTGCTGAGCCCGAGCGAAGCTTACAAGATGATGATCCCGGTTTTCGGCAAGGGGGTCGTTTACGACACTACGCCAGAGCGAATGTACGAGCAGTTGCACATGCTGCACCCGGCGCTCCGCAACAAGCGCATGCGCACCTACACGGAGATCATCGCTGACGAAACCCACAAGATCATCAGCAACTGGGGCGACGAAGGACAGATCGAGGTCTGCGAGTTCTTCGCCACCTTGACGAGCTTCACCTCGAGCCGCTGTCTGCTCGGCGAAGAGTTCCGCAACGAGATGAGCGAGGAGTTCGCGAGGGTGTATGAAGACCTCGAGGCAGGGATCGTGCCGTTGGCATACGTCAATGCGCACCTTCCCATTCCAGCGTTCCGTAGGCGCGACCGCGCAAGGGCGCGTCTCGGCGAAATGGTGTCGACCATCATCGCGCGACGCCGGCGCAAGGGCATTCACTCGGAGGACTTCACGCAGACTCTCATGGAGTCCAAGTACGCCGATGGCACGTCCCTCAGCGATCACGAGATCACCGGCATTCTCGTCGCGGCGATGTTTGCCGGGCACCACACCAGCTCGGTGACGACGGCCTGGGCGCTGCTCGAGCTCCTACGAGCGCCTGACTACTACGACAAAGTCTGCAACGAGATTCGCGGGCGCTTCCCGGCCGACGAGGGCTACAGCTTCCAGGCGATGCGCGACCTCGAACGAACCGAATGGGCCATCAAGGAGGCACTGCGCATTCACCCGCCCCTCTTCATGTTGTTCCGCGCTGCCCTCGAGGATTGCGAGATCTACGGCTACCGGGTGAAGAAGGGCGACTGGGTCTCGGTCTCTCCGCTCGTTGCCCATCGTGAAAACGAGGTCTTCGAGAACGCCCTCGAGTACGACCCTGATCGCTACGGGCCCGGCCGTGAGGAAGATAGGCGGCCCTTTGCGTACATGTCGTTTGGCGGCGGCCGGCATAAATGCCTCGGCAACGCCTTCGCCATCCTTCAGATGAAAACCATCTTCGGCGTCTTGCTCAACAACTACGACTTCGAGCTCGTGGGCGACCCGATGGATACAGACTTCGGGCGGATCGTGCTCGGCCCCAAGCCCCCAATCAATGTTCGCTACCGCAAGAGAGGAACAAGCGATGCCCGCGTTTCCGCGTGAAGAGTTGGAAGAGATGATGGAACGGTGGCTCGAAGCCAACCGCAACGCCGAACGGGAGGGTGACTGGAGCACCTATCTCGGCGCGCACTACACCGATGACGCCGTGTATCGCTGGAACGTTGGCCCCGAACGAGGAGTTCTGGGCGCGCGGGGTTGAAAGAGATCAAAGAAGTCGCGCTCGGGTATCACATGAAAGGCTTCGAAGACTGGGCGTACCCCGTATGACACCGTGCTCATCGACGAGAAACAGGGTCAAGTGGTTGGGTTCTGGCGGCAAGTCGCGCCGTTCAAACGTGCCGACGGAAGCGACTACGAGATCGCTGGGGTTGGCGGGTCGTGGTTCAAGTACGCAGGCGACTTCAAGTGGAGCTGGCAGCGCGATTTCTTCGACTTCGGCAACGCCAAGTCGATCTTCATCGAGCTTGCGGGCGGCGGCCATCTGAACCCAACGATTCGCGAGAAGATCCATCGCCAAGCCAAAGCGGGCGCCGAGCTCTTGCCAGGTCACGAGACGCTTCGACCGGCGCCCGGCAAGCTCGAGAAGCTCAAGAACCTTCAGGCGATGGTTCGTATCGCGCTCTTTGGATGAGCGGCATGGCGACCGACGCTGTCCCACGCTGGTTCTCCGAGAATCCCAGCAAGGCGTGGGGCGAGAAGTTCTTCCTGATCTACTCGCCGATCTGGATGAGCCTGATGGGCCTGGTCATGGGCCTCGGCGTCACCGCTCGGGTAGGTGAATGGGGCTTCCTGGCGATTGGTGTCGCCGTTGCGCTTCCGTTGCTGGCGGTGCCTGCCCTGATCCGCGACGAGACACCGCTCGGCCGGCCTTGGTACCAAACGTATTGGTTCAAAGCGAACCTCTACATCGGGATATTCAGCTTCGCTGCGAACTACTTTGGCTCCGAGTACTTTTTCGACATTCTCGGGATGGTCTACGTCTACCCGATGATCGAGCTCACCTTCGATGCGACGCTCGTCGGATCGGGCGAGCAGCGCGTTCCGGTCATGATGTACTTGCTCACGCAGGCGTACTTCATCACCTATCATACGACGGCGGTCATCGTGTTGCGCCGCATCCGAACCTCCCGGCTTCCAATCGGACCGATGCTTTGGCCGATCTTGCTCGTCGCCGTCGCCTATTTCTGGGCCTGGATGGAAACGAAGGCGATGGCAAACCCGTGGATCGAAAACCAGTTTTACTATCGAGACATGCAGCGCATGCTCACGTACGGCTCGCTCTTCTATTCGCTCTATTTCGTCGCTAGCTTCCCGATTTTCTATCGCCTCGACGAAGAACGGGACGCGAACTGGAGCTTGGCGCTTACCGCTGCCGCCGCGTGCGCGGCCAGCATGATCATGCTGTTCCTGCTTGACTTTGCGGCGGCAATATTTGGACCGATCTGAAAGACCGGAGAACCCTGAGATGAGAACGACGCCCCTGAGAATCTTTCAGTTCGCCACCGGCAATGTGGGCGCCGAGATGGTGTCCAAGACCGTCCAACATCCCGATCTCGAGCTAGTCGGGCTCTATTGCTACAGTGAGGACAAGGTTGGCCGCGATGCGGGTGAGATCGTCGGGATCGATCCCATCGGCGTACTGGCAACGAACGCTATCGACGACGTCATCGCCGCCAAGCCCGACTGCGTGACGTACTTCGGTGTTTGGCCGGATATCGATCTTTTCTGCCGGCTGCTCGAGAGCGGCATCAATGTCGTTACGACGTCGGATTGGATCACTGGCTATTCCCGCAACCGGCACTACCCGCACCCCTCGGGTCGCAAGTCGACCGAGCTCGTCGATGAGGCAGGTAAGCGCGGCAATGCAACGCTCTATGGTACCGGTATGAACCCGGGGTTGGCGCAGATCCTGGCGATCGTGAACACAGCAGGCCTCTCGCGTATCGACCACATTCAGGTGATCGAAACGGTGGACGTCTCGTGTCATCACTCGGTCGATACCTGGAAGAAGCACGGTTACGGGCGTCCGGTGGACGATCCGGAGGTCCCGCAGATGCTGGAGGCGGGTGCCACGGTCTTTGCGGACTCGATCTACATGATCGCGGACTGCTGCGGTATCGAGATCGACGAGATCGCGTTCGAGTGCGAGCTCGGAGCCTGCAAAGAAGAGGTCGATCTGGGATGGTGGGTGCTTCCGAAAGGGTCCGTCGGCGCAAGCCTGGCGAAGTACATCGGCAAGGCGAAGGGCGAGCCCAAGATCGAGGTTCACCTCGAGTGGCAGATGACGCCGAACACCGAACCGAAGTGGAACGTGCAGAACTGCTACATCATGACCGTCCGCGGCAATCCACAGATCATGAACCGCCACATGATTCTCCCGGCCATGGACTCGGGACAGATGGACTGGAGCGACCCCGGGTACATGGCCTCCATCGGCATGACGATCACGGGCATGCCCGCGCTCAATGCCGTCGAGTCGGTCTGCGAAGCCCGTCCCGGCCTCATCACCAGCGCCGACTTGCCGCTGCGCGCGTTCGCCGGCCGCTTTCATGAAAACCGCTGACGGCCAGTGCCTCTCCTGTGCGACCGGAGACAGGGGTGACGTTTTAGACCGAGGACATGGGTGACCTTCTTCGTCGGTGAGCTCGCGATGGGTCCGGCGATCGAGCTCAGTGAGAAATGGAGCATCGGCGTCATGCTGCGGCTCCCCGTCGCGTCGCAAAGCGCAGACCTCTACCAGGTACGGACCTTCTTTCTTTCCACGCAGCTGACATATCATTACTAGTGAGCTAGATAGCGTGAGGGTGATGGCTCGGGACATGGACATCAAGGGCGCGTACGAACCACGGTTCGAACCCGTGGCAAAGCTCCTGCGCAAGCAGATCAAGTACTACGGCGGCGGCGCGGCGGCGGCCGTGTTCTTGAATGGGAAACCGGTCGTCGACATCTGGGCCGGACCGGCGCGCAAGGACGGCACGCCCTGGCAACGAGACACCATGTCGATTTGCTACTCGGGCACCAAGGGGATCACCTCGACCGCGCTCCACATGCTCGCGACGGACGGTCTGATCGACTACGACGCACCGGTTGCCGAGTACTGGCCGGAGTTCGGCTGCAACGGCAAAGGGCAGATAACCGTTCGGCATTTGTTGTCTCACCAGGCGGGCCTTCACAAGGTCGTGCACCTCGTCGACCAGCTCACGGACATCCTGGACTGGGACCTGATCGTGTCGCGCCTCGCCAAGACCGAGCCGGACTTCCACCCGGGCACGGCCAATGCGTACCAGGCGGTGACCTTTGGTTGGCTCGTTGGGGAGCTGATTCAGAGGGTCTCCGGCCTTACCGTGCCGGAGTTCGTCGAGCGGCGCATCGTCCGGCCTTTGAACCTCGATGGCTTGTACATCGGCGATGCCGACACCCAAATGGACAGGCTTCCCGATTTCACCGGGCTCCCCGAGCTCCAGAGAAGCGGTGCAGGACCGCTGTCGCTCGACTATCGCACCCCCTTTTGGGTTCGCTCCGGGCCGCTCCGAGATCTGTGGCGCCGAGGCATGTCGCCCAAGAATGCCAAGGCGCTCTTCTCACACCCCGCGTTCTGGAAGGCGTGCTTGCCCGCGCTGAACGGCGTTGCGACCGCCCGTTCGCTCGCCAAGATGTACGCTGTGCTTTCGTTGGGCGGCGAGCTCGATGGCGTGCGACTGGTCTCGGAGGAGATCGTCCGCAAGTCCGCCGAGGTCCAAACGAAGCGCGCCGACAAAGTCATCGTCTATCCACTTCACTGGAAGCTCGGATATCATCGCACGGACGCCTTCTTGATGGATGTTCCCGCCGCCTTCGGACATTTCGGCCTGGGGGGCGCGGGAGGATGGGCCAACCCGGAGCTAAAGCTCTCGTTTGGTTTCCTCCATAGCGGCTTCCCGTTTTCGATTGTTGGCCAGACGCGTACGGTGATGATGACCGCAGCGGTCTACGAATCTCTTGGAATCTATAAAGGCATCTGCCACACCCTTCGCCACGGCCCGATCGTCGATTTGGTGCCGAAGCGCGCTTAGTGAACGATCTATGAGAGATAGAAATGACGAAGAAGATAGGCATCGTTGGGGGTGGCATTGCGGGAGTCGGAGCGGCCTGGTCGCTTCACCGCGCCGGGTATGGCGTCGAGCTTTTTGAAAAGGGCCCGGCTCTCGGCGGAAACGCCAAGACGTTTCGCTGGACGGTCGGGGACGGCCACGCAGAGTCTCCGCTGCTCGTCGTTGCCTGGCCTCGTAAGTACTATCACAACTACGAGTCACTGTTGCGCGAGCTCGATGTCGGCATCGAACCGCTCCCCATCTCGTACTTCGTCCAGACTCCCCGAGGGGCACTTCTGCCAGGATGGCCAGACAGCCATAGAGAAGGGCTTCGGTCCCGAGTTCCGGCGTTGGAGGAGGCTCGTCGCGTTCGTGACCAAGGTCAACGACGTGTTCCTGCCGAAGAACAAGCACAACTCGATGTACCACTTCTCGTATTTCAACCCGATGAATGTCATCCCGCTCTATTGGTTGGCGAGGCTCTTCGGGATTTCCAAGGCTTTTTGGGATACGATCTTCGTTCCGATTCACTGCGCGAGCTTCATCACGACGTCGATGAAGAGCATCCCTGCAGTGATCTTGCCGCTGCTCGAGGGTATCGTGCCCCTCGAGGAGCCCACGCAGATGGGAACCTGGCGTGGCGCGCCGCGGCAGGTCTTCGATCGCATGACCGCACCCTTCGCGGACCATGTGCATACCGACCACGAGATCATCAGCGTCAAGCGCCGCGACGGACGTTTCGTCATCTCAGAGGCCAAGGGGCGCACGTACGAAGTCGACAGGGTCGTTTTCGCATGTGATGCCGACTCCGCACTGAAATCGCTCGAGCGGCCGACGCGGCTGCAGCGTCTTCTCCTCGGCAACTCGGAGTACGTCGATGATGTCGACCCAACGTTTGGCCGATTTGTCGTGCACTCCGACACCACCATCCTGCCCGAGAAGCATCGTCAGCGGATCCTCTCGCACTACAACACCTACTCTGAGATCGATGAAGTGGGCGCTCTCGAGTGCACGTTTGTGATCTCCGCGCAGAACCCCAGCATCAAGGACGCAGGCGTGCCGATGTTGGTCACTTTCAACTCGAAGAAGGCGATCGACAAGGTTCAGAAGCGGGTCGAGCTACCCCACCCGACACACACCATGTCGCTCCGCAACCTGATCATCATGTCGATGATGCGGTACCTGCAGGGCAATGACGGCATCCACTATTGCGGGACGTTCACGACGCCTGAGGGCGGACACGACCTGTCGTTCATGTCGGGCCTCGTCGTGGCCCACGCGATCGGGGCCCCGTATCCGTTCTCGCGAGATCACGCCGACGCCGTCGCGGACTTCAATCAAATGCAGCGGATGATGCTCAAAGCTGGCGTTCGCCGGCCCCTCTAGAGGAAGACGCGGTACGAGCCGTCGAGGATCAGCTCGACGCTCGCCCACAAGCCCCAGAGGGGGAAGACGAACCACATGAGGTTGGTGATTCCGACGAACACGACTAGGTCTCGGAGCGAATGGCCCTTGTGGCGGTCGTTGTTGAAGAACTGAAAGAAGTAGACGGCGGTTCCGTAGAACATTTGCCAGAACAGGATGATGCCGATGATCCCCAGGACTCGCGCGGGCATCCACTCGAATGTCATGCCGGAGGCAAATACCAGCGCCGGGATGAGCGTCGTGAACCCGTTGCCGACGTCGATGTTGTAACCGAACGACCGCCGGTCCGAGTAGCCCGGGTCGAATAGAGAGTAGCCCGACCAGATAGTCGTCCACTGAGAGAACGACAGCACTTTCAGCAAGGGGATCGGACGCGCGAATATTTCTGCGATACGCGTCATCTCTGTGCCGCGGTAGCGTTCTTTGGTCGCCTCGTACTCCGCGTGAATCTGGTCCTGGCACACGAAGAGCGCGATCTCCCACCATGCGACCAGCACGTTGATGACCAGAAAGAATGCCAAGCCAATCTGTGTGGGGTTGTAGACGCCGTGAACACGATGATGGAGCCAGACGTGAAAGAGAGTGGCGCCGATGACGACCGTTCCGATGACCGCTGCTGCCGGGACCGCCGGTCCCCGCGGCTGAGTAGTGGATTCCATCAACATTCTCCGTAGCCAGATGCGGCCTCCGTACTATGATCGGCTTGGAGGCGCAGCCAATGGTTTCGGTGAAGCAGTTAGGGTACCTGGTTTTCGAGGTGAGCGACCTTGCGGCCTGGCAGGATTTCGGGACCAAGATTCTCGGCCTAGGGCTGGTCGATCCACGTGCAGATGCCGGGTTTTCACTGCGAATGGACGGCTATCGCCAACGCTTCTTCGTCGAGCAGGGGCCCGCGGACGACCTCGTGGCGATTGGCTGGGAAGTCGACGGGCCCGGAGAGCTCGAAGCGTTCGCGAAGCGATTTAGAGAAGGCGGCCACCGCGTCACCCAGGGAACCGCAGCCGAGGCCGCAGCGCGAAACGTCGAAGCGCTCATCCGCGTCACCGACCCGGCCGGGCTCCCAAACGAGATCTTCCATGGTCCCAAGAAGGTTTCGGAGCCATTCGTGTCCGACGTGGTGCGCTCAGGCTTCGTGGCTGACGCACAAGGGTTCGGGCATGTGGTGATCGCCGCCAAGGATCAGGACGAGCACGAGGCGTTCTACGCGAACATGTTCGGGCTCAAGCTCAGCGACTACATCCGCTGCGAATACTTCGGGCACAAAATCGACGTCACCTTCATGCACGCCAACGCCCGACACCATTCGCTGGCTTTCGGCGGAGGGCAACTCAAGCGGATTCACCACTTCATGGTTCAGACCAACTCCGTGGACGAGGTTGGGATGTGTTACGATCGCTTCCTCTTTTCGGGCGGCATGGTTCATCAAACACTCGGCCGTCATCCCAACGACAAGATGTTTTCGTTCTACGGGTACACGCCCTCCGGCTTCCACTTCGAGTTTGGTTCCGGCGCGATCGAGATCGGCGAAAACTGGGAGAGCACGACTCACGACAGGGTCAGCGAGTGGGGGCACCACCCGCCGCAACTGCTCACCAAGGCATACCGCCGCTCGAAGGAATCGGGCGACAAGAAAGGCTGAAGGGCGTTGGACCAGCTCTCCCCCTTGCGCTAGAACGCGTTCTATTCCGAGGTTTGAAGCATGGTCGTAGAAGCAGTCCCCGAAGGAAAGTACGTAGACGTTGGTGCTGGGATCACCATGCACTACCACGAGGCTGGCAGGGGCGATCGCGGCGTCATCCTGTTCGCGCACGGCAGCGGCCCCGGCGCCAGCGGTTGGAGCAACTTCAAAGGGAACTACCCGTTCTTCGCCGAGCACGGCTATCGGACGATCGTGCCCGACACGATGGGTTACGGATACTCGACCAAGCCCGAAGACGGCGCGTTCAGCCTCGATGACGTCGCCGCCCAATACAAGGCGCTGCTCGACGCACTCGGCGTGGATCGAGCGATCGTGGTGGGTAACTCACAGGGCGGGGCGATCGCAATCACGATGGCGCTCAACTACCCGACGCTGGTCGACAAGCTCGTACTGATGGCTCCGGGGGGCCTGGAGAGGCGAGAAACCTACATGGAGATGGAGGGCATCAAAGCGATGCTTCGCGTCCTCTATAAAGAAGGCATCAGCAAAGAAACGATGCGCAAGGTCTTCACGCTGCAGCTGCACGACGAATCGCAGATTACAGACGAAGTCATCGAAGAGCGTTACCAAGTCGCCATGACGCAGCACAAAGACAACATCGCCCGCATCCGAGTTGCCAACCAGGAAGACCGGTTGTCGGAGATTCAGTGTCCTGTGCTCTGCTTCTGGGGCGCCGACGACAAGTTCTGCCCCCCAAGCGGCGCACCAAAAATCGCATCCGCCTGTCCCAACTCCCGCACCATGCTCATCGGCAACTGCGGCCACTGGGTGATGGTCGAATACAAAAAGCTCTTCAACGAGCTCACGCTCAAATTCGCCAACGGCGATTTGGGTTGACGCGGGGCGCGGCGGCCAGGCTCTGCGGGTCGCTATTTGTTGGCTACGGCTGCTTCCACCGCTTCTAGAAGGCTCTTGCTGTAGACGCGGCCGGTTAGGCTGTCCCGGGTCTTTTGGGCGACCGCGTCCCACTCGGCCTTGTAGGGCGTGGTGTCGACCTCGATCATGCCGCGCTTGACTAGCGACGCGTAGGCCCGATCGTCATCGCGGCGCGCGAGGGTATCGTTGGCTTTCGCTGCTCGGACGCTCGTGTCCATCAGGACCGCTTGGTCGTGCTCGGTGAGTTGGTCGAACTTCTCTTGTTTGAAGAGCGACCCACCGACGAGGATGCCAAAGTTCTCTTTCGCCATGTAGTTCAGGCGCGTGTACCACTGTAGCGCCACAGCCGCGAGGGCGGAAGCGGGCACCGTGTCGAGCATGCGCGTCTGCAAGCCGCCGTACACTTCGGGCACGCCCATCCGAACCGGGTTGGCGCCGATTGCGGTGACGTAGGCGGCGAACACCGGGTCGTCTTTCCACGCCCAGGGCCGGAGGGTCTTGAGGTCCTCGGGCCGCGCGAACTTCTCCATCGAGAACAGGCGGTTCTTCCCCGCTTCGCCCCAAGCCAACATCACGAAGCCCGCTTCTTTGAAGAGCTTCGAAAAGCGGTCGCCGAGCATAGTACGCGCGCGTTCGAGCTCGTCGTACTCCGTGATGAGGCCGGGTGCGGTCAGGACCAGCACCGGCCTAGCAACCATTCCAAGGCCCGTCGTCGTCACGCCTGCCGCGTCCATCTGGCCAGCCCGCACCTTGCGAATGAAGTCGCGCTCGTCGCCCTGGCTTCCTCCGGAATAGAAGCGAAGCTCCACTCGGTTCTCCGTCTCTTTCTTGAGGCTACGGTTCCAAGCCTTCATGACCTTCATGAAGCCCGAGCCAGCTGGCGCGAGCGAAGCGAAACGAATGACGATGGGGGATGCCGCGTTTGCCTGCGGCACGGAAACCGCACCGGGCAGGAGGAAGGCACTCACTGCGAGGAGTGCGACGAAAGCGTGTTTGATTTTGCTCATGGTTTTCTCGCTGGGGGAGGCCGATATTAGCGCATTCACCACCGTTCGCACTCAAATCTCTGGGAACATTGCAGCTGTCCGACGCCGGTCCGATCGCGGGGATTCAAGCGACCCCTCTGCCTACTTGTAGGTGGCTTCGCTTCGGATGAGCTTTGCCGCACGGTAGCCGATCAGCATGCTCGGGGCGTTGAGAGCGGAAACCGGCGTCCACGGTATAGTGGAGGCGTCCGCGACACGCAGGGCGCTCACACCACGGAGGCGAAGCTCGGGGTCCACCGGATCCGTCTCACGCGTCCCCATGCCACAGCTGCCGGCGAAGTGATACGTGGTGATGGTGTTCTGTCGGACGTACTTCGCGATGGCCTCGTCACTCTTGGTGCGCTTGCCGGGCATGAGTTCTTTTGCACCCCATTCCTCCAGGCCGCTCGACGCGCCGATCGCTCGCGCGATCCGCACGCCTCTCACCATCGTCTCCATATCTTCCGGATCCGAGTAGTAGGCCGGGTCGATCAGGGCTTGCGCAGACACGTCGGTTGACTGCAAGCGAAGCGTGCCCCGGCTCTTCGGCTTTCCCAGAATGAGGATGATTCCGAACATGTGATCGGTGAACCGTTGCACGGCGCCGATCTTGAACGCCGCGCCGACCATGCTGCGCACCAGCTGCCTCGACCGAGGGCCGTACATCGCGTGCGGGACGACCATCGGTGGGAGCATCCGCTGCACCATCTGACGCATCGCGGACGGAGCGGGCCAGTACACGTAGCAAGTGTCGCTTTGCGAGGCTGGAAGGTCGCTACCCTCGTTCGTTCGGAAGAAGCTGTAGAGCTGCGGGAAAAAACAATCGATGTCCCTCTTGGCCTTGAAGAACACCGGCACGTTCGGGTGATCGTGCAGCCCGTCGCCAATGCTGGGGCGGTCAGCGACGATCGGGATGCCGAAAGCGCGAAGGTGATCACTCGGGCCGACCCCCGAGAGCATCAAGAGCTTGGGGGTTTCGAGAGCGCCCGCACACAGGATGATCTCCTGGGCGGCGGCGGCCCGTTTGAGCGTGCCATCGTGCTCGAACTCGACTGCTCTTGCGCGCTTCTCCGCGGTAAACACGACACGGTGAGCGCGCGCGCCGGTGAGCACCGTGAGATTCGCCCGCTCGCCCGCGTCTTTGATGAAGGCGACGTACGAGCTTCGTCGGGCGTCGCCTTCGTACGACATCCACTCGTAGCCGATGACGTTACTCATGTTGCCGTCGTTGAGGTCCTTCTTGCGCGTGAAGCCGTGTGCTTCCGCCGAGGCTATGCAGGCTTCTGTCCATTTCGTCGCCGGACGCTGGTGGGGCCGCAGCGTCTTTTCGATCGCTTCGAAGTCCTCCCGGTTGTCGTCCCAGTGCCAGCCGTCCGGCCACTCTGCGTAGTCCTCCCGCGCGCCGCGCGTGTAGACCATGCCGTTCACCGAGCCGCTACCTCCCATGACCGTTCCGGTGCCTGCGAAGATCCGATGGTTGGCGGAGTGCGCTTGCGGCACGGAGAAGCGCTCGCCCATTACGGCGTCGTTGATGAATGCTTCTTTATAGCCAGCGGCGACCAAAGTTTCTGGATGCTCTTCGGCAGTCGGCCCACTCTCCAGCAGGAGCACGCGGGTGCTCGCGTCGCTCGCCAGCTCTGCGGCTACGATGCATCCGGCGGAGCCACCGCCGACCACGACGTAATCGTACTCGTCCATCAGTGTTCTCGGTGGAACAGCTTCAGGAAGCCGCGCCATCGCTGCGCGAGACCTCTCCCGTAGATGAGCTCGATCACGCCACTGAAGACGCCATAGTCCTTGTTGGCGACCGGGAAGACACGGCTGGGCAGGTGGATTGGAAAGCGGTCGTCCACCACGGCTTTGATGTTGCACATCGAGCGCAGGCCCTCGCGTCCATTCATGCGCCCGTAGCCCGATGCCTTGACGCCACCGAAGGTCAAGTCCTGCGCCATGTACGTGACCCCGCCGAATTCATTGATCGAGCTCATGCCGGCTTCGAGCTCCGCGACGATCTTCCGGGCGCGCACGTGGCTCTTGGAAAAGACCGACGACGACAGACCGTAGGAGACCCCGTTTGCGACCTTCACGGCGTCTTCGTCGTCGCGCACTCGGATGAGCAACATCACCGGACCGAAGACCTCTTCCTGCGCGATGTCCATGTCGGGCCTGACATCAGCCAGAATGGTGGGCTCGAAGTAGTCGCCTTTGTCGCTGAGCGTTCGCTTGCCGCCGGTGACGACTCGTGCTCCTTGCGCCACCGCACCGTCGACTGCCTTCTCGATGATGTCGAGTTGGAGCGGGGTGACGATTGCGCCCACGTCGATGAGGCCTTCGCGGCTGCTGCCCTGTCGAAACTCTCGAACCAGCTCTGCGGCGCGCTTCTCGAAAGCGTCGTAGATGGCGTCGTACACCAGGATTCGCTCCGACGCGACGCAGTTTTGCCCGCAATTGATATAGCAACCGGCGAGCGAGGAATGAACGGCCTGTTCCAAGTGTGCGTCGTCACAAACGATGAACGCGTCTTTGCCGCCAAGCTCCATGACGACCGGGATGATTCGCTCTGCGCTCGCCTCGATGACGCGCCGTCCGTTGTTGACGGATCCAATGAAAAGAATCGTGTCCACCGCCGAACGTGCAAGTGCCGCGCCGGTCGGTCCGTATCCCTGCACGGCTTGGACGAGGTCTCGGTTGTGTCCGGCTTCTTCGATGACGCTGCGGAGCGCGTCGATGAACTTCGCGCTCGACCATGCTACCCACTCGGACGGCTTGAGCACGATTGCGTTGCCGGCCATCAGCGCGGGGATCAAGGGATTGACGATGTTCTGAAACGGGTAATTCCAGGGAATGATCGCAGCGAGGATACCGAGTGGGCTGATACTCGAGCCGCGCCTTCTTGTGGAGCAGCAAGCCCGAAGACACTCGCTCCGGGCGAAGGTGCTTCTCCCCGTTGTTGATCATCCACCGAAACTTCTCGCAGGTCGGCCAGATCTCACCCATCAAGGCGTTCTCGCGCGTCTTCCCGGAGTCGCGCTGCACGGCGAGACAGATCTCGTCCTTGTTGTCGACCGTGTACGCGAGCAGCTTGCGCAACACCTTGCGGCGTTCCTCGAACGAGGTCTTGCGCCAGGCCTGTTGGGCCACCTTCGCGCGCGCGACTGCGGCATCGACATCCTCGGGAGAATCGATGCGCACCTCACCCAACGATTCCCTTGTTGCAGGGTCGACGCAGGGGATATGCGTGGCTTGCCCGATAGGCCTGGATTGCCGCTCTAGCGAAATCGGAATTGACATTCTGATTTTAGCCTCTATCATTCCGATCCTACTGTGTCAACGACCGCTTCAGTTGCAAAAGCTCAACAGTCCCTCCGGGGTAAGAAGCGCGAGCTGTACCGCGGGGCCATCCTCGATGCCGCCGAACGGGTGTTCGGCGAGGAGGGCTACGAGGCGACCAAGGTGCAGCGGATCGCCGCCGAGGCGGGGGTTTCGCTCACGACGCTGTACAGCGTTCTGCAGTCCAAGTGGGAAATCTATCGTGCGGTCAACCGTCGGCGGTTGGCCGAGGTCATGAGCCTAGCCCAAGGCATCGTTCGACAGGACACCTCGTCGCTCGATACCCTCATTGCGGGGACTCGCATGCAGCTGGCGTTCTTCATGGCGCGTCGCGACTTCACCAAGATGCAGCTCAAGGAAGTCACGGCCTGGTCGACGATCGGGCTTTTGCGCAGCCCCGAGCAGATCGAAGCACTGGGCGCCGGTTTGCAACTTTTCGCCGACTTGTTTCGGCAAGGCATCGAGGACGGATATCTCATCGACGATGATCCGGATCTCATGGCGAGGATGGTGATCGCCTCCCAACAAGTGAGACTCGGGATGTGGATGGATCGCGGCTGCCAAGAAGCTCCGGACCGCGTCGCCGACGCCGCCCTCCGGCACCTGCTTCGGAGCTACTGCAAGACCGAATGCCTCCCTTCCGCGCTGGCGTCGGCCGGTTTGGAGGACGCGCCATGAGTGTTGAGTTTCACGAGCTCACGGTCTCCGCAGTGATTCGCGAGACGGCGGAGTGCAGCTCGTTCGAGCTATCCGTCCCGGCGGTGCTCCACGAGAAATATGAATACAAGGCAGGTCAGCATCTTACGTTCGAGCTTCCCTGGGAGGACTTCAAGATCACCCGTTGCTACTCGCTGTCGAGCTGTGCCGACCTCGGTGAGCCATTGAAAATCGCAGTGAAACGGGTCGAAGGTGGGCGGATCTCCAACTGGTTGAACGACAACCTGAAGGTGGGCGCTTCGATCATGGCGAGTGTGCCGGAGGGCCGCTTTGTCCTCGACCCTGAGACCCGGTCGAGCGCACCGCTGTTCCTCTTTGCAGGTGGCAGCGGGATCACCCCGATTATCGCGCTGCTGAAGAGTGCCCTCGCCACCACGAAACGATCGGTCACGGTGCTCTATGCCACCCAAGACCGGGACTCGGTGATCTATGGCGAGGAGATCGATCGACTTGCCGCCCAGTATTCGGGTCGGCTGGCCGTTTATCATCACTTTGATGCGGAGGGCGGCTACCTCAGGCCGGCGGAGGTCCGCGCGCTCCTCCATGACACCGATATCGCGGAGTTCTACATCTGTGGACCAGAACCGTTCATGGAGCTGATCGAGAGCACTCTCGCCGAGGCCGGGGTGCACGAAGAGCTCATCTACATCGAGCGATTCGTTTCTCCGGCCGATCCCGATCGCGTCGAGGTCGAGGTTATCGAAGTGGCATCACTCGAAGCGCCCGACACCTTCAGCCTCTGGCTCAACGGCCGCTCCCGCACGGTTCCGTACGTGATCGGAAAGACCCTCTTGCAGTGCGCTCAGGCCGCAGGGTTGCAGCCCGCACACTCGTGCGAGTCAGGTTACTGCGGCTCGTGCATGGCCCACGTCAAGACCGGCAGGGTTCGCATGCGGACGCACGAAGCGCTCTCCGAGCGAGACATCGCGCGCGGTGTGGCGCTTCTTTGCCAAAGCGTACCCGCCAGCAGCGAGCCGCTCGAGCTCGACGCCGATTCGACCTCCTTTCGCACGGCATCCGCCGTGAAGTCCTCTTATAGCAAGCGCGTATCCCAGCTGGCGGCAGTCGCAGCGTTCGCATTCATGGTCGCAGGGACACTTGTTCTCAGATTGGTGCACTAGGTGGTAAAATGAGCCCTCAGGAATCCACATGAAGGTCTTCTTCGTCATTCTTGCAAGCTACGCGTCGGCCGGACTCGCGATCGCATTGCTGCTCTATGCCTATCACTCGACGAAGACGCAGCAGTACTTGATCAGCGACGATCCGCATCGGTCGACCAGCGACCGCGCGCTCTATTGGAGAGTCGCTTTGAATACGACCGTTTCCATCACCCTCATCTTCTCCGTGATGTACGGCCTTGGCGCCTACCTCTATTACGACCACGCTGCCCCGGCCTGGCGTTACCTGCTCGAGGCGGTGACGGTCATCCTGATCTACGACTTCGCGTACTACTTCATCCACCGATACCCTTTCCACGAGTGGCAGATCCTCCGTGGTGTTCATTCCGTTCACCACGCCTCCAGGAATCCGCGGGTCATCGACAGCCTCTTGCTGCATCCAGTGGAGACCATCCTCGGGCTCGGCCTGTTCTTCGGCTCGGTGGCACTCGTCGGCGGCGTGCACATCTACACCCTGGGCGTGCTCTTCACGGCCTACACGGCGTTCAACATCCTCAACCATGCCGGCATCGACATACCGCGCTTCCCCTTCAAGACCTTGGGAGTTCTCGCGGCAAAGCACGACCGGCACCATCACAGCATGCTCTCGGGCAACTACGCGTCGATCACGCCGTTGCCAGACATCATTTTCGGCACTGTGGAGTAGGTCATGACGGTCAGTTTGGTAACAGGGGGCTGCGGCTTCGTGGGCGCCGCGATTGCGCGGGCGCTCGAGGCTCGAGGCGATGAGGTCATCGTTCTCGATTTAGCGCCCGAGTGTCCGGTGGAAGGTGTTGACTACAGGCGCATCGACATCACCGACAAAGCAGCGGTCATCGAAGCCTGCCGCGGCGTCGACACGATCATCCACAACGCATCGATTGTTCACACGAAGCAAAACAAGCAGGACGTGGTGTGGTCGGTCAATCTCGGCGGCACCGAAAACATGCTCGAAGCCTCTCGGCAACAGGGGGTCCCGCGTTTCGTCTACATTAGCTCGGGAAGTGTGGTCTACGAGGGCAAAGACATCGAGAACGGTGACGAGAGCCTGCCATATTCTTCGGTCTCCCAAGCGCCGTATGCCGACAGCAAGATCGCGGCCGAGAAACTCGTCCTTGCGGAGAACGGGAAGGGCGGCCTCGCGACCTGTGCGCTCCGGCCCCACGTAGTTTTTGGTCCAGGCGACAATCGCTTCATGCCCGCGCTTCTGGCCAAGGGTCGTAATGGACAGCTTCGGTTTCAGATTGGGCGAGGGATTTGGCTTTCCGACTACACGTACGTGAGCAATTTGACCGACGCTGTTCTTCTGGCCGATGAAGCGCTCGCCAAGGATGGCTTGAACAGCGTTGCCGCCGGCCAGGCCTACTTCATCACCAACGGTGAGCCGATGCCGTTCTGGGACTTCATTCGCAAGGTTGCCGCGCGGCTCGGTTTCCCTCCGATAAAGTACCGGGCGCCCAAGTCACTGGTCTACGTGATCGCAGCGGTCATGGAAGGCATCGACACACTCAAGGGTGGCACGCTCAACGCAGAGGATGGCCTGACACGCTTCGCCATCCGCTACATCTGCACCCACCACTACTTCAGCATCGAAAAGGCACGCCGCGAGCTCGGCTACAATCCTTCGGTCACCGTAGACGAAGGCATCGAGCTCACCTGCCAACACCTCGAAGCGACGGGGGCCGTGTAAGCCCTGGAGCGGGCCTTCGACCGAGGCGCCTCCGTGCGCGCGGCGACAGTTGATTACAATTTTATTCGTCCCTTAGGATTAGTCTCAATCTCGTTTCCTGTTCGGTAGAACATCGAGAAAAGCCCGCGTCGCGCGCCGTGATGCGGTAAAACCGCGGGGTTGCTGCGGGGGCGCCAGCTGATAAGAGGCTGGCGTTCGGGGGCTTTCGAGCCAGTCGGGGGCGAGTCGAGTGTCTAACGAGATTGTCATCCTGCTCATAGCGTGTGGCTTCCTCATCGTGATGGGGGTGCTCGAGCTGATCTTGCATCGCGGGCGGCTCGCGCGGATTCCTATTCGGATCCACGTGAACGGCACCCGCGGCAAGACCAGTGTGACCCGGCTGATCGCCGCGGGGTTGCGGGAGGCCGGCGTTCGCTGTGTGGCCAAGACCACGGGCACGGTGCCGCGCTTCATTCTGCCCAACGGCCGCGAGGTCCCGGTGTATCGACCGGGCGGAGCGAACGTGATCGAACAGAAGCAGGCCGTCACGATGGCGGCTGCGCAGCGCGCCGAGGCGCTCGTCGTCGAGTGCATGGCGCTTCAACCGCATCTTCAGTGGCTGTCGGAGTCGCAGCTCGTCCGCGCAACGCACGGGGTCATCACCAACGCGCGGCCGGATCACCTGGACGTGATGGGACCGACCGAAGAAGATGTCGCTCGCGCACTTGCCGGAACGGTTCCGGCCGGCGGCGTGTTCCTGACTGCCGAGCGAAAACACCGACCCTTCTTTCAACAGGTTGCGGAGGACCGGAAGTCTCGCTTCCGCGCAGCGGAGGACATCGGTCGTGCGCTTACCACCGAAGACATGGCGGCATTTCCCTATCTCGAACATCAGGACAACGTAGAGCTCGCCCTCGCGGTTTGCGAGGAGCTAGGCGTCGACAACGACACAGCGCTTCGCGGCATGTGGGGGGCCAAACCCGACCCCGGCGCGATGACCGAAGCCAAGATCGAGTTCTTCGGTCGCCATGTGATCTTCGTCAACGGGTTTGCCGCCAACGACCCCATCTCGACGCGCTATATCTGGGAGCAGTCGCTGCGCCGGCACCGCGACCTGAGAAAACGCATCGCCGTATTCAACTGTCGGTCGGATCGGCCGGATCGCTCCGAGCAACTTGCCGAGTCGTATGCACGATGGACACAGGCCGATGAAGTCGTCCTGCTTGGCACCGGGCAATATATCTTCGCGCGGGCCGCCGTGAAGAATGGGCTCGACCCGACGCGATTGGTTTTTGTCGACCGGGACCATCCCGCCGACATTTTTGAGATCTTGCTGGGCCTCGCAGAGTCCTCCGCCCTCGTGATGGGGCTTGGGAACATTGCTGGGCCGGGATTGGCGCTCGCGGAGTACTTTGCCAATCGGGGGACGGACCATGCCAGAGATTGAGTTGTTGACCGTGTCGATCGGCCTCGGCCTCGCGGCCAGTCTTCTTTATGGCGAGCTCTTCGGGCTCGCCGCCGGTGGCATGGTCGTCCCAGGCTACATCGCCCTCTTCATCAACAAGCCGGTCGATGTTGGCCTCACGCTGCTCGCCGCTCTCATCACCTTCGGGTTTCTAAGAGGGCTGTCGCAAATCGCGATCGTGTACGGCCGCCGCCGGACGGCGCTCACCATCCTCGTCGGCTACATCGTCGGGCTGGCCTTCCGGATGTGGTTGGATAGCCAGATTACTCCGTTCTCCGAAGGGGCCATCATCGGCTTCATCATTCCGGGGCTCATCGCGATTTGGTACCAGCGCCAAGGGGTGCTCGAGACGACGCTGAGTCTCGTTACGGCAGCGATCCTCGTGCGCATGGTCTTGGTGGTGTTCATCGGAGACGTATCGATATGAGGGGGATGTATTGGAAGCCCGAGGGCGCGTCCCAGGTGCAGCGCGCACTGGTCGCCGCCCTTGCCGTCGTCGGCCTCGTTGCTGTCGAGGTGTTCCCGTCCGAAGAGCAGCAGCCGCACTATGCGGAGAAGATGCTCGCAGCCCGCACGGCACAGGAGGCGCTGGACGTGATCCGAGACGCCTCCGAGCGCAGAGGCCTACATCTGCGCGCCAAGACAGATCCGTCGGCCTCCAGATTGATCGGCGAAGTGCTGTCACCCATTACGAGCGGCAGTGGCAGCTTGGTGTCCAAGCAGACTTCGGTGAACCCCAACTTCGCGGCTGTGCTCGTGCAGTGGCTCAAGGAGCTGCGAATCAAGAGCGGCGACGTGGTTGCCGTCGGGGTTTCTGGCTCCTTTCCCTCCATGAACATCGCGGTCTATTCGGCTCTTCACGAACTCGGTATCGAGCCCATCATCATTTCCAGCACTGCGGCGTCGCAGTGGGGTGCAAACGATCCCAACTTCACCTGGCTCGACATGGAAGCCGTCCTGCGAAAACATCAGGTCTTTGCCTACAAGTCCGTGGCTGCCTCTCTCGGCGGGGTGGGTGACGACGCGATCGGCCTCACCAAACGGGGCCGGCGTATGCTCGAGCGCGCGATCGAGCGCAACGAAATCCCCTTCCTCGC
>PVMK01179066.1_pt1 | contig 22134 bp, 22 predicted proteins | sample 1853481 | NCBI WGS metagenome assembly PVMK01 (sample SAMN08533507, study PRJNA380276) | Marine sediment metagenome, whole genome shotgun sequencing project.
TTCAAGCTTCGTGATCTTTACAAAGCGAGACAGACGTTCAACCAACACGTTAAGCTGAGTATCACATACGACAATGGGTCGGAGAATGTGGAGCATGAGCTTGTCAATAAAACATTGGGTACTAAATCTTATTTCTGCAACCCTTATCATAGCTGGGAGAAAGGAACCGTTGAGAACACGTGTGGACTCATTCGCAGGTATATACCCAAGAAAACAGACATCTCCCTTATCGATGATTCAGAAATTAAACGTATTGAAAACGATCTCAACAATAGACCGAGGAAGTGCTTGAATTTTCTAACCCCGGCTGAATTCTTCGGTAAACTATGTGGTGCACTTCCAGATTGAATCTAGTAATTTGAATTTCTTGAGCTATATCGTTTATTACTTTTTCATCCATATCACCATCTAGCTTTAGAGCCTCATTAATTTTATCGCACTTTAGAAGAACATTCGTAATTTCATCACAGTCTAAGTCACACAAATCTTGATTTTCCTGAATGGCAGATAAAATTAATTCATGTACCCTCTCTTCCCCAACTCCTTCATGAAACAGTATCTTGCGAAATGTAAAATTATTTTTAGGTTTAATTGCAATAGAATGATAGCTCAGTATCTTGTAATGATCATCTGAAAACAAACGGTTTTTGGCCTGATACTGACTGATTATACTGTCCAGTCGATCTTTATATTTTCCAAGATAATTCATTCGACTACTAGGAGTTAAAATAAGAAGAAAGGCCTCTTTTGAATCTCCGTTTTCTAGTTCCTGCACACGTTGATCTATATTATCTTTCATTTTAGATACAAATTTTTCAACGTAGCCAACTGCTGAGGAAGGATGTGAACAGGCAATTATTTGTACCTTTTTTACAGTATCATCTGATTTAATAGGTAAGTATATTTTCTCAATAGTTTCTTCATCTCTATGTTGCTGGATAAAATATGAAGCTGTTTTAGAAATATGGTAATTGCTTCGCGAACAGTAAGGCAACATACATTTTACATATTCTGTATTACTATAATGGCCTCTGATTAAGGTGCTTTTACCTAATTTTAAAGTATCATATAGAACTTGCTCATCATCACCAACCAACAAAACACCTTTTGAAACTTGAATTAAAGATTGTAACAGTTCATTCTCTGCAAGATTGAAGTCTTGATACTCATCAATTATCAAATACAAGTTTGTGTTTAATTCTGGATTCTCTTGCAATGCTGTATTTGCTCTAATTATCAGATCTGCAAAACCAGCAGCATTATAAAATTTACACAATTCAAAGTATGTTTCTTTAAGTTTTTTCCATTCATCAGTATTCTCGAACTGATTATTGAAAAGCTGATGCTCAAACTTTTTCAAACTATAACCAGCTGTTATAAGATCTGGATAAAAATTAAGAACATCTGCCCAAACTACTCTATTCCAAGGATTTGAAATAATACGTATATGTTTTTTATATGGCCAAGCTTTGGTCCCTTTATTTCTTTCTAGGACACTCCGTGCAAACTTATGGAGTGTAGAAACAATAATCTGATTGTCTAATTTATCGGATAATGTGTCATCTTCTTCAATATCGCTTTGCAAATCAGCAACCAATTTTCTAACAAAGCTAGTTACAAATATATTCGCATCTGAATCATTTTTAAGCCAACTATTTATACGTTCAAGAAACAAATAGCTTTTTCCTGTACCTGGACCTGAAACAATTAAGATTTTGGGTGCTGAATGTTCAGAAATTAAAAAAGAATTCTTGTTACGATACTCTTGGCGTTCATTGTCTTGAAGAGAGTCTAGTTGCAGAGATATAGTTTCTAGCTCTGTGGAATCAAAAGGAGAACCATCATCATTAATAAGAAATCTTATTTTTGTTGGAAATTCCAATATGATTACAAAATAATAACTGGATTAACGATTTTCAAGATTAAACCCTAAATTGAATCTGAAATGACATATTTTTACCGACTTTTACCCACCCCTACCCTATCGCAGAATTTTATGACCGGGCACCGGGAGCAGAATGGGGAAATCGGGCGGCAGAGATGCTGACCGAAAGATACTAGTAAGCTATTGTAGTCGATCCAGTATTTCTCGGGGAGCTTTTTCCTAAGGGCAGTTTCGGTTTTATCGGGTGTTTTGGTCTTTATATAACCGAGGCGGTTTGAGATTCTATGAACATGAGTGTCCACACAAACCCCAGGGCTTGTTATAGCCAAGCGTGACTACCAAATTGGCGGTTTTCCGCCCTACTCCTTTGAACTTTAGAAGCTCGTCTATATCGTCGGGAACTTTAGAATCGTATTTCGAGGTAAGATCGCGACAGATTGATTTAATGTTCTTTGCTTTGGTTTTGTAAAACCCTACGGGATATATAGCCTTTATAATCTCTTTCTCACTGAGCTTAAGCATGTCCGAAGGATTATCGGCAAGTTTAAATAATTTCCTAGACGCCGCAGCAGTAGTCTCGTCCTTAGTTCTAAGACTGAGCACTGTCGAGATTAATACTCTGAAGGGATCATTGGTTGACTCGGCTACAAGCGTAACAATAGGTACATCCCACTCTGGCGTTTCCTTAGCCAGAATTTTTACAATTTTATGGATATCATCAGCTTTCATTTGCAGGTCCAGGAAATGATAATAACATAGAAATTGAAATATTAGATTGGTGGCTATTAGAAGTATTAAACAACCAGTGCCGGGGGGCTAGAATGAAACCCCCTTCACCGGTTATAAATCTGATAAGCAAGTTAATTCTGTGAATTACTTAGTGGTTGTAAACATCCATCAGACTCCTTAATACAGGAGCTGATTTTGACCTTCTGATTCTCTCAAGCGCCTTTTTCTCTATCTGCCTAATTCTTTCTCTTGTTAATTGAAATTTCTTTCCTATTTCATCGAGCGTATACGCGCATTCGTATCCTATGCCGAAGCGCATCTTTACTACTTCCCTCTCTCGCTCAGTCAACCTTAAGAGCGCGCTGTTAATATTGCCGGGGATTGAAATCTCAGCAATCAAGCTATCTACAACAAGAGAGCTCGAATCCTCTATATAATCCAAATAGGTTGCTTTTTCCCCATCATAAACAGGGAGTGTCCAGACATACAACTCTATTGCCGCTAGACTCGAGGATTCTTTTAACGTTCTCTACACTCATCTGAGCCTTTTCAGCTATTTCCTCAGCTATAGGTTCTCTTTCGTTTGTTTCTGTCAGCACCTTTTTTACGTGTCTGACTTTACCCACCTTCTCAAGTAAATATGCGGGCATCTTAACAGTACGTGTTTGATTAAAAACTCCCCTTGTCATAGCCTGGTTAATCCACCAGCATGCATATGTTGAAAATCTATACCCCTTAGTATGGTCAAATCTTTCAACCGCCTTTATAAGCCCCAGATTCCCTTCCTGAATTAGGTCCAAAAATGGAATGCCTCGCCCGGCATATCTCTTTGCCATGCTTGCAACCAGCCTGAGATTGGATTTAACAAATCTGTTTCTAAATTGGACGCCCTTATTTATAGTCGCTCTATACACATTTACCAACATCTTGAGACGGGCTACTTCTTTTATATCGTTTAGCTTCTTATTAGTCTTAGATGAACTAGAAGCATTCTCGAGGAAATTATTCATATTCAACTCGATTTCCCCAGTATCATCTTCTAGTCTCTTACCAAGAATATTTTCAATAATTGTCTTAATCTCTTTTGCCTTTGTCTCACAGCATTTTATCATCGCAGCAACTAGAGATTCTTCCTGAGGTGTTAATAAGGGCTCAGTGCTTACTTCTTGGAAATATGCATTTACCAGTCTAAGATCATGATTCTTGATATCAATTTCTTTCTCTGGCTTCTTAGTTTTTACAGTAACTTGCTCCGTATCCAGTGCTTCTTCATCATAATAGTCCTCAGTGTCTTCGAGTTCTCCATGTGCGAAGTCTTCTGCCGCAGATTCTATACGGGTTTCTACATGGGTTTCTACCTGATCGTTCTCGTAACCATCAAATGCTTGACTATATTCTGGGTTTTTTAGCATTTTCCTCTCCTTCTAAATTAGATGTACTTTTGCGTATAATAGATGCACCTAGGCAACTTTGATGATATACATATAAACCATTACGATTAAGATTTGGTTTCAGATTTAAGTAAAATACTTAAAAAAATATGCCTGGCAACCAAATATGCAGTAATATAAGCATCTTATGATTAGATAAATTTGTAAAATTAAATTATATAAACTGGAGTTTTGATAGGAAAAGCTAAGATTTTAGAACAAATTAACCTATTGAATAGTCGATTTCTCGATATCACCTGAGGTTTTGGCTCTTATTTCTTCCCACTTTTGGAACAAGATCCTGAGTGAAGAAGAAGCATCCTCAAGCTGTCCTTTACTCAAAAGATGAAGAAAATCCCACACTTCACCAACTGAATGTTCATTTTTTAGTGTGGACGGGTGTATAAAAGAGCAAAGTTCCCCGTAGTTGAGTACAATAAAACCAGAGCTGTCAAAACCGGAAAACCATACCTCAAGGTCACTTAAACTCTGACTCATAACGCTTAGATTATTGGCAAATAGAGAAGTTAGTTTACCCTCTTCATAATTTTCAAAACAGTTTGATAAAATTTGCAAAGCCTCTTTTATTCTATCAAGCGCTGTTTGGATTCTCGTATCATAATTAATTGCATTAAAACCCCAATGAGTATAGAGTGATTTTCTCTCATCCTCGCTAAACAACATAAACCAATCAAGGGGTATGATATTTTCTGAGTGTGATGAGTTTGCTTTTGAGAACATAGGGGATACGTAATATTTTCCCGTCCTCATCTTTCATAAAATAGCAGTCTTCTATTTCTTCCTCATCCATATCTAAATGTGAAGAAATAGCATTTCTAAACGCTTCATACTCGTTCCCGAACCAGACTCCGTATGGAGACGTAGGTCCTCCCCAAAATTGTTCGTAAAACTGGACGTATTCTTTCCAGTAATACTTTTTATCTCTGAAACTATCTATTGGTTCATATACGAGAATACTGCTTATAGCCATAATAAAGTAATAAACTAAGTACAGTGTAAAATCAATCACAAGAACTAATGACCTAGCACTTTATTATCAGTATTAAACAGCAAACAGTTCAGGTTGAATAAAAATATAGCCTGAGAGTTTGACAACTGCTTTACATCCAGCGTAATATCTTTTTATGGCTGATATATCACTTGAAGACATTATTAAAGAAGCTAAGAAAAGGAAGATCGATCTTGGAGAAGATCCCGAGAAGACAATTAAGCTCTCTGTCCGTCTAGGTCTAATTCCAAAACCGAAGAGAAAAAGATCTACACAGGGCGGTAAGTCAAAGACAACCCTCCTGTTCCCTGAAAGAACGATAGATAAACTGGCACATATTAAGGCTCTAAAATCAGAAGGACTTAGCCCGGATGAAATAAAAGATAGTTTTGCTCTCCAATATGTACAGGGCGCTTTAAAAGACCTCCTTGATAACGCCGATGGTGAGAAGGTACAAGAACTTGCCAATATCATCAGCAGCGAAAAAGAGCTTGAATCTATAGTTGAGGCGCCATTAGTCTATTTAATTGAAGGTATGTCCCCCGATGAGGCAAAGAAACTGCTCACTCTTTTTTGTGGTGTTGGTTTCTATGCGCTACTTGAAGCTCAGAAATTATTAGAAGAGTTTAAAATTAATGATGCCAAAAAAGCTTTATTTAAGGCTATTTTTTATAATTCCATAGCAGTTTTAAGATTGGCGCGCACAACAGGGGATACCAAACTTGAGGCTACTGCATCTGAGCTATATGAAAAGGCGGTTATTGAACCCATAGGAAAAGCGAGTGAGCGTGTTAGAAAAGAATTTACAAATACCTTTGAGAAATATTTAAAAGATAAAGGTCTCAAGAACAGCTAAACATATTAAACCTTCTGAGATATGTGACGTGAGATACTCTTTATAGTCTCAAACGTCTCGGGAGTAATTTCGCTTTCATCTATGCGGATTTGAAATTCCTCTTCCAACGCGACTACAATCTCTAAAGTAGCAACAGAATCAAGTCCAACTCCGTATTCAATAAGTGGGGAATCTATATCTAGCTCTTTTGGGTCTATATCCTTAAGAGCATTTTTGATTAACACTTTCTTTACTCTCTTTTCTATGTCCATGGTAATATCAGAAACCTAGATTCACAGATTACTTTAATTCCTCTCTTAATACCTTTCCGGTCGGGCTTCTCGGAAGCTCATCCCTAAACTCAATAATACGAGGAATTTTATATTCCGCAATTTCATCTTTACAGAATTCGAGAATTTCTTTTTTCTGAGTCCCTTTATCGACGATTAAAACGGCCTTAACCCTCTCACCTCCATCACTATCATTAATACCTAGCACCACCGCCTCTTTCACTTTGGGATGCTTTAATAGAAAGTTCTCGACTTCTGATGGATCAACTTTATTGCCGCTTATATTTATAAAGAATTTCTTGCGGCCGACAATGTAAATAAACCCGTCTCTGTCAATCCTTCCCAAATCCCCAGTAAAATAATAACCGCCTCGAAAAACTTTATTGGTCTCTTCAGGCAGCCCAAAATATCCCCTCGTCATAGACGGGCTTTTAACAGTAATTTCTCCTACTTCATCGACTCCGGCTTCCTTGCCGTCTTCATCTATGATATGAACCTCCACATTCTTAACATGCTGACCTACCGAGTTAAAAGTATTTTCTATATCATCGCCCAGATTTATCGAAATAACACCGGTCTCGCTTGAACCGTAGAGCTGTCTGGGATATATGCCATACTTATCATAGAAGCTACGAAAGATTTTCTCAGGCAAGGGCGCTCCGGCTGATATAACGAGCTTGAGAGAGGATAAATTTTTAGGCTCGGGCAAAAAGGTCTTTGCCAGTACATCGAGCATAATAGGTACGGCGGGAAATACCGTTATTGATTCTTCTTCTAGTAATTTTAGAATTTTATTTCGGTTAAAGTCACCCAGGACTACAATTGAAGCTCCAACTTTGATTGAGCTTATAAAATTGCCGAAACCATATGTATGGGATATAGGAATCGTAAAGAGTATTTTATCCTCCTCTGTCCAGCCCACAGTTTCAGTATGGTTATCCGCAAGTGCTACAAGATTAAGGTGTGTTCTGGAAACCCTTTTTGGTTTTCCTGTTGAGCCTGTTGAATAAAGATAGATAGCTTCGTTATCAGGCTCGATAGAGACTTTAGGTAAAGAGTTAGTATCAGCAGTTGTAAAAATCCATTCAGGATTCACGCCTTTTACAACCACTACTGAAGAATTGTTGTCCGACACTGCCTCTTCCGCAATTGGTTTTAGTTTCTCTTGTGTTATTACTAATTTGGCCGAAGAATGATTTACGTAAAACGCAATCTCTTCTTTTTTAAAAGCGGTACTTACGGGTACCGAGACAGCCCCTAAGCTCGCTATGGAGAAAAATGCTACTACAAACTCTATTGAGTTTGGAAGCAGTATGGCAACCGTGTCCCCCTTATTAATTCCCATTGAAGTGAGGAATGAAGAGAAGCTGTCTACCATGGAGCCAAGCTCTCTATAACTAATTCTCTTGTTATCCTCAACAACGGCGGTTTTATCCGGGAAATTCTTTACAGAGGACAAAAACAGTTCCCTTACAGTGCTCATAAAATTAAACCCCTCTAGGGATATATTGCCGTAGACATTAGCCCTTCGGTTTCGGGAAAATCAAACATTATGTTCATATTTTGTATGGCCTGACCACACGCCCCTTTACCTAAATTATCAATCGCAACAACGGATACAAAAACATCGTCTTGAAAACTTGCCCCTATATCACACATATTGGAGTATCTTACATTCTTAGTACAAGGGTAGTCTTCTTTTTGAGACAGCCTTATAAATTTTTCCTGCGTATAGAACTTTTCATATATACCGTGGGCTTTATCGAGCGAAACCTTCTTTTTCAGTCGGCAGTATATGGTCGCCAGGATACCACGATTAAGCGGAACGGTGTGAGGAATAAAAGTGACTTTAACTTTTGTATTTGAAAGGTTTGAAAGTTCCTGCTCTATTTCCGGTTTTTGATTGTGCCCTGAAACGGAATCGATATTCACGCTCTCATTAGCCTCAGGAAAATGGTGTCCGAGACTGGGGGCGCGCCCACCGCCTGAGAGCCCTGATTTTATATCCGCTATAACAGAATCGCCTTTGAGTAATTCCTCGGCGGCAAGTGGGGCCAACCCAAGAATGACGCTTGTGGCATAACATCCGGGATTAGCAATAAGTCGAGCGCCCATTATCTGCTCTTTATATATTTCAGGAAGTCCATAAACAGCCTCTTTTAAGTAATTTTTATATTTATGCTTTGATTTAAACCAATTCTCATAAACCACAGCATCAGAAAATCGGAAATCAGCGCTGAAATCTATCACCCTAGCACCCGTATCGAGCAATTTCTTTACAAAGTGCATAGAGGTCCCATGAGGAAGGCAGGAAAAGGCCAAATCAACTTTATCTAGCTCTTTCAGCTTCTGAACACTGTTACACTCAATTTCCAGGAAAACCTCTTTAAGTGAGGAAAAACTTCAGATATATCTTTACCAGCAAACTTTTCAGACGTTAGCCAAGATACTTCAACCCCAGGATGGTTTACGAGCAGCCTCAACAGCTCAGCACCCGTATACCCCGTTGCTCCCAGAACACCGATTTTTATTCTCATGTTTCTTCCAATATGCTAATAAATTTTAAAATAGGGTAAAGTCTTAATATCATATATTATAAAGGATAATGTTTTAAACAGGGCAATGTTTTCGAAACTAAAAAAAACACTTTCACTCATACTTTTATTAGCTTTATCAGTTAATTTTTTGCTATATTCGTCTCTGAGCTATTCCCCTCCTAAAGCTGAGTCCATATCATATTCAATTGTAAATTGCCCCTCACATGAAAATCAACACCACGCATCAAATATTGTTAAAATTATAACAGGAACACAAAGCGAGAATGGTTCCGCAAAAGATTATTTTTGCTATGATTGCTGTACTCAAAGAGCGTCATCTGTTATTACAATACCTGCAGTTACATTAACATTAGAAATACATTCATCGTTTATAGTAATTTTAAATGAGTCTATATATACCCCAGATTCATACAAAAACCTTCCCATTCGTTCTCTCCCAACTAGTTTAGCTTAGCGCAAATATAAGCGTTAAGTTAGACAGCCTCAAAATATCTGTTTGAAGATCTCTATGTTTAACCAAATATGTGCATATGATTTTTGCACAGTTAGGGTTGAAACAAATACAAGTATATAATATATGTAATATACATTTTAGCTTCGTTAAATATAGCGAGATATATGGAAATATTTCAGGAGGAAAATAATGCATTATTTGTATAATAGCCTGCTAACAACTGGGTCCGTGTTATTAAATACTATGATCCTAGCTTTATTACTTCTTGGCTTTACACAAAAAACCGAGGCTCAATTAAATTCCGACAAGCACGACCAAGCGCCTATGGAAGCTATGGGCGGCCATGCTCATCATGCAGGGGTGGATCATCTATACGATCTAACGCCGATAGGAGTTATGGGCGGACATACCCATCATGCCGGAGGATTGATGCTCTCGTACAGGTATATGTATATGAGCATGGACGGCAATAGAATTGGGACGAACAGGGTGAGCAACCAAAGGGTCCTTGAGGACTTTATGGTGACACCTACTGATATGACGATGCAGATGCACATGTTCGGTCTAATGTATGCCCCCACTGATTATATAACTCTAATGGGGATGATACCTTATGTGAAAAAGTCGATGAACCATCTAACGAGAACAAGTGTCCGTTTTAAGACTGAATCAGAGGGACTTGGAGATATTAATTTCACCGGACTTATAAAAATATTTGACGATCATAACCAGAGTATCCATTTAAACGCCGGAATGAGTTTCCCTACGGGCTCTATCGATGAAAAAGACCGGACACCCGCAGGACCTAATCAACAACTCCCATATCCTATGCAACTGGGTTCAGGAACATTTGACCTTCTTCCCGGAATCACATATTTGGGTCAACACAATGGTCTATCATGGGGTTCCCAGCTAAGCGGTGTCATTAGCTTGGGAGAAAACGATCGGGATTATTCGCTTGGAAATGCGCTAGATATTACCGCATGGGGAACGTGGGACTGGTATAACTGGATTAGCACGTCAACAAGACTGGATTGGCAATTTTGGGGGAATATTGACGGGGCCGATCCGGCTCTAAACCCGGCGCTTGTTCCGACGGCTGATCCTAATCTCAGAGGAGGCAACAAACTGGACCTTCTGTTCGGTATGAATTTTTATGTGCCCGAAGGTCCGCCCCTTATAAAAGGTCAAAGACTGGCTGTTGAGTTCGGATTCCCTATTTATCAGGACTTAGACGGCCCGCAGCTTGAGACGGACTGGGTTCTCACACTCGGATGGCAGTATGCGTTTGCCGCTTATTAGAATCAAAAAATTAACGCAGAGTGTATGCCCTATCTAATGGGCATATATTCTGTATAAATATCCGTCATTATCGGTTATTATAATAACTACTGAATTGCAATGTTTGTCGATATAATTAAGTATTCGGAGGATGCTAAATGCCAAAAATCTTGAACCTAAATACATTTCTTTTAATCCTGCTTATAGCAACATCATATATTTCAACTGGAGTTGTCGGGTGTGGTAGTAGTGGGGGCGGCGGTAATAATAAGACAACAATACGAGGCGTTATTGAACAAGTTATAGGTGGAACGGGTGAAGTATCGGGTATTAGAGTAAGTATATTTGAAAACATAACGACGAGTCTTCCGACCGCACAAACCAATCAGGGGGAATTTAGGCTTACCTATAAACCAGACAATGATCTTGCCACAATCGAATTCGAGGGTTCGGATTTTACACTATCGAGAGTTTATCAGCGTAACCCAGGGAAGCGACGTAACTTTAGATGAAATTATTGATACGATAACTCCGGAAATTATCTTTACAGAGTGGGATAGTAGACCAAAGACGATTAACACTGTCCAGTTTTGATCAAGTAATTTTTAACGATACTGAAGCTACTTTCAGGATTGACGGCAAGAATAAAAACTGTATACGAGCCAAAGGAGAAAGCAGAGTTGAGATCACAGCTAGAAGCATATCTCTATAAACTGTTCCGAAGGAATTACTACATCAAGTTTTGCTCTAGTTGATCTTCAGGCTGATGAGGATATAAATGTTATTGCTAATAAAGATGGAATAAAATCACAGGACAACTCTTCTGTTTCGCTTTCCATGACAAATGAACCCCCATGTGGCATAATAATATTTTTATAACATCCGAGAAGGAAAACGGTATTAGGGCATCAGGGTCGTCTATAGTGATTGTAGACCCTCAAAACAACTGTACTATTACAGGGCGCAAAAAATGCCATTAGTCAAAGCGGAACATCAGTAGTTGATCCTGACGGCTGCACACTGGTTGGAAATTAATAAATAGGCCGTTGTAATTAAATTCCGGATTTTAACTGGAAGAGATCAGTGGGCTTCTGCCCAGTTTTCTCCTATTCCGATATCCACTTTGATTGGGACAATTAGTTTCCAGGCACCTTCCATTTCCTCTTTAACCATTTTGGAAAGCTGTTCTATTTCATCTTTTTTCACTTCAAAGAGAAGCTCATCGTGTACCTGGAGTATCATACAGGACTCATAATCTGCCAACTTATCATTAATCCTGATCATCGCTATGTTTATTATATCAGCTGCAGAACCTTGAAGCGGTGTATTCATAGCAGTTCGCTCTCCAAATCCTCTAAGAACTCTGTTGTTGGACTGAAGCTCGGGAATTGGTCGTCTCCGCCCGAGTATGGTTTCGGCATATCCCTTGGACTGGGCATCCGAGATAGATCTTTCTATATACTCTTTTACCTTCCCGTAGCGCTTGAAATACTCATCAATATAGCTCTTTGAGATGGAAACAGATGTACCTAGCTGCTTAGCCAGCCCGAATGCGCTGATACCGTATATAATTCCAAAATTAATGTTTTTAGAAAGCCTTCTCATATCAGGCGTTACAAGGTCTTCTGTTACACCAAATATTTCTGAAGCGGTCCTGCTGTGTATATCGTCGTCGTTCAAGAATGCTTCTATCAGGCTGTCATCTCCCGAAAAATGAGCAAGCAATCTGAGCTCTATTTGAGAGTAATCCGCGGAAAGAAGAGCAAACCCTTCTTCAGGAATAAAGGCCTCCCTTATACGTCTTCCCCGAGCGGTCTTAATAGGAATATTCTGAAGGTTGGGATCACTAGAGCTAAGCCTCCCGGTTGAGGAACCAACGGGGTTAAACGAGGTGTGTATTCTCCCGGTATCAGGGTTAATAAGCTTGGGAAGAGCATCGACATAAGTAGATTTAAGTTTTGACAGTGTCCTGTGCTCAAGGACTTTTTCAGGAACCTTATGAAACTTGCTCAGATCAGTTAGAACTTCTACATCGGTCGAAGGCTCCCCTTTCTTAGTAAGTTTTTTCTGAGGAAGATCGAGGGTCTCAAATAGAACCTCCCTTAACTGAAGTGGGGAGTTTAGATTAAATTCGTAGCCTACTTCTGTGAAAATTTCTTTTTCAATCTCCTTAAGTCCCCCTTCAAACTCCTTAGACAAATCTTTAAGTTTAGCCCCGTCAACTTTAACACCGTTCATCTCTATTTTTGCCAAAACTCTAATAAACTTAAGCTCTATATCTCTAAACACATCGGTTAAATTGATCTCATCTAACTGAGGGGCTAGTATCCTACTTAACAGCATTGCCACATCCGCATCTTCAGAGGCGTAGTCCCGGGCTACATCAAGTTCTACCTCGTCAAAGCCGATCTTAGATTTGCCGGTACCGGTCACGTCTTTATAAGAAATCATCTGGTGCCCCAGATACAATCTTGAAAGCTCATCCAGACTGTAGCTGTTTCTGGATGAATCTATCATGTGGGCCGCGATCATTGTATCGAAGGTGATGCCATTTAAGCTTAGACCGTACTTTTCAAGCACAATTATTTCATATTTGAGATTCTGCCCAATCTTGCTGATATCCTCGCTCTCAATAATTGGCTTTAATTTGTCTAGCACTAAGGATAGATCGAGCTGAGTTAATGAAGAATCGGTGAGCGCCCTATGCGCAACCGGGACATAATAAGATTCATGGGAAGCCGGGCAGAGTACTACACCCACAATTTCGGCAAGCATAGGACTTGGGGACGTGGTTTCCAAATCAATCGAAAGTTCCCCCATATCTTTAATTTTGGCAATGACTTTATTCAGGTCTTTTTCAGAAAGAACTAGATGATAGTTATCGTATGAAACTGAGCCTTCACCAATATTTACATGGCCAGAAATATCTTCATCACCCAGCTCCCGGAATAGGTTTTTAAATTCGAGTTCTTGAAATATCTCCCTAAGTTTATCGTTATCAAATCCATCATATTTAAATTTCTCAAGGCTTGTCTCAATATCGACATCGGTTTTAATTGTAACAAGCTCTTTACTAAGTATCGCGTCTTCCTTTTTTTCTTCTATTAAAGTCTTTTGTCTTTTTGAAACATCCTCTAGATTTTGAAAAAGCTCGTCCAATGAACCGAATTTAGAAATTAGGCTTACCGCGGTCTTCTCTCCTATCCCTTTAACACCCGGTATGTTATCGACCGCATCTCCTGCAAGAGCAAATACATCTATAACCCTCTCAGGGGAGACTCCGTATTTTTCCTTTACTTCTGCAATACCTGTAATTTTATTCTTCATAGTATCAAGGAGTGTGACTTTATCTGAGACAAGCTGACAAAAATCTTTATCTCCTGTAACCAAAACAACCTTCGCATCTTCTTTCTCAACGTTTTTAGAGATCGTGCCCATCAGATCATCTGCCTCAAACCCCTCTAATTGCACTTGAGGAATATTAAATGCGTCTACCATTTCGAATATTTTAGAGAATTGGGGAACAAGGTCTTCGGGGGGCTCGCTCCTGTTGGCTTTATAAAGAGGGTATATATCGTCCCTAAAAGTAGACCCTTTAGAGTCAAATACGATTCCCAAATGAGTTGGCTCGTAATCTTTTAAGAACTTAAAGAGCATTGCAGTAAATCCGTAAACAGCATTTGTGGGAAACCCCTTAGAGTTACTAAGATGTCTTATGGCATAGTAGGCACGGAATATATAGGAACTTCCGTCGATCAGGTATAAAACCGGTTTTTCCATAACTGTACAGTTTAGGTTTTTAATAGGTAGGTGTCAAAACTTATCATGATTCATTGACTTATTTGATTTAAAAAATTATAATCGGTTTATTGGTGGTAAGGAGAATAAATGAAAATTTTGATTCTTGCATGGCTTATAAGTGCCGTTAGCTTATTAATTGTAGGGCATATCATTCCGGGGTTTGAGGTTCAGAGCTTTGGGTCTGCGTTAATAGCAGCGGTCGTTATAGGACTCATAAATGCTTCGATAGGACTGTTCTTAAAAATCATTACAATACCAATATCAATTCTAACATTTGGCATATTCCTTCTGGTTATTAACGCGCTTATGCTGATGTTTGCATCTTCATTGCTCTCAGGATTTACTGTCACGGGGTTTTGGGCTGCTTTTTTCGGCGCAGTAGTGCTTGCGATTGTGAATATGGTTATCAGAAGCTTAATTGCAAGTGAATAAAAAACCTATTTATGAGGCTCAACAATAATTTTGATGGAGTCTCCACCTTCCTCAACCATACGAAACCCTTCTCCAGTCTCAGATAGTGGCAACCGGTGAGTTACCATATCACGAACATTAACCCTTTTTGACCTGATTAACTCAAGCGCTATAGCTAAATCAGAAGGAGATGCGGCATAGGAGCTTAACATTTTTACCCCTGACCACCAGAAATCGTTAAACGGAATCTCAACATTGGTATCGGGACCCGAAGGCGCAAAAAATAGTATTGTTCCACCGGGCTCAACGAGATCAAATGCCTGCTCAATTACAGACTTTGCACCTACACATACTACAACAAAATCGGTTAATCGCCCCTCATTAACTTCTTTAATATGAGAAGCAATATCGTGATCAGCGTGAATTGCATAATCAGCACCGAAATCCTTGGCAGCGTTAAGCTTGTAATCGTTAAGATCAGTTGCGATTATTTGTCCCGCCCCCTGAGCCTTCGCGAGCTGAATATGTAGGAGCCCGGTCATTCCGCTTCCCATTACCAAAACGCTGTCGGTCATACGTAAACTGGCTAATCGCTGCCCTCTCACTACACAGCCAAGAGGCTCTACAAAGGACGCCTCTTCATATGTGACTTCATCGGGAAGCTTGAGCACACCCCGGTCAACATTAATTGCAGGTATACGGATATATTCCGAAAAGCCGCCCGGATCAAAGTGGGTTGATCTTAGGGTCTGGCAAGAAGAGTGGTTTTGTCTTAAGCAGTGATAACAAGTATTGCACGGCACATGATGAGTTGCAATAACCCGGTCTCCAACTTTGAAATTAGATACTTTATCACCTATTTCTACAATTTGACCCGCTATCTCATGGCCTAAAACAAGGGGCGCCTTTGGAAGCCTATACCATTCCATAAGATCGCTGCCGCAAATCCCACTTGCATACACACGTATCAAAATTTCTTCCGAACCTATCTTTGGAATTGGAATTTCTTCTAGCCGTACGTCGGCATTATTGTAGTACATTGCTACTTTCATAGTTATAACCCGCTGGAATATCTTAGAACTTTAACAAGGACCTCATCGAGGTCTCAGGCGTTTGCAGCTTTTTTGGATTCCTCCTCTTTTATAGCAAGGAAGACGTCATGGGCCTGTTTAGGATTATTATTCTCATGAACAATTGAGCGTATAGCTCTAATCACGGCAACCGGATGATCATTCTGCCAAATATTGCGACCCATATCCACACCTATAGCGCCCTGCTGGATGGCATTATATGTCATCTCTAGAACATCCATCTCGGTCTCTAGTTTGGGCCCCCCGGCTATTACTATTGGAGCCGGGCAGCTTGTGGTTACTTTCTCAAACTCATCACAGTAATATGTTTTTACAATATGAGTGCCAAGCTCTGCACATATACGGCAGCAAAGCGACAGGTAACGTGCATCCCTCTTTTCGAGTTCCTTACCTACGGCAGTTATTCCAAGAACCGGGATTCCATACTCTTCGCCCTGGTTTACGAGCTCAGCGAGATTAAGAAGAGTCTGACTCTCATGTTTACTTCCTACGAAAACAGATATCCCCACTCCGGCTACATTTAACTTTATGGCATCTTTAAATGAAGTAGTAATCCCCTCATCTGAAAGATCAGCGCCTATAATGCTGGAACCCCCTGATACCCTTAGAACTACGTTTGTAGCCGACTCAGGGTCAACTGATGTACGGAGCACACCTCTGGTAAGCATTATAGTGTCCGCATACGGTAATAGCGGTTCAATAGTTTTACGTGGTTCCTCAAGCCTGTGTGTTGGACCCAGGAAATATCCGTGGTCAAACGCGAGCATAACGGTTCTGCCCGTCTCAGGGTTAATAATTCTAGACATTCTATTTTTCATACCCCAGTCCATATTCATAACACCTCTCTATTGTTAGGATTATTTCAGTCAAAATTTATAGTAATCGGTGGTAAAAGTCAATGAATGCAGACGGGAGTCCTTATCTGACGGACTCATATGCCGCTCTAAATGCTTTAAGTGCGGTATTGACGTGTTCTTGGGTATGTTGAGCCATTAATGTTGCCCTTATTCTGCACATACCGTGCGGTACCGAAGGAGGCCTTACTGCCGGCGTAAAAACCCCGTTATCCCTAAGCATCTTGGCAAAATTAAGAGCGGGCTCTGCATCGCCAATCAATATAGGAATTATGGCGGAATGTGAAGGAAGTACCTTAAGTCCCGTGTCTTCGATACCCGTTTTAAATTGTTCGACCATTTTCCAGAGGTGCTCTCTTCGCTCGGGTTCATTTTCAATAATATCAATCGCTGTAATCGACGCTGCCAGAGACGCTGGTGGTAAAGAGGTATCGAATATATAGCTTCTAACGCGGTTCCTGATAAAATCAATTAATTCCTGACTCCCCGCAATATATCCCCCAAGAGAGCCGACCGCCTTTGAAAGAGTACCCATTACAACAGGCACACGGTCTTCAACACCGAAGTGCTCCGTAGCACCGCTACCCCTTTTCCCTAGCACTCCTGTTGCGTGCGCTTCATCGATCATCAGCATGCAGCCATACTGTTCTGAAATCTCAACCAACTCCGGCAATGGGACAAGATCCCCATCCATGCTAAAAACTGTATCGGTAACTATAAGCTTCTTACACTTTTTATTCTTATCGGAGTCCAGAAGTGCTTGAAGATTATTAAGGTCAAGATGCTTATAAACTTTTACATCAGCACGGGAGAGCCTTGCACCGTCAATAATGGAGGCATGGTTAAGCTCATCACTGTATATTATGTCGTCACTTCCGACAAGGGCTGAAATTGTTCCTACATTTGCCAGATAACCAGAGCTAAACAGGATAGAAGCCTCAGTGTTCTTAAACTGCGCTATCTTTTCCTCGAGCATTCTATGTAGATCAGAGCTTCCGCTCACAAGACGCGACCCGCCTGAGCCTGTGCCGTACTTTTCCAACGCCAGCTTTGCAGATTCAACGACTTTCGGGTCGACACTTAAACCCAGGTAACTGTTTGATCCGAGAAGGACGTAGCTTTTTCCGTAGATCGTGACTTCAGGAGACTGCCCCGTTTCCAATTCTGTCAATAACCGGAACAACTTTTTATCGTGAATCAGCTCTAACTCTTCTCTTATCCATTTTAGTGGGTCTTGCATGATTTTATATGCCGATAACCGATTTAATTAAGAATCTTCTGTTGCCTTTTTAATTGAATTATAAGTAACGTGGAGGAGTTTTTTTAAGTCCTCCATAGGGATACCGACAGGCGGCATAAGAACAACTACGTTGCCTAGTGGGCGAAGAAGGACTCCATCTTCCATTGCATGGTCTGCAACTTTCCACCCGATTTTAGCCTGAGCGGCATAAGGCTCTTTGGTCTCTTTATCCTCTACAAGCTCTATCCCCACCATAAACCCTTTGTTCCTTACGTTACCTACGTGCTTGAGACCGCTGAACTCTTTTAATTCATCTTCCAGAAATTGGACTTTCTCTTGCAATTCTTCAAGGGTGTTATAGTTCTCAAAAGCCTGCAAGTTTCCCATTGAGGCAGCGCAGGAAACGGGGTTCCCGGCATAGCTGTGTCCGTGAAAGAACGTTTTAAATTCTTCGTAATCACCCAGAAATGCATCATAAACCTCTTGTGTGGTAATAGTGGCTGAAAGAGGTAAGTATCCACCCGTTAGTCCTTTACCAAGAACCAGTATATCAGGGGTAACGTCTTCGTGCTCGCAGGCGAACATCCGACCTGTTCTGCCAAACCCTGTGGCGACTTCATCGAGAATGAGAAGTACGTCGTATTTATCACAGGATTCCCTTACGCGCGACAAATAGCCCTCAGGAGATACTATCATCCCGCCTGCCGCCTGAACATAGGGCTCCATTATCACAGCTGCTATTTCTTCGTTGTTTTTTGACAGTATTTTATCAAGCTCTCCAGCACACGCTAGATCACAAGAAGGATATGTTTTATTTAGCGGACACCTGTAGCAGTAATACGAAGGGGCACGAAACGTCTCAAAAAGAAGAGGGGCAAATGTAGAATGAAACAAATCAATTCCGCCCACAGATACCGCGCCCAGCGTATCGCCGTGATATCCGTTTTCAAGACAGACAAACTTTGTCTTCTTTTCGGAACCCCCTTTGTGCTTCCAGTACTGAAAAGCCATTTTAAGAGCGACCTCTACCGCGCTTGCACCATCACCTGAATAAAAGACCTTTTTTAATCCTTCCGGGCAAATTTCTATAAGCTCCTTAGCAAGCTCTGCAGCGGGTGGGTTTGTAATCCCAAGCAAAGTGCTGTGGCTTAGTTTATCAACCTGATTTTTAATTGCGTTATCTATCTCTGGGACTTTATGACCGTGTATATTTACCCAGAGTGAAGAGACGCCGTCTATATATTTATTGCCTTCTGAATCGATTAAATAAGCCCCTTCCCCACCCTCTATTACTATAGGATCCTTCTCCTCATACTCTTTCATTTGAGTAAAAGGGTGCCAAACGAATTCTTTATCGTAAGCACTTAATTTTTTTGTTCGATCGGACATGGTCTAATTTTTGAAATAGACAGATGGAATTAGTTTAATCTTTAATTTTCTCTGTGACGAGCAAAATCAATTTACATCTGTTCGGATGGGCATCTCAAGGTCATCTAACATCCTTAAATCTTCTTCAGGAGTTCTCCCTGAAGTAGTCAGATAGTTTCCAAGAATCATTGCGTTTGCTCCAGCAAGTAGGCCCATAGCCCGCAAATTTTAGATTACTGTAACCACTATCGTTGTCAACAAAATATACACGGCCAATTACAGTGTTTAGGCCGTGCAAATTTGAAGTTAATAGATTAGACAGCCGTTTCTAGATTATAATTGAAAAATTGTATACCCTGTTCTAGGAAGGTACTCCAGGAGGTTTTGAACTGTGGCAAAAAAAACTAAGAAAATATGGGCTATTTATAAACGGCAAGGAAGTTAACGCTAAAGGCGGAAAAACATACATAAGAGAAAATCCCGCTACAGAGGAGCCTTTTGCTGAGATAGCGGAGGCGCAGAAATCAGACATAGACAAAGCTGTCAAAGCCGCAAGTAAAGCTTTTAAGATATGGTCCAAAGTACCTGTGTCTGAGCGGGTTAAATATGTACACAAGATAGCGGAGATACTCGAAAAAAATAGAGAGAAAATTGCCTTAACAAACACCCTGGAGACCGGAAAACCGATTAGAGAGAGCAGGCTCGTTGAATTAGGAGGAGCCATCAAGACACTCCAATACTACGCCAGCATTAGTAATCAATTAAACGGCGAGAGTATCTCGGTTTCAGACGCACAGCTAACTGTAACAATAAGAGAGCCTATAGGGGTTGTCGGGCACATAATCCCCTGGAATTTTCCTCTTCTACTATCATTTTGGAAAATCGCGCCCGCATTGGTAGCAGGGTGCACTATAGTATTAAAACCGGCTGAATACACACCGTGCGGTATTTTGGAAGTAGCCAGGCTATGCACGAAAGCTGGACTTCCCGACGGCGTGTTAAACATAGTTCCCGGGGACGGGGAAGTGGCGGGTCAGGCATTAGTTGAACATCCGGAGGTGGCAAAAGTGGCATTCACCGGCTCAACTGAGGTTGGAAAGATAGTTATGAAAACAGCGGCTGATAATATAAAGCGAGTTTCTCTTGAACTCGGCGGGAAAGCTCCCTGCATAGTGTTTGACGACGCTGAGATTGATAACACGATAGAAGCAACGCTGAGGGGCGGATTTTTCAATCAGGGTGAGAACTGCACAGCTATAACACGACTGCTGCTTCACGAAAATATATATGACAAATTCTTGTCTACATTCATCAAAAGAGTTAAAAAGATACGTATAGGAGATCCCTTGAGAGACGATACCGAGCTTGGCTCGGTTATCTCACGTGAGCACTTCGAAAGTGTGAAGTCCTACTTTCAAAAAGGGAAAAATGAGGGTGGAAAGGTGCTTTCCGGAGGAAAACGGCCCAGGAAATTTAAAAAGGGTTATTTCTTTGAGCCTACAGTGATTGCCGATGTTGATCCCAAAGCCACAATTGCTTGTGAGGAAATATTCGGCCCTATTGTAGCTGTAATGCCGTTTAAAACTGAGCAGCAGGCCGTGCGTATTGCTAACGATACTGTTTACGGACTCGCAGGGGGTATCTGGACTCAGGACATAAAAAGAGCTCTAAGGGTAGCAAAGAATATAAAAGCAGGCTACTTATGGGTAAACACATACGGGGGAATTATTCCTGAAACTCCTTACGGTGGATTTAAACAGAGCGGATTTGGAAAGGAGCTCGGCAAAGACGGGCTTGATATGTACCTCGAATCCAAGACTGTGAATATATTTATTGGGGATAAGATTCCAGCGTTTTATAAGGGATAATTCTTAATATATTTTTAGCTTGAAGAAATGAAGGTCTGGGAATGAATAACATCTTTATAGGGAGGACTTAAAATGCTTAGAATTAATGATCTAGCTCCTGATTTTTCGGCTGCCACTACACAAGGCACCATCAATTTTCATGAATGGATTGGGGACAAATGGGCAATTTTGTTTTCACATCCGAAGGATTTCACCCCCGTTTGCACTACGGAATTAGGGCAAATGGCCGGGCTGGTGAATGAATTTGCAAAACGTAACTGTAAGATAATCGGTCTAAGTATTGATTCGGTAGAGGACCATATTGAATGGTCAAAAGATATCGAAGAAACACAGGGACATCCGGTTACATTTCCGCTTATAGGGGATACCGACCTAGCTGTCGCAAAGATTTACAATATGCTGCCTGCTGAAGAAGAAGGTAGTTCGGAAGGACGTACAGCAGCTAATAACGCTACGGTGCGCTCAGTGTTTATCGTCGGTCCTGACAAAAAAATAAAGCTCATGCTCACATATCCAATGACCACAGGGCGTAACTTTAATGAGCTGCTCCGTGTGCTCGATTCGATGCAGCTTACGGCTAAGAGCAAACTGGCTACTCCCGCTAACTGGCAGAATGGTGACGATGTAATTATAGTACCCTCGGTATCCGACGAAGACGCAAAAGAGATGTTCCCTAAGGGATGGACGACGGTTAAACCGTACCTGCGCATAGTTAAACAACCTGATTAATCAGGTCTAATAAACGAGCTCACTATAAGAAAAACGATCTTATATTTGCGATTGCGGTTGGTATGTAGAATATGAGCGACGAATCACTTAAATACCCCTGATATTGTAATTGTAGGCGGGGGGGGACCCCGCAGGACTGCAAGCCGCCCTAGTAGCGGCTAGAGCGGGAAAGAAAACCGTAGTTTTTGATGATCCGCTACCACCTAGAAATTCCGCTTCTCACGGTGTCCACAATATGATAGGTATTGACGGATTCTTACCCTCTGAAGTCAGAGAAAAAGTTTGGAAACAGATAGATGTC
>PVMK01119480.1_pt1 | contig 22121 bp, 21 predicted proteins | sample 1853481 | NCBI WGS metagenome assembly PVMK01 (sample SAMN08533507, study PRJNA380276) | Marine sediment metagenome, whole genome shotgun sequencing project.
TGTCGCGGAGGGCAGGGATGTCCGGGAGCGACCGGGCCACGGTCTCAAACACAATGCACACCATCCATTCGCTTGGTCGTATGTTTCAAGTTCTATGGGACCGCAGTGCGTCCGACCCCGGTTTAACGAACACTGGTGAAATGTTCGAATTGAACCTGTGGCGTGATGTAGTCGTCCTGCGGTGATTCCATGCTGAGCAGGCTGGTGGACAGGTATTTCTTGTTCGAGTCCGGCAGTACTGTAACGACGACCGCATCATCGCCCATCTCCTCGGCCAGTTTCATGGCGCCCACAATATTCGCGCCCGAGGAAATGCCGACGGCCAGGCCAAGACGATGACCCAGTGCCTGCGCCATCAGGATGGCGTCACCATCCCAGACATCGACGATATTATCGAGTTCATCAAGTTTCAGGATCACCGGGATGAATTCATCGCTGATGCCCTGAATGCGGTGATGGCCGACTTTCTTGCCCATTTTCAGCGTCGGCGAGTTTGCGGGCTCCAGCGGATGAATACGCGTTTCGGACCGTTGTGATTGCAGATAGCGGCCGACACCCATCACGGTTCCACCGGTGCCGACGCCGGCAACGAATGCATCGGCCGTGTGTCCGAACATCGTAAGTTGCCGTTTGATTTCGGGGCCGGTCGTCGTCGCGTGTGCTTCGATGTTTACGGGGTTTTCGAACTGGCGCGGCAAATAGATATGATCATTTTGCGCTGCGTAGTCGACCGCCATGTCGATAGCACCAATAAAACCACCTTGAGCCGACGACACGGGCACGACGTCGGCGCCCAGACCATGTATGAGCTGTACGCGTTCCTGGCTCATCCAGTCGGGCATGTAAATCCGTACGCGATGACCCAATGCACGGCCAATCGCCGCGAATGAAATGCCGGTGTTACCGCTGGTCGCTTCAACAATCATATCGCCCGGTTCCAGCTCGCCGGACTCATAGGCATGTCCGAGTATATGCAGCGCCATGCGATCCTTGACACTACCGGTCATATTCATGGACTCGTATTTCGCGTAGAGCCTGCGTGGCCGGCCGTTGTATGTGTAGTGAATCTCGATCATCGGCGAATTACCGATGAGCGCGGTCAGTTTGTCAGTCTTGCTCTTCATGCAGTTTGTTTACGGTGCCGTTATTTTTATCCGACCGGTTGAAATTTTGCCGGCTCCTGTTTTGACATGTACTCATAGGTTTCCCAGCGCAGTTTGACCAGTTCCTGAGCGCTTTCCATCAGCCGCTCGGCCTCTTCCGGATGTGTTTTGGTCAGAATCTTGTAGCGCATCTCGTTGTACGCATAATCCTTCAGCGGGATGCTCGGACGGGGTGAATCCAGTACGAACGGCTTTTTGCCCGCTGCGCGCAGCGCCGGATTGTATCGAATCAGCGGCCAATAACCACTTAATGTTGCCAGCTTCTGCTGCTCCAGACCTTTGGCCATGTCGTAGCCGTGCGCGATACAGGGGCTGTAGGCGAGGAGGAGTGACGGACCCGGATACTCCTCGGCTTCGCGCATCGCCAGCAGGGTTTGTTGCGCGTTCGCGCCCATCGCGATCTGGGCGACATAGACGTTGCCATAGGAGATGGCCTGCATCGCCAGGTCTTTTTTGCCGATTCGTTTGCCGGCGGACGCGAATTTGACCGATGCGCCGAGTGGGGTTGCCTTGGACATCTGCCCGCCGGTATTGGAATAGACCTCGGTATCCAGAACCAGCACGTTCACATTACGGCCGCTGGCCAGCACATGGTCGAGGCCGCCGGCGCCGATGTCGTAGGCCCAGCCGTCACCGCCCACCAGCCAGATGCTGCGGCGTACCAGGTGATCGATAATGGACAGCAGTTCGGCGGCTTTTTTGTCTGTGTCTGCATCGTTGGTACGGTTGATCACGTCGGGCAGAAAGGTCTTTCAGTCCGGCGACCCGGGCGCGTTGCGCACGAATCTCGCTGCCCAGATGCTGACCTGCGTTGATTAATACGTCCGCGAGTTGTTCACCGATGTGTGGTGCGAGTTCTTTGACCAGGTGTTTCGCAATCTTCATATGGTGATCGGCGGCGATACGCATGCCCAGACCGAACTCGGCGTTGTCCTCGAACAACGAGTTAGACCAGGCTGGTCCGCTGCCTTCCTGGTTTTTGGTCCAGGGTGTCGTTGGCAGATTACCACCGTAGATTGATGAGCAGCCGGTCGCATTGGCGACCAGCAGTCGCGGTCCGAACAGTTGCGACAACAGCTTCACATACGGCGTTTCGCCGCAACCCGCGCAGGCGCCGGAGAATTCGAACAGCGGTTCCAGGAATTGCGCGCCACGCACCGATGAAAAATCCAGTTGTGCGCGATCACTGAACGGCAGGCGTTCGAAATATTCTATGTTGGTTCTGCTCTGCGTAAGAATTGGTGCCTTGTCGGTCAGGTTAATCGCGCGGACTTCGGGGTCATCGGGACTGCGGACCGGGCAGGCATCCACACACAAATTGCAGCCGGTGCAGTCTTCAAGATAAATCTGCAGCGTGTAGCGTGTCTCGGGGAATCCGCGCGCGCTGATCGGTGCCGACTCAAAACCTTCGGGCGCATCTTCAAGTTCGCTTTCGTGATAGAACTTCGCGCGAATCACGCTATGCGGACAGACGAAACTGCAGTTGCCGCACTGGATGCACAGCTCGGGTTCCCAGGCGGACACGATGTCCGACACATTGGTCTTTTCCCATTTCGTCGTACCGCTGGGATACGTGCCGTCAACCGGCAATTTGCTGACCGGTAAATCATCGCCGTGACCGCGCAGCATCGCTGCGGTCACTTCGCGGACAAACTGCGGTGCTTGTGGCGGAATTGCCGCGTCCAGCGGCCTGGTGTTACTGGTGTGCGCCGGGATTTTTACTTCGTACAAATGATTTAACGCAGAATCCACGGCCGCGAAATTCTGATCAATCACATTCTGGCCCTTGGCGCGATAACTTTTCTCGATTGCCTGCTTGATCTGCCTGATGGCCTCATTTTTTGGCAGCACGCCCGACAGTGCGAAGAAGCAGGCCTGCATTACGGTGTTGATGCGCTTGCCCATGCCGGCTTCCCGGGCGACACGGGTCGCATCAATGACATAAAGCCGGATACTTAAATCCAGGATGGACTGCTGCACCGGTTGCGGTAACCGGTCCCACACCTCATCCGCCGCATGCGGGCTGTTGAGCAGAAACACTGCGCCTTGAGCGGCATCCCTGAGCACCTCGATTTTTTCGATCAGGTTGAATTTATGACAGGCGATGAAGTTGGCTGACTGGATCAGGTAGGGTGCATGGATCGGCTGCGGCCCGAAGCGCAGGTGAGAAACAGTTTGTGAGCCGGATTTTTTTGAGTCGTAGACAAAATAACCCTGACAGTAGAGATCGGTATTCTCGCCGATGATCTTGATGCTGTTTTTATTCGCGCCCACGGTACCGTCCGAGCCCAGGCCGAAGAACAACGCGCGGGTGACTTCATCACTTTCGATGTTAAAAGACCGATCATATTCCAGGCTGGTGTGGGTGACATCATCAAGAATGCCGATCGTGAAATGGTTTTTGGGCTGGGGTTTGTCCAGCTCATCGAAAATCGCTTTCACCATGGCCGGCGTAAATTCTTTCGACGACAGGCCATAACGACCGCCGATAACGCTTGGCATCGCCTTGAGCCGGCCTTCGGCCGATGCCTCGGCCAGCACGGTGACAATATCCAGGTACAGCGGCTCACCACTGGCGCCGATTTCCTTGGTCCGGTCCAGCACCGCGATGGAGCGGACGGTCGCGGGGATGGCCGCGAGCAGGTGTTGGGCGGAAAACGGGCGGAACAACCGGACATTGATCAGGCCCAGGCCTTTTTGTGGCAAAGCATCGATAGTGGCCATGACGGTGTCCGCGCCGGAACCCATGACGATGATGATGCGCTCGGCCTGCGGATCACCATGGTAGTCGAACAGCCGATACTCGCGCCCGGTGAGTTCGGCGAACTGATCCATGGTTTGTTGCACGATCTGCGGTGTGTCCAGATAAAACCGGTTAACGGTTTCCCGAGCCTGAAAATACACGTCGGGGTTTTGTGCAGTGCCGCGAATGAACGGGTTGTCCGGGTTCAGTGCACGCTTACGGTGTTCGTATACCAGCTCGTCATCGATCATGCCGCGAATCTGCTCATCCGACAACACATCGATCTTGCTGACTTCGTGGGATGTACGAAAGCCGTCAAAAAAATGCACGAACGGCACACGGGCCTTAAGTGTGGCTGCATGACTGATCAATGCCATGTCCTGGGCAACCTGAACCGATGATGCGGCCAGCATGCCAAAGCCGGTTGTGCGGGCGGCCATGACGTCCTGATGGTCGCCGAAGATTGACAACGCCTGTGCAGCCAGTGATCGCGACGCCACATGAAACACCGCCGGCGTTAACTCGCCGGCGATTTTGTACATATTGGGCAGCATCAGCATCAGGCCCTGTGATGCGGTAAACGTTGTTGTTAATGCGCCGGTTTGTAATGCCCCGTGCGCGGTACCGGCAGCGCCGCCTTCGCTTTGCAGTTCGATGATGTCCGGGACCTGGCCCCAGAGGTTAGGTTTGCCTTCGGCGGCCCAGACATCGACGAGTTCGGCCATCGGTGATGAAGGCGTAATCGGGTAGATCGAGCAGATCTCGCTGACCTGGTACGCGACATGGGCGACCGCTTCGCCGGCATCAACGGTGAGTTGCCGGCTCATTGATCCGGCGCCGGCTCAGGGATCATGTCGATGGCATGACACGGGCATTGTTCGTAGCAGATCGCACAACCGGTGCAGATCTCAAAATCATATTGGTATCGCTTGCCCGGCCCGAGCTTGATGATCGCGCCCTCGGGACAGGCGCCGTAGCAACCGTCGCACTCGAAACAGTTGCCGCAGGACAGGCAACGCCTGGCTTCAAACAGCGCATCGGCTTCAGTCAGGTTCTGCACGATCTCATCGAAGCCGCGCTGACGCTCGTTTACCGGAATTTTTTCCTGTTCGACCATGGGCGCATGGGTGCGGTACCAAAGATGCAGCTTTTCGTGCCCGATCAGCGGATGCCGCGGTGGTCGACGGTAATTCGTCTTATTCAGATAAGCATCGATGTGACGTGCCGCATGTTTGCCGTGGCCGACTGCGATCGTGACCGAACGCTCGCTCGGTACCATATCGCCGCCGGCGAAAATGCCTTCATGACCGGTCATCATGTTTTCGCCGACCACGACCGTGTGGTCGGACTTAAACTCGATTCCGGATACTTTTTCCAGGAATGCCGTATCGGTGTCCTGCCCGACGGCCAATATTAATGAGTCGGCTTCCAGCGTCTCGACCTCACCGGTGGGTTGCGGCCGGCCATCGTCGTCCAGCTTCATCACTTCGACTTTGAACGTGGTTCGATCGATTTCCTTGATCGTGCGCAACCAGTTGATCTTGACGCCTTCTTCCAACGCCTCTTCGGCTTCGAAATCGTGGGCCGGCATACTGTCGCGATCGCGCCGGTAGATGATCACCGCTTCTTCCGCGCCCAGCCTTTTAGCGGTGCGAGCGGCGTCCATCGCGGTGTTGCCGCCACCATAGATCGCCACCCGTCGGCCGATTTTCAGCGGCTCGCCTTCCCGCGCATCGCTTAAAAAATTAACGGCATCGTAAATCCTGCTCGCAAATTTCGTCGGGATATCAATTTTTTTGCTGATGTGTGCGCCGACGGCAATGAAGACCGCGTCAAATCCGCCGGTTTCTGTCTCGTCTAAAACATCGTCAACACGATGGTTGAGCGTGATCTGCACGCCCATATCGGCGATGCGCTGGATTTCCGCCTGCAATTCGTCGCGCGGCATGCGGTAGGCGGGGATTCCGAAATGGATCATGCCGCCGGCCACCGGTCCGGCTTCGCGGATTTCGACTGAATGCCCCAGCCGGGTCAGATGGTAGGCAGCGGACAGCCCGCTGGGTCCGGCACCGACGATCAGTATTTTCTTGCCGGTTTTTTCCGCGACGCAGTCATATTGCCAGCCCTTGGCCAGTGCGAGGTCGCCGAGGAAGCGTTCGACCGCATGAATACTGACCGCGCTGTCGGTAAACACCCGGTTACAGACGTCTTCACAAGGGTGGTAGCAGACCCGGCCGTGAATCGAAGGCAGCGGGTTATTGGCCACCAGTTCCCGCCAGGCCTGCTCATACTGACCATCCTGGGCCAGCGCCAGCCAGGCCTGGATGTTTTCGCCGGCCGGGCAGGCATCGTTACAGGGGGGGAGAAAATCGACAAAGTCCGGACGCTGCGTGCGCAACGCGCCGGTCCCTTTATCATGGTCCGTCAGGTCGGCAGTGGTGGTCAGGTCGCTGGGCGTCACAGGCTTCTTCCGGTACAAAGCTCCGTTGCAGGGGCATTCGCGAATCCGGTGCAGCGAGGCTTCAAGTGTCCGGATGCAAACGACACGTATATCGACTCGATTCGATCATAAGCCGGGCGGACCGTGGCTTCATCAGGACATCTACTGATTGTTATCGACGGCCCGGCGGCTGAATAAAGGGGTCGTGAATAAAGGGGTCGAACCGAAGTTTTAGCCTGACCGGCACCATTAAACCGGCTTTATACTTCTACGGAAACCTGATCTCCCTCTACCGTTACTTTGTAGGTCTTCAGGTTTTTCTCCCCCCGGAACACATTCAGGACGTCGACGAGACCGCGCGGCCAGTTGGCCCACTCGAGGCACTCGCCGGTACGCACGTCGAAACGGGCCCGGTGGAACGGGCACTGGATGACGCAGTCCTCGACCATTTTTCCCTTGGCCAGTGGCGCGAGGATGTGTGGACACTTGGCCTGCGTGGCGTAAAAGCCTTCGGGCACATGGTAGACAAGGATATTCTCGCCGCCGGCTTTAATAATTTTCTTCTCGCCGACAGGCAGGTCGTCTGTGCGGCATACCGAATGTGTGGCCATAATTGTCCTCCGCAGGCAGGATTACCAAAAAAAGGATTATAGGCGTTCGTCGGGCACAAGCCGATCAGATATCAAGACATGCAGCAAATCAGTTCTCAGCCGGGCACCTATGTCATCGTTCTACGCGCTGACGAAACCCGGCAACTCACCATCGGACGTGCCGGCACGCTGACGATCAAGCCCGGCTACTATCTTTATGTCGGCAGTGCATTCGGGCCTGGTGGCCTGCGGGCGAGGGTAGGGCGGCACCTGGCCGGCAGCGGCACTTGTCGCTGGCATATCGATTATCTGCGCGCCGCAACCAAAGCGGTGGAGGCCTGGATGCTGACCGGCGATGAGAAGATGGAACACCGCTGGGCCAGGATGCTGGCTGATGCGCCCGGCGTTGAGATGCCGATGGCCGGATTTGGCGCCAGCGACTGTCGTTGTTTAACGCACTTGTTTTATTGCGGTAACAGTGCGGGGGCAACTAAAGAAATTGGTAAGGCGATAAGTGGCTTAGTCACCAAGTGGCGGCCCGGAAGCCGTCCCGGTTCGGTGGTCGGCCGATAGCCCTATGCGACAGAAGTTATTTGCCGGTCTATCTTGCCCTCAATCAGAGGTAATGTGTCCAGTACCCAGTTACCGGATGTTTTCCGCCCCGGGCTGGGGATGGCGAAAGCGATATTATTTTCTCTTTGCTGATGGAACGCCTCGATGTCGACACGCCAGCCATTGTTATCAAACTTCTGCAACCATTGACGATAGGCCAGGATTGCCTTATCCGCCGGCATCATGACTTCCCTGGTGTTCGTCATCGGCGTTCGCGGCGGATTCATTTCAAGCAGGATATTAATATCCTGTTGCGCAATGATCTTGTTGCGGGCATGAATCGGCCCGTCATTTTCCGGCTCTAACAGGAAATTCCGCATATTGAGGAAGAAAATCCGTGTCTTGTTCTCGTTAACCGGTTGCTCGAAGAAATACTGCCGAAACATTTTTTCGGGTGTGAGGGTGAGATAGGTTGACATGGTGTTCGGGCCGTAGGTGCCACCACCAGGCCTGATCTTATTGCGCATCGTTTTGGAATCACCCCACGGTGTATCCTCATCCGGCGCCGTCGCGCTGCCTTTTTGCGGCAGCGGTGGCGTATCCATGAGAACAGTAAACCAGAAGCCCCAGCCCTGGCGGTGATCTTCCGTGTCGTAATCACGAACCTTGTAGGTGTCACGATTCTTACCGGAGAAACCGTGCGTGGGATGGACGAACTCATTGTGCGCGGGATCCAGGCCATTTTCCATGGATCGTTCATAGTTATAATCCACCTCCAGGATCAGTACGGAATTTGAACGCCAGCCATCCTGGCCGAATTCTTCGATATTGAGCAGCGGCGGGCGCTCCTCTTCGGAAAGATCGCCGAGGAAGGCGAACACGATGCCGTACTTTTCTTCTACCGGATAAGAGTCGACTTTGGCTCGTGGTGGAGTCGGTGTTCCATAACCAAGCGATGGAATGTTCTTGCATTCTCCGTCGCCGCCAAACTCCCAGCCGTGATAGGGGCAAACGATGCAACTGTCGATAATGCGAGGTGCGTTGCCGTTGGACCAGGCACCACCAAGTGAGGCGCCACGGTGAACGCAAGTATCACTTAGAACGTGCGCGTTTCCTTGTGCATCACGGAATGCGACCAGATCGACGCCCAGAACCCGAGCTTTCTCAGGTTTATCGTAGCCCAGATCTTCGCTTCTCGTGATCGGATACCAGAAATTAATGTACATGACACACCTTTCCTAATGGCACGTTTGTAATTTACCGTCTGTGAGCGGCGGAGCGTAGCAAGCGCAAATTGCCTCACCTATTCGTACATACGCGTATAAGTGAGCCAGGCTAGCGGTAGTTACCTATTGCAGTGTTTTCAGCCCCCCTTATGCTCTTTGAGACTAAGAGGTCAATCATCCTGTGGATAATTGTCGTGGACGTCTGGCACCGACGAGCGTGGCCGGGCTAGGATGCCTGCAATGGCCGGATTAAGGCAGGACAGGAACATATATAAGGTGTGTATTAATGCAGCTGCCCGAGTTTGAATACATAAGACCAAAGAGCCTGGCCGAGGGGCTGGCGGCACTGGCCGAGCACGGCCAGGACGCGAAGATCATGTCGGGCGGATCCGATCTGCTGATTAATATGAAATTCCGGCTCGATACGCCGAAATTTCTGGTCAGCTTCAATGCGGTGCCGGAATTACAGGCAATCGAGCCGCAGGCAGATGGGGGCCTTCGTATCGGCGCCGGGTGCACCCTGACCAAGCTCGCAAAAAGCGAGGTGCTCAAGGAACAATATCCGGCGTTGCACGCCGCGATCTTTTCGGTCGGATCCAGGCATGTGCGTAACGCCGGCACGATCGGCGGTAACATCTGTCTGGATACCCGTTGCTGGTATACGAATCAATCCGAGAACTGGCGCGAGACGCGCGAGGGTTGTTTCAAGACGGACACCGAACTTTGTCATGTCATCAAGTCGGCCAGCAAGTGTCATGCGATTAACAGTTCGGACACTGCGCCGGCGCTGATGGTGCTGGATGCGTCGGTTATTCTCGCGAGCGTTGACGGTGAGCGCGAAGTGCGGATGATGGAGTTTTATCGTGACGACGGCGTCGATCACACGGTCATGCAGCCCGGTGAAATACTCGTTGCTGTCGTGCTGCCGCCGCCACAAGGGCGGGTGATTTATGCCAAGCTGGCGCAACGTAACGGCCTGGATTTCGCATCCGGCACGTTCGCGGCGGCCATTCACGGCAGCAATGACAAGCCCGAATATGTGTGCATGGTTATGGGGTCGGTCGGCCCGGAACCGAGGCTGCTGACGGAGTCGGCGCAGATTATTCTCGATTCCGGTTTGACTGATGAGTCAATTGAGGCGGCGGCACTTGCCGCACGTTCGTCGTTGGGCGAGGTGACAAACCTGTTTACGCCTTCGGGATATAAGCGACGATTGGTAAAGGCGCTGGTTAAGGATGCGTTGATTGAATTGCGTGACGATTCGAGGTGAGACGAACCGGTTTTAAGGTAGGAGCATGGCAAAACAACTTATTACATTGACGGTTAATGGTGACGAGTACGAACTGGCCGTGGCGCCGTATCAGACGTTGCTGGAAGTGCTCCGTGACGAACTCGGCCTCACCGGTACGAAGCGCGGATGTACCGGAGGCAGTTGTGGCGTGTGTACGGTCAACGGTGAAGAAGGCGAGGCGGTGCTTTCTTGCTGCGCACTTGCTGTCGAATGGGATGGCCGCAGCGTGACCACGGTCGAGGGCGTGCAGGAAGGTAACGACCTGCATCCGATTCAGCAAAAGTTCCTGGAATATGGTGCGGTGCAATGCGGATTCTGTACGCCGGGTCTGATTATGTCGGCGAAGGCGTTGCTTGATGTTAATACGAGTCCGACCGAGCAAGACATCAACGAAGCGATGGCCGGTGCGATTTGTCGCTGTACCGGGCATATCAAGGTGAAGATCGCAATTCGTGAAGCGGCGAAAGTGCTGCGCGAACGTGAAATGACCGTGGGGGTGACCGATGGCGCAGCGTAAGGAAGATCTGGCCGTCGTCGGCAAGAACTGGGCGCGTCTCGACGGTGCGGACAAGGTCAGCGGCCGGTCGATTTTCGCCGACGATGTGCGCGTACCGGGCATGTTGTTTGCCAAAGTCGTGCGCAGTCCGTATGCCCATGCGCGCATTGTCAGTATCGATATCAGCGAGGCTGAAGCGTTGCCGGGCGTCAAGGCCATTGTGACGGCGGAGGATGCAAAGGGAATTTTGATCGGCATCAATCAACCGTTGCTGCCGACTGTGAACGTGACTCATGTCGGCCATGAAGTCGTTGCCATTGCGGCGACCAGCGAACGGATTGCCGCAGCAGCGGCCTTGCTGGTTAAAATAGAATATGAGCAGCTGCCTGACCTGACCGATCTGCGCGATGCAATCAAGGAAGATGCAATCCAGTTGCACAAGAAAGCGAAGGGAAATATCGGCTGGGAAGAAAACGTTGTTATCGGAGATCCGGATGCGGTTTTCGCCGAATGCGATGTGATTCGTGAAGATGAGTTCATTACGAACGCCACACATAATTGTTATGCCGAATATCATGTTTGCGTCGCCGATTTCTCGCAGGCCGGCAAGCTGACGATGTGGACGCCGACGCAGACAGCGTTGCTGTTTCAGAAGAGTCTCGCGGCTGGCTTCAAGCTTCCGGACAGCGATGTGCGCTTGCTGACGCTGAACACCGGCGGCGGGTTTACCGGGCGTACTTCGACCCGGCCCCATCATTTTCTGTCGGCATTGCTATCACGTAAGGCGGGCCGTCCGGTGCGGTTGCGGGCGGCCGGCGATGAAGAGTTCATCATGTGCCGGGCCGGCGGAAAAGTGATCTACCGAATAAAGTCAGGGGCGACGAAAGACGGCAAGCTGCAGGTCATCGACGCCGACCTGCTATTCGATACCGGCGCCTATATCGAGTCGCAGATGATCGTGACGATCCTGACGGGCAAATATGTGCACGCACTGTATCCGCTTAAGGCCTCTCGATACCGCGGGCGCCTGGCCCATACGAATCATTTGCCGTACTACTTTCATCATGGCGGCGGCATTGCGCAGTTTCAGTTTGCGCTAGGCCAGCATATGGATGCGCTGGCGCATGACCTGGGGATGGATTCGGTCGAGTTCGGTCTGCTGAACGGGGTAGAGAAAGGCTACACATCCCCGGACGGCACCCACTACGCGAGCTGTGGATTGAAAGAATGTATCGAGAAAACAGCGGCGCTGGCGGGCTGGAAAGATAAGTACGGGAAATTGCCGAAGTACAAGGGTATTGGTATCGGCATCGGCGCGATGGCATCGGGCGCAAAGGGTGTTTTCAAGCATGATACGTCTGCGGCGATGATTCAGGTCAACGATGATGGCAAGGCTTCTTTATTCATTGGCCTGCCTGACATGGGCCAGAGTTCGCACACGACGATGGCAATCATCGCCGCCGAGGTGCTGGGTATCACACCGAATGACATACGCGTTATTTCCGGCGATACGGACACGGACCCGCTTGATGTTGGCGCATTTACGCAGCGTGGCACGTTTAATACCGGCAACGCGACGAAGAATGCCGCAAACGATGCTCGCGATCAGCTCGCTGTAACGGCTGCAAAGCTGCTTGAATGTGCGGAAGATCAGCTCGTATTCCGCAATCACATTGTGTATTCGAAAGACGAACCGGACAAGACATTGCCGTTCAAGAAAGTCGTCTATGAAACATTGCATAGCCGCGAAGGCCGCTTCGTCATGGGCCGGGGGTTTTATAATTCGCCGCTGGAGAAAGGCTCGATGGCCTATTCTTTCGGTGCGCAAATAGCCGAAGTGACTGTTGACCCGGGCACGGGCGCCGTTACCGTCGATAAGATGACGGCATCCCACGATGTCGGCCGCGCGATCAACCCCCGGGTCGTCGAAGGGCAGATCGACGGCCAGATCTTCAGCGGTATGTCCCAGGTTCTCTATGAAGAGACGATTATGGAAGACGGACAGGTCATGAATCCGTCGCGGCTTGATTACAAGATGCCGCGTGCCTATGAGATGCCCGAGGTCGAGCACATCATTGTCGAGACGATCGATCCGTACGGCCCGTTCGGCGCCAAGGAGGTTGGTGAGGGTCCGATTGTCTGTACGATGCAGGCTATTGCCAATGCCGTGACCAATGCAATCGGAGGTCGGGTCATGGAGATGCCGCTGGCCCCGTGGCGCGTGCTGCGGGTGGCGAGCAATGCCCGGGAAGTTTCAGAGGACCAGAAACTCACAGGCTAAAAAGTCATCCAGTCTTTTTAAATCCATATCATCGAAGAGATTGCCCTTAAACCACGCAATCAGAGAAATATGCGGGTATACGGCGGGCTATGCGCGGATATACTGATGCCGATGGCCTGAAGGCAAGCTGTCGGCACCGATCGTTGCAGCCAGCTTGAACCCTGTCTTACACTGAGCTTAAGATCTGGGCCGCATCAACCCACCGGAACGAATAACTGAATTCAGATGGATCCGATTAAACCGCAGTTCTCGGATGAGACACAGCTGACCGCGCTGATGGACGCGATGGTCGAAGCGTTTATTATTATTGATGAACGCGGCGTCATCGAGCGATACAACAAGGCAGCACAAGAAATGTTTGGCTGGTCAGTCGCTGAAGCTGTGGGGCAAAATGTAACTCTGCTGATGCCGCCGGCCGATCGTGGTGCCCATGACAAATACCTGAAAAACTATCAGCGGACGGGTAAAAAGAAAATTATCGGGACAGGCCGTGAAGTCATTGCGCGCCGTAAAGACGGGTCCAGTTTTTCGGTCGACCTTGCGGTCGGTGAAGTCCGCATGCGTAATGCAGTACGTTACATGAGTCTGATTCGTGAGATTACAGAGCGAAGACTCGCCGCCGTACATGGAGCGCGACGTCAGGATGAAATGATAAGAGCCAGCAGGCTTACACCGATGGGTGAAATGGCCACAGCGATGGCGCATGAGCTGAATCAGCCGCTGACGGCTATATCAAACTATGCAAATGCATGCGGCCGGATGATGGATAAGGGTAAACTCGATACCGGCGAAATTCGTTCAACGATGAGGTTGATCGACGATCAGGCGCATCGTGCGGGGGAGGTCATAAAGCGCCTGAGAAATTTCGTCAAGTATGACCGCACAACGCGTGAAACGGTCCACCTCGATGCTCTTGTTGACGAGATTATTTCGCTGGCAGTCCTGGATGCAAAGGCGAACGATATAGTGTTTGAATTTTCGATACCCAATGACCTTCCGGAGCTGGTCGTTGACCAGATACAGATCCAGCAGGTCATTCTGAATCTCCTGCGTAACGGCGTCGATGCGATGGTTTCGAACGACGATGGGCATCGCCATTTACTATTGACAGCAAAACAGACCGGCCCTGAGGATATTCGTGTCGAGGTGATCGATGAAGGCCACGGAGTTCCGGACGATGTCAGAGACAGTCTTTTTAATGCATTTTTTACGACCAAGGACACCGGAATGGGCATGGGTCTCGCCATCTGTCGTACGATCATTCAGGCGCACGGCGGAAAACTGGATTTCATGAACAATGACAATGGCGGTGCGACGTTCTACTTCACGTTGCCCACTGGTTTGGGAGATGAATTATCATGACGGCGGAACCAATCATATATATTGTTGACGACGATGATGCTGTCAGATCTTCGCTCAGTCTATTACTGAAAACTGAAGATCTTAATACCGCCACTTTCGAATCTGGTGATGAATTTCTTGCTGCATGCCCGGATCAGGGAGCCGGCTGTATCCTGCTCGATATACGCATGCCCGGTACGAACGGACTGATGGTTCAAAAGGCGCTTGCCGAGAAAAACTGTGCATTACCGATCATCTTTATTACCGGACATGGCGACATTCCAATGGCAGTCGATGCAATGCAGGATGGCGCATTTGATTTCATTCAAAAACCGTTTCGTGATCAGGAGCTTCTGGACAGGATTCACCAGGCGCTCGATGCTCAGCAAGCAGAACAGGATCAGATTGAACGATTGCAGGAGCTTCGCAAGCGATTGGACACCCTGACGCCGCGTGAAAGGGAGGTCATGGATCTGGTCTCGCAAGGCGGTGCGAACAAGGTCATTGCAATGGATCTCGGCTTGAGTCAGAGAACCGTTGAAGTTCACAGGGCACGGGTCATGGAGAAAATGGGAGCCCGGTCCCTCGCCGCTTTGGTCAGGATGTCCATGCAACTTAAGGAGTGAACTTGTCCGGCGCCCGGACTGTTAAGGAACCTCTGATCTATTCATGAACTCGTATCTTGCACCCAAAATGTCCAGCTTCTGCGTTGCGAATCTTCGCAATAGCCAGCTATTACGTGCGATCCGCGCCTTGAATCTGAACATTTTGGATACAATCTACTTCGCCCAGAATAAATCAGAGGTTCCTTAAGATGATTGCTGCTCAGGCGAGCCCGGTTCGCAGCGACGATCGGCGAGCAATTTTTTGATCCGGTTAGCGAGCCGGCGCTCGACGAATGGCTTGATCATATAATCGGCAACCTTCGCACGACAGGCTCGCACCGCACTTCCTACATCCGGGTTACGGGTTAGAATAATCACAGGAATCAGAATGCCGCGTTGCTGCAACTCAATGACCAGGTCCAGGCCATTTAACCCTGGCAGGTCTAGTTCAGTAATCAGGCATGCGTTTTCAACAATGTTTTCCGAGTGGCGCAGAAAATCTTCCGCGGATTCAAAGCCGATAAATGAATAACCGAGCCGGTTTGCAAGTGCGCTGACCATCTTGCGGTCCGTTTCGGTCGGATCAATGACGTAAAGCATCGTTTTAGTATCAATTTTTTGAGAAACCTAAAAAATACGCAGATGTACCTAGCAGCCTGGCTTATAGCCCGGCTTACTGCGTATATATCATCAGTAAGTACGGTCGGGTCGTGGGCGGCCCATGCGTTCAGAATTGATTGACCAGATTAATCGATGCCAACTGTCTTAAGCGTTCGCACTTGGCCGTGCGGTAACTTCGTTGTACCAGCGCTCAACTGCCGGCCGGCCGTTCGTTGCATTAATATCGATCCAGCCGGCGAAATCTGCCGCGGCCAGCAAACTGATATCGGCGAATGAGAACGCATCGCCGGCCAGGTATCTCGATTCGTTAAGCCGTTCTTCGGTGCGATCAAAAAACTGCTCTGATCGCCGCCGCCCGCGCTCGATCAGTTCGGATATTTGTGCGTAGTTTTCCGGGCCCGGGAATACCCGGTCCTTAAAGCCCGGTGAAAGGTTGCGCAAAACTTCGGCGATGGAAGGAATGCCTTCATTTTCGACAATGTTGTTCCACATCAGCACCAGGGCTTCAGTCGTGGGGGTGTTGCCGAACAGCGGTGGCTCGGGGTGGAGCCGTTCCAGGTAACGACAGATGGCGACGCACTCCGTGAGGTAGATACCGTCGTCGGTTTCCAGCACCGGGACCGTGCAGCCGGGACTGATCGCGCGAAACTCCGGGCTCAGATGTTCCATTCGATACAGATTGACGTTGATCCGTGGTATTTCAATGCCTTTTTCAGCGATGAAAATTCGCGCACGGCGAGGGTTTGGAGCGCGTCTGAAATCAAATAGTTTCATCAGGTCGTCTGGATCAGCGCAATGCGGGGACGACGCGTTCGCCAATAATTTTCAGGCCGTCCATCGGGTTGTCATGCAGTCGCAAGGCAATTTCGGTGAGACCGGATTTTTCGAATGTCTTGTAGCGTTCGATTTCCTTGTCAAGGTCTTCAATGCCGGCTGTTGATGTCAGGCCTTCACACAAACGATTACAGATTTCTTCAGGTACGCCCTTGACGTGACCCGATCGGTCGAACCAGGCATCCACAAAGGCCTGGTAATTATCGCGAACCAGCTGGATTTCTTTTTTATCGAGGTACAGTGAAATCAGTTCCGGATCCAGAAGTCTCGCTCGCCAAGCCAGCTCCCGACGTGACTCGCGGTAAGCTTCTTCGCGATCTTCTTTAACATGCCATCCCCAGAACGTACTCACGTTAATCGTTGCGTCGGGCTTTTCGCTTTGCGAAATACCCGGGCGTATATTGCCCGTGGCCGGGCCTGCAATCGCAGGTGGAGTGCAGCCGATGAAGACGCCGTCGGCCACACGGCCTTCCATACGCATCATCTGGTGGCGGTAAGCAGTGCCGTAAATTTTTGGCGGTGTGGCCTTTACCCAGTCGTAAGCACAGGGCAGGTTCATTACGAAATCTTCACCCTCATAGCCCTCTTTCATCGCGCCATTGGCTGCGGCGACGACGATTTCAATGGCTTCTCGCACGGCACGTACGATTTTTTTTGGTTTCGGCAGGCCCATCGAATTTACATTGCCTTCACCGGCCCCCATGGCGACCATCGCGCGACCTTCGCACAATTCGTTGAGCGTCAGCAGGGCATTGGCGATTTTCATCGGGTGCATCTCGAACGGGCTGACTGCAAGCGGGCCCATCAGCAGGCGCCGGGTGGTTTGCGCCAGCGGAACGAGGCTGATAAAGGCATCCCAGTGAGCGAAATAGTTAGATGTCCAGATGGCCCGGATACCATATTTTTCGGCCGCCTGGCCCAGTTCGGTGATCTGGTTGGGGGTCAGGTCGGGTTCGAGTATAAGGTCGACGTCCACGTTAAATTGCCTCCGGGGCTGCCTGCATGGCCTGAGTCTTGATGCTGTTATAAGGCGCGCAAAGATAGTCGTTTAAACACCTGAATACCAGACATGGACTCGTTGCGCGCGGGAATCCAGTCCGGTAACAGGTCTGCTGCTGGCGGGCCGACCCTTGTTTATTATAAAGTTTCCGGCATGTTGGGGTATTCAGCAGCGTGCGCACGCAATAAGGATCCGATTCTCAATGAACTTCGGGACGTGTTGCCCGGGTCTCACAGCGTCCTGGAGGTCGGCAGCGGAACTGGCGAACACGCTGTGTATTTTGGTCGCCAGCTGCCCGATCTGATCTGGCACACCAGCGATCAGGCAGAGTATTTGCCCGGTATCGAGGCTCGGGTTCATGCACAAGGACCGCAAAATGTACGCCAGCCGGTTAAAATCGATGTTCGTGATGATCCGTGGCCGGATCTTGGCGTTGATGCTGTGTTCACCGCCAATGCACTGCACATCATGTCCTGGGAATGTGTCGTGAATTTTTTTCGCGGTGCGGGTGCGGTCGTCGGCGATCAGGGTTTGCTGATCGTCTATGGACCATTTCGTTATCACGGTGAATTTACAACAGCCAGTAATGCGGCGTTTGACGTTAAGCTCAGACAAGATGATCCGGCAAGCGGCATTCGCGATTTTGAAGCGGTCAACGAGTTGGCCCAGGCACAGCGGTTCCGGTTGTTATCAGACAAAGCCATGCCGGCGAATAATCGATTGCTTGTCTGGCGCAGAAACTGAGCACTGAGCTGTCGCCCGATTGCTGATTCCTGCTTGGCTCGCAAAACAGTCATTCCTGTAGCGAAGAGACCCGATGACAAATGACTGATTATCGCTTAACCGTGCCAGGCCAGCGGCGGTTCATCCATCAGCGCCGATTGTTCGCGTAGTGACAGGATGTGTTCATCCCAGTACCGGTGGCTGTCGAACCAGGGAAACGCGATTTTGAATGCCGGGTCATCCCAGCGGCGGGCAAGCCAGGCCGCGTAATGCATGATGCGCAGTGTTCGCAGTGCCTCGATGAGGTTTAATTCCCGGGCATCGAAATCACGAAATTCCGTGTAGCCTTCCAGCAGTTCGGCGAGCTGTGGGATCTGTTCTTCCCGGTCACCGGACAGGAACATCCATAAATCCTGGACCGCCGGACCCATGCGTACATCATCCAGATCAACAATATGTACGTGTTCGTCCTGAACCAGAACATTACCAGGGTGAAAGTCACCGTGGATGCGCAGATTTCTCGTCTGACCTGCGCGTGCGAAGCAGGCCTCAATTTTTTCAAATAAATGCTCGCAGAGGCCTGCATACACATCGCTCAGATCCGCCGGTATGAAATCGTTGTCGAGCAGGAAATCACGGGATTGCTCACCGAAAGATGCCAGGTCAAGGTGTGGCCGATGTTTGAAAGGAAACTTGTCTCCGTAAAGGTGAATGCGGGCGACCAGCCGGCCAAGCTGAGCGAGCAGCTCCATGTTATCGAGCTCTGGCGCATGACCGCCGTAGCAGGGAAAGACGGCAAACCGGAATTTACCGGAGTGATGCAGGCTTTTTCCGTCGTGGACCAGGGCGTCCACCACCGGAATTTCCGCATCCGCCAGTTCCGCAGCGAAATCGTGTTCTTCCAGAATCGCTTCGTCGGACCAGCGGCCCGGACGATAAAATTTCGCCACCACGGGCGATTCATCGTCCAGTCCAACCCGGTAGACGCGGTTTTCATAGCTGTTCAGGGCAAGCAGGCGCCCGTCACAGGGGTAGCCGAGACTTTCCAGGCAGTTCAGGATGTCATCGGGCTGAAGATCCTGATAGGCGAGGTTGCTGTCAGAGGCGGCAGGCATGGTGGTATCTAAAGGTATTCGCGGCGGTGAGTCCAGCGTGGCCTTGATGGCTCCTCCGGAGCAGAAGCACAGGCGTGGCGAAACTGTTAATCTGCGACTCCCTGAACACCGTTGACTGCATGGAACCGGACAGAGCATGGATGACAATAAACAAGAAGCCCAGCTGAGAATGGACGCTGATAACCTCTATCAGGAGGAAGTTTTTACTGATCGGCGGGTTGGTACGATACAGCGACTGACGCCGGTGGATGGCGAGGGTGCTCGTGACGCAGGTCGGCCCGTGATCTATGTCGGGCAGACGCAGATCATGACGCAGGCGGGGCCTTTGCCGCTGAGTTTCGAGATTGAAGCCGAAACTCTGACTGAGGTTGCCGGCCTTTTTGCCGATGCGGCCAATAAGGCCGTGGAGGATGCAGTGAAACGTCTGGAAGAACTCCGCCGTGAGTCTGCTTCCTCAATTATTGTGCCTGAAGCCGGCGGTGGTCCTGCACGGGGCGGTGGCGGCGGTATACAGATTCCCTAGCCGGTCAGGCTGCGCTTTTCGTCGATCGGCCCTAGCTACGGTTTGCTGATCAGGATTACCAGTGCGGGATCACCAGGGCACGACCTTACCATTGTAGATAATCAGTTTACCGGCGACGTCTGCATCAATCAGGTCGATTCTTTCGATGACATAGCCGGCGCTTTCTTCGGCTGTGATCGATGAGCCGGTCCAGCCCGAGTCTTGCATCAGCTGAGTGTCGACCCTGCCGGGTGAAATCATCGTGACGATGATACCGCTGTCTTTCATGTCTTTTTGCAGGACACCCATTGCCATCAGGTGAGCGGCCTTGCTCATTTTGATGAAATAATGTCCGCCGAACATCGAGCCGATGGTCTGTGTGCCCATGCCGCCGCCCAGGCTGATGATTTTTTTCTGATCACTGGCTACGACGTTGTCAAGAAAAGCCTCGCTGACACGCAACGAACCGATCGTGTTGACATCGAATACGTGTTTCAGTTCTTCATAGTCGAAATTTCCGAGCGTCTGTTTTTCCAGCGTGCCGTAAATGCCTGCATTATTCAGCAGCACATCAACAGGCTGGTCCGCATAACGTGCAGCAAGGCTTTTGACTTCGCTGTCACTTGTGACATCAAGTTTTTCAATGACGAGCCGGTCATGGGTCGTCACCAGGGCCTGCAATTCTTCAGCGGCATCCGGCGTCCGGCAGGTTGCAATGACGTTCCAGCCCTTCGCGGCATACTGCCGGGTGAATTCCAGGCCCAGCCCCCGATTGGCGCCGGTGATGAGTACGGTCGGTTGATCGGGATCGAACCCTGACCAAGCCGTTAATGGCAAGGCCAGTATCAGCCAGGCGCCGATAACAATTTTTCCCAGGTTGTTTCTCATAGCCGTTCTTCCCACGGTAAATGCCGGAAACGGCCATTAGATTAGCAGATCAGTGGTTGCAGGCGATTCGTCGAATACGGTACAGCAGCGCCAGGGCTGAACCGAACAGCCAGAAGGCCGCGGGTAACGGCACGACCGACAGGCCCGGAAGAGTATTGCCCGCCGACCCCGGAGAGCCGAAATTACCCAATGGCAGGGCGAGACTGCCGGCAACGAAGTCGAATCCGGCTGCGGGGCCTGTCACGATTGAAGGCGTTGCCAAACCAGCCACGCCCAGCTCGTGAGAGACGCCGTCGCCGAAGAAGTCGCCGTCCGTATAGACAACCTTGTGAATCAGTGTGTTATCGGGACGAAAGAGTCCGATTTCATCATCGGTGTTGGTCAGGCTCATGCTGCCGCCATAGATGTAATCCGGCGTAATGCCCAGTGCCGAGCCATCAGAGCTGCTGAATACGGCAAATGCCCCGGGTGCGATGATCAGACTTGTGACTGTCATTGCATTTACCCCGTCATCCCGAATTTCGAGCCCGCTCAGATCAATGGAATCCCCCAGGCGATTGAAGATTTCAAAATATTCAGCAGCTGAGTCGCTTACGCCGACCGGGTCAGCCAGGTACTCTGTGATGAACAGATCACCTGGTTCCAGTTCGGTGACATTGATTGTGGCCGCCGTAGTCGTAGTGCACAGGATCAGGCTGGCCAGGGCCAGGCTGACGGCTTGCGATACGTGTTGTATTGCGATGTTTCCCGGTGCGGTGGTTCTGGTATTGCTCGGCATGGTTTTCTCCTTGATGAATCCGGTGATGATCAGGCGGCGTAGTGTGGTCAACGCCTGACTTATCATCTCCGGCAGGGAGCGCGCTGGCTAAGCGACTATCTGGTCTGTTCTTTGAGAATTAATTATTTTAAAAATTGTTTGCGAACGAGGATCGTCAGCGGGCCGCTGGCGGGCCGCGCCAGAAAATAATAGCGAGAAAGCCGAAATAGGCGATGAACATGAACCAGAACTCGTGGACTCCGAAACGTTCAACGCTAAAGCGCGCAATATTTTCGAACAAAATAAAAGCCACCGTGAACGCAATAGCAGATGCCAATGCACCAACCTTCCAAAGCGCTGATTTTTTCTGATCACGGACACAGATAGCGTAGTAAATAATAAGAAAAAGTAGCGTGTACCCGTTTAAGAGCCAGATCCAGAAAGGCGCATGCTGAAAATAGTGGTTGACCCAGAAAAAGCTGGCGCCTAAAAATGTAATCAACACGTACTTCCATTCGGGCAGTTGTACGCGCAGCACGCGTTCCCACAAAATAGTCAGGAATCCATAGGCCAGCCAGGTGCCGAATACCAGTTCATAGAAATCGACGGTACCTTCCCAGGCCGGGTCAATCATCACTTTGAAAATCCTTATATTTTTCGGCTATTGTAAACTGTCTTGGTCGCCAGTCTGCCCCCGGATATCCGCGGCGGCCCTGATTTTTCCGTTCCGGCAGGCTTCAGGTCTTAATGAAACCACCGCAGATTTTACGGGAACGCGCGTACAACTGGCCTGAAATTGCCACCCATGACATACTCGCCCGCCTGCCAGTCAGCCGGACGTTTCATGTTGCTCAGCTGTTTGAATCCCGCCGTGAATACAACGGCTTTACTTTATATTGGAGCAGTTCATTGCTGCTGGTTGCGAGTATAGTTGCGCAACCCTGCTCGGAGAT